>ERZ1673701.40-NODE-40-length-172599-cov-59.570521_pt1 | contig 172599 bp, 151 predicted proteins | sample MGYA00580231_ERZ1673701 | MGnify/ENA primary metagenome ERZ1673701 (study PRJEB41218, sample SAMN15661798) | gut metagenome | host: Homo sapiens | place: Canada: London | collected 2015-08-20/2019-03-30 | study: EMG produced TPA metagenomics assembly of...
TTCCTACGTTCACGATTCGGGAACAGACTTACACTTTTCCGTGTGTATCAATATGTACGGCAAATATAGCGATCCTTTTCGAAATATACAATAGCGCATCGCGTCGGGAACTGCGACCGCAGAACAAGCGTGAAGCACGACGTAGAAACGAAATCCGGCCAAGACACGATCTCCCCGCTGCTAATCCCCGAACCGGACGGCAGCGGTTCTACGCATCCGCTCTTTCGGACCGCATTCAGTCCGGCCGTTGCCGAAAACAAAAATTTTCAGTACATTTGAGCGACAAAAAAATGCTTTCCATGTCCATTCCCCTCGCCGAACGACTGCGTCCCCGTACGCTCGATGAATATATCGGACAGGCCCACTTGGTCGGGCAGAACGGCGTATTCCGCAAGTTCCTCGAAACGGGCAATGTCCCCTCGTTCATCCTCTGGGGTCCGCCGGGCGTGGGAAAGACTACGCTGGCCAAGATCGTTGCCACGACTCTCAAACGCCCGTTCTACACCCTGTCGGCCGTCACGTCGGGCGTCAAGGAGGTGCGCGAGGTGTTGGAATCGGCCCGCAAGCAGAAATTCTTCGACTCCAAACCGCCGATCCTGTTCATCGACGAAATCCACCGCTTCAACAAGTCGCAGCAGGACTCGCTGCTGGGTGCTGTCGAGCAGGGCGTGGTGACGCTGATCGGAGCTACGACCGAAAATCCCTCGTTCGAGGTGATCTCACCGCTGTTGAGCCGCTGCCAGGTCTATATCCTCCAGCCGATGACCGACGGGGAACTGCAAACCCTTTTAGACCGGGCTCTGGCCACCGATCCGGAGCTCAAAACCCGGGAGATCGAGGTACAGGAAACCGAAGCGCTGTTCCGCTTTTCGGGCGGCGACGCCCGAAAGCTGCTCAACATTCTGGACATCATCACGGGCGCCGCAGACGGCAAAGTAACGATCACCAACCAATACGTCACCGACTGTCTGCAGCAGAACATCGCCCTCTACGACAAGAACGGCGAACAGCACTACGACGTGATCTCGGCCTTTATCAAATCGGTGCGGGGCAGCGATCCCAACGCAGCGATCTACTACCTGGCCCGCATGCTGGCCGGAGGCGAAGAGCCGCGCTTCATCGCCCGCCGGCTGGTGATCCTGGCCTCGGAAGACATCGGCCTGGCCAATCCCAACGCCCTGCTGCTGGCCAACGCCTGTTTCGACACGGTGCACAAGATCGGCATGCCCGAAGCCCGCATCACGCTGGCCGAAACCACGATCTACCTGGCCACCTCGCCCAAGAGCAACTCGGCCTACATGGCCATCAACCAGGCGCTCTCCTTCGTCGAACACGATACGACCAACCGGCCCGTACCCCTGCACCTGCGCAACGCCCCGACCAAGCTGATGGATCAGGCGGGGTACGGCAAAGGCTATAAATACGCCCACGACTACGGCGGATTCGCCGGGCTGGAGTTCATGCCCGAAACGCTCAAAGGCAAGAAATTCTACGAGCCGAACACCCGCAACGCCGCCGAAGCGAAGATCGCCGCATGCATCCGGGAGCTGTGGAAGGACAAATATAAATAACAGCCGGAGACACAACGCCTTCCGGCATTCCTGAAGCCGACTGCCGGACAGCCCCGAAAATACGATCGGACGACATCCCGTATTTCACCCCGGCGAACGGCAGCGACACAAGCGACCAAAATATACCGACAAACGGCAAAAGAGCACAGCGGGCAATCCCTGAATCATAAATCCCGAAACCGGGACGGAATCTATCCCCGGAAACATAAAGACTGCCGACATGTTGAAAACAGGCGCTATATTGAATTTCCTGGTCGCGGCGGGACACCTCGCCTGCCTACCTTGGCTCTATCCCGTACTGTCGATCTATCGCATCGACGGAATCATGGAAACGCTGGCCCTCCGCTACGGGGCCGCCATTCCTTATCTGCTGACCGTCGCCATTGCGTTCATCTTCGCCGTATTCGGCCTCTACGGACTTTCGGGCGCCGGGATCATCCGCCGGCTGCCGCTGCTCGAAACAGGTATTTACACCATTGCCACCCTCTTCCTGCTGCGGGCCGTCGCGGGCGTTGCGGAAATGGCCGTGACGGGCTGCGCTCTTCTTGCGGACAGTACGGCAGCCTTTGCTGCCGCCGTCGTCGGCACGCTCTACCTGCTGGGCGGGCGGCGTAAATTCGGCAGGCAGGAATCCGAATGAAACACAAACTTCGCCGGCAGTTTACCGAAGAATACAGAGAACAACAAAATAGCATGAAACGCATAGGACTCATATCCGACACCCACGGCACGTTCGACCAAACGCTCAAAACATTCCTCAAGGACGTGGACGAAATCTGGCACGCCGGGGACATCGGCTCTCCGGAGGTCGCCGACCAGATCGCGGCGTTCAAACCCCTGCGGGCCGTCTATGGCAATATCGACGGAGGTATCATGCGACGCACCTACCGTGAATTTCTCTCCTTCGAGTGCGAAGGGGTGAGCGTCCTGATGACCCACATCGGCGGCTATCCCCGCCACTACACCCCGCAGGCCGTAGCGCGGATCCAATCGCTGCGCCCGAAAATCTTCATCGCGGGGCACTCCCACATTCTCAAGGTCATCTACGACCCCGTTTACGACCTGCTTCACCTCAACCCCGGCGCTGCCGGCTGCTACGGTTTCCACAAGGTGCGCAGCGCCCTGCGCTTCACCATCGACGGCACCGACATCCGCGACATGGAAATCGGCGAATGGCCTCGTCCCGGCGCTTGATAAAGGGACGAAATCGTTCAATATGCAATATTTTTATTTAACATAATATTATCTGGGATTCCGTCGTTATAAGTCTGTAATTTTAACAGGACAAAACGTACATTTTCGACAAGCGAGGAGAGAGCGACCGCGTTCGCTTTTCCGAACACGGAAAACTAAAAAAGGAATCCAAGATGCAAGCTAAAATCTCAAAAACGCTCGAGGCCATCATCGCCCGTACGGCATTCGAAACCTCGAAACGCGCTATTACCCACTCACTCAAGGATTTTCTCACACTTGAGATTCTGCGGGAAGAAGGGTCCTTAGCGCATCAGATACTCACCTCCCGCCTCAAGGACTGGGAGATTCACCAAATATGCCTTCGCATCGAAAGCGAGATTCGGTCGGTATCGGCAACCGATTCATCGAGGCAGAATCCCGAAGAATTTTTCCCTTTATACACCAGAGAATTACAACGATTGTTCGCCCCGATGCACCATGTTTCGACGGCACACGCACTGCTGCACATCGTGAGCGACCCGCACACGATCACTTCGCAGGTGCTGGCCATGTACCATTTCGATGCACAGGCGATAGCGACCGAACTGCAAAAGATGACCCTGGAGGCCGATCAAACGACGCCTCCGGATACCAATTTTCGGCCGACACCCGAACTACGGTTCATCGGCCTGCGCGAACCTGTCCGGGACACTCCTCCTGCGGAACCTGCCTTGTTGGACAAATTCGGCACCGACCTTACGTACGAAGCTCGCAGAGGCCGCATCGATCCCGTCGTAGGACGCGAGCGGGAGATGGAACGCATCGTGCAGATCCTCTCGCGCCGCAAGAAGAACAACCCGATCCTGATCGGCGAAGCCGGCGTGGGCAAGAGCGCCATCGTCGAAGGGCTGGCCCTGCGGATGGCAGCGGACGAAGTTCCCGCCACCATCCGCGGCAAACGGCTCTATTCGCTCGACGTATCGTCGCTCCTGGCCGGGACCAAATACAGAGGTGAGTTCGAAGAACGGATGCAGCGACTTCTCGAAGAATTGCGCAGGAAGCAGGACTCGATCCTCTTCATCGACGAAATACACACCATCGCGGGCGCAGGTTCGACCCAGGGAAGCCTCGACACGGCCAACATTCTCAAACCCGCCCTGGCGCGGGGCGAATTGCAGGTCATCGGAGCCACGACGCTGGACGAATATCGCGAAGATATCGAGAGCGATCCCGCGCTGGAACGCCGCTTTCAGAAAATCCTCGTCGAACCCGCTTCGGAAGAGGAAACCCTGCAAATCCTGCACAACATCGCACCCCATTACGAACGGCACCACGGAGTGCGCTACTCGGACGAAGCATTGCGGGCCTGCGTCGCCCTGACCGGGCGCTACATTACCGACCGCAACTTTCCGGACAAGGCGATCGACGTGCTGGACGAAGCCGGGGCACGTATTCACCTGCAGGACAAAGGCAAAACCGAAAAACCGTCCCGAAAAACCGCATCCCGCGAACCGGTCGGCGCCGCAGCAGGAGCCAAAACGCCCAAAAACCGCTCCCGCAAAACGGCGGCAGCGGACACGACGACTGTCGGTGGCGCCGTATGGACTCTTCCGTCCGATCCCGGCCCGCCCGAAATCCGGGCCGAGCATATCGAGCAGGTTATTACCTCCATGACGGGAATCCCAGCCGAACGGCTCTCGGGCAGCGAAAGCGAACGTCTGCGCGGCCTTGCGGACTATCTTTCGGCCCGCGTCATCGGCCAATGCGAAGCCGTCGAAAAGATTTCGCGGTCGATCCAACGCTCCCGGGCGGGACTCAAGGACGAAGGGCGTCCGATCGGCGTCTTCATGTTCGTCGGACCGACGGGCGTGGGCAAAACCCTGCTGGCGAAAGAGCTCTCCAAATGGCTCTTCGACGAGAACAAGGGACTCATCCGTATCGACATGAGCGAATACAGCGAAAAACACAACGTCGCACGGTTGATCGGATCCCCGCCGGGATATGTCGGCTACGGCGAAGGCGGACAGCTCACCGAAGCGGTACGCCGCCATCCCTATTCGGTCGTCCTGTTCGACGAAATCGAGAAAGCCCACCCCGAAGTCTTCAACACCCTGTTGCAGATCTTCGACGAGGGACACCTCACCGACGGTTCGGGGCGCAAGGTCGATTTCCGAAATACGGTAATCATTCTCACCTCCAACGTCGGATCGCGGGCCGCGGCAATACGCTCCACGCAGGTCGGGTACAGCACCTGTTCGAAATCGGACACCCAGCAGAAAGCCCCGCAGTCGGAATACCGCCGGGCGCTGGAAGAAACCTTCGCACCGGAGTTCCTGAACCGCATCGACGACATCGTCATCTTCCGCACGCTCGACCTCTCGGACGTGGAGCGGATCATCGACCTGGAACTCAAGGAGCTGCTCTCCCGTACCGACCGACTCGGCTACAAGGTCGAAATCACCGACGAGGCGAAGCGGACCCTTGCCGCCATCGGCTACCAGCGCAAATACGGCGTCCGCGCCCTACGCCGCACGCTGCTCGAACGCATCGAGGAACCTCTCTCGGGACTGATTATCGACGGCAAACTGCACAGCGGGGAGCGGGTGATCGTGGAACCCGACGGCGAAAAGGAGGTGATTCTCCGGGTCGCCTAACATAAATCCGCACCAGTGGCGGACGGTTTTCGAATCCCGGCCGAAGCAAATATCGGCCGGGATTTTCACGCCTCACCCACTCCTTCGACGAAGCGGTTTTCCAGAACCGACAACAACCCCGGCCCGACATAACGGAATAACCCCAAACAGACCTCCCGGCAGCAAGGCATTTGCATCGAAATCGGAAACAAACCCCATATATGTCCGTCCCGCATGCTTTCAATATCTGCCTGCAAAATCGGCCCCGACACCCGGTCGAAAGGTCCATACATCAGCCCCCGTCCCCCTTTCGAAACGGATGCGAAAGAGGGATAACCGATTATTTTCGTACCTTTGTCGTCTGATTCAAGAAATATGTACCGTTTTTCAACCTACAAACAACAATACAAAGCCAATCTGAAACTGGCCCTGCCCGTCGTGATGACCCAGTTGGGGCAGATCCTCGTACAGGTCGCCGACAACGTCATGGTCGGCCGTTACGGAGGCGACGACCCCACGCCGCTGGCCGCCACTTCGTTCGGCGGCTCGGTCTTCTTCATCCTCTTCATCGCCGGCGTCGGCATCGCATTGGGCCTCACGCCGCTGATCGGCGAACTCTACGCCCAGGGCGACCGACACAAATCGTCGCAATACCTGCAAAACGGCGTGATGTTCTACACATTGCTGGGATTCCTGGTCTGCGGCCTCCAACTGGCCGTCATCCCTTTGATGTACCACATGGGACAGCCCGTCGAAGTGGTCGATATGGCCATACCGTATTACAAGTTGCTGGCTTACAGCATGCCGTTCATCATGCTTTTCTTTACCTTCAAGCAGTTCCTCGAAGGCGTCGGAAACACCCGGGTCGAAATGGTCGTGGTGATTCTCTGCAACCTGATGAACGTCGGCTTGAACTGGATTTTCATCTACGGCCACCTCGGATTCGAAGAACTGGGTGCCACGGGTGCGGGGCTCGGCACCCTCGGATCGCGCATCGCCATGCCGATCATGATTATCGGCTATTTCTACAAAAAACAGAAATACCGCGCCTATCTTCAGGGATTCTCGCCCCGCAACTATTCGGTCAAAACGATCCGCACATTGCTGCGTATGGGCCTTCCAATCTCCCTGCAGATGTTTCTCGAAGCCTCGGCCTTCGTCGGCACCAGTATCATGATGGGCTGGCTGAGCAAGACGGCCATCAGCGCCAACCAGATCGCCATGACCCTGGGCAACTGCGCCTTCATGATCGTAACTTCGATCGGTGCCGCCACGACCATCCGCATCTCCCACTGCTACGGCGCCCGCAGCTTGAAGGAGCTGACTCTGGCGGCAAAGGCCTCCTACCACCTGGTCATCGCCTGGAACCTCTTCGCCGCCATCACGTTCATCTCGCTCTGCAACGTCATTCCGACTTTCTTCACCACCAACGCCGAAGTGATCGACCTGGCCTCGAAGCTGATCCTGCTGATCGCCGTTTACCAGTTGGCGGACGGCATCCAAAACGTTTCGGTCGGCATCCTGCGGGGTATTCAGGACGTGAAGATCATCATGCCGATCGCCTTCCTCTCGTACATCGTATTCAACCTGCCGGTGGGTTACCTGCTGGGCTTTACATTGGGAATGGGGGCACAGGGGCTGATCCTGGGCTTCACCGTCGGTCTTACGACGGCCGCCGTACTGCTGATCGTCCGCTACCGCCGCGACATCCGGCGCTGGAAGGCCGGCATCCGATAATCCGGGATCTCCGCTTCCCGGCAGCGACGCACGTCCGCCCGACGGGAATATGCCGGAGTCTCAGCCGAATAAATTTGGCATTGCTCCCGGATTTCACTATCTTTACCGAAATTTATGACTCCAATGGATAACACCAAACCATATACGAAAGCGCCCAAGCCAGAAATCGGTCGCGGCTGCACGTTCTACTACGCCCCCGAAGGGGTCGCAGCCAAGCCCTGCGAGGGGTGCTACAAACTGCACGAAACAGCCTGGCTGGAGCAATACCCGCCACACACGCCGACCGATATTTTCGAAGTGCGCTTCAAGAACACCCGGCGCTCCTACTATCAGAACGTCAATAATCTGCCGCTGGAACGGGGCGACATCGTCGCTGTGGAGGCTTCGCCGGGACACGACATCGGCATCGTTTCCCTGACGGGCGACATGGTAGCCCGCCAGATGCGCCGCGTGGGTTTTAACCCCTACAACGGCGAATTCAAGAAGATTTACCGCAAGGCCAAACCCTACGACATCGAACGCTGGCAGGAGGCCATCGCTCTGGAGCACGAAACGATGATCGCCGCACGCCAGATCGCCGCCGAAATGGGACTCAATATGAAGATCGGCGACGTGGAGTACCAGGGCGACAAGATCAAGGCGATCTTCTACTACATCGCCGACGAGCGCGTGGACTTCCGCGAGCTGATCAAGGTCTTCGCCGAGCGGTTTCACATCCGCATCGAAATGAAACAGATCGGCGCCCGGCAGGAAGCGGGACGCATCGGCGGCATCGGAGCCTGCGGCCGCGAGCTGTGTTGCGCATCGTGGATCTCGAACTTCTCGAGCGTGACGACCAACTCGGCCCGTATGCAGGAGATCTCCCTCAACCCCCAGAAACTGGCCGGACAGTGCTCGAAACTCAAGTGCTGCCTCGCCTACGAATACGATACCTACGTGGACGCCCGCAAGGAGTTTCCCCGTCTGCGGGAACCGCTCCAGGCTCTCGACGGCGAATATTACCTGGTCAAAACCGACATCCTGGCCGGTACCATGTCCTTCAGCAGCAGCAAGGATACGATGACCAACGTGGTGACGCTTCCCGTCGCCCGCGTCAAGGAGATCATCGCGCTGAACCGTGCCGGCAAGAAGGTCGATCAGCTGTCGGCGGAGCAACCACAACGGGAGAAGTTCGAAGAACCGACCTACCGCTCGGAGGAAGGCAGCATCACACGCTTCGACGGCAACGGCTCCAAACGCAAGGGCCGCAACCGGCGTCGCGGCGATCGGGCAGAAGAACGCGAAAACCGGAACAACAACGGTGCCCGCAACGAAAGCGCCGCAGAAGCGTCCGCCGTTTCGGAATCCCGCAAGGACGAAAAACAGGAAAATGCAGCCAACCGGAGTGAACGCCGCGAAAAACGCGACCGCCGTGAACGGAATAATCGAAACGGACAAGGCGAAGGCCGCGAATCGCGCGGAGAACGGAATAACGGTCAGGGCGAACCGCACAACCCACGCAACAGCGACCGGAACGGGCCGCGAAACGGACAAAGCACCCAGAAAAACGAACAGCGCACCGAACGCGGGAACACCTCCGGCGAACAGAACGGTGAACGCGGCAACGGTCAGGGCTCTCGCAGCGAACAGCGCGGGGAACGTCGTTCGGAGCGTTCTCGTTCCGAAAACCGTCCGGGACAAAACGGCTCCGAAACCGATCCGACTCCGACACACTCCCAATCTCCGGGCGAAGAGGGACAGAACGGTGCCCGCCGCCGTCCTCGGGGACGCGGAGGACGCAACCGTCGTGAAGGCAACCGTCGGGAAGGCGGAAACGGAGAGACAGCACAACCCGAACCGCCGAAAAAAGAGCAATAACGACTCGTAATGTACCTGCGGAGTATCATAGCGATCGCCGGAATGCTCGTTACGAGCTGCCTTTCGCCGCATCAGACGGTCGTAACCGATACCGGGGGCGGCACGTGGAGCGAAAGTGCCGAAATCGAAATTCCGAACGCGGATACCGTGACCCCGCGCGACCTATACATCGTCGTGCGTTACAACGACTCCTTTCGGGACGACACGCTGCGGCTGACGATACGGACCATTTCGCCCGACTCCCTGGTTTTCGAGGAATCCTACACGCTGGGCCTTCCTCCCCGCAGGCACCCGGCAGCCCTCGCGGAGGAAGCGTCGGTTCCCTATCGTCGGCACGTAATTTTTCCCGACAGCGGCATTTACAGGATGGCTTTCACCCCGGCGATGCCGGTCCGGGGCGTGGAAGCCATCGGCATCAACCAGCAAAAAAGCGAATAAAAACAGATGGGCAAAGACAAACTCAGACGCTTTGCGGAGAACCTCACGTTCGAATGTTTCGTACAACCCGCCTTCGAGGAGGCCTTCCGCCGCGACCATCCGCTCAAAGGACATTGGCACAGCGACTTTTTCCATAACGACCGTCCGATCGTACTCGAACTGGGCTGCGGCAAGGGCGAATACACCGTCGCACTCGCGGAGCGCGACCCCAACCGCAACTTCATCGGTATCGACATCAAGGGTGCCCGCATGTGGCGCGGAGCCAAAACCGCCACGGAACGGCAAATGCGCAACGTCGGTTTTCTGCGTACCCGCATCGAAATGATCGCCTCCTTCTTCGCCGAAGGAGAGGTCGATGAGATCTGGATCACCTTCCCCGATCCGCAGCTCAAATCGCGCCGGGCCAAGAAACGGCTCACCTCACCCCTCTTCCTGGGCCAGTACGCACAGATGCAGGTTCCCGGCGGACGAATCAACCTCAAGACCGACTCGCAACACCTCTACGCCTACACGCAAGCCGTGATCGAACGGTTCGGTCTGCCCTGCGACGTGGCCAACAACGACATCTACGGCTCGGGGTTCGCGGACGAAATACTCTCGGTCAAGACCGCCTACGAACAGATGTTCCTCGAACGGAAGCTGCCGATCACCTACACCCGCTTCTCGCTGGGTGAACGACGCGATTTCCCGCCGTTCGACTGGGAAGGCGACGACACGGACGAGAAGGACAACGAAGAAGCACGGAAAAACCGAAACGCAATGCCATAAATTACAGCGCAGGGTGTCGATCACAACACCCCGCGCTTTTTCTCTCCGGTCCTGCGGACTTCCCGTACATCCGAATCAATCGGGCACATTCGCAATCCGTCCGCTATCCGGCAATACCAGCCATTTCAACATACGGGCCAGCTCCGTGTTGTCCAGTACGCCGTTAATCCGTTCGGAGCCTGTCCCGTACAGATAGACGGGCACCATCGCCGCCGTATGTCCGCCGGTGCTGAAACGGTACTCGATCCCGGCCTCCTCGTGCTCGAAATCGACATCGGCCGAAGGAATCGAAAGACCGCCCGTTTCGTGATCGGCCGTAACGACCACGAGCGTCCCGGGATGCCGGTCGGCGAAATCCATCGCAGCGGCAACCGCCCGGTCGAAATCACGCATCTCCGCCAGGACGCCTTCGGCATCGTTATCGTGTGCCCGCAGATCGATCTGGGATCCTTCGACCATCAGAATAAAGCCCCGGTCGCGCTCGCCGGCTTCTCGCGACAGAATCTCCAGCGCCTTGCGGGTCGCCCGCTCCAGATAATCGCCCCGACCCTCCGACATTTTCGGCAGGTGACCGTCGGCAAAGAATCCCATCACAGGTCCCCGGCTCAAGGTATCGAGCTGTGAGGGATCGGTCAGCACCCGGAAACCGCGATCCCGAAGGCGCTCGATGCCCGGTACACCGTCCTCCCGCTCCGACGCTTCGGCATACTTCAATCCGCCGCCGAAGGCCACCGTCAAGTCGCTTCCGGCCAGTTGATCGGAAATTCGCTGATACTGTCGCCGATAAGGTACATGGGCATAGAAAGCGCCGGGCGTAGCGTGTTGCAGAGTACTGGTAACGACGACTCCGGTCGGCATCCCGGCTCGGATCGCATCCGCCATAATCGACTCCGCAGCCGTCGAATCGGGCAGCACACCGAGCATACCGTTGCCGGTCTTATGTCTCGTCGCCAGCGCCGTACCGGCCGCTGCGGAGTCCGTCACCCGGTTGTTGGCTGAATAAGTAGTAATCAATGCGATGTTCTGCGCCCGGTCGAAAGCGGTCGTACCGTATCCCTCCTCGAGCATCAACATCGACACGTGACTCAATCCCATACCGTCCCCGATCAGATAGATCAGGTTCCGAACCGGCAACGTGTCGGCTGCGGGAACGATTTGCGACGGTCGAAGGTTCAGTTTACGGGCGACCTCCCCGCCTCCTATCCCGACGGCATAGGCCGCCGACAACAGGACGAGCATGGTAATTACAATTTTTTTCATAACAAATAATATATATTCTTTTGATGCCACTTTTCAAATTTACGCATTTCCGACACGCCGTTTCGAACTTTCTTTGTATTTTAGCAAAAATTTAACCTGATTATATAGCTCGATTACCGACCTGCTCCGGCTCGAAACCGACCGACATGCTTCGACGAAAAGTCGAAACTCTTCCCGGGAAGAAGGTCAGAACGAAACGACACCCCGCAGGATCGAGGGCTGCCTGCCGAGATCAACAAAAAACGGTCGTGGTACTCGAAATATATAACAGCCTAATTCAATACCAGCCATGGATGTTAAAATCGCTTCGGACTGGAAAGAGATTCTTTCCGAAGAGTTCGAAAAACCCTATTTCCGAGAACTCACCGACTTCGTACGGCAAGAATACGCTTCCCGCCGGATATTCCCCAGAGGAAGCAACATTTTTCGTGCCTTCGACAAATGCCCGTTCGACAAACTCAAAGTGGTAATCATCGGACAGGACCCCTATCACGGCGAAGGACAGGCCAACGGACTCTGTTTCTCCGTGGCGGACGGCGTGCCGTTCCCACCCTCGCTGCAGAACATCTTCCAGGAAGTAGCCGACGACACCGGCTCGCCGATTCCCACGAGCGGCAACCTCGACCGCTGGGCCGAACAGGGCGTGCTGCTACTCAATGCCGTGCTGACGGTCCGGGCGCACGAAGCGGCCTCCCACGCAGGACACGGCTGGGAAACTTTCACCGATGCGGTCGTGCGGGCCATCGCACAGCGCAAGCAAGGCATCGTTTACATGCTGTGGGGAAGTTACGCCCAGCGCAAAGGCGCCATCGCCGATCCCCAGCGCAACTGCATCCTCAAAGCCGTCCATCCCTCCCCGCTGTCGGCCTACCGGGGATTTTTCGGCAGCAAACACTTTTCCCGGGCCAACGAATATCTGCAAAGCATCGGAAAGGCACCGATTTTGTGGTAAGCATAATAACTTCTAAAACCTGATTATACGCGTTAGAGTACCTCTCTGAAAGCACAGCGACCCAAGCCCTCTCCGAGAAGAGGATTTAGAAAGGGCTGCATTGCAAATGCGGGCACAGGCCGCGAATAGCGCCCCTCGAATTCAATGCTGCGACCGTCGGATAAGGATACATTGCAAAATATAATCGCCACCATAAAAATATGCTGCAACCACTTAAGATTACTCTCGTCATCTGTTACACGGTCCTGGCACTATCCGTAGCGGGGGTCCTGCTATCGGGCATATTGGGACGGCTCGAATGGCTGGCTCTTTGCGCCGTCTGTGCTCTCGCGTTGCTGTCCATCACCCTGGTCTTGGGTAAAAACCTGCGCATCCAGCGTATGATGACCGAAGACGAATATTCCGACGACAGGTAATCGCCCCGCACCGACTGTCACCGGCGACAATTGCAAAACAAAGTTCGGAAATGGAATAAAAAAGCCGGAACTTCATAAAGTTCCGGCTTTATCATAAACGGGGTTCTCTATCCCAGATAAGATTTCAGCAACTTGCTGCGGGAGGAGTGACGCAGACGACGGATCGCCTTCTCCTTGATCTGGCGTACACGTTCGCGCGTCAGGTCGAATTTTTCGCCGATCTCTTCGAGCGTCATTTCCGAACAGCCGATGCCGAAGAAATATTTGATGATATCCCGCTCGCGCTCGGTCAGCGTTTCCAAGGCACGATCCACCTCGGTCGAGAGCGACTCGTTAATCAACCCTCTGTCGGCATTGGGCGAATCGGGGTTCACCAACACATCGAGCAGGCTGTTGTCCTCGCCGTCGGCAAAAGGCGCATCCACCGAAACATGGCGGCCGGCGACACGCAGCGTATCGGTCACCTTCTCCTTGGGAAGCTCCAACTCGTTCGCCAACTCCTCGGGCGAAGGGGTGCGCTCGTGCTCCTGCTCGAAACGGGCGAAAGCCTTGTTGATCTTATTGAGCGAGCCTACCTGATTGAGCGGCAGGCGCACGATACGCGACTGCTCGGCCAGAGCTTGCAGGATCGACTGACGAATCCACCACACGGCATACGAAATGAACTTGAAACCCCGGGTTTCGTCGAACTTCTCCGCAGCCTTGATAAGACCGAGGTTTCCCTCGTTAATCAAGTCGGGCAGACTGAGGCCTTGATTCTGATACTGCTTGGCCACCGACACGACGAAACGCAGATTGGCTTTGGTGAGCTTCTCCAATGCCTCCTGGTCACCCTTCTTGATTCGCTGGGCAAGTTCCACCTCCTCCTCAACCGTAATGAGCTCCTCCTTGCCGATTTCCTGCAAGTACTTGTCCAAAGACGCGCTCTCACGGTTGGTGATGGACTTCGTAATTTTTAACTGACGCATATTTAATTTTATAAGAATGTTCTTAAACTACGGCAATAAAAAACGGTAAAACATACCCGGCTTTCCTGGCGCTTCCCTATTCGACAAGCACATAGCTCGCCGAACGTCCGTCGGGATATACTCCGTCGATGCTGCGAACCTTATCGGTCATCCGCTGCATATCGGAGAGCGAACGCACGGACTTGTCGTTGATGTGGGTAATCACGAATCCCGGTCTTACCCGTGCCTTCGACAGAATACCGTTCGCCTTGATTGCCAGCACTTCCACACCGCCTCTGATCTCCAGTCGGCGACACAGACGCTCATCGGCCGTGGCGAACTTTCCGCCCAAAACTTCCATCACATCGACGTCGTCCCGCGTGAGGAGTTCCGTCTTACCTGCTTTATTACGCAAGGTCACCTCGATTTGTTTCATCGAACCCGACCTTTTTATCATTAATTTTACCTTGTCGGTGGGACGATGCTTGCCGATCTGCTCCTGCAGCGTCGCAGCCTCGTTCAACTCCACGCCATCGACCGAAAGAATCACATCTCCCTTGCGGATACCGGCCTGCGAGGCAGCGCCCCCTTCGGACACACTGGCGACATAAACGCCACCCAACTCCTCGATACCCGTTTCCTCGCCCATCTGATCGATGAAATTCTGATCTATGGGGCGGAATGCCAGACCCAACAGAGCCCGCTGCACGACGCCGTACTCCTTGAGATCCACGACCACCTTGCGGACGATCGTTTCGGGGACCGCGAACGAATAACCGACATAGCAGCCCGTCATCGTCTTGATTACGGTATTGATACCGACCAGTTCGCCGCGTGTATTGACCAACGCACCGCCCGAATTACCGGGATTGACGGCCGCATCCGTCTGGATAAACGACTCGATGCGGAATTCGCTCGGAATGACATCCAACTGACGCGCTTTGGCACTCACGATACCGGCCGTAATGGTCGATTGCAGGTTATAGGGCGATCCGATGGCCAGCACCCATTCGCCCAACCGGAGCGAATCCGAACTGCCGAAAGGCAACGTAGGCAGGTCCTCGGCCTCGATCTTCACCAGCGCCACATCCGTCGTGGGGTCGGTACCGATCACCTTGGCGTCGAACGTGCGGCCGTCGCTCAGCTTCACGCGAAGGCGCGTAGCCTCGTCCACCACATGGTTGTTGGTCACGATGTAACCGTCTGCGGAAATAATCACGCCGGATCCTCCGCCCCGACGCTCCTGTGTCGAAGGGCCGCGCCGGCCCTGCTGGGGAATACCGAAAAATTCGAAAAACGGATCGTACTGCCGCTCGGGAACTTCGATCTCCTGAACCACCTCGATATTCACGACGGCCTTGACAGCATTCTCGGCAGCATACGTAAGATCCGGATACTGCTCGGCCTGATACGAAGTGAAATGGGTTCCCGCCTGAGAAAAGGGGTCGTCAGACACTGCCCCGCTCTGCGGCGTAACAACATGCGTGCCGTTCTTTTCGGCCGGCGATAAAATACTCCAGGCGACGACACCGCCGGATGCGGCGCCTGCGGCAATCATACCTAATAACAACAATGCATTTTTCATAATCCAATATCGAAATAATTTAACTGGTTTTATTACGGAGGCAATTTTATCTCATGGGCTGTTTCTGTTTGAGCGTTTCTATTTAGTTACAGAACGCCCAGAAAAGACGATTATTGTGTTTCCAGCTTTTAGACGTGTCGCGAAGCGAAAACTCCGCCGTCGGCACACAGAATAATTCACCCGGGCCCAAATCCTGAATCTGCCGACCTTGAACGTAACCCGATAGATACCAAGGCCCTATAAGACGGCACCTATTTTTCGCAAATAATATGGGGAATAAGTTTTTATTCCCCGTTTTTTATATTTACCTTTGCAGTCCTCGCCGATCGGCGGGGAATGTGGAAAGATTTGACTGATTGCAAACCACAATAAAAAATAGCTAAAACAGCTTTTTTATTCCAGCAGCCAATTTTTCCCCATTTTATACGTTTAACTTCCAAAAAAAATGTAAAATGGGATTTTTATTTACGTCGGAGTCCGTGTCCGAAGGACACCCCGACAAAGTTTCGGATCAGATTTCCGATGCCATTCTCGACGAATTCCTTCGTCACGACCCCAACTCCAAAGTAGCCTGCGAAACGCTCTGTACCACCGGTCTGGTTGTCGTCGCGGGCGAAGTGCGTTCGAGCGCCTACGTCGATATCCAGCACGTAACACGCCGCGTAATCAACCGTATCGGTTATACCAAAAGCGAATATCAGTTCGACGGTAATTCCTGCGGCGTACTCTCCGCGATCCACGAACAGTCTCCGGACATTAACCAGGGTGTCGTGCGCGAGGCCGAAGAAGAACAAGGCGCGGGCGATCAGGGCATCATGTTCGGCTATGCGTGCAACGAAACGCGCGAATACATGCCTGCGACGCTCATCCTCTCGCACGTCATTCTCAAGGAACTGGCCGTCATCCGCCGCGAAGGGCAGGTGATGACCTACCTGCGTCCCGACGCCAAGTCGCAGGTAACGATCGAATACGACGAACAGACGCACCGTCCGCTGCGCGTACATACCATCGTGGTTTCGACCCAGCACGACGATTTCATCCCCACGAGCAAGGGCGTCACCGAGAAGATGGCCGAAAAACGCATGCAGGAGAAGATCCGCGAGGACGTGCGCACGATCCTCATTCCACGCGTCAAGGCCCGTCTGGAACGCGCCAAGGATAAGTTGGCGCGACTGATCGGCGACGACTATATCCTGCACGTGAATCCCACGGGCAAGTTCGTCATCGGCGGCCCGCACGGAGATACGGGACTCACGGGCCGCAAGATCATCGTCGATAGCTACGGCGGACGCGGTGCCCACGGCGGCGGCGCCTTCTCGGGCAAGGACTCCTCGAAGGTGGACCGTTCGGCAGCTTACGCAGCCCGCTACATCGCCAAGAACATGGTGGCGGCCGGGATCGCGGACGAAATTCTCGTGGAGTTGAGCTATGCCATCGGGATCGCCGAACCGATCTCCGTCTTCGTCGATACGCACGGTGCGGTATGCAGCCGCAATCCGAAGCTCGCGGACATGACCGACGGGGAGATCGCCCGCCGTATCGCCAAGCTCTTCGACCTGCGTCCGGCGGCTATCGTGAAGAAATTCGGCCTCAAAAACCCGATCTTCGAAGCGACGGCATCCTACGGACATTTCGGCAACCGCCCCTACACCCGCAAGGAGAAAGTGTGGGAGGACGGCCGCGAGGTGGAACGCGAGATCGAATTCTTCGGCTGGGAAAAGCTCGATGCCGTCGATCTGATCAAGCAAGAGTTCGGACTATAACGCGACCGACCGCACAAGTAAAAAGTCCCCTTTTCGGGGACTTTTTGTTGTTAGCTCCCGATGGAATCGAACCACCGAATTCTTTCGGGCTTCTCAAACCGAAAAACAAACTTCGCGACGGTCGTTCCATGCAGGTCCCCGAACCGCCCGGCAATACACCGCGAGGGCCGTGAACTATTTGTTCACAGCCCTCGCAGCCTTTTAATATGATTCAATTAACCCAATAACATACGATCCCTGTTCCTCAACTCCGCCGTAATGTCCTTCATTTCGCCGTCCGTCACCCGGTAAAGCCGCTGGTTCGTCGAAGCGGAATCCAAGCCTCCCAAATGTGCGACATACGGTCCCAGCTTGATATAATCAAAACTGCGCGGGTCGATACCTGCGGCCAATTCAGAACGCCCCGAATACCAGCCTGTCTTCAGCCGGCCCTCGGTCGCAGCCCGCACACAGGCGCTCCAATGCGCGACATCGCCGGGCGCTGCATCGCCTCCCATAAAACAAACGCAGGTAATCGCATTTCCGTATCCCGACAACAAACTATTCAGCAAATTATCGTCCAGCGGCTCCCCGACCTCTTCCCACAGATGGGGACTGTGACACCCGGCGCACCGGTTCGGACACCCCGAAAGATTCAGAGCGAGGGTCACTTCGCCCGGAATCTCCTGGAACACCACATCAAAGCTGGCCAGGCGTAGCATAGTGACGACGCGCGGCCTCCTGCTGCCGAGCTTGAGAGAAGTTGCTGACACGCTTCATATAACCGATGATACGGGTCAGATAATCGAGATTCCTGCCGTTGCATTTCGGACACGCCTTGAGGTTGCGCTTGTCGATATGCCCGCAATCGTTGCAGACCGTATTCGGGATGTTGAACGTGAAATAGTTGCATCCCTCCTGCGAAGCCACGCGCAACAGGTGGCGGTACTGCTCCCGGCTCAAATGTTCCTGCAGGTTCATGTGCAGGGCCGAGCCGCCCGTGAGGTGCTCGATGTATTTGCGGCCGTGCAGTCGGAACTTGTCCACGATGTTGAGCGATTCGTCCTCGACGATGTAAAAATAGCTGTTGTAACAGTCGCGCCCCACCTTGTAGCCGTCGCGCTTGTCCCATTTGGCATGCTTCACTCCCACGTTCTCCGCCGGAATCATCTCGCAGTTGAACATCACCTCCTTCGAGCGGTACTTCTTGTTGTACTTTTCGATCATTCCGAGAATTTCCTGCGTAAAACGTTCGTAATCGGGATTGTCGTTGATCGGAATGCCGAGAAATTCGGCCGCTTCGACCAGTCCGTTCACACCGATAGTGAGGTACTGGCGCGACATATTGATATAGCCCGCATCGAACAGGGGCAGCATCCCCTTCGACTGCATGTATTTCAGGTTCTCGTTGTAGGCCAACTGCACCTTGTGCACCAGATCGACCACCTCCTCGAGGAAGAACTGATAGGGCATACCCTTACGTGCGGCGTACTGGATGCAACGGTTCAGGTTGATCGTCAGCACGCTCTTCGAGCCGGTCGATACGCCTCCGGCGCCGAGCGTGTAGCTGAACCCGTTGTCCGTAATTTCGTTGCGCAGGCGGCAGCAGCTCGAAAGCGAATCGGCATTGTCGCTCATGTAGGTAAAGAACGAATGTCCCTCGGCATACATTTCGGCCGTGAAATCGCCCCACTCCTTGTCCTTCACGTCACCGTTTTCCGTGAGTAAAGCCATCGTTTCGACCGGGAAGGTCAGCACGGTGCGGGTCCGTTCGCGGTTGAACCACTTCATGAAACGCTTTTGCAGCCAGCTGAGCGACTCCCAGTCGGGCTTGCTGCCGTCGGGGAAGAGGAAATTTCCGAACAGGCTCTCGAAATAGTAGCGGTCGTAGTAAGCCACGTTCCAGAACACGGCCTGGAAATTCCGCGCTCCGGTCGGCTGGTTGATCGAATAGACGATCTGTTCGAAACAATCGGTGATGACCTTGTCGATCGTGCGCCGTTTCTTCGAGAGATCGACCACCTCGTCCGCCCGTTTGAAATAGTCGGTGCCGTACTCCTGGCCGATAAAATAGTTCATATACATCAGAAATTCGGGTGTGGCGCAGGCGCCGCTGAGCATACTCGACACGATAAAAACCATATTCACGAAGCCGCCGCAGAATGACTTGAGGTTGGTCGGGGCTTTCGAATTGCCCCCGATCGAAATCGTTCCTCCGATGAGCCAGGGATACATCGTAATCGAAGCGCAATAGTTGGCCAGCGAAGTTTCGTCGTTTTTGTAGATGAAATGGTCGTTCAGCATTTCGATATACTTGTCCGCCAACTCCTTGCCGTACATCTCCTTGAGGCGGTCGGTGAGCATGCGGCGGTTCAGGCGGATGAAATTCGATTTGGGCAGCTCGCCGATGAGCGTAGCCATGTTCTTGTTCTCCACGTTGGCATTGGCGTCGAACTTGCTTCCTGTCGCGGCGTTCGAAGCATCGCAGTACTCCATGAGGAACTGCAACTTGTCGCGCACCTCCCGATCCTCGGTATGCCGCTGGCGATAAAGCATATAAGCCTTGGCTACCGTGTAGTAACGCTCGGCCATGAGCGCGACCTCCACCTGGTTCTGGATCTCCTCGACCGAGATGCCGTCGGTCACGCTGACCCGGCTCAGGATGTTGGTGATCACGTCCTGCGTAGCGAAACTCCCGACCGAAAGGAATGCCTTGGCGATCGCCCGCTGAATCTTCTCCATCGAAAACGCCTCCCGCGTTCCGTCCCTCTTGACAATGAATGTTTCCATAACGATTAAACTTCTCCTCAAATATTATATTATTATACTCATACTTTCAACGCTCGAATTCCCCACACCGATAACTCCACCGACGGAAATTCGGCCGATTCCGACCCGGCTCGACGGCAACAAATATCAGCCGCCGGGCTTTCTCCGCAGAAACACGACAAGCCGCACGTTCCGAGCCATACCGTACGCCTTCGTCGGTCATATCGGTTGTCGTCCGATCCGACGACTTTTTACCGACCCTTCGGAAAAACCGAAATACACCTCTTCTGAACGACGGATTCGCAGCGATCCGACCCGATACGACACAGGCAGGAATGGAATTTACAGAACCGGCAATAGATACGACGAAGCACCCGAAACCGTTCCGACGCTTTTCACCCGAAAGCAACGAATCTCGTCCCGGTACGGCAGGTCTTCTGACTTGTTCCGGACGGCACGCCTTCCCGGCCCGAACGGCCAGTGGCAGAGAGAATGTACCGCCCAAAAGAAACTTACAGCTACGGGGATAGTTCCTGACTTTCACAGGATTCCCTTTTAATCCCGGTGGATTCGCCCTCCACCTCGGGAACCGATACCGAAAACAAATATAGGGTTTAATCGCATTCGATGGTCCGCCCCTCCGGCATTTTATGGAAAAGTTATCAACAATAACAGGAAAAGGCCGCCCCGAGGCACTCTGTCCACGATCCGATTTGAAAGCTGCACCCGTTCTTCCCCGAACATCGCCGGACAAGTCTTCGGGAAACCCGACGGGTGCAAAAAACAGCGGAAAGACCCGTGAAAAAATCAACGGGAGAACGACGGAACAAACAGAAGACAGGCCCGGACGCCTATCGGCATCCGGGCCTGTCTTCTATCCGTTTTACAACCGGCTTATTTACTGATCAACTTCTTCACCTCTTCATATACCGTCTGGCCGTTGTAACCGAACTTCTCGTCGAGGACCTTGTAGGGTGCCGAATAACCGAAGTGATCCAGACCGTGAATCATACCGTTTTCACCTACCAGTCCCAGCAATGTCACGGGCAGACCCGACGTAAGGCCGTAACGCACCACACCCTGTGGCAGAACGGTCTGCTGATAGGATTTGGGCTGGTCGCGGAAAAGTCCTTCGCTCGGCACGCTCACGATACGGACCGCGATTCCCTCCTTCGAAAGCAACTCGGCACCTTCGACCAGCGTAGCGACTTCGGAACCCGAAGCGAGCATCACCACAGCCGGTTTGGCGGCATCGACTACGATATAGGCGCCTTTCGAAAGCTGGGCAGCCTCCTCACGGCGGCTGTGATTGAGTGCGGGCAGATTCTTAATATTTTGCCGCGACAGGATCAGCGCGACGGGACGATGCTCCTCGATCGCCAATTTCCAGGCTGTGACGGTTTCCTCGCCGTCGGCCGGACGCAGCACCAACATAGAACGCTCCCCCCGGTGATTCTTCAAATGTTCCATCAGACGGATCTGAGCCTCGTGCTCGACGGGCTGGTGCGTCGGACCGTCCTCGCCCACACGGAACGAGTCGTGCGTCCAGATATAGATTACATGCAGGTGCATCAGGGCAGCCAGACGCACGGCGGGTTTCATATAGTCCGAGAAGACGAAGAACGTACCGCACGCCGGAATCACGCCCCCATGCAGCGCCATACCGTTGGCAATGCAGGCCATCGTCAGCTCCGAAACGCCTGCCTGGAAAAACTTGCCCGAGAAATCACCCTTCGAGAAGGCTTTGGTTTTCTTGAGGTAGCCGTCCGTCTTGTCCGAATTGCAGAGGTCGGCCGAGGCGACGATCATATTTTCGATCCGCTCCGCATAGAAGGAGAGCACTGAAGCCGAGGCGGCGCGGGTCGCACCGTCGGGTTTGATCTCGAGTCCCTTGTAGTCCATCTCCGGCACCTTGCCCGAGAGGAAAAGATCGAGTTTGCGGGAGAGCTCCTTGTGCTCGGAACGCCACGTCTTCTCCCTCTCGCGCTGCGTGCGCACCCATTCACGAAGCTCTTCGCGGCGGGCGTCGAACACCTTGCCGCTCTCGGAGAAGATCTTGAACGGATCCTCCGCATCGCCGCCCAGGTTGCGGACGGTAGCGGCGAAATCGGCTCCGGCAGCCGTCAGCGGCTGACCGTGCGTCGAAACCTTGTCCTCGAAGCTCGATCCGTCGGCCGCAACCGCACCCTTGCCCATGACCGTACGGCCGATGATAAGCATCGGACGCTCCTTTTCGGCATTGGCAGCCGTAAGAGCTTCGCGGATCTGCTCTACGTCATGGCCGTCGATGGTGATGACGTTCCAGCCCCACGCCTCGTATTTCATCGCTACGTTCTCGGTATCCACCTCATCGACCTTGGTCGAAAGCTGAACGTTGTTCGAATCGTAGTACATGATCAGATTGTTCATCCCCAGGTGGCCGGCGATGCGGCCCACGCCCTGCGACACCTCCTCCTCGATACCGCCGTCGGAGATGTAGGCATAGATCTTGTGGGACTGCCACTCCCCGAAACGAGCCGCAAGGAACCGCTCGGCGATCGCGGCGCCCAGCGCCATGGCATGCCCCTGGCCCAGAGGACCCGACGTATTCTCCACACCGTGCAGCACGTCCACTTCCGGATGGCCCGGCGTGACGCTGCCCCACTGCCGCAGATTACGCAAATCCTCCACCGAATAAGTTCCGGCCAGTGCGAGAGTCGAGTAGAGCATCGGCGACATGTGTCCCGGATCGAGGAAGAAACGGTCCCGGAAGGGATAATCCATCTGGTCCGGATCGTAGCGGAGAAATTCGGTGTAAAGTACAGCCATGAAGTCCGCGCCGCCCATTGCGCCGCCGGGATGTCCCGATTTGGCTTTCTCGACCATCGCCGCAGACAGGATGCGGATGTTGTCTGCAACGCGCGTGAGTTCGGATTTAGTAATCATAAGTGATTGTATGCTTTTATTATGTTTGAATTTCTCGCTTCGCTGCTACATACGGCGTAACCCGGATAAACCTGCACCACCCCGATGCAACGGACTTGCGTATCCTGTTCAGGATAAATTGCGGAATCCTTTCACCCGGCCCGCGCCCGCGTCAGATCCGCCCGGTTCCGTTCCTGCGGAAAACCAGGCAGACAAGACCGCATTGAAAACCGGAAATCCCGCCCGCTCGATGTTCCATTCCGACAGCCTCCCGCTCCGGCATGTTGCAAGCGGCCCGGCGTTCGTGGTACAAATTTAATATAAATCCGGCTTATCCGACCTGCTTGAGCGCCAAAAATTTCTTCTTTTCGAACTTTTCCCGGGCATAAGGCAAGGTCACTTCGAAGCGGCGCTCTCCCGAAGAGGGGATATCGAACATCGTGTCCATCATGATCGCTTCGCAGATCGAACGCAATCCCCGGGCACCGAGCCGGTACTCGATGGCTTTATCGACGATATAGTCCAACACCTCGTCGTCGAACACGAGCTTCACGCCGTCCATCTCGAACAGCTTTTCATACTGCTTGATGATGGCATTTTTGGGCTGCGTGAGGATCGAACGCAGGGCCTCGCGGCCGAGCGGCTCCATATAGGTCAGCACCGGCAGGCGGCCCACCAGTTCGGGAATCAGACCGAACGACCTGAGGTCCTGCGGCATAAGGTATTGCATGAGGTTGTTGCGGTCCACGGAATCGGCATTCATCCGTCCGTAACCCATCGCCCGGGTGTTGAGCCGCTGGGCGATCTTCTTCTCGATGCCGTCGAACGCTCCGCCGCAGATGAACAGAATGTTGCGCGTATCGACCTGCACGAACTGCTGCTCGGGATGCTTGCGCCCGCCCTGGGGCGGAACATTGACCACCGTGCCTTCCAGAATCTTCAGCAAAGCCTGCTGCACTCCTTCACCTGATACGTCGCGCGTAAGCGACGGATTGTCGCTCTTGCGGGCGATCTTGTCGATTTCGTCGATGAAGACAATTCCCCGCTGGGCCAGCTCCACGTCGTAGGAAGCCACCTGCAACAGCCGCGAGAGAATACTCTCGACATCCTCGCCCACGTATCCCGCCTCGGTAAGTACCGTAGCGTCCACGATGGTGAAGGGCACGTTCAGCAATTTGGCGATCGTGCGGGCCATCAGCGTCTTGCCGGTACCCGTCGGGCCGACCAGCAGGATGTTCGACTTGTCGAGCTCCACTTCGCTCGCCTCGCCCGAAGCATGCAGCAGCCGCTTGTAGTGATTATATACGGCCACCGACATATAGCGTTTGGCATCGTCCTGCCCGATCACGTACTGATCCAAAAACTCCTTGATTTCATTGGGCTTGAGCAAATCCTCGAATTTCAACGAGGTATTCTTCTTCTCCTTGCGACGGGATGCGGCTTCGTCATGCAGCACATCGTTGTCGATGAGCATCTGGTATCCTTTCGCAATACATTTGCTGCAAATATTGCAACCCTTGGACGAACTCAACAGGATCGCACCATCGCGGCGTTTGGCCCCGCAGAACGAACACGCATCGCTCTCGTTGCCGTAAAGGTCTTCTCCGTAATTTTTAGCCATAGGTCTTTAGTTTTCCTTCGAATTTCGTTCCCGGTCCCGGTCGAACTTTCGGACGAGCCTCTGCCGGGATAAAGTCGAAAACAAACTCCCGCCATCATCTCTACCCGGCCGTCGATCGGCCTCGTTCCGACTTCGCACACCGGAAATATCGAACCGGGTTCTTCATTTATTCCGCTCGGCCTATCGAGCGCCCCGCTCTGCCTCCGCTGATCGGAAACGATACATTTTCTCTCCCGAAATCGACCGTCCCCTGCAGATTGAAACAGAAATATTATCCCCGCTTGGTCAGCACCTCGTCGATCAGCCCGTACTCCTTGGCCTCCCGAGCCGACAGCCAATAATCGCGGTCGGCATCCTTTTCGATCTTCTCGATCGGAGCGCCCGAATGGGCCGCAATGATCTCGTACAGCTCCTGCTTGGTCTTGCGGATCTCGCGGGCCGTGATCTCGATGTCCGACGCCTGCCCCTGAGCCCCGCCCAGCGGCTGATGGATCATCACCCGCGAATGGGGTAACGCCGAGCGCTTGCCTGCAGCACCGGCGGTCAGCAGCACGGCGCCCATCGAAGCGGCCAGTCCCGTACAGATGGTCGCCACATCGGGCTGCACCAGTTGCATCGTATCGTAAATTCCCAGACCGGCCGTCACCGATCCGCCCGGGGAGTTGATATAAATCTGGATGTCCTTTTCCGGGTCGGCCGACTCCAGGAACAGCAGCTGTGCCTGGATGATATTGGCCGCATCGTCGTAAATCGGAGCCCCCAAAAAGATGATGCGATCCATCATCAAACGCGAAAAGACGTCCATCGTCGCCACGTTCAACTGGCGCTCCTCGATGATCGTCGGCGACACGTAGGCCGCGTACTGCGAGCGGAAATCATGCAGTTTCAGACTATTGATACCGCAATGCCGGGTGGCGTATTTTTCAAATTCATTCATAACCGAACAGTTTGCAAGTTAATAAAAAACATCGGAAGCCGGTTCAAAAATTTTTCCGCGACTTGCCTCCGGTCCTACTCGATTTCCCGTACCCGGCCAACACACGATGCAGGCTCGAATCCGGCAAAAACGAGGGAAGAAGCAAAAAACAGAAGTATGACTACTAAACAGACTTTGAGGGAGTGATTGCAAAAATCAAACCCTCAAAGCTCTGATCGGATACCAATTTTCCGCTGTTTCTTAAATCTCCTTGGCCAGTTTTGCGAACTCTTCGGCAGAAACGGCCTTTTCGGTCACCTTGATCTTGGACTTCACGTCCTCGACCACCTTCATCTCATACAGCTTCTCGTAGATCTTCTGTCCCTGCTCGCGGTCCTCGAGAATCTTCTTGGCGTAATTGGCCAGCATATCTTCCGGAGCCGTCGGCAGTCCGTATTGAGCGAACTGGGCCTGTGCCAACGCCTTGGCCTCTGCAGTAGCCTCTTCGGGGGTTACCGTGAGGTTATCCTGCTTGATGAAATATTTCTGGAGGTAATTCCAGGTGAACAGTTTCACGAAAGCGTCGAAATCCTTCTCGATCTCCTCCTTGGAGAACTTGCCTTCGTTGATGACGTACAGCCAGCGCTTGAGGAACTCGACCGGCATGGTCAACCCGGCTTTCTTCAACAGGAAATCACGCAACTGCAACGTAAAGAGATAGTCGCTCTCGCGGCGCAGCTCCTTCGAAATCTCGGCATCGACGAACGCCTCGAACTCCTCGGCGGTTTTGACGTTGCCCGCAGGAAAAGCCATCTTGAAGAACTCCTCGTTCAGCTCCGGTTCCGCGAACTTGCGGATCTTGGTGATTTCGAGAGAAAATTCGGGTTTGATACCCTCCAATTCGTTCTCCTTGACCTGCAATACGGCGGCACGCTGCGCCGGAGTCTTGTAAAGTTCATTGACATTGACCTGCATCTTGAATCCGACCTTCTTGCCGATGAAGGGCTTGCGCTCCTCCTCGTTCATCGAAATCAGTCCGACGTAAGCGCCCTCGATCTTCATATCGCCGTTGTCGAGCGTCACCTCCAGCGCTTCGTCCGCCGTTACCTTGTCGGTATCCACCAGACGGCCGAAACGACGCAGGAAATTGCTGCGGTAATCGTCGTGCATCTTCTTATCGACCTTGATCGTGTAGTAGGTCATCTTATCTTTCGCCGACAGCTCGAGCTTCACCTCGGGAGCTTCGCCGATCTCGAAAATGAATTCGAATTCGGTCCCGTTCTCGAAATCGAAGTCGCCCTGCTCCTCCGAGGGGATCACGTCACCGACATAGTCGATCTTCTGCTCCTGCAGGTAGTTGAACGCCGCTTCCGAAGCCTGGCGGTAAGCCTGCTCCGCAAGCACGCCCTTGCCGTACATCTTCTTGATCACGCCCATCGGCACCATACCGGGGCGGAAGCCCGGAATATTGGCCTTGCGTTTGTACTCACGCAGGGATTTTTCGACCGCATCGCCGTAATCCTTCTCGCCTACGGTCACCTTGATGAGCGAGTTATTCTGCTCGCGCTGTTCTCTTACGATATTCATATTTCAGTTGTTTTATACGTTACAGTTCGGGTCGGCAAAAGTACAAAATAATTCATTAGCAAGCAACAAACACCCGATAAATATCTCCGCACCGATCCGTTTTTCTTTCAGGAAGGGCTTCGGGGAAGAGCACCCGGATCGACAGCCCCTCCGATCCGTAATTCGGGCGCCGAAATCGACGTCTTTTCCCGAAAAATAGCTATCTTTGTTGCCTATTATAATAAGGACATACCGGCTATAAACGGCCAACACCGCAGCCGGACAGAATATAAACGATACGAAATCCAATGACAAAAATCGTATGGATCGGACTGCTGGCGATGACGCTGGCCGCCTGCTCGGGACGCACGAAAACCCTCCGAACGGAAACCCCGGCCGCTACCCCCGCCGCGCCGCGCACCTACACCTACCGGGTCATCGAAAGCTATCCCCATTCGACCGACAGCTACACGCAGGGGCTCCTGTTCGCAGACGGAGTGATGTGGGAAGGTACGGGCGAATACGGACACTCCCGCCTGCAGCGCATCGACCTCGAAACAGGACGCACGGACGTAGTGGCTACGCTGCCCCGCAGCGAATTCGGCGAAGGCATCGCGCTGCTCGACGGCAAGATCTACCAACTGACCTGGGAAAACAACAAAGCCTACGTCTATGACGCGGCAACGGGCCGGCAGCTCCGCACTTTCGCCTATGCGGGCGAAGGATGGGGCCTCACGACCGACGGCGAGCGGCTCTACATGAGCGACGGCAGCGAATACCTGCGCATCCTCGATCCGGAAACCTTTCGGGTGCAACGCAGCGTGCCGGTCACCTTCCGGGGTGCCCCGGTACAACTGCTCAACGAACTGGAGTGGATCGACGGGAAGATCTGGGCCAATGTCTATGTCACCGACCAGATCGTCATCATCGACCCCGCCAGCGGCATCGTCGAAGGGGTCATCGACCTGCGCGGCCTGCTCCCGGACGAAGAGATCGCCCCGGATACCGACGTACTGAACGGCATCGCCTACGACGCGGCCTCGGAACGTATCTTCGTGACAGGCAAAAGATGGAGCAAACTCTTCGAAATCGAAATCATACCCCAATAAAATACCACACGACGTGACAAAAAACCGCGACATACGACACGAACTCGAACACCGCATCCTGCTGCTCGACGGCGGATTCGGCACGATGATACAGCAATACGGCCTGGACGAAGCCGACTACCGGGGCAAGGAGTTCGCCGCGAGCGAAAAACTTCTCAGAGGCTGCAACGACCTGCTGAACCTCACCCGTCCGGAAACAATCCGCGAAATCCACGAGAAATACCTCCAGGCCGGATCGGACGTAATTACGTCCAACACGTTCAACGCCAACTCCATTTCGCTGGCCGACTACGGACTGGCAGCGGAAGCGTACCGCATTAACCGGGTCGGCGCAGCCATCGCCCGCGAAGCGGCGGACGCCTTCACCGCCCGCAATCCGCAGAAGCCCCGCTTCGTGGGCGGCTCGATGGGCCCGACGAGCCATACGCTGTCGATGTCGGCGGACGTGGACAACCCCGGCGCCCGGGCTTTCACTTTCGAACAGCTCTCGCAGGCGTACTACGATCAGGCTCGGGGCCTGATGGACGGCGGCGCCGACCTGCTGATGCTCGAAACCGTCTTCGATGCGCTGAACGCCAAGGCAGCGATCTTCGCCATCGAAACCCTCTTCGCAGAACGCGGCATGCGACTGCCGGTCATCGTCTCCGGCACACTCACCTCGTCGGGCCGCACCCTGGCGGGACAAACCATCGAAGCCTTCTACACCTCCGTCGCACACGCCGAACCGCTGGCCGTGAGCCTCAACTGCTCGTTCGGCGCCAAGGCCCTGCTGCCCTACCTGGAGCGGCTGGCCGCTGTTTCGGAATTCCGCGTGGCGGTCTATCCCAATGCGGGTCTGCCGAACGTCATGGGCGGCTACGACGAGACGCCCGCGATGTTCGCCGCCGACGTAGAGGAATACATGCGGCGCGGCCTGGTCAATCTGGTGGGCGGCTGCTGCGGCACCACGCCCCTGCACATCTTCGAACTGGCGAAGATCGTGAACAACTACACGCCCCGCCCCCTGCCGCAGCGGCGGCACGTGACCTGCCTGAGCGGGCTGGAACAGCTTCGGATCGTTCCCGAAGCCAACTTCGTCAATGTCGGCGAGCGCACCAACGTCGCCGGCTCGGCCAAGTTCGCGCGGCTGATCCGCGAAAAAAATTACGAGGAAGCTCTCTCGGTGGCCCGCGCCCAAGTCGAAGCGGGCGCCAATATCGTCGATGTCTGCATGGACGACGGCCTGATCGACGGTCCCGAAGCCATGCGCGACTTCCTCAACCTGATGGGTTCGGAACCGGAAATCTCCGCAGTACCCGTCATGATCGACTCTTCGAAATGGGAGGTGCTCGAAACGGGGCTCCGGGTGGTGCAGGGCAAGAGCGTCGTCAATTCCATCTCCCTGAAGGAGGGCGAGCAAGAATTTCTGCACCGCGCCCGCCTCATCCGCCGTTACGGAGCCGCCGCCGTGGTGATGCTCTTCGACGAGCAGGGACAGGCAGACACCTATGCCCGCAAGATCGAGGTGGCGCAGCGGGCCTACAAGCTTCTCACCGACGACGGATTCCCCGCCGAAGACATCATCTTCGACCCCAACATCCTCGCGGTGGCCACCGGTATCGAAGCCCACGACGCCTACGCCCGGGACTTCATCGAAGCCGTCCGCTGGATCAAGCGAAACCTGCCCCACGCCAAGATTTCGGGCGGCGTGTCGAATCTATCGTTCGCCTTCCGGGGCAACAACGCCGTGCGCGAGGCCATGCATTCGGTGTTTCTCTACCACGCCATCCAAGCGGGTATGGACATGGCGATCGTCAATCCCCAGATGCTGCAAATCTACAGCGACATCGAACCGGGACTACTCGAACGGGTCGAGGATGTTATCCTCTGCCGCCGCGCAGACGCCGCCGAACGCCTCACGGAATACGCCTCGCAATTCACCAAAACCGCCGCGACGCAGACGCAGCATACCGACGCCTGGCGCTCGGAGCCGCTCGGCAAGCGCATCGAATACGCCATGCTCAAGGGCGTGGCCGACTACATCGAGCAGGACGCGCTCGAAGGCTACCGCACGCTGGGCTCGCCCCTGGCAGTGATCGACCGGCTGCTGATGCCGGCCATGGAAGTCGTAGGCAATCTGTTCGGGCAGGGCAAAATGTTCCTGCCGCAAGTGGTCAAGACCGCCCGCGTGATGAAAAAAGCCGTCGCCGTACTGACTCCCTACATCGAGCAAGGTTCCGAAGCGAACGCCAAGAGTGCCGGCAAGGTGCTGGTGGCTACCGTGAAAGGCGACGTACACGACATCGGCAAGAACATCGTGGCGGTAGTCATGGCCTGCAACGGCTACACGATCCGCGACCTGGGCGTGATGGTCGAGTGTCCCCGCATCATCGACGAAGCCGTCGCCTGGGGCGCCGACGCGATCTGCCTGAGCGGACTGATTACCCCTTCGCTCGAGGAGATGATCCACGTCTGCGAAGAGCTGGAACGCCGGGGGTTGCAAATTCCCGTACTGATCGGCGGTGCGACCACTTCGGACGTACACACCGCCGTAAAAATAGCTCCGACCTACTCGGGCCCGGTGATCCATGCCGACAACGCCAGCCGCAACAACAAAATCCTCGGCGAACTGCTCGGTCCCGGCCGGGAAGAGTATCTGGCTCGCGTGCGCGAGGAGCAACAGACCCTGCGCGACCAGTACCGCCGCCGCGAGGAGATCCGCACGATCCTACCCTTCGGTCAGGTGCGCAAGCTGCGCGTGCCGAAACCCGCGTCCGAAATCGCTGTTCCGGCCCATACGGGACGGCTGGTGTTTCCGGACATAAGTATCGCCGATGTGGAGCCGCTGATCGACTGGAACTTCTTCTTCCCGGCGTGGGGGCTCAAGGGCCGCGTACCGGAGATCTTCGAAAACCCCGAACACGGCGCCGAAGCCCGCAAGCTCTACGACGACGCGCAAAAGATGCTGGCCCGCATCCGCGAAGAAAAACTCCTCACCCTCCAGGGCGTAGCGGGCATCTTCGCAGCCGTCAGCCGGGGCGACGACATCGTGGTCACCGGCCCGAAAGACAAGAAATACATCCTGCCGATGCTGCGCAGCCAGGCCCCGGTCCGGGAAGCCCAGGCCCGCTGTCTGGCCGATTTCATCGCCGACGAAAAGGCAGGCAGAACCGACTATATCGGGGCCTTCGCCCTCACGGGCGGCATAGGGCTCAAGGAGCTGACCGAAAAGTTCCGCGCGGAGGGCGACGACTACAACGCCATCCTCTCGAAGCTGCTGGCCGACCGCCTGACCGAAGCCCTCTGCGAATGGGTGCATATCTTCATCCGCCGCCAGATGTGGGGTTACGAAACCGGTCCGGCGCTCACACCCGAACAGATCATCCGCAGCAAATACCGGGGTCGGCGCATGGCCTTCGGCTACCCGGCCTGTCCCGACCACTCGCTCAAACGCGAGGTCTTCGACCTGCTGGCCGCCGACAAGACGACCGCCATGCGTCTGAACGACAACTATATGATTACACCTGAGGAGGCGCTCTGCGGCCTGTTCTTCGCCGACGCCGAATATTTCTCCGTCGGACGAATCGACCGAGAGCAACTGGCCGACTACGCCGCACGCCGCAACATGGACATAGAAACGATCGAAAAACTGATACCCAATAACATCTGATGAATATTACGGATCTCATACAGGGCGCCGTCGCTTCGCGCACGACCCGTTTCGCCTTCGAGCTGCTCCCGCCCCTGAAGGGGGACGGCACGCGCAGCGTCTTCGGAGCCATCGACCCGCTGATGGATTTCAACCCGGCCTACATCAACGTCACCTTCCACCGCGAAGCCCTCAAAGAGGACATCCGCCCCGACGGAAGCCGCGAGTGGCACATCATGCGCCGCCGTCCGGGCACGGTCGGCATCTCGGCCGCGATCCGGCGCAAGTACGACGTGGAGGTGGTTCCCCACCTGATCTGCGGGGGCTGGTCGAAATACGACATCGAGGATTCGCTGATCGACATGGATTTCCTGGGGCTGCACAACGTGCTGGCATTGCGGGGAGACAAGCGGCAGAACGAACCCCGCTTCGTCCCCTACGCCCAGGGACACGCCCACGCCGCCGACCTGGTGCGCCAGATCCAGGCCATGAACCGGGGAGAATTTATCGACGGCGAAGTCGAGGAGTGCCACCACTCCAAGTTCTCGGTAGGTGTGGCGGGCTATCCCGAAAAGCATTTCGAGGCGGCGAATCCCCAGAGCGACCTCCAATACCTGAAGGAAAAGGTCGATGCCGGCGCCGACTACATCGTGACGCAGATGTTCTTCGACAACAGCAAGTACTTCGATTTCGTGGAGCGCTGCCGCAAAGCGGGCATCACGGTACCGATCATCCCGGGCATCAAGCCGATCTCGACGCCCAAGCACCTGGAGATCCTGCCCCGCACCTTCAGCGTCAGCCTGCCCGAAGAGCTGGTGAAGTCCGTCCGGGCCTGCGGCGAGGACACACAGGCGGCCCGCGAGGTCGGGATAGAATGGGCGATCCACCAGGCCAAGGAGCTCAAGGCGGCCGGAGTGCCGATCATCCATTTCTACACGATGGGACGCACGGACAACATCCGCAAGATCGCCCGCAACGTATTCTAATTCCGAATAGGGCAAAGTAATTGCTATTAAACACTTAACCATGACACCCGTAGAGTTTCGCCGCCACCTGCACCGCCACCCGGAGCTCTCGTTCCGCGAAACGGAGAGCGCCCGCTTCATCGCCGAGGCGCTCCGCGAGGCAGGCATCCCCTGCCGTCCGATCGCCGGAACCGGCGTACTGGCCAAAATCGAAGGACGCGGCGACCTGCGGCGAGCCGTCGTGCTGCGAGCCGACATCGACGCCCTGCCCATCCGCGAACAGAGCGGCGCGGCGTGGAGTTCCGAGAACGACGGAGTGATGCACGCCTGCGGGCACGACATCCACGCAGCGGTGCTCTACGGCACCCTGCTCCGGCTCTCCGCCGAGCGGAATTTCGAGGGTACTCTTTTCGGAATCTTCCAACCCGGAGAGGAATCGAATCCCGGCGGAGCCTCCAAAGTGCTGGCCGAAAACCCCTTCGAAGGCTATACGGTGCTGGCCGTCGTCGGCGAGCACGTCGAACCCGCTTTGGACGCGGGCACGCTGGGCTTCCGCGCGGGCAAGTACATGGCCTCCAACGACGAACTGCGCCTCACGCTCGAAGGCGCGGGCGGCCACGCGGCCATGCGTGCCGAACACCGCGACACGGTGAGCGCCGCCGCACAACTGATCCTGCACCTCACGGCCCTGAACACGCCCGAACGGGTCGTTTCGATCGGCAAGGTCGAAGCTGCGGGCGCTACGAACGTCATCCCGGACCGGGTCTATATGGAGGGAACGATGCGTACCTTCGACGAACGGGAACGGGCCGAAGTGAAACGCAGGATCGAAGAACTCGCCGCCGCGAACGACGCCTCGTACGGCATACGAACCCGGGTACACTTCACCCCCGGCTACCCGTGCGTGGTCAATGACCCGGAGTTGATCCGGCAGGCCGTCGCACTGGCCGAAACCGAAGGAATTCCCTTTCAAATGCTGCCCCTGCGCATGACTTCCGAAGATTTCGGCTTCTACGGCACCCGCTACCCGGCGATCTTCTACCGCCTGGGCGTCGGTCCCGGAGCCGGAAAACTGCATACATCCACCTTCAATCCCGACGAGGCGGCCATTCCGACCGGCATCCGGTTCATGGAACTCCTCGCCCGTAACTATTTCAACCGATGAATAAACTGAAAAATACGAAGAAGTCGGCCGCATTCGACCGCTCTTCGCTGATCATTAACCTGTTCCGGGAATTCCCGAACAACAAGTTCTCCCTCAAGCATCTGGCTTCGGCCTCGGGCGGCGCCACCAAGGAGGGCCGTCTTCGTACCCGTGAAATCATCACGGAACTGCTCGCCCAGGGCACTATCGAGGAGTGCGGGCAGGAAAAGTACCGTCTCAGCGGCAAGGAGCGTCCCCGCCAGGAGGGCATCGTACAGATGATCTCGACAGGAGCGATGTATATCCGCTCCGAGGAGTTCGAAAACGACGTATATGTCAGCCAGCGCAATTCGCTGAATGCTCTGGACGGCGACCGCGTGGAGTTCGTCATCACCCGCCGCTCCCACGCCGGGTCCCTCGAAGGCGAGATCACCCGCATCGTGGAGCGCAGCCGCAAGCAATACGTGGGCACGGCCGACGTGAGCGACCACGCCATCTTCGTCAAGATGGATCCCCGGCGCATGCCGATGGACGTCTATCTCTCCAAGCGGGACAACCCTAACGTACAGCACGGCGACAAAGTCGTGATCCGCATCACGGACTGGGCGCTGGGTTCCAAAAGCCCCGCCGGAGAGCTGGTCGAGGTATTGGGCCGCGCCGGAGAGAACAATACCGAGATGCACGCCATCCTGGCCGAATACGGCCTGCCCTACCATTTCGAGCAAAAGGTCGAAGATGCGGCCCAGGCCATTCCTTCGACGATCACCAAAGCCGATTACGCCGCCCGGCGCGACTTCCGCAAGATAACGACCTTCACCATCGACCCGGCGGATGCCAAGGACTTCGACGACGCCCTCTCGATCCGCAAGATCGAAGACGGCGTATGGGAGGTGGGCGTACATATCGCCGACGTGACCCACTACGTTCAACCCCGCTCGGTGATCGACACCGAAGCCGAGGAGCGCGGCACGTCGGTCTATCTGGTCGATCGCACGATCCCGATGCTGCCCGAAAAATTGAGCAACGAGCTTTGCTCGCTGCGCCCCGACGAAGAGAGCCTCTGCTTCTCGGCGGTCTTCACGCTCAACGAGGAGGCCGAGGTGCTGGACAAATGGTTCGGCCGCACGGTCATCCACTCCGACCGCCGCTTCACCTACGAGGAGGCGCAGCAGATCATCGAAACCGGCAAGGGCGACTTCGCCGAAGAGGTGCTGACGCTCAACCGTCTGGCACAGCGGATGCGCAAAACACGCTTCAAGCACGGAGCCGTGAGCTTCCAGCGCGAAGAGGCCAAGTTCAAACTCGACGCCGAAGGCAAACCCCTGAGCGTCTATTTCAAGGAGCAAAAGGAGGCCAACCAGCTCATCGAAGAGTTCATGCTGCTGGCCAACAAACAGGTCGCCGAATTCTGCGGACATCACAAAGTGAACGGCCGTGCCGTGCGGCGCACGATGGTTTACCGCGTACACGACGTTCCGAACGAGGAGAAGCTCGAAAAATTCCGGACCTTCGTTCTGCGCTTCGGCTACGTATTCAAGGCCGACAAGGGACGCGCCGTGGCCAAGGAGATGAACAAGCTGCTGGGACAGGCCAAAGGACGCATCGAGGAGAACGTCATTTCGAACCTCGCCGTACGTGCGATGTCCAAGGCTTTCTACTCGACCGATAACATCGGTCATTACGGCCTCGCTTTCCCCTACTACACGCATTTCACCTCGCCGATCCGCCGCTACCCGGACATGATGGTCCACCGGCTGCTGGCCCGCTACCTCGAAGGAGGCAAATCGGCCGACCGCGACACCTTCGAGAAACTCTGCGTACACGCCTCGGAGCGGGAAGTGATCGCTGCCGAAGCCGAACGCGCCTCGATCAAGTACAAAATGGTGGAGTTCATGCAGGATAAAATCGGCCAGTTCTTCGACGGCCATATCTCGGGCATGAGCGACTGGGGCATGTACGTCGAGCTGGACGAAACTCACATCGAAGGCATGGTTTCGCTGCGGGAAATGGAGGACGACCTCTACCAGTTCGACGAGAACCGCTACGAGGTCTATGGACGCCGCAAAGGACGGGTCTTCACCTTGGGCGATGCCGTGCGCATCCGCGTCAAGCGGGCCGATCTGCAACGCCGTCAGCTCGATTTCGAACTGGTGCACGATGCGGCGGCCGACTCCCGCGAGAACGACGTAAAGGGGCACGCAGCGATTCCGGTACGCCGCCAAAGCACGTCCCGACCGGGTAAGGGCGGCAAAACGTCCCGCAAAGGGGGCAAAAAAGGATCGAAGCGATGATCCGGGAACAGACGCAGCGAACCGCCGGGACCGGCCCCAACCGTGCGGAAGAGATATACGAAAAATGTCTGAAGCGTGATCCCCTCACGGCGGAGGAGGCGTATTGGCTTTACGAACAGGCCCCCCTGCAGGAGCTGGCTCTCACGGCTGACCGCGTGCGCCGTGCCGTAGTGCCCGACCTGGAGGTCGTGACCTGGCAGATCGACCGCAACGTGAACATCACCAACGTCTGCATTTCGGGCTGCCACTTCTGCAATTTCCACTGCAAACCCCACCAGACGGAGCGGGCTTTCATCACTACGCTGGATGAATACAAGGAGAAAATCGAGCGGATGCTCGCCCTCGGCGGCGACCAGTTGCTGCTGCAGGGCGGTCTACACCCGAAGCTGGGGATCGATTTCTACGAGGAGCTCTTCTCGACACTCAAGAGCCTCTATCCGCAGGTACGCCTGCACGCCCTCGGAGCGCCCGAAGTGGCGCACATCGCCCGCATCAGCGGCCTCACCACGCTCGACACCCTGAAACGGCTGATCGCCGCCGGATTGGACTCCCTGCCGGGTGCCGGGGCCGAGATCCTCGATCCCGGCGTGCGGAAAGCCATCTCGCCCGCCAAACCTTCGGTCGAGGAGTGGATCCAGGTGATGCACGAAGCCCACTGCCTCAACCTGCCGACCTCGGCGACGATGATGTACGGCCATGTAGAAACATCCCGTCAGCGTGTGGACCACCTGCTGCGCATCCGCGACCTGCAGGCCCGCTGTCACGAAGGACATTACGGCTTTCTGGCCTTCATCCCTTGGATTTTTCGCTCGTCGGGCACCGAATTGGAGCGGCAGGGAGTTGCAACCCGCTTTTCACCATTGGAATACATTCGCATAATCGCCGTCAGCCGACTGGTTCTGAACAACATCCGCAACATCCAGGCTTCGTGGCTCACCGTCGGCAAGGCCACCGCTCAGGTAGCGCTGCACAGCGGCGCCAACGACATGGGTTCGATCATGATCGAGGAGAACGTCGTTTCTTCGGCCGGGGCGCACAACCAGTTCGATGCCGCAGGCATCCAACAAGCGATCCGCGAGGCGGGCTTCACGCCTCGTCTGCGGGACCAGCTTTACCGAATGCGGTAACGATCCCCATGCGGCAAGCCATATCAACTGAAGAGGGGTATTTCCCTGCACGAAAAAAAGCCGGAAAATTCCGGCTTTTTTATTCGGAACGAATTTTGAACTCTACCCGACGATTATAACCAACTCCCTATGACGGCATATTTACGGCCTGCTCTTCGACAGACAAGATTCTTCTCTCGATCCGGACTTACACGACATCTCGGACTTCTATACCGGACCGTACAGCCGACTATTGTGCTGTTCCTGCTTGTACTCGCCCTAACGGGCTGCCTTTCCGAAGAGATCCCGACGGAAAAGGAAACCACGCTCGTCCGCGTCGGAGAGGAGGCCCCTCACTTCACGGTCGGAATGCTCGACGACACAGCGATCACCCTGTCCGACCTGCAAGGCAACGTGGTGTTGCTTACCTTCTTCTCCACGTGGTGCCCGACCTGCCGGAAACAAATGCAGCAGATGCAAACCCAAATCGTCGATCGCTTTGCTGACCGGAAATTTCGCTTCCTTCCAATCAATCGAGGCGAAACGCAGCAGACCGTTCAAGAGTTCTGCCGCGAGCTGGGAATCGCATTCTCCGTAGGTCTGGATCCCGACATGTCAATCTACTCGCTCTACGCCACCCGATACGTTCCCCGCAACTTTATCATCAGTCCCAATGGCAAAATCCTGCTCTCCGAAACCGACTACGACGCAACAATACAACGCCTGCTGATCGAGCAAATCGAACAAGCGCTCCAAACAACAGAATAAAGCAGCATACCCAACAAAGCCGACCACACAAAACAGCCGTCTATGACTGACATGACCGGATTCCGAAGACACCCCGGAATTCCAGCGGTTTCCACCCCGTAACCGTCCGATCTGCCGGGACACAGCAACATTGCCGAACCCCGCAATTTACTCCACCTCGAATCGAACCGTCCCCTCTCATGCCTTCTCCAAAACCCCTCCACACACACCCTCTTCCTCACAAAACACAAACAGGCGGAGCTTGCAGAAGCTCCGCCTGTTCTTTCGAAATCCGGGATTTCGATTACTTCATCAGACCGGTTACCAGGAAGGTGATCGCCACGGTCAAAATACCGTACAACTCCGGGAAAGCGGCGAGGATCAGGGTTTTGGTACCCACGTCATGACCGTTACCTACGGCAGCGATACCGTTGGCGCAAAGCTGGCCCTGACGATACGACGAGAAAAAGTTCACCAGGCCGACCAAGATACCCAAACCGAAGATAGCGGCCGCCTGCAGCATCGTAACCGAATCGGTCAGGTAATTCATGATAAGGAAGAGCGAGGCAAAGCCGTAAAGACCCTGCGAAGCGGGCAGACCCGACAGGATGATGTAGTTACCGAAGGCATTCGGGTTCTTCTTCATCGCACCGACTGCGGCATTGCCCGCGATAGTAGTACCATAGCAACTGCCTACGGCCGCCAGAGTAAACATGATGGCCATACCGAGATAGCCCAACGTAATAGGTTCCATAAATCGAATTTTGTTTTAGTTGTTAATATTGATTATCATTTAGTTTATTCGTTTTTCAACGGGGTGAAGACGCGCGTTGCGGCCTCGAACCCGGCGTTCTTGTAGAACTCCACGAACGTCAGACGCAGCGGATGCACCACCGACGAGAGAACGCACATGAAGAGGTTGATGCCGTGTCCCAGCAGCAGGATCAGCAACATCACGAGCTGCTTCACGACCGGAATATCGGGACTCATACCAACGGCCAACTGGTTGAAGACCATCGCCAGAATACCACCCGAAAGGCCGATGGCGAACAGACGGATGTACGACAGCAGATCGCCCACCAGCCCCGACACATTATTATAGGTATTCCAGATACCGAGTCCGAAGTTCACGAAGATATTCTTGCCCGGCGAATTGAAGAAGAACATCAGCACCAGGCCGACGCCCAGGATCACCAGATAAGCGACCGAATGGAACGTGAAGCCCACGCTCTCGGGCAACAGGAACGCAGCAGCACTATCGACCAGCACGATGATCCAGCCGATCAGCCCCAGCGCATAGCGCAGGCCGAAGCTGCGGGCCGTGACATAAGCGTTGATCATCATGGCAAAAAGCACCTGCACGGCACCCAGTCCGATCGAAAGCGGGAAGAGGATGTCCGGTGTCAGCAGGTGATCGCGCAGGCTGCCCAGCCACTCCCATTCGGAAAGCTGCAATCCGAAGAACGAGCCCGACATCAGGCCGAAGACCATGCCCGAAAATCCGCACAGCATCGTCAGCATACCGATCTCCTTCATGGCTGAACTCCCCTTCTTGCGACCCAGCATCACTGCGGCCAAACCGCCCAGCATGATGACCAGTCCGTAACCGCCCTCGGCCATACAGAAGCCGAAGAAGATCATATAGAAAGGCGCGAAGAAGCGTGTCAAATCGATCGTGCCGTATTTGGGCAGCGCATACATCGCGCCGATCACCTCGAACAGATGGGCGAAGGGACGGTTGCGCAGCTTCACCGGGGTATTGTCCTCGGGGGTCGGCGTACTCTTCAGGAAAATCAGATTGGGGTATTCGGCCAGCAGAGCATCTACCTTCGCGGAATCGGACTCCTCGGCCCACCCCTCCAGAATAACCAGCGTACCGTCGGCTTCAGGCTGCGCAGTATTCTTCACGCGAATCTCTTCCAACTTCCGCTTGAGCTCGATCCCATGCCGGCGGATCGCCTCCACCGAAAGAGCCGCACGGGAAAATTCCCGATCCAGCTCCGCGAGCTTCCTGCGAGCCTCGGCGATCTGGGCTTCGGCCTGACGACAGTCCATCGTCGGCGCCTTGACCTCCTGCGCATCGAGCACCACCTCCTCGCCCGGCCGGGTCACGACCACGAAGTAATCGAAGGTTTCACCCTCGTGCACCAGAGCGATCGTATAACGCTCCGACCACGCCTCGATATCCTTCTCGTAAGCCGCACGGCTGGTGAAGAAATAGCGCAACACCACGCCCTTGTCCGCTAACTTGCGAAGCGTATCGACCGAAAAATCGCCCCAGGGACGCAGCTCGTCGGCGGTTTTCTGCAAGCGTGCGATCTCCGAACGGAGCGCCGCTGCCTGCTGCGTAGCGGCCATGTAGCGGTCGAAAGCCTCGCCGCCGTCGGCGATGGGCTGCTCGTCCTTGACAAAGCGCTCGTCCTCCAAGAATCGTTTCAGGGTCTCGACCGCCTTGTGATGGTTGTCGATCGTAAGCAGCAGCTGACGGTCTTCGTCCGAAGGCTCCCAACCCGTAGTGGTGATATCGACCAGCCCCAGGCCGCGCAGCTTCTCGATGAAGTCGCTGCTCTGACCCGCATAGAGTACCAGGTCGTATTTCGACATTCTCGCTATCATAACATCGCGCCCTCCCCGGCTTGCTGTTGTTTGGTTTTCACGATCTTCTGAGCCGACTTGGAGAGGTTCTCCTCATCCTCCATGAAGCGTTTGATCTTGCGTATGGCATCCTCGTACCCGGGTATCTGCACCTTTTCGTAGAGGTTTACCTTCTGAGTAGTCTTGCGGCGTGCGAAATCCAGCAACTCCATCTTGCGGTTGAACACCTCGAACTCGATACCCAGGCGCGCGAGGCGCTTGAGAATATCGACTCCGTCGGCGAACCACACGGGAGCCGAGAAGAGGTCGTAATCCTTCTCCTCGAAACGGATGTCCTGCAACACCGGCGTACGCACGCCCGCGATCTTCTGCTCCGCAAGATCGACGTCGGCGATGCGCAGCAGGTCCGCATCGAACTCACCCCACAGGGAAACCATGTAGTCGTACTGCGCCGTGAGCGCGTCCAACTGCCGTCGGAAATCCTGTGCGGTGTCCTTCGCCTTCTTCACTTCGGAACGCAGGGCCGACTCCTTACTCTTGATCGTAGGGAGCGCCTTCTGCCGCATTTTCAGCTGTTTTCCGAGTTCGCCCAGCGAGGTCTTGTTATATTGGAATTTTATAGCCATTCTGTTTGAGTTGAATTGCTCTACTCGGTTTTAGGCCAGTATTTCTCCACCAGTTCGCTCTTGATGGCCACCTCTTCCTTCGAGAAGTATTTGGCGAAGAGCTCCCACGCCGTGTCGAGCATCTGCGTAATTTCGATATTGACATCGATCGCCAGCAGTTTCTCCGAATAGTCGTAAGCGAACTTGAGCGCACGCTCGTCGTAGTCCGAAAGGTCGAAGCCGTTCTCCAGTTTGGTCTTGGCATTGGCCGCATCGGCGTAGAGACGCACGGCAGCGTTCATCACCTGCGGATGATCCTCGCGGGTCTTCTTGCCGATCACCAACTGTTTCAGACGCGACAGCGAACGGAACGGATCGACGATAACCTTACCCGTGTCCGAATCGTTGCGCAGGAACAACTGACCCTCGGTGATGTAACCCGTATTGTCGGGGATGGCGTGCGTGATGTCGCCGCCCGAAAGGGTCGTCACCGCGATAATGGTGATCGAGCCGCCGTTGGGCAACTGCACGGCCTTCTCATAGATCTTCGCCAGATCGGAGTAGAGCGAACCGGGCATCGAGTCCTTCGAAGGAATCTGATCCATACGGTTCGATACGATGGCCAGCGCATCGGCGTAAAGGGTCATGTCCGTCAGCAGCACCAGCACCTTTTCACCCTTATCGACGGCGAAATATTCGGCGGCGGTCAAGGCCATGTCCGGCACGAGCAGACGCTCCACCGGGGGATTCTCCGTGGTATTGACGAACGAAACGATGCGATCGAGCGCACCGGCGTTTTCGAACACCTGCTTGAAGTAGAGGAAGTCGTCGTTCGAGAGACCCATGCCGCCCAAGATGATCTTGTCGGCCTTGGCACGCAGGGCCACATTGGCCATCACGGCGTTATAGGGCTGATCCGGGTCGGCGAAGAAGGGAATCTTCTGGCCCGTCACGATCGTATTATTGAGGTCGATGCCGGCGATACCCGTGGCGATCAGCTCCGACGGCTGGATGCGGCGGAACGGATTCACCGTCGGACCGCCGATTTCGCGGGCTTCGCCCTCGATCTGCTCGCCGCCCTCGATAGGCTCGCCGTAGGCGTTGAAGAAACGGCCCGCCAGGTTATCCGAAACGCGCAGCTTCGGGGGTTCGCCGTGGAAAATTACCTCCGAATCGGTGGTAATACCCTCCGTGCCCGCGAAAACCTGCAAAGTCACCTGGTCGCCCATAATCTTCACCACCTGGGCCAACTTGCCGCCCACGGTGGCCAGCTCGTCATTACCCACGCCTTCGGCACGCAGCGTCACGGTCGCCTTGGTAATGTTTTCAATCTTGGTATATATCTTCTGAAATGCTCGTGTTGTCATACCGCGCCTTATTTGGATTCTTTTTCACTCACTGTTTTCTCGATCTGACGGCGGTAGTCCTCGAATTTCTCCGATTTCCACTCCGAATAGTTCATCTGACGGAAGAGGTTGATCAGGCCCTTGAAGAACGATGCGCACTCCTCGAAACCGGTGAACCCGAACTCCCGGTCGCAGATGTCGAGCACCATCTCGTACATCATCTTCTGGCGTTCGATCGGGCAGTTGGCGTCGATCTCGTCGAAGGCGTCCTGCTGCAAGATCACGAAGTCGATCAGCTCCGACTTCCAGAACCGCTCGTGGTACTCCACCGGCACACCGTCGTCACCCAGGATGTTGATCTGGTCGTTGGCCTCCTTACCGCGCTGCACGAGCGTCTTGCCCGTATAAACCTTATCCACCCAGCCCTTTTCGATGCGGGTGTCGAGGTACTCCTCAATCTCGGGATATTCGAGGTATTTCGAGTAGGACTCCAGCGGGTCGATAGCCGGGTAACGCTTCGAATCGGCGCGGCCCTGCGAAAGGGCGTAGAAACAGCGGGCGGCTTTCTTCGTCGATTCGGTCACCGGCTCCTTGAGGTTACCGCCGGCAGGCGACACCGTACCCAGGAAGGTCACCGAACCCGTCTTGCCGTTGCTCAGCTTGACCAGACCAGCCCGCGCATAGAAGTTCGAAATGATCGCCGAAAGATCGACCGGGAAGGCGTCCTGGCCCGGAAGCTCCTCCAAACGGTTGGACATCTCGCGCAGCGCCTGCGCCCAACGCGAAGTCGAGTCGGCCATAACGAGCACCTTGAGGCCCATCGAACGGTAGTACTCGCCGATGGTCATACCCGTATAAACGGACGCCTCACGCGCCGCGACGGGCATGTTCGAAGTATTGCAGATGATGATGGTACGTTCCATGAGCTTGTGACCCGTGCGGGGATCGACCAGCTCGGGGAACTCCTTAAAGATCTCGACCACCTCGTTGGCACGCTCGCCGCAGGCCACGATGATAATTACGTCGGCATCGGCCTGCTTCGAAATCGCATGCTGGAGCACCGTCTTGCCCGCACCGAAAGGCCCGGGGATGAAGCCCGTACCGCCCTCGGCCAGCGGGTTGAAAGTGTCGATGGCCCGCACGCCCGTCTCCATGACGCGCGAGGGGCGCGGCTTCTCCCGGTAACAGCGCACGGCCTGCTTCACGGGCCACCGCTGAACCATCGTAATATCGTGATCCCGGCCATCGGCATCGGTGATGACGGCGATCGTGTCCGTAACCTTGTACTCTCCGGTGGGCACGACGCTCTTGACCGTATAGGTTCCCTCCATCGTGAAGGGTACCATGATCTTGTGCTCGACCCACTCCTCCTTGACCTGGCCCAGCCACGATGCGGCCGAAACCTTGTCGCCGGGCTTAGCCAGCGGCTTGAACTCCCACTTCTTCTCGAAGTCGATAGGGTCGGTGATCGAACCGCGCGCGATGAACAGACCGTCCATCTTCTCCAGGTCGTTCTGCAGACCGTCGTAGTTGCGCGAAAGAAGACCGGGAGCGAGCGTCGCTTCCAGCATGTGACCCTCGAATTCGACCTTTTCGCCGATCTTCAGTCCGCGGGTCGAGTCGAAAACCTGCACGTAGGCATTGTCGCCCACGACCTTGATGACCTCGGCCATCATCTTGGTATCCCCGCAGTAAACGTGACAGATTTCGTTCTGGCCGACAGGGCCGTCCGCCTTCACGATCACGATGTTCGAGATGATACCGTTTACTCGTCCTGTTGTTTTCATTATCTGTTTTATTGTTTATTGATCAAATCCTTGCCGTCCAGACTGGTCATCAGGCGGTGCAGCATTTCGCGCCCCTGCTTGTCGTCCAAACGGGTCCAGCGCGCCACGATGTTCACCTTCACCAGGTAAGCCAGCAGCGCGTTGATGTCGAAATAATCGAAAGTGGAAAGCTCCTCGGCCTGGTTCCAGCGGATCGCGTCGATCTTGCGCTCCTTCTCCACCAGGTTGGTTTCGTCGTTCACGGCAGCGATCACCGCCTCCAGATAGGGGACATCGCCCCGCAAGCCGAAATCGGCGGCCGACGAGCGTTTGAGCTGCTGCGAAGTTTCATCCCCGCCCACGACAGACTGCTCGGCCGAACGTCCCGTAACGCGGGCTACGACGGCGGCAGAGATGTTGCGCAGGTTGCGGTCGAAATCGGCCCACTGGCGCAGGAAACGGCTTTTGGAGTGGGCGCACTCGTCGTAGTAGGCCGAGAAAAGAGCGTTCTCGAACGATCGGTCGGTGTCGATCCCGTCCTCGTTGTCGGCATCTTCATCGACGATGGCCGAATAGGAACGGACCACGGTCGCCATACGCGCCGGAAGCCGGTCGGGGTTCTTGGTCTGCTCCTCGATCTCTTCCCGCGAGAGGTTGCCCAGCGGGTTGTGCGCCGTGCGTCCCTTGCGGAAATTAACCAGGTTCTCGCAGTCGTAGTAACCGTAAAGCAGGCGCACGCAACGTGCGTCGCGGGCGGAAACCCCTTCGAGAATCTCCTCGATGATCGCCCGGGCGTTGAAGCCCTTGGTATCGGCATCGAGCGAATACTCCCGCAATCCGGCTACCAAACAGTAGTAATTCTTGTCGAACATGGCGCCCGGCTTAAGCGTTATACAGCATTTTATAGACCTTGTCGCGCAGGTACTCCTTCAACAGAGCGTCGAAATCCTGGTCCGAAAACGAAATGTAGTAGCCGCCGTCTTTGGCACCCACCTTGAATCCCGTCCTGACCTCCTTCGAATAACCCACCTCGACGCCTGCGGCCAGCAGCTCCTTCGCAGCGGCTTCGAACGTCGCTTCGAACGCCTTCTGTTCCGCCTCCGGCAGCAGGGCCTTCAACTGGTTCTTCGACGAATCGGCGCCGCTCCAGTTCTTGGCGACGGTAAGCAGCATCTGCTTTACGAATTCGGGATCGAGCGTCGCGGCTTTCACGGCGGGAGCGGTGCTCTTGGCGATAATCATGGAGCTGATCTCGGCTTTGATCTTCGAGAGGGCCTGCTTGCCCGCGAGCGAAATTTCGGTCATCGCGTTCTTCTCCACGTCCTGTGCTTTGGTATTGGCTTCGGCGAGGATCTTCGCAGCCTGCGCCTCGGCCTCCTTCACGATCTTGGCCGCATTGGTCTTCGCTTCGGCCACCAGACGTTCCGCCTCGGCACGGCCTTTCTCCAGTCCCTCGTCGTAGAGCTTCTGGGTTAACTGTTGAAGTTTGTTTTCCATAAGAATTTATGTTTATTATATTTGAATTTCTTATTCGTCACTCCATGACCTCGCGTCACGGATTCCGGGATGCAGCCCGGCCCCGCACCGACCCCGCCGACCGAAACGCACGGCATACAGCACCGCTTTCCCCGCCGGCAAATCCGACCGCAGGCATTCGATCCGGGATCACCGGAATCTTTCTCTTCCTCACCTCCATCCGAGACTCGATCGCAAGCGATCTCTCCCCGACTCCGACCGGAAACATCGGAACTGTTCCCGAAATCACACTCCTCCGAATTAGTTCCTACAAATATATAAAATCCATTTTAACCCACGCATATTCGGCGCATTTTTTTTCGGATCGAACCATAAAAAAATCGTTTGGGACAACCAACGTCTTCATCTTGAAAAAAGCTCCCTCCGAATGAAAATCCGAAGGGAGCAATGGCTTATTCAAAATTCATCGCCCTGATGTTCGGGACGCAGCAGATCGGTGACTACCTTTACGGGCGAAAAAGTCGTGATGGGGACTTCGACGAAGACCGTATTCCACCGGGCCATGGCACCGTTCCAAAGACCGGGCAGTTCCTGCGCGAGCAACTCGCGTCCGCCGTCCGACTTGCGGGAGATAAAACCCGTAGCGGGATCGACGAACTCCTGCAGATCGAAACGACCTCCTTTCGAGGTACGGAAGCTGCAAACCAGATCCACCGGATTGAAATGGGTTGCCAAGCGCATCAATTCCCGCTTTTCGGGAGCGATCTGGTTCGATTCGGCGATCTGGAGCGTCTCCAACCCGTCGGCCCCGGTCACCCAGAAGGGGCCGCCGCCCGGTTCGCCTTCGTTGCGCACCATGCCGCACACCCGGATCGGGCGGTCGAGCACCTGCCTCAAAAGAGCCGTGCCGTAATCCTTGGGCAGTTTCACGCAGAGTTCATTCTCGATGAACGCGGCGATGGGCTCCAACTCGGCACCCGGCACTTCGAGGGCCATGAGGTATTCAAAAATCCGCTCCTGCAATGCGAGCAACACTCCGGCCAGCGCTTTTTTATAAAGCACCGTATCGCCCCGCCGGGCATCGGTAGTAACATTGTCGATATTTTTAACGAAGACTATGTCCGCATCGATCTTTCCGAGGTTCCCGATCAGCGCCCCGTGTCCCGCAGGACGGAAGAGCAGCCGCCCGTCTGCCCGTCGGAAAGGCGTACAGTCGGGATTCACGGCCAGCGTGTCGGTCGAAGGGTCCTGCACGGAGAAGGAGATGCGATACTTGACCCCGAAACGGGATTCGTAACCCGGTATCTTTTCGGCCAGCAACGCTTCGAAACGGGTCAGATGCTCGGGCGAGACGGTAAAGTGAATCTTCACCTCGCCCCCGGCGGCGGCGTACTGCGCCCCTTCGACCAGATGCTCTTCGACGGCTTTGCGCACCTCATCCCCATAGCGGTGGAACGACACCAGTCCCTTCGGGGTTTCCCCGTAACGGAGCCCTTCGGCGACGATATTTTCGACCGTCCGCAGCTCGTCGGCATCGTCACCGACGATCGTCCGCAGCTCGGGCCAGAAGGCGAAGCGGCGGCGGTTGGCCAGCAACTCCCCGACTACAGCCGTACGGCGCCCCTCGCGGACGAACTCGAACAAATCCTTGAACATACGGGTCGCGGCGCCCGAAGCGGGCACGAATTTCACCACCCGCAAAGACTCCTTCGCACGGTCGTAACGGGCCGCCGCCTGCTCGATCCCGGCAGCATCCAGCACCCGAATACCGTCGCCGCACGAAGCGGCCCGCGTCACGGGAAGAAAGGGAAAACCTTCCCGAAAATTCTTCAACTGGGTTTCGAGAGCCGCCGGCGTCAGGCCGTGCTCCTCCATTTGCACAAAATCCTCTTTCGTAAACATATCGGAAACCGTTTATCAGTCACATTCATTCTCTTTCAGCAAGATCGGCGCCACATCGACCGACGCCCGACGAAGCGGGCGATAAAAAACAGCGACTCCGCCCGTTTTTCTCTTCACGCACACGGCGCCCTACCCGCCTGTTACAAAAAGCTCCCTTCTCACTCGCATAGATCGAAACCGTTGAACGATCGTTCTCCTTGCCCGACACAACGCCCCACATCACTCGACCGAAAACGGCGAATTGCGAGCCCCTTTCTCTCCGCCGGGCAAAAAAGCCGTCCTCTCCTGCCTCACTCATCGGAAACATCGAACTACATTCTCTGTTTTCTACGCCCGGCAGAACGAGTGAAGTCGTTCTGCCCTCGCTTGTCGAAAACATTCAAATTAACGAAATAATTCCTAACTTTGCAAATATGATACGAGAATTTAACAATCCCGAACTCGCCCCGCGCAACAGTTTTCACGTGGCGCAACGAGCGGCACGCCTCATCGAGTTCGACCGGACGGAAGATTTGCAGGAACTCTTCGAGAAAGGGATGCCTGATCCGTGGTACGTCCTCGGCGGAGGCAACAACGTCCTCTTCACGCAGGACTATCCCGGCACACTGCTGACCCCTGTGGCACAAGGTATCCGCATCGTGGACGAACAGCCGGACTGCGTGACGATCGAAGCCGACGCGGGCGTCGAGTGGGACGACCTGGTCGAATGGGCCGTGCAGCACGAACTGTGGGGATTGGAGAATCTCGCGCTCATCCCCGGCAAAGTCGGGGCCGCACCCGTCCAGAACATCGGAGCCTACGGTTGCGAAGCCAAGGATGCGATCCGAAGCGTCGAGATGTTCTGCACAGAGACCTTCAACACGCTCGTCCTGAACAGAGAACACTGCGCGTTCGGGTACCGGGACAGCGTCTTCAAACGCTCCCTGCGGGGACGTGTAATCATCACTTCGGTCCGCTTTGCGTTGAGCCGCACGCCCCGACCCCGCCTCGAATACGGGGACCTGGCCGCAGAGGTCGAAGCGCGGGGAGGCATCACGCTGCGCAACATCCGCGAGGCCGTTTGTGCGATCCGCCGGGCCAAGCTGCCCGACCCTGCGGTGACGGGCAACGCCGGGAGCTTCTTCAAGAATCCGGTCGTCGGCCGCGAGGAGGCCGAACGCTTGTCGGCACTTTATCCCGATATGCCGCACTATCCGGCAGCCGACCCTTCGCAAGTCAAGCTGGCCGCAGGCTGGCTGATCGACCGCGCCGGACTGAAAGGCCACAGCGAAGGACGCGTGGGGATCCACCCCCGGCAGGCGCTGGTGATTATCAACCTCGGAGGCGCTACGGGTACGGAGATCGTCGCTTTCGCCCGCAAAGTGCAGGAACAGGTAAAGAAACGCTTCGGCGTGGAGATCGAACCCGAAGTCAATATATTATAAAACCGACAAGGCACTGCCTATGAACCTACTGGACAATTTCCAACGCTACATCCGCCGCAACGAGCTGGCAGCTCCGGAGGATTTCATCCTGCTGACCGTTTCGGGCGGCGTGGACTCGATGGTCATGCTCTCGCTCTTCGTGCGAAGCGGCTATCGCGTCGGCGTGGCCCACTGCAATTTCCAGTTGCGGGGCGTGGAGAGCGAAGAGGACGAGGAACTCGTACGCCGCGAGGCGGAGAAGTACGGCGTGCCCTGGTACAACAAACGCTTCGACACCAAAGGCGAGATGGAGCGCACGGGCGAATCGATGGAAATGGCCGCACGGCGGCTGCGCTACGCCTGGTTCGACGAATTGAGCCGCGAGCACGGTTACACGGTGGTAGCCATCGCCCACCACATCGACGACTCGATCGAAACCTTCTTCATCAACCTGTTGCGCGGCACCGGCCTGCGGGGTCTGACGGGGATCACCACCCATGCCGGGAAGCTGATCCGCCCGCTGATGTTCGCTTCGCGCAAGGACATCCTCGAATACGCCGTAGCACAACACATTCCCTACCGGGAAGATTCGTCGAACCGCTCGACCAAATACCTGCGCAACAAGATCCGCCTGGGACTCGTACCCCGCATCAAGGAGATCAGCCCCAAGTTCACCGACCTGATGCGTCAGAACATCGGCCGTCTGACCGACGCGCAGCTCTTCATCAACCACGGCATCCAGCGCATCCGCGAAGAGGTCATCACCACCGAAAACGGGATCGACACGATCCACATCGACCGTATCGACCGGGCTTTCCCGCTGAATTTCGTAATCTTCGAACTGCTCAACTCGACCTATTCGTTCAAAGGCGACGTGTCGGACGCCCTGGTCAGGGCGCTGGAACAGAACTCCGGCACGGGCAAGCGGTTCTACTCCAAATCCCACGTGGCGTACATCGACCGGGGACGGATTATGGTAACCCCGATCCCGGCGGACGACCCCTGCCAGGTGCAGGTCGAGGCGGGCGCCCCGCGCTGCTACTGCGGCAACTCGGTGCTCTACTTCGAGCTGCGCGACATCGACGATATCCAGGGCTTCGGCGTACCCGAACACATCGCCCAGGTGGATGCCGACAAACTCAAATACCCGCTCACGGTGCGCCGCTGGCAGGAGGGGGACTGGTTCATTCCCTACGGCATGTCCGGCCGCAAGAAGGTCAGCGACTACCTGATCGACCATAAAGTCCCGCTGCCGGAGAAGGCACGGCAGTTCGTACTGCTTTCCGGGGATGAGATCGTCTGGCTCGTCGGGCGGCGCATCGACGACCGCTACCGGCTCACGGCCGAGACCGAAAACGTGCTGCGCATCACCAAAGAGATCATTTAAGCCATGGCGAAAAGCGGCGTAAAATTCAAAGATACGATGGCGGCCTACGACCGTCTCCGAGGCGAAATCGCGGGACGGAAGTTCGCGCCCGTCTATCTGCTCATGGGCGAAGAGGCCTTCTTCATCGACGCTCTCTGCGACCTGCTGGCCTCGACGATCCTCCAGGAGTCCGAACGGGCTTTCAACCAGCTGACCGTCTATGGGCGGGACTCCGACGCGGGACAAGTGGTGAACCTCTGCCGGCAGATGCCGATGATGGGTTCGTACCAGGTGGTGATTCTCAAGGAGGCGCAGCAACTGCGCGGTCTCGACAAACTCTCGCTATACACTTCGAAACCCTCGCCCACGACGATCCTGATCGTCTGCCACAAGGAGAAGAACGTGGACAAGCGTTCGCAGCTCTACAAAAGCATCGCCCAGCACGGTGCGGTGCTCGAATCGGTCCGGCCGCGCGATTACGAGATCGGCCCCTGGCTCGCGCAGTTCGTCGCCTCGAAAGGCTGCACGATCGACGCGAAAGCCCAGGCGATGCTGACCGACCACCTGGGCACCGACCTCGCCAAAATCTCCAACGAACTGGGCAAGCTGCTGCTCTCGCTACCGGAAGGAACGAAGAAAATCACCGACGCACACATCGAACAGAACATCGGCATCTCGAAGGATTTCAATAACTTCGAACTCTGCAAGGCCGTCACGGGACAGAACCTCGAACAGGCCCTGCGCATCGCCGACCATTTCGCCCGCAACCCCAAAGACAACCCCCTGCTGGTAACGATTCTGGCCCTTTTCAATCAGTTCCGCGAAATTTTCCGCATCAACTACCTGCGGTGGCTCAGCCGCCACAAGGGAGTTCCGTTTCCCTCGGACACGGAACTCATAGGCATCCTGCGAATGAACAACGCCTACGCTCTGGGCGAACTGAAGCAGACCTCGGCACGGTGGGACAACCGCCGGGTGTTCCGTATCCTGGGGCTGCTGCGCGAATACGACGCCAAATCGAAGGGCATGAACGCGGGCGGCGCCCCGGACGGGGAGCTGCTCCGCGAGCTGCTTCTCAAAATCTTCCTCCAATAATGGAACGCATCCTGCTGCGCAACGGTATCCCGGAGCCGATGCCCCGCATCGAAGGCACATACCTCTATCAGACGCTTCATGTCCGGGGACGCCGCCCCCTCTGGCTCGACCGCCACACGGAACTGCTGGCTCGCAACATACAAGAGCTTTTCGGGTTGCGCTGGGCCCCCGACCTTCGCCGGCTGGAGGCAGAGATCGCCGCCCTGCTCGACGCCAACCGTCACCCCGTCGCAGGCTCTTCGTTCGTACGCATGGCCTTCACACCGGCGGGCGACCTGCTGCTGATCCCCGGAGCGGTATCCTTCTACGACGGGTATGCCCTGCGGTCGCTGCGGCCCGCTGCGGCTGTCGTGAACTACGGCGTTCCCTACCCCGAATACCCCACCTCGGCACGCGAAGCAGCCTGCATGCTGGCTTTGCAGGCAGCGGTGACGGCGGACAACCGGGCGGCGGAAGCGGACATTGAACGGGCGGCAGTCCGGACAGGCGTACAAGCGGTGATCCGCTGCGACGGCGAGGGATTCGTGCACGTATGCGACGAAGCGCCCCTGTTCGCCGTGAAAGGGAAAAAAGTCTATACTCCGCCCGCCCCGCCGAGTGTCGAACGGGAATTGGCATGCCGGGCCGTCGAAGCCGCCCGCCTGCCTCTGCTGGAGCTGGAGATCGGCCGGGAGCAACTTGCCCGTTTCGACGAAATTTTCTATGTCGATCACCGGGGCCTCACCTCGCTATCGGCCTGCGAAGGGCAACTCTACGCCGCAATCATCACCGAACGTATCGCCCGCGTCCTGAACAAATTATACTAACACATCCTGCCCGATACAAACCGGACAGGTTTCCTTTGTCCCACCCTATTTACAATACCTTCACAAAAGATCGGAATACACTCGGCATAAAAAACAGTTCGCTCGTTTCATTCTGCACTCATTTTCATTACTTTTGCAGAAAGTCGGATACATTCGGCAACACCCCCGGATCCGTTTGTTGGATTCTGTATTCATTTTCATTACCTTTGCTCCCAATGTCACACACCATCGCCATTTTTCCGGGATCGTTCGATCCCTTTACCCGGGGCCATCAGGCACTCGTGGACGATGCCCTGCGAATCTTCGACAAGGTCGTCATCGGCATCGGCAACAATGTTTCCAAGGCAGGACTGCTGCGCATCGAAGCCCGCAAACAACTCATCGAAGACCTCTATGCGGACAACCCCCGGGTCGAAGTGAGAATCTATACCGGTCTGACGGGCGACTTCGCCCGCGACCAGCATGCCTCGGCCATCATCCGCGGCGTGCGCAACACCACCGATTTCGAATACGAACGGACGATGGAGGCGACCAACCACCGCCTGCATCCCGACATCATCACCGTGATGCTCTTCACCCCGGCTCCCGTAGCCGACATCGCCTCGAGCACCGTACGCGAAGTACTGGCTTTCGGCCGCACGGTCGATGAATTCATGCCCGAAGGAATAGACATAAAAAAATACCTCTGATTACTATATTGCTATGATGGAATTTACCGCAGAAATGATCGCCGGTTTTCTCGGCGGCCAAGTCGCAGGCGACAAAGAGGCCAAGGTGCACACCGTCTCCTCGATCGAAGAGGGCGAACCCGGCGCCCTGACCTACCTGACCAACCCCAAATACGAAAAACACCTTTACAAAACCCGTGCGTCGATCGTATTGGTGAACAAGGATTTCACCCCTTCGGAACCCGTGACCGCCACCTTGATTAAAGTCGAAGACACCGGCGCCGCAGTGCTCAAACTGCTGCAAATGTATCAGGCCGCAAAACCCCGCAAACAGGGCATCAGCGAGCGGGCTTCGATCTCGGAGCGGGCGACACTGGGCGAAGATTGTTACGTGGGCGATTTCGCCGTTATCGAGGCGGGAGCCCGCATCGGCGCCGACTGCCAAATCTATCCCCAGGTCTATATCGGTGACGGCGTGACCGTCGGCGACGGAACGATCCTCTACCCGGGTGTCAAGATTTACGAGGGGTGCGTGATCGGCAGCCGCTGCATCCTGCATGCGGGTGCGGTGATCGGCGCCGACGGCTTCGGCTTCATTCCCAATGCCGCAGGCGGCTTCGACAAGATTCCGCAACTGGGCAACGTCGTCGTCGAAGACGACGTGGAAATCGGCGCCAACACCTGCATCGACCGGGCCAAGACCGACTCGACGATCATCCGCCGGGGCGTGAAACTCGACAACCTGATCCAGATCGGCCACAACGTGCAAATCGGCGAGAATACCGTTTCCTCGGCCCAGACAGGCATCGCAGGCACTTCGAAGGTGGGGCACAACTGTTTCCTCGCGGGACAGGTCGGCATCGCGGACCACGTGACCATCGGCGACAGGGTCTGCATCGGCTCCAAAAGCGGTCTCGACAAAGACGTACCTGACGGAGAAGTACGTTTCGGCTATCCGGCGCTGCCCGGCATGCAATATCACCGCGCATCGGCCATCTTCAAGAACCTGCCCGACCTGGCACGCCGCGTGAGTCAGGCGGAAAAGGAGATCGCGGCCCTCAAGGAGAAGTAACGTCCCTGCACCGTGTCCGACCCGACGACATACCGCATCATGGGCATCGACCCCGGCACCAACTACATGGGGTACGGGGTGCTGGAGGTTTGCGGACGGGAGGTCCGATCGGTCGTGCTGGGCGACATCGACCTGCACAGGATGAACGATCCTTACGAAAAGCTGCGCTACATTTTCGAGCGGGTCGGTGCCCTCGTGGACGAATACCGCCCCCGCGAGGTGGCTCTCGAATCGCCCTTCTTCGGCGAGAACGTGCAGTCGATGCTCAAGCTGGGCCGGGCGCAAGGCGTGGCGATGGCTGCGGCGTTGAGCCGCGGACTGCAGGTATTCGAATACGCCCCCACACGCATCAAACAGTGTATCACGGGCCGAGGCTCGGCCCCCAAGGAGCAGGTCGCGGCTCTCGTCAGCAGCATGCTCACGATCGAACGTCCGCCCCGGCGACTGGACGCTACGGACGGTATGGCCGTCGCCCTGTGCCACCATTTCATGAGTTCGAACCCATTGAACGGCGCCCTCGGCGAAGATCGGTTCAAAGGACTCGGCGGAGGCCGCAAGGCTGCCTCGGCAAAGGGCAGTTCGAGCTGGGAACGGTTTTTGAAGGATAATCCCCAGCGCGAAATCCGGCAAACGCCGCGAACACCCCAAAAGACGAATCACAAACCGACCAAATAATCATTTTAATCCTTTCTCAGCACTATGAAAAAAGCGTTAATAGGTCTTCTTGCCGCAGGCACCCTCGTGGGATGCGGAGGCAATACCTACACCATCACCGGCAAACTGGACCCGGGAATCACGGACTCCGTATTCCTGATGCAAGGCAATCCCGAAAATCCGACCATCGCATCGGCAGCCGTCGCTGCGGACGGTACGTTCAAAATCAAAGGCACGATCGACCAGCCGGACCTGGCCATCCTTACCAACCGGCACCGCCAGGGCATCGGATTCATCTTCCTCGAACCGGGAAAAATCGACGTTAAAACTGCGGATCTGGGCCAATTCCAAGTCGGCGGCACCCGCTCGAACGAGATTTTCCAGCCGATAAACGACTCTTTGGGCATGCTTCAGGGACAATTCCTGGTGGCCATGCAAGAAAACGACATGGAGAAATTCGATTCGCTGAACCAGGTAGCCAACGGCATCATGCGCCGCGCTTTGGACAACAACTCCGACAACCTGGTCGGCGTTTACTTCTTCGGAAACCTCTATAACGAAATGGAACCGCAAGAAGCCCGCGAAATCCTGAATAAATTCCCCGAACAGATGCAGAAAACCCAGATCCTGACCGCCATCGCCAAATCGATCGCCGCCCAGGAAAATACCGAAATCGGCAAGCCCTATCTGGAAATCGCGCTGCCCGACTCCCTGGGCGAAACCGTTTCGGTGACACCCCTCATCGGCCCCGGCAAATGGGTGCTGATCGACTTCTGGGCAACCTGGTGCAGTCCCTGCCGCGGCGAATTGCCCTATCTGAAGGAGGCGTTCAAGGAGTTCGGCCCCAAAGGATTCAACATTTACGGCGTATCGCTCGACAACGATGCCGAGAGTTGGAAAGAATTCCTTGTAAAAGAGGAGATGACGTGGCCCAACGTAATCGCCGTCACCGACGGCAAGAGCGCCCCGATCGTCGAAGAGTACGGAATCCGCAGCATCCCGACCAACTTCCTGATCTCGCCCGAAGGCAAGATCGTCGCCAAAGACCTGCGAGGCGAAGGAATCAAGGAGAAGCTCGCCGAACTGGTCAAATAAGCGCATCCGGCAAAATCATCGAATTACCCCTGCGGATTTCAGCCCGCAGGGGTAATTTTTGTATGACAAATCTCCGGTCCCCATAGCCAGTCGGACACGACAAATGCCCTCTTTTCCCGGCAACGATATTTCCACCGACAAACTCCCGGAAAAGAATCCGAACAAAGCACAGATTACCTCAAATCAAACATTATCAATGTATTATATTCAAAATTACCCCTCTTACCAAGATATAAAATAAAAAGACTGGTAAATTTTACGACAAATTATTTGCATAAGAGCAATTTTCACACTACATTTGCATTCGCAATTCGGCGCCGTAGCTTAATTGAATAGAGCATCTGACTACGGATCAGAAGGTTACAGGTTTGAGTCCTGTCGGCGTCACAAAATAATGCAGCGACCTGTTTTTCGACAGGTCGCTTTTTGTTTTCGGCTGCACGACCATAGCGCAGTTGCCGATTCTCTCTTTCTCCGCCTTGTACTCCCGCCGACTTACACCCGGGAAAATTTCCGTCCTCCCATAAAATCCATACGGAATCCGTCCGTACCGACGCCCGATCATAGCAACAACTTTGAGATTCCCGTCAGCGAAAAGCACCTGAAAACGAATCGCCAAAACATCCAAATTCTTCCCAAAAGAAGCACGAAGCCCCTCTCCAACGGCAACTCGACAATGTGCCCCCTCACCCTTCCTGCCATTTATTTTATGCAATCCAAGGTACTTACTCAACAAGCACAATGCGATTCCGGGTTCAATCGATCTAAATACACAATCCCGAAAAAAATCGAACTCGCCTTCTTTTCGAATTTATAAAATTTTACGAATAGACCACAGATTTTACAATTCAAATATTAAAATATACAATTTAACAAATCGGTAAAATTTGCAAAATCAATTCTTTTTATTATATTTGTAATAGTGCGCTCCTCTTTTACTAACTTAAAAATCATGTTATGTTGAATTTCGCCCAACTGAAGTTTCTCCTAACTGGATTAACTTTACTCACCGTACTCGCTGCGTGCAGCGATGACAACACTTCGACGGAAGCTCCTCCTGCAACCATCGAAATCGCAGAGCTCTCCCCGGAAGCAGACAACGTTTCTTTTCGATTAATTCCGACCAATGCTATCTCGATGGCTTACAAGATCGAGATCGAGGGGGGGGAGATGACGCCGATTTCGTTTCGATAGAAAGCTCCGAAGAAAAAACGGTCGAAATAACCGACCTGACCCCCGAAACCTCTTATAAGCTGACGGCGATCGCCTATAACGCCGACCAGCGCCCTTCGAATCCGGCCACCGCAACATTCACGACCCCCGAAAAACCGACCACGCCGGATCCCGACAAGGCAACCATCTCCATCGAAGAGGTGAAAGCCACCTATAATTCGGTAACCTTTACCCTGAAAACCGCCAATGCAGCCCGCTTCGGCTACAAGGTCGATGTTCCCGACGGAACGGCCGAACTTACGTTCGTAAACGGCTCCGAAGGCGGCACCTATACAACCGACAACCTGGAGGCGGCGACCGACTATCAAATCACCGCCGTCGCATATGACGAAAACGGGCAGGCCGCCGATCCCGTCACCCACGCATTCAAAACCGAAGCCCTTCCGACCGGCCCCGCCGTCGTTTCGATCGAAGAGGTCGCTACGACCCACAGTTCGATCCGCTTCACCCTGAAACTCGACAATGCGGTCCGGATCGCCTACAAGGTCGATGTCCCCGACGGAACAGCCGAAATGACCGTCGTCGAAAAGCCACAGCAATCGACCTTCCTGGTCGGCAGCCTCCAGGCGGAAACCGACTACGTATTGACAGTCGTAGCCTATAACGGCAAAGACGAACCGTCCGAACCCGCCACGCATTCGTTCACGACCCCCGCCTATACCGCATTCGCACGGATCGACGCCGTGGCGACCGCACACGGAATCTATCTCAAGGCCGACGTGGACACCGGCAAATTCCCGCTCTATTTCCTGAAAATTTTCGACCCGGACCTTACGGAATCCAGCGCCGATTTCGAAGAGCATTTCAAGGTCGATTCCCGGGAGCAGTTCATCCATTACCTCGAAGTCGCCTCACTGACAGCGGGCCTCAAAACCGCCTCGTTCGAAGAGTGGAACAAAACCCTGCTTTCGACCCGGTCGCAGCAAGTCCTTCTCTACGCCGCTCCCGTTGTCCGGCAAGGGGTCGATGTCGTCTGTGAAGACTACGGCGAAATCATCGAAATTCCGCTGACGATCCCCGCCCGCGACGAACTCGGAGCAGGACAGGCCGCTGTCACGCTGGGCGAACCGCAGGTTGCGGGCAAAGAGTTGGAGATCGCCCTGACAAAACAGGACGGCGTCGTTTCCTACTATGCCGGCTATGCGACCAAGTCCGACGTCGAAGCCGCAGGCACCCCGGAACAATTCGTCCAGGCCGGACTGGATGCGAAGACCTATGACTACGACATCACGGCCGACTTCCAAGGCACCTGGAAAACAGACCGGCTTTCGCCGGGCAGCGAATATTACTTCTTCTCGTTCGCATACGATGCCGAAGGCAAGTTGGGTCCCCTGCAATACAAGGAGTTCCACACGGAAGCCGCAGGCACCGACTACGATACGTCGCTCACGGTCGATATTGCCCTGAAGACCGCATCGTTCACCTCAGCGACTTTCTCCGTCAAACGGAACGGCTTCGAAAAAGCTTATTACAACTTCATCACCAAAGCCGATTTCGACCGCAAATACGGCGGCAATGCGGATACATACGTTCAACGAGAGTTGATCGGCAAAGAGAGTGGTTATCCGATAACGCTATACAGCGACAACGACATCAACGGATCCCGTTTGGCATACGATACGCAATACGTACTGATCGCCCTGCCCGAAGCCGACAACGAAGACAGATACGGCGTTCCGACGGTGGTCGAGTTCGAAACCCTCGGCTACGAAGCTACCGGCTCTGCGACGGCGACCATCGCGGTAAATTCGATCACGGACAATTACGGCGTTTCTTTCTATGCCTCGGTAACCGTAACCCCCGGAGCCGATTGCGCAGGTTACTATTACGCAATGATCGAAAAAACAGCCTACGATGCAGCAGCCAATCTCGGTGAAACGATCTGCAAACAAAACGGCGTAAAATACCGTGCCGCCACCGAAGACACGACGTTCTCCACCGACTACTATTTCGCAGAAAGCTATCTGGTCCTCATCCCGGTCGATAACAACGGGAAAATGTCGGCTCCGGTCACTTCGGAATTATTGACCACGAGCGCCAAATAAAAAGCAATCAAATAAACAAACACGCAGAACTCCCAACCTGTCCGAAACCTCGCTGCACGGGGTCCCCGTGACGAAGGGAGAGCCGGTTGGAACACGTCGCTTTCAGCGGCAAAGGCACAACCGGAACATCGAGCACATAAATTATCAAAAAAACAACCCTAAAATAATCCGACTATGAAATCTTTGAGTAAAGCAACCTTCCATTTACTGTGTTGCATCCTGCTATTGGGAACTTTCCAGAGTTGTAAAGACGACGAAACGACGCCCCCGCCTCCCGGAGAAAGCGCCACGCTCACCATTTCCGACGTCAAGGCCGAAGCCAATACCGTAACTTTCACCATCACGCCGAAAAATGTAGATGTTTATACCTATACGATCAAATCCGCGACGGTAACGCCTCAAGCGACCGTTCAGGATCCGGCCGAAACCAAAACCTTCACATACAACAGTCTGCTTCCGTCGAGCGACTATACGATCGTGGCAACAGGTTTTACACAAGGCGGTCTGGAACTCACTTCTACCGAATACAAATTCCGAACGCTCGACACGCAGGATCCCGGACTCGAAGTACCTTCCGGAGAGGAGCCGTTCATCGAATACGGCGACCAGCGGATCGCCGCCAAATCGGTCTTCTTCTACAAGGAAACCGATCGGCTCTGGTTCTTCATCTCCCCGCTCGAAGGATACGACAACTACCAGGACATGCTCTATGGCAACGGCGGAAAAAACGATTACATATCCCTCAGCTTCACGCCGAACCAGCTAAATAAATCGATCAACATGAAGAGTGCGTCCGAACGGTATTCGCTGCTCAACTCCATGTCGTTCCAACACCCCATCGCATCGGATATTTCGATGGTGACCATCGACTACCATTCATTAATCACCGACGGCGGCTTCATCGTCACCCGCGACGGGGACAAGATCGAAGGATATGCCGAAATGACCTCGGCCGCAACCGGCAAGAAACTCCGCATCTACGGTACCTGCACCTACGACCAGCAGGACGCCGAGCGGACCAGCTTCATCAGCCTCAACGACCTGAAAACTCCGCTCGGAAGCGCCTATTACCAACCGCTCGAAGAGGAAACGATTTCCGAAATCCATCTCTCGCCGGCCAGCCCCGTCATGGGAGCGCTGATCGACCAGGTGGATGAATACTACGTTCGAATCCGCTTCGACAACGCCCTGGCGACGGCTAAAACTCCGATCGACATCACCCGGATCGACAAGCTGTTCGAACTCGAAATCGTCGATCCTGCCCAACAAAAGTCGGTTACCGTCACCAATACGGACCTTCAAGGCGCGACGGGCACCATCACCCTCTACAAATACGCCCTGCAAGACAACTACCGAATCTCGTTCGATCTGCAGGTTCATGATATGCACCTCGAAGGGTATGCGGACGGGGCGTTCGAACTATACTCCTACTACTCCGGCAACAGTTATACGGTCGGAACGAACGACCCGGTCGAACTCCAATCCGCCGTCATCGACCGCCGCAGCGACGATTACTACACGATCTATCTGGCACCCCAGGCCGGTCTGACCGATTTGGAGCAAATCCGGCAGGCGGAGGGCGTAGTAACCATCAAAGCCGCACCGCAGGCACTGGACGGTCTGCTCGTTTCCTTTGCCAACGAAAAGGATGCCGGACGAATACTGTCCATCGCATATGCAGGCAAAACCTACGACAACCAGGGTGACAACACCAAGAGTACCATCCACGGAGCCACCGCAAAGCAAAAGATCGCGCTGGCCTTCTATGAAGCGACCAACGAAATGAACGGTTATTATTGCGGACCGTTCGTCGATGTGCAATAAACAACCCCGGCAACCGAAGGTCCGATCGCATCTCAAACCCACGATTCGACCGGCAACCGGTTCTCCCGGAATCTTCATCAAGCCCCCTTTTCGAAGCGGGCTTTTTTCCCACGCTTCATCCGGCGAAAGCAAAAAACAGAGCTCGGACCTTTTACTTCCGAATCGTCATCAATTTTGCCGTATTACCGAAAATCCGGAATAAAAACCACCGTCACAGTAGATATTTCAAAAAAAAACGCTAAATTTGTCAGAAACCTAAGTTGCTTCCTTAAGCCGAGCGCAATGAAACCTTCGTTTCGATTGCCGAGGCGAAAAATAGTCGAAAGAAAATCAACGCTTTCGATAAACCGAGCGCAGAATCGGAGGTGTTCGAACTCTGCCAAAGCGGAAAACAACGGCGTAAAAACGAACTGTTTCGTAGAGCCGAGGATATAACCACCAAGCCCGTTCGGTTATACGAGGCGGGAAACGGAACTCAAAACAGCAATGAACCTAAAACAGACACCATGATAAAGAAAGAATTATTACTCGGCGACGAGGCTATCGCATGGGGAGCCCTCAACGCCGGTCTTTCGGGCGTGTACGCTTACCCCGGAACCCCCTCTACGGAGATCACGGAATTTATCCAGATGCACCCCCTAACGCGCGAGCGCGGCATCCACTGCAACTGGTCGGCCAACGAAAAGACCGCACTGGAAGCGGCCCTCGGCATGTCGTTCGTCGGCAAGCGGGCCCTGGTCTGCATGAAGCACGTGGGCATGAACGTCTGCGCCGACGCTTTCGTCAATTCGGCTATGACGGGCGCCAACGGCGGCCTGGTGGTCGTAGCGGCGGACGATCCCTCGATGCACTCCTCGCAGAACGAACAGGACTCCCGCTTCTACGCCAAATTCGCCATGATTCCCTGCTTCGAACCCGCATCGCAACAGGAAGCCTACGAGATGATCGGCGAGGCGTTCGACTTCTCGGAGAAATACCAGATTCCGGTGCTGATGCGCGTGACGACCCGCATGGCCCACTCGCGGGCCGTGGTCGAAATCGGCGAACCCCGCCAGCAAAACACGCTCCACTACCCCGAGCGGCCCCGCCAGTGGATCCTCATGCCGGGCAACTCGCGCGTACGTTACAAAACCCTCATCGAGGAGAACAAACTCTTCGAGCAGGAGGCCGAACATTCGCGCCACAACCGCTACATCGACGGACCGGACAAATCCATGGGCATCATCGCCTGCGGTCTGGCCTACAACTATATTATGGAAAACTTCCCGGAAGGCTGCCCCTTCCCCGTGCTGAAGATCTCGCAATACCCGCTGCCGACGGCACTCGTACAGCGCATGGCTTCGGAATGCCGTTCGCTGCTGATCGTCGAAGAGGGACAGCCCCTGGTAGAGGAGATGATCCGCGGTCTGCTGGGTACTCCGATTCCGGTCAAAGGACGTTTGAGCGGCGAGCTGCCCCGCACGGGCGAACTCACGCCCGACAACGTACGCGGCGCCCTCGGTCTGCCCCGCCGCGAGAGCGAGGCGGCCAGCCAGCTCACCATGCCCCGTCCCCCGGCCCTTTGTCAGGGCTGCGGTCACCGCGACGTCTATACGGCACTGAACGACGTGCTGCGCGAGCACTACCCCAATCACAAGGTCTTCAGCGACATCGGCTGCTATACGCTCGGTTCGCTGCCCCCGTTCCGGGCGATCGACACCTGCGTAGAGATGGGTGCTTCGGTCACGATGGCCAAGGGCGCTGCCGACGGCGGACAGTTCCCTTCGGTAGCCGTAATCGGCGACTCGACCTTCACCCACTCGGGCATGACCGCCCTGCTGGATGCCGTGAATGAAAAAAGCAACATCACCGTCGTAATCTCGGACAACCTCACTACCGGCATGACCGGCGGCCAAGATTCGGCCGGCACGGGACGCCTCGAGCAGATCTGCGCCGGACTGGGCGTGGAACCCGAACACATCCGCGTCGTAGTACCCCTGCCCAAGAACATGGAGGAGATCCGCCGCACGATCCGCGAAGAGATCGAATATAAAGGGGTTTCGGTCATCATCCCGCGCCGCGAGTGCATCCAGACCGCCAAACGCCACAACGCAAAAAAACAGTAGTACGACCATGAAACGGGACATCATACTTTCCGGCGTGGGAGGACAAGGCATCCTCTCGATCGCCACCGTCATCGGAGCCGCCGCCCTCAAGGAGGGACTCCACATCAAACAGGCAGAAGTACACGGCATGAGCCAGCGCGGAGGCGACGTACAGTCGAACCTGCGCATCAGTTCGGACGAGATCCTCTCCGACCTGATCCCCCAGGGCGCGGCCGATATCATCATCTCGCTCGAACCGATGGAGGCGCTGCGCTACGTACCCTACCTGAATCCGGAGGGCTGGGTGATCGCCAACACCACGCCGTTCGTAAACATCGACAACTACCCCGAACCGGAGGCCGTATTGGCTGAACTCGGGAAGCGCAAACATGCGATCCTGATCGATGTCGATGCCATCGCCAAGGAGCAATCCTCGCCCCGTGCGGCCAACATCGTGCTGCTGGGCGCCGCCGCTCCTTTCCTGGGGCTCGACGCCGACAAGTTCGAGGCGGGCATCCGCAGCATCTTCGCCCGCAAAGGCGAGCAGATCGTCGAAATGAACCTCAAGGCATTCCGCGCCGGATACGAATACGCACAAAAACACCGCAAGTAATGGCAGCTCTCATTCCGCAGAAGATGTTCGACGAGCAGCTCGCCGCCATGGACATCGAAAACTTCGCACAGGCCACGATCCGTCAGGTCGGAGCCGTCGGCGGCGCCCTCGAGAAGAACTCGGGCACCGAATTCCTGCACCTCGAAATGGGCGTTCCGGGCCTTCCGCCGGAGACTGTCGGCGTCGAAGCCGAACAGCAGGCCCTCGCCCAGGGACGGGCTTCGATCTACCCCAGCATCACGGGCATCGCCCCGCTCAAGAGCGAGGCTTCGCGCTTCGTCAAGGCCTTCCTCGACATCGACGTCGCCCCCGAGGGCTGCATCCCGACCGTCGGTTCGATGCAGGGCGGCTTCTGCCTGTTCCAGATCTGCTCGCAGTGCGACCCCAAGAAAGACACCATTCTGTTCATCGACCCGGGCTTCCCGGTGCAGCGCCAGCAGGTGCGCATCTTGGGCATCAAGCACGAATCGTTCGACATCTACGACTTCCGCGCCGAGAAACTTGGTCCCAAGCTGGAGAGCTATCTCAAGCAGGGCAACGTCGCGGCGATCATCTACTCGAACCCCAACAACCCGGCGTGGATCTGCCTCACAGAGAGCGAGCTGCGCACCATCGGCGAGCTGGCAACCAAGTACGACACGATCGTTCTCGAAGACCTGGCCTACATGGGCATGGACTTCCGCAAGGAGTTGGGACATCCGTTCAAAGCTCCGTTCCAGGCCACCGCAGCCCGTTACACGGACAACTACGTGCTGATGATTTCCGGCTCGAAGATCTTCAGCTACGCCGGTCAGCGCATCGCCATCGCAGCGATCTCGGACAAACTGCGCAACCGCTTCTACCCGGCTCTCAAGGAGCGCTACGGCATCGGCCGTTTCGCCGAATCCTACGCCCTGACATTCCTCTACGCCGCATCGTCAGGCGCAAGTCACTCGGCTCAATACGCTTTGGCGGCCATGTTCAAAGCGGCGGCGGACGGCAAGCTGGACTTCGTGGCCCACACCCGCGAATACGCACACCGCGCTCACCGCGTCAAGGAGCTCTTCGAGCGTCACGGTTTCCACATCGTCTATGACAAAGACCAGAACGAACACGTGAGCGACGGATTCTTCTTCACGGTAGGCTACGGTTCGATGCCGAGTTCCGACCTGGTGGCCGCGCTGCTGCGCTACGGTATCTGCGCGATCTCGCTCACCTCGACGGGCAGCCTCCAGAACGGCGTGCGTGTCTGCGTGTCGCAGATGAACCGCGAGGAGCAGTACGACCTGCTCGACCGGCGCCTCCGCGACTTCGCGCAGGACTACGCCCGGAAATAAATCCGGCATTGCAGCTCCGGGTCGCTGTGAAATCGTCCCGGAGCTGCACTCCGGAGCAAAGAATCCGGTACGGACTCCGGGAACGACCGTTCACACCCGACGAAGAGAAGGAGCCGAATAAATTCGGCTCCTTCAAATAACCAACAAAAAAGACAAAACCTACCGTCTCCGGCCGACGACGGTGCCGAATTTTCCATCCACCGACCGACTGCCGGAAACGACATAGAAAACCAAACCCATGATCAACTACACCACTGCCGCTGAAGCTGCGAAGCTCATCAAATCCAACGACAGCGTTTATATTCAGGGAAGCGTTTCGATTCCGGAAGTGCTCGTGAAAGCGATGGCCGACCGGGGACACGAACTCCGGGGGGTGAAGGTCTATTCGGCTTTCGCCATCGGACGGGAGGAAGCGCCCTACTGCAAGCCCGAATACAAAGACAGTTTCCTCGTATATAGCCTCTTCGTGTCGAACTCCGTCCGCAACTGGATCGCTCAAGGGTACGGACAGGCTATCCCGGCTTTTCTGGGTGAGATTCCGGGGCTTTTCCGCAAGGGGATCATCCCGATCGACGTAGCGCTGCTGAACTGTTCGCGCCCCAACGAGGAGGGCTATTGCAGTTTCGGCACCTCGGCCGACCTCGCGGTTTCGGCCGCCGAATGTGCGAAGGTCGTCATCGCCCAGATCAACCCCCACGTGCCGTTCTCCTACGGCGACGCGCTGATCCACGTCTCGAAACTCACGGCCGCCGTCGAAGTCGATGAACCTCTGGTGGAGCTTCCGACCGCCCAGCCCAACGAAATCGACCGCAAGATCGGCGGCTACATCGCCGAGCTGATTCCCGACGGTGCGACCCTCCAGATCGGCGTGGGCGGCATCCCCAACGCCGTACTCGCGGCCCTGGGCGATCATAAACACCTGGGACTCCACACCGAAGCACTCACCGACGGGGTAGTACCCCTGATTCGGAGCGGCGTGATCGACAACTCGCAGAAAAAAGTGCTTCCGGGCAAAAACCTCGCGTCGCTGGCTCTCGGCTCGAAGCGGCTTTACGAATACATGGACTACAACGAAGACCTGATCATGAAGGACGTGGCATGGACGAACGACCCGTTCCGCATCCGCGAGAATCCGAAGGTCATGGCCATCAATTCGGCGCTGGAGGTCGATCTGACGGGCCAGATCTGCGCCGACTCGATCGGCACGATGATCTACTCGAGCGTAGGCGGACAACACGACTTCATGTACGGCGGCGCCCTCTCCGAAGGCGGTAAAACCTTCATCGCGCTCCCCTCGACCACCTCGAAGGGACACTCCAAGATCAAGGCCCTGCTGACGCCCGGCGCCGGCGTGGTGACCACCCGTTTCCAGACACAATACGTCGTCACGGAGTACGGTGCGGCCTACCTGCTGGGCAAAGGACTCGCCGAGCGTGCCCGCGCCCTGATCGACATTGCGCACCCCTCGGCCCGCGAAGAGTTGGAAAAAGCCGCCTGCGAACGCTTCGGCTATTCGTTCCTGCGGCTCAAATAGGCTCCTCGACTCCATGTGCAGGAATCGTTCGCGGACGCCTGTCCGCTCTGCGCGGAAGTGATTTTCTCGCAAGATCCATATATTATAAGGTATATCAAAAAACAGGACTCCTGCCGAAACCGGAATAACCGTGTATGCGGAATAACTAAAGACCGTCCCGCCTCCTTTTTCAGAGGATGGGACGGTCTTTTTTCCACACAAAATCCCCCTCTCGACCGATATATCGGGGGGGGGTAAAATTTTATTGATTTTCGATAAATTTTTCTTGTTTTTCACAAATATACTTTCTATCTTTATCGCAACAAACGATAAGAACGGACGCAGTGCCTGCAAGCGTTTCCAAAAGTCGAGGAATTACATAACGCCGGCACAGGAAACACCCCGCAGAACCCTTCGGTTTCGACCGGCAGGAACACTTCACGGATCAACAGGAAATACGCCGAAACAAAAACAGCGAACAAAATCAACGACCATAAAAAAACGGGATCACTCCCTCTCGATATGATTGTACTCGAAAACATCAACAAGACCTACCACAACGGCGCTCCGCTGCATGTACTCAAGGGCATCGACCTCGAAATCGGAAAGGGCGAGCTGGTTTCGATCATGGGGGCCTCGGGATCGGGCAAATCGACCCTGCTGAACATCCTCGGGATCCTGGACGACTACGACACGGGCAAATATTTCCTGAACGGGCGCCTGATCAAACACCTGAGCGAGACGCAGGCCGCCGCTGCCCGCAACAACATGATCGGCTATATTTTCCAGTCGTTCAACCTGATAAACTACAAGAACGCGGTCGAGAACGTCGCCCTTCCCCTCTACTACCAGGGCGTTTCGCGCCGCAAGCGCAATGCCGAAGCCCTCGAATACCTCGACCGGCTGGGACTCCGCGACTGGGCCAACCACATGCCCAACGAGATGTCGGGCGGCCAGAAGCAGCGCGTGGCCATCGCCCGGGCATTGATCAACAAGCCCCAGATCATTCTCGCCGACGAACCTACGGGCGCCCTGGACAGCAAAACCTCGCAGGAGGTAATGGACCTGCTGCGGCAGGTAAACGGGACGGGCATGACCATCATCTGCGTAACCCATGAACAGTCGATCGCCGACCAGACGGACAAGATCATCCACCTGAAGGACGGCGTGATCGGTTCGATCCAAAACCTCCGGCCATGAGAGAGTTGCTGTTGGAAATCTGGGCGTCGATCCGCCGCAACAAGCTGCGCACGTTCCTCACGGGCTTCTCGGTCGCATGGGGCATCTTCATGCTGGTCATCCTGCTCGGCTCGGGCAACGGACTGAAAAACGGCACGCTCTCCAATTTCGGGTCGATGGCCGTCAATTCGGTCATCATCAACGGCGGCTGGACCTCGCAACCCTACAAGGGCTACGACAAGTGGCGGCGCATTAACCTCACCAACCGCGACCTGGAGATCCTGCGCACCGAATTTCCCGAAGTGGACAAGGTTTCCGCCCGCGTGCAGGGACCGGGACAATACAACCTCTCCCACGGACGCGACTTTCTGAACAATGCGGCCGTAGTCGGCAGCGACCCGGAATACCGCGAAATCATGAATGTCAGGGTGCTCGACGGACGCTTCCTGAACGATACCGACCTTCGGGAGCGGCGCAAGGTGATCGTCGTGGATAAAAACGTGCGGGATGTCCTGTTTCACGGTCAAAGTCCCGTCGGACAGCACCTCCTGGTCAACGGAACATCGTACAGCATCATCGGTGTTTTCGAGATGGACCAGTTCGGCTCCTACACATTCACCTTCATCCCGCTGACGACCGCCCAACTGCTCTTCAACCACAGCGATCCGAGCGTAGGACAGACCTATCTTTCGGTGAAAGACATCGACACCGATCAGAAAATGGCCGAATTCGAACAGCGGCTCCGCAATCGTCTGGCCGCCGAACACACCTTCGCGCCCGACGACGAAAGCGCCGTCTGGATCTACAACCGCATGGAAGGTTACAAGAACATGATGCTCGTCTTCGGCGGCATCAACCTCTTCATCTGGATCATCGGTCTGGGAACGCTGCTCGCAGGCATCGTGGGCGTGAGCAACATCATGCTGGTAACGGTGCAGGAGCGCACCTTTGAATTCGGCATTCGCAAGGCGCTCGGGGCCAAACCCTCGTCGATCATCCGACTGATCCTGACCGAATCGGTGATGATCACCGCCGCATTCGGCTATATCGGGATGGTGCTCGGCGTATTCGCCATGGAAGGAGTGAACAAGCTCATGACACAAACTCCGCCCGGTGGGGAGAACACGTTCAACATCTTCGTCAATCCGACGTTGAACCTCTCGGTAGCGGTAAGCGCGACGATCGTCCTGGTTCTGGCCGGACTTATCGCAGGTTACATCCCCTCCCGCCGGGCTGCCCGACTGAAGACCGTCGATGCCCTGCGGCACAATAAATAACTGCGCGACAACGAATCCCACAACGACCGGGGAACAGATAAGGAAGCACCCCGGAGTCCGAAGGACGACAAAAGTCCCCTCCCGATGAAGGGATTGAGGGGTGGGTAAGAATTGAATACGCGGCCAAGCCGCGAAACTACGACAGACCGAAAAGAGAACAGCAACAACGAGCCCGGGACACCCGGAAGAAAGAAAAGGAACCAAACTATGACAGGATTTTTCGATACGGATCGCTGGAACGAAATCTGGCAGACGATCTCCCGCAACCGCAGGCGCAGCATCATGACGGCGCTGGGCGTCTTCTGGGGTATCTTCATGCTGATCGTCCTGCTGGGTGCCGGCACGGGGCTGGGCCGCATGTTCCGCGCCCAACTGGGCGGCACGGCCACCAACGCCATTTTCATCATGTCCGACCGCACCTCCGTCCCTTACGAAGGTATGCCTACGGGCCGCAGCTGGGAACTGGACTGGGACGACCTGGAAGCGCTCCGGAAACTACCCCGCATCGAATACATCTCGGCTGTTTGCTGGGGCAATCAACGCAACATGAGCCACCAAGACCACAAAGGCGAATTCGGACTGATGGGCTACTCGCCCGACATGCAGCAGATCGCTCTTCAACAGATTCTCATGGGGCGTTACCTGAACGAAGTCGATGAACTGCGCCAGCGCAAAGTCTGCGTAATCGGGCTTCAGGTCTGGCGCGACCTCTTCCCCGGCGGAGAAGATCCCACAGGCAAAACGATCCAGATCGGCAGCTCCTACTTCACGGTCGTCGGCGTTACCAAACCCCTGGGCGGTATGATGGCCTTCAGCGACCCGGAGCGGACCGTCGTCATCCCGGCGCTGCTCGTACAGCAAATGTACGGACTGGGACGGACGATCGACATGCTGGCACTCACCGGATATGCGGACGAACCGACCCAAGAGGTGATCCAGGACTGCCGGCAAAGCATCGCCGCACGGCACCTGATCGCTCCCGACGACAAGAAGGCGATCTATTTTCAGGATACCTCCGAGGTCTTCGGCAAGATCATGGGGCTCTTCCGAGGCATCTCCCTGCTTACGTGGATCGTAGGTCTGGGCACGCTGCTCGCGGGCATCGTGGGCATCAGCAACATCATGCTGGTGCTGGTACGCGAACGCACGCAGGAGATCGGCATCCGCCGCGCCATCGGCGCTTCGCCCCTGACGATCCTTTCGCAAATCCTCTCCGAGAGCTTCATCCTCACTTTTATCGCGGGCATCTTCGGTTTCGGTGCGGGCGTAGGCGTTCTCTCCATCGCCGACAGTTTCTACGCGCGGGCCGCCCAGATGGACCAACACCTGCCCGATATTTCATGGCAGATCTCCTTCGGTATGGGAATGCTCGCGCTGGGGATCCTCGTCCTGGGCAGCCTGCTGGCAGGCATCATCCCTGCGACCCGGGCACTGCGGATCAAAGCCGTAGACGCGATCCGCGAAGAATAAACCCCGAAACTCGCAACAAACGCAAAAAACCGACATAATATGAAAAAGTTTCTGAAGATTTTCCTGGGCATCCTGTTCCTCGCGCTGCTCGTCGGCACGTTCGTCTTCCTCTGGAACAAAACCCGCCCCGTGAAGGTGGTTTACACCCTCGCAACCCCCGTGCATGACACGATCCGTCAGTACGTCATCGCCTCGGGCAAGGTCGAACCCCGCGACGAGGTGCTCATCAAGCCCCAGATCTCGGGTATCATTTCCGAGGTGCTCTGCAAGGCCGGCGACCGTGTAAAACAGGGCGACGTCATCGCTACGGTGAAGGTCATTCCCGAAATGGGAACCCTCAATGCCGCCGAATCCCGCGTGACGGTGGCCCGGCTCTCGCTCGACCAGACCCGCAAGGAGTTCGAACGCACCGAAGCCCTCTATGCCAAAGGCGTGGTATCGCAGGAGGAGTTCGAGAAGGGGCAGACCACCCTGCGCCAGGCCGAAGAGGAGTTCCAGAATGCCGAAGACAACCTGGAAATCGTCAAAACCGGTATTACCAACCGATACAAAGATTTAAGCAACACCCAGATACGCTCCACCATCACGGGTATGATCCTCGACGTACCGATCAAGGTCGGCAACTCGGTGATCCAGGCCAATACCTTCAACGACGGCACCACGATCGCCACGGTCGCCGACATGGGCGACATGCTCTTCCGGGGCAATGTCGATGAAACCGACATCGGCCGCCTGCACGCCGGCATGCCCGTCGTGCTGACCATCGGTGCCATGCAGGGTACCGTCCTCCAAGCCACGCTGGAGTACATTTCGCCCAAAGCCGCCGATGTGAACGGGATCATCATGTTCGAGGTGAAGGCCGCCGCCAAGATCCCGGAATCGGTCTTCGTCCGTGCAGGTTACAGCGCCAATGCCAGCATCGTGACCGACAGCCGCGAAGGTGTTCTCACACTGCCCGAAAGCACCATCCAGTTCGAAGAGGGCAAGCCCTGCGTCTATATCCTCACCAGTCCTGAGGAGAGCCCCGAACAAACCTTCGAGAAACGGGACGTAACGCTCGGTCTGTCGGACGGCGTGAACATCGAAATCGTATCCGGCGTCACCGAAACGGACAAAGTCCGCAACCTCCAACAACAGTCCATCTAAATCCCTGCCACCATGAAATTCGGAACTCTTTTCATCGCACTGCTGCTCGCGGGCAGCACGGCGCAGGCCCAAATTCCGACTCCGACATCCGAAGCAGGCCCTTGGAGCCTGGATGACTGCATCCGATACGCCCACGAACATAACATACAGATCCAGCAACAGGCGCTGCAAGTCGAACAGCGCTCCGTCGAACTCAACACCTCGCGCCACAGCCGCCTGCCCGACCTCGGTGCCAACCTCGGTACGAACTTCAGCTTCGGACGAAGCCTCATCAGCAACAACACCTACGCCGACAACAACCAGGTGTCGGGTTCGCTCGGTGTTTCGGCCTCGCTGCCGGTCTTCATGGGCGGACGCATCAACCACGAAATCGCAGCGGGCAAGCTGAGCCTGAAAGCCGCGGCCCAGGACCTGGACCGGATTCGTGAAGACGTATCGGTCAATATTATGTCGTATTACCTCGACGTGCTGGTCGCAAAGGAGTTGGTTGACGTCGCAGAGCAAGCGCTCGCCTTGAGCACACAACAGGTGGAACGCAGCCGGGAACAGGTGCGAACGGGCAAAGTCGCCGAGTCGGTGCTTTACGAAAACGAAGCCCTGCTGGCGGCAGACGAATACAAACTAACCCAAAGCCGCAACGACCTCTCGCTCTCCCTGCTGGCCCTGAGCCAGGCCCTGAACCGGACGAGTGCCGAAGGGTTCGACATAGTCGCCCCGACTTTCGACAGCCTCACCGTAGAGTCGATGCGTCACCTGCGTAACCCGGCCGAAGTGCTCTCCTACGCGCTGAACAACCGACCCCGCATACAGGCCGAGCGCTTCCGCCTCGAGCAGGCTCTCCGGGCAGTACGGATGTCCCGTGCGGCTTACTACCCCCAGATCACACTGACAGGAGGATACGGCACCAACGTCTATCACTCGTTCGCTACGGGTGCGGTGAATCCCGCTTTCGGGCGCCAGTTCCGCAACAACAGCACCGAATACGTAGGGGTGGCGATCAACATCCCCATCTTCAACCGCATGGCGACCCGCAACAGCGTGCGAACGGCCAAACTGGGCGTGCGGAGCCAGCAGCTCGCCCTGACCGAAGCCGAGCAAACCCTGCAAAAAGAGATCGAAACGGCCTACTACCAGGCCGATGCCGCCCTGTTGAAATACCGTTCGGCGGAAAAAGCGCTCAATTCCGCACAGGTCGCCTTCAGGTACGAAGCCGAGAAATACGCTGCGGGCCGCTCGACGACCTTCGACTACAACGACGCCAGGACCCGCATGCAGAAGGCCGAATCCGACCAGATCCAGGCCAAATACGAATTCATATTCCGTACCAAGATCCTCGATTTCTACGCGGGTTTCCCCCTGACACTTTAAGCGGCAAGCGGAACCCGAAGACTCCGACCGCAAGCAGTACAAGAGAGAAGCTCCCGGAAACGATTTGCGTTTCCGGGAACTTCTCTTGTCGATGTAGATTCTCTCTCTGCAGATGTTTCCGGGCAACTCTTCTCCTGTCCCAAGCGGAAAAGAGAGGCAATCCGGCGGATTCGTTCCGCAGCCTTACTCCGCGATCGAAAGATCGGCGAAGGAGAAAACTTCGGTCGAAACCTCGCCCAGCGGACCGCTCTTGGCATTGACCCCCACCTGTACTTTGACGAAGTCGATGTACTTCAGTTCGACAGGCGTTCCGTCGGGCTGCATGGCATTGGCGATTCGGAATCCGTTGCTCTGTCCCTTTCCGTCCATTGCATCGCCACCCGCAAGACAGTCGCTTCCGTAATTGTCGGCATAACCCCACTCGTAAGGGCGGTTGATCCAAAACCCTCTGTCATCGACCATATTCCGAGATTCGAGCAGCGTACCGCGCAACGTATAAGTATCGGCGGCCCAAGCCGGATAATAGAAATCCTGGTCGTGAAACTCACCCCTGTATTCGACCGTGCCGCTGCGACCTTCCGAATCGGTCCACTGCACGTCCATCCCCCTTCCGGCAGGGCGGTAATAAGTCACGGCATAACCGGAAACAGTCCCTTCCTTACCCGTTTCGCTGCCCCGCAACTCGTACCACTCGTCATCGGGCTCACCGTTGCCGTTCACGTCCTGCATGACCCACACCACGCCCGGCTCCGAGCTGGTGTCGAATGCATTCCCCTCAATGGAAAAATCATAGCCGCTTTCCATTCGGGCGATACTGTGGTCGAACCCGACGATCAGATAACCGCCGAATCCCCCGAGCGAAACATAACTCCGCGCCTCCAGCCTCCCGGCTGCATAAGCCACGGCATCTTCATGGGTACGCTCGTTGCCCGTATATCCGGCTTCGGTCTTTTCGCCGACCAACTGCCCGGGAGCGGGCAGAAATTCGTAAACCGCATGCTGGAAACGACTGCTCGCCACACTCGCCGGGCGTCGGCGCTGCTCCTCGTCCGCAAAGGCATGAACGACGATCTCGGCAGACAGCGTAGCAACCCCTCGGACGATGTTTCGCGTAAGACGCTCGGAAGCATCGCCGCCTTCGGTCACATCGACCCGAACGGTATAGTCGCCCGGCCCGTCGGGTGTAAACTTAAACACGGCACCCGTTTCGGCTACGACCGGTTCCCCATCAACCGACCAGACGAACTGCGGATCGGCGATATAAGCCAGCGACGGCGCAAGATAGACCGCACGGCCGACGAACGTGCTCCGATCGGTCGTTTTACAGTAATGAGAGAGCTTTTCGAAGCGGACCTCCGAAGGCATCTTCTCCACGACCTCCACGACAAATTCCTTGAAGGAGGTTCCGTCGTCGTTCGATGCCTCGATACGGATCGGGTAGCTCCCCACCGCCTCTTCCCGGAAGGTATAGCTCATCTGCGTAGAAACGACCTCGCCGGCACAAAGCCACCGGCAGCGGAAGTCCTCCTGGTCCGAATGCTGAATATCGGGAGTGAAGGTATATTCGACACCCGGCAGAACCTTGAGCCCCTCGGCAGGCAGTGCGAGCGAAATGACGGGCGGAGTAAGCTCCAGCACATCCACCCGCAGCTCCGCTTCAGCTTTTCCGGCAGCCGTTTCGACACGGAACGTGATATACACTTCACCCAGTTCGGTAAAGACGGCCGTATAGGTCGGTTCGGAACCTGCCAGCTTGCCATCGACGATCCATGAGTAGGTAGCTCCCTCGGCATACTCCACCGTAGGAGCGATGGTCAGCTCCCGGCCCATCTTGACGGTATAAACCCCCGACTCGCTGTCGAGCGTAATGACGGGAGCATGATCCCGGTCGTCCAAAATCACTTCGTCCTTGTTGCAGGCGGTCGTCAGCAGCGCCGCAAACACCGCCCAAAACGGGAAATATCTTTTCGAAAAAAACCACATAGCACGTTGCATATATTCGCGTTTACGGCACGCGGCAGAGCGGAAACCCGCCCTGCCGACGCACACAAAAACGATTTATCTTCAAAAGTCGTCGCCTCCGCCCGGTGCAGTCCGTCACGGACTTTTCCGCAAGTCGGAAACGATCGCCGAAATCGGTCCGGAAACTCTCCGGAAAAACATTACAGCTCGATCGTAATGTCATCCAGAGCATAATAGGCCGGCATCGAGAAGCCATAACCGTTATCGGGGCCGCCCGTCATATTGAAACGAACCTTCGCCACCTTGCCCAGCGAAGAGAGGTCCCATTTGGTCCACTCCTTAATCAGCTTGTCCTTCGATGCGAAAGTCATCGTCACGGTGCCGGTCTCCTTACCTGCGGCATCGTAGCCCGTAGCATGAATCAGTACATCCTGGCCCTCTTCAAGCGCAGGTGCGAGAGCATTGCCCTTGGCTGCCACACTCAGGAAATAACAGGTCGAATTGATATAGCAGCTCTGGATCGTACGCGCCACACCGTCGGCGAAAGCGAAAATAGGACGGCTGTCGCCATAGTCGGGGTGCGCCTCGTCGTAGTTGCCGTAACCGATAAGGAAATTATCCGATCCGTCGTGGCCGCCGCCCGTAGTAGCATCCTCGTTCCGGGCATTGTACAGGTAAAGGTCAAGCTCGTAGGAGTTGAACTTCTCGATATCCTTGGAGTTGTAGGACGATACCATAAACGGGTATCCCCAACCTTCGGGACAGGGCGAAGTCAGCTGCGTGGTCTGATCGGTCCAGGTGTACGCCTTATCTTCGTAAACTACGGACATCGCCTTACCGCCGTTATAGTTCGCCACCACCAGCGGCGACCAGTCGTCGCCCTCGAAAGTGATCGTATAGGTCTGGGGTCCTTCGTCCGGCCCGTCGTCGTCCTTCGAACATCCGACGAAAGTTACCGCAGCCGCAGCCAGCAAAGCCAAAAATACTCTTTTTTTCATAATCTTTTATTATTTAATAAATTGTATGTTTCCTCCTGTACGAAAGATCGCCGCAAAGCATACGCTTCGGGGGCTCATGGCAACACCGGGTCCGGAAAAATCGACTGAATGGGGAAATCGAGCAAACAGAGCAACCGACATTCGTGATTCCATCCCGTGACCCGCAGGTGTAAAATCTTCGTGCAAAGGCAGGTCTTCTGACTCATCCCGTCCGTCGCGCCTTCCCGGCTTCATGGCCAGTGGCAAAAGAGAGCGATCGAACTATTCCCCGAAAGGAAACAGGACTTACAGCAGCGAGCACTGTTCCGGATTCGCACCGGATTCCCTATTACTCCGCACGCTTCGAAAAAACATACGGATACCTTTTGCGGGTGCAAATATACGAATAATATTTAATTCGAAAATTCAAAAAAACACGACGACCTCTTGACTTCGCCTTTTCGTCAGCGTATATTTGCAGACGCGCCCTTCCCGTTTCCCGAAACGGGCGCCCATCCTTTCTCTATTTTTTCGATTTCCGCCTGTCGCCGGACTCTTCCGGACGGCAATGACACTGTTTCATCCGACTAAAAAACACACGACATGCCCCGAGGACGCAACAAAGCCCTGATCGCCCGACGCGACGAAATGCTCTGCCACCGCTATCACTACTGGACCGAAACGCAGCGTCTGCGCTTCGACGACACCCTGAAAATCCTCTCCGAAGAGGAATTCTTTCTCTCCGAGGAGCGCATCCTGACCATCCTCCGCGCCAACGGCGACACGCTCCGCGAACTCGCCGGCCGGCCTACTCCGAAAATGCGAAGAGAGCGCTTCCCGACAAGGCGCCATACACCCTCTCCCCGGAAATGATCCGACGGATACGCCCGTCCCTGGCAATAAGGATATTCGGCCCGTTCATTCCTGCGATCCGGCAAAAAGAGGCATCCGCACATCTCCATTCGGAAAAAACAGCTATTTTTGCAGCCGGAACAATCCCGGAACGAAACAAAATGGACTGGTTTACGGATCTTTTTACCCAACATTCGGCCATTCAAGCCGTCGTCGTGCTCTCGCTGATCTCGGTGTTCGGCATGATGCTGGGCAAAGTGCGTTTTTTCGGAATTTCGCTCGGCGTGACGTTCGTTTTCTTCATCGGCATCGCAGCGGGCCATTTCGGACTCTCGGTCGATCCTTCGATGCTGGCTTTCGCCGAAAGTTTCGGGCTCGTACTCTTCGTCTATGCATTGGGATTGCAGGTCGGCCCCGGTTTCTTCAGTTCGCTCCGCTCGGGCGGCATCCGGCTGGTTTCGCTCGCCACGCTCATCGTCCTGACAGGTTCGGCACTGGCCGTAGGGCTCGGCTATGCGACCCGTGTTCCCATGAGCGACATGGCAGGCATCCTGTGCGGCGCCACGACCAACACCCCGGCGCTCGGTGCGGCACAACAGATGCTCTCGCAGATGCAGTTGGACAGCAACAACGCCACGCTGGGCTGTGCATTGACCTACCCGCTGGGTGTCGTAGGCGTGATTCTGGGCATCATCGCCGTACGCAAACTCTTCGCCCGGCCCTCGGACATTCCGCAACCGGACGCCGAACATAAAAAGAATATCTTCATCGTCGAATTCAAGATTTCCAACCCCGGCGTCGTCGGTAAAAGCATCCGCGACGTCGCGGCATACAGCCACCACCATTTCGTCATCTCCCGCCTTTGGCGTGCCGGGCAGGTTTCGATTCCGACTTCGGACTCGACCCTCGAATCGGGTGATCTGGTACTGGTAATCACCTCGCCGGACGACGTGCAGGCACTGGAACTCCTCTTCGGCGAGCGGGTACAGAAAGACTGGAATACGCACGACATCGACTGGAACGCATTGGACAGCCAGCTCATCTCCCGGTCGATCATCGTCACCCGCCCCGAAATCAACGGCCGCAAACTCAGCTCGCTGCGTCTGCGAAACCTGTACGGCATCAACATCAGCCGGGTGCATCGTTCGGGCGTACAACTGCTCGCCACGCCCGATCTCACGCTGCAACTGGGCGACAGCCTGACGGTAGTGGGTGAAGCGCAGGCGATCGAAGGCGTCGAAAAAATCCTCGGCAATGCCGTCAAACAGCTCGACGAACCCAACCTGATTCCGGTTTTCATCGGTTTGCTCCTGGGCCTGCTGCTGGGAAGCATCCCTTTCGCGGTACCGGGTATCAGTCTCCCTGTCAAACTGGGACTCGCAGGCGGCCCGATCATCCTCGGCATCCTGATCGGGACCTTCGGCCCCCGCATCCACATCGTCACCTACACCACGTTGAGCGCCAACCTGATGCTCCGGGCATTGGGACTGTCGCTCTATCTGGCCTGCCTGGGGCTCGAAGCGGGCGCCCATTTCGTCGAAACGATCATGCGCCCCGAAGGAATGCTCTGGATCGGACTGGGATTCCTCCTCACGTTCGTCCCCATCGTTATCGTAGCCGCCCTGTCGCTGCGGTTCTTCAAACTCGATTTCGGACAGGTAGCCGGCATCATGTGCGGCAGCATGGCCAACCCGATGGCGCTGAACTATGCCAACGACTCGATCCCCGGCGATCATCCGGCCGTGGCGTACGCGACGGTCTATCCCGTATGCATGTTCCTGCGGGTCATCATCATTCAGATTCTGATCATGTGCTTTATTTAGCGGTCGCCGGACGGCAGACCGCCCTGCGTTCCGAAGAGGCGCAGCGAACGGAACCGGGGACTCAACGCCCGACATCCGGCAGCTCCGCCACACGGCGGATCTCGCCTTCGAAATTGGGGGTAAAGATCCCGCCGCCCACTCCTTCGGCGATCTCGCGCAGTGTCCAGAAGCGACCTCCGTCCAACTCGCCGCTCGGTACGACAGGCCCATCGTACACCGTCTTATAGACATAGACCAACTCCCGTTCGCGTTCCGACTCGAACAGGTAGGTCAGCACGTGCTGCGGCTCGAAATCCGTCACGCCGACCTCCTCGCGCACCTCGCGCCGCAGGGCAACGAGAGGCTCTTCCCCCCAATCCACATGGCCGCCTACGGCCGTATCCCACCGTCCGGGCTGGATATCCTTCCACGCCGGACGTTTTTGCAGGTAAAGCTCCCCACGGGAGTTGAACAGATGGAGGTGCACCACCGGATGCAACAGCATCGACCCGCCGTGGCACTCGCCCCGCGTGGCCCGGCCGACGACACGTCCGGCAGCATCGACCACCGGGAACAGCTCTTCCCGATTATCCGCGCATTTCATTTTCCGACAATATTCTATGAGTTTTATTCCGACCGTAAAGACTGCAATAGACGGAGAACATGACGAAGCCCAGCAGGGCCATCGCCGCACCGGGCAGGGCGGCATATTGAGGCCCCAGGCCGAAACTGATCGGCAGACCGCCGAAGTAGGCACCCAAAGCGTTACCGAGGTTGAACGCGATCTGGATCGACGCGGCGCCGAGCATCTCCCCGCCCGGCGCATTCTCCAAAATAAGCAGTTGCTGGGGCGATGAAACCCCGAAGAGCGAAGCCGTCGTCAGGAACATCAGCGGAATCACGAGCCAGTCGATCCGAGCCGCGAAGAAGATCCCTACGAGCAACAGACAAATCATCCCCTGAATAAAGCGGGCGACCCGTTCGGGAGAGAAGCGGTCCGACAGATGCCCGCCCGCGAGATTACCCACCAGCATTCCCAGCCCCGCGACCATCATCACGGCTGTCATCGCCTGCCCGGGGATGCCCGCCACACGCGTCATGGTCGGAGTCACGTAGCTGTACCAGCAGAAAACACCTCCATTGGCCAGCAGCGTAGCCAACAGAATCAGCCAGGGAGCCCGCGAACCGAGGAACCGGAATTGCCCCTTCAATCCCGTATCGGGCAGCGCCGGCAGGGCAGGCACCCAGCGGGCGATCAGCAGCAGAGCCATAATTCCCCACAGCCCGACCATCCCGAAAGCCAGCCGCCACGAAAGATAGCTGCCCAAATAGGTACCCAACGGCACACAGAACAGGTTGGCGACAGTCATCCCGAGGATCATGATAGACACGGCCTGGGTTTTGTGTCCCGGATCGGCCACCCGCTCCGCAACGATCGAACCTACGCCGAAGAAAGCCCCGTGAGGCAGGCCCGACACGAACCGCATCGCCAAGAGCACCCAAAAGTCGGGTGCCAGCGAAGCGCAGACGTTACCCAGAACAATAAGAGCGGCAAGAGCGAGCAGAATCCCCTTCAACGCCCGCTTACGTGCAATGAGCACCGTCGCGGGAGCCCCGACGCAAACCCCGATGGCATAGGCCGAAATCAGGTCCCCGGCCCGGGGGATGGAAACGCCCAAATCCCTCGCCACATCGGGCAGAATCCCCATCATGACGAACTCGGCCATGCCGAGAGCCAACGTGCCGAAAGCCAGGGCGATCAAACTCTTTTTCATAAATCGACTCTTTTTACCGACGGCTCCGCACTCCAGGTACGGAACCTTTTTCGCAACTTTCGCATCCTTCGGACCGCTCCGCAGCTCGACAATACGGCGCGTCCGAAGCACGGTCTTTTGATTCGGAGAACAAAAATAGCGCATATCTTCCCCTCTTCCGCCTAAAACGAAAGAATTTCTCACCGACCCGACAAACCGGCCCTCCCGGATTCTACCTGACGGGATGAATCCGGGAGGGCCGATTATATCCTATCCGAAAGCCCAAAGAGAGCCGTATGACTGAGATCAATACCCCAGCCAGTGAAGCCACTCGAGCGCTTCGGGCGTCAGCTTGTCATCGCGGTCCACCCAGGTTCCGGACTCGATGAGCAACGTTTTATACTCCTCGATACGGCGCGTGATCGGAAAATCGGGTCGCGGCAGCGCACTCTTCTCCGCACGCTCCGAAGGGCGAATCGTCCGGTCGAAAACCTCCCGAAGCACCGGGCGCCGGTGTCCCTCCCACTTGAAATCTTCGAGAAAAAGAGCCTGCGTCTCCGGAATCTTATCCATCGGGAAGATCGAAAAGACCGGCTGATTGCGGTAGGTAATGCCTTCGACCGTATTGTTGTCGATATAGTAGGTAGCCGCACCGCTTTGGATAGAAACCAGCCCCACCGGTTCGGGCGAATCGTCCTCCTGCATATAATAGATGGTCTGCACGTTACCGTCCACGTCGTTGCGATAGATCTTGTTATCGCGGAAATAGGCAGTAATCAGCTTGCCCGTCACCTGGTTGTAAGTCATCGTGTCGATCTCGCTCGACATAACCGGACGGCCGACGAATTCCGCTTTCTGGAGTTTGGAGTTTTCGGTATAGATCTTCATCACGTCCGAAGTGATCTGGTTGTCCTGATTCCAAAGCACGGGATCGATATAGAGCAGGATCATCGAGTCCGTGGAAACGGCCACCAGGGAATCGCAGACCGCCTGGAAGTCGTTGCGGAAGATCTTTACCCGGCGATACCCCTTGACCAACCGGTAGAGGGAATCTCCAGCAGGTGCAGCGATCGAATCCCCCCGCAAAGAGTCCGCTGCCGCAACCCCGGCCTTGAGCGAATCGAGCTGCATGGAATCGCGTCCCAGCGAATCCGCAGCAAGAGAGTCCCGGAACAAAGAATCCAACGCGGCAAAAGCCCTGGCCTCCCGCAGGGAGTCGGCGACCAGCGAATCGAGAGCCGACGCCGGAAGCTTGCCTTTCAGGATCGCCTTCCCGGTTTTGGCACGCCGCTTGGCCCAGATTTTCTCCATACGTTCGGCGCGGCGCTCCAGGTTCTTTCTGCGCAATGCCTCCTCCTTCTGTTTCGCAGCGTCGAGCTTGGCAGTAGCCCGAGCCTGACGTGCTTTGGCGATCTGCGCCAGCTTCTCCTTGCGGGCCGCTGCCGCCTGCGCCTTTTTCACGGACGCTATGCTGTCGGCCTGTGCCCGCAATTGAGCTTTCAAGCTGTCGGCCTGGGCTTTCCGCTCCCGCTTGGAAAGAATATGCACGGAAGAATCCGCAGGAAGCGATTTTGGACCGGCCTGCGCAAGGCTGTCGGAAAAAAGCGTATCCACCGCAGAAACGGCGGCCACGGAATCGGCAGGGGTCATTCCGCCCCCCACCCGATCAAGGCTGTCGGAAAGAAGCGTATCTATTGCTGGGGCGGCATCCAGAGAATCGCCCCCCGTTCCTCCTTTTTCAGCCGGAACAGCCGCTATGGGTTCTGCAGCGGAACCAGAACCGGCATCCGCAGTTTCGGACGAGGTTTCGACGGCTCCGGCCGCAGCCTGCGGAGCAGCGGCATCCGCCTGCGATCCATCCTGCGAGGCTTTTGGACCCGCAGCACTCGGTTTCGCAGCCAGTGAATCCACAGACGGTCCCCCCTTAGAGCCGGCCAGAGAATCTGCCGCCAATGCCGCCGCCTTTGCCTTCACCTTCGCCAACGAATCGGCACGTGCCTGCTCGCTCTTCGAGATCGTATAAAGAAACATCGAATCGGCACACATATAGAGCGAATCGCTCTGACTCGTATCGTAGCTGACCACCGAAGGTCGCTGCGTGAGCAGAGCATTGCCCGGCTCCTTCCAATATTCGCCGTAATCGCCGAAAGCGAGCACTTTGTGCTCGGCGTCGTCGATCTGGATATTCCGGAACAAAAGAGCATGCCCGGACTCCCGGTAATAGTCGAGGCTGTCGCTCCACAGCTCCTGCTTTTCGGTCATCACATACCCGTTGCGAGTCAGCACGTAAAGCTCGCGCGGCTTTTCGTAACGTCCCCGGTCGGCATAAATGTAATCGCCGCCTTCGTTCCAGATGTTGGTTCGCTCGAAGAAATGAGCCTGGTCGGTATCCGTATCGTACACCACCGAATCGCCCTTGAGTTCGTACTTGTCGTTGCGCATCTCGACACGATCCACACAGATAATCTGGTGCGTATCAGCATAATAGTAGCCCCGGTCGGATTCGAGGTGATTCTCGCGGTTGGTCAGCATACCGCCTCCGCTGAAAGTACCGATATTGTCCAGCGTATTGAACCGGAAATCGTAAGTATAGAGCGTCGCATCCCCATCGACGACCTTCACCAGCGGAGCATAGACCCGCGCCTCGTTGATCTCACCGTTGTAGTCGGCCCGGTCGCCGTAAATGTATGTCTCTTTTTTATTGATCAGTACGTTGCCGAAGCACTCGATGCGCTTGTCGTTGTAGCGGATCGCGCTGTCGCAGGTAATGACCGCCCCGTTGTGCTGGGCCGCGAAATGCCCTACGAGCACCGTCGCGGTCGTATCGCCGTAAGGAATGGGATATCCCCGGTCGGCGACGAAATCGACCACCTTGTTCGACTCGGGGTCCTGGGCCGGAGCACCCGGAGCCGACGGGGTATGAACACCCGCAACGGGAACGGCCAGCGGCCTGTTCCCCGCGAGGATCACACCTCCGGCGACACCTGCGACCAGCAGTGCGCACACTATTTTTCGCAATCCCTTCGGCATCGGACGATCTCTATTTTACCCAGTTCTTATTTTCGAACTCTCCGTCCCGAAATTCGGGATCGATATAAATGTACATGCCCTCGATCTTCTTGTCGAGCCACTCCTTGAACACTTTCTCGCGTTTGGCGTTCAGCGCCAGCTGTTCGACGCGAATATAGTCCTCATTGAGCGAAACCTTGTGCGGAGGGATCACCTTCACGAGCTTGACGATCTTGCTGAGCTGGTTGCCCATCCAGTCTTCGGTCTGATAGGCGTCGGAAATTTCGCCCTCCTTAAGATTGCGCAGGGCATTGTAGTCGTCGAGGCTCTTGCCACCGGCCCGGCCGAAATCCTCCTTCAGAAAGCGTGTTTCGGTCGCACCAGCCTCATAGTAATGCGCCGCCTCCAGCAAATCGTGGTTGGTCACCACGCCGCCGTTCATCTTCGAATTATCGTCGTCGGAAAACTTCCGGGCCGCCTCCTCGAAAGTAATCGAATCCTTACGGATCAGGTTTGCGATACTGTCCAGCATACGGGCCGGAGCCGCCAGCTCCTCGAGCGTATAGGAGGGTCGCAACACGATATGACGCGCATGGTACATACGCCCCTTCTGGTCGATCAACTGAATCAGGTGATAACCGTATTGCGTTTCGACGACCTCGGAAACCTGCCCCGGCTTCAGATCGGCCAATGCGTCCGCAAACTGCCGCACGAACCCGTCCAAAGGCTGGGGGTCCAGTTCGCCGCCGCTGATAGCCGAACCGTCCATCGAATACATGCGGGCCATGATGTCGAAACGGGTCTGCCCCTTGATGATGCGCTCGCGCATATCCAGCAACCGCTCCTTGGTGCGCTGCTTGGCCTCCTTGATCGACGCCGGGAAACGGGTGATCTGGGCATAAACGTACTGTTCGGGGATAGTCGGCAGACTGTCCGGATCGGTCTTCTTGTAGTAACGCTCCACCTCGCCGGGAATCACCTTGATTTTCCCTACTACGGAACTCTGCATAGCCTGGGCGTATGCCTGCTCCTCGTAACGCTGACGCAGCATTTCGCGCACGTTGAAGATCGGCATATGCTGTTTGGTTTCGAGCGCGGCGATAGAACCCGCATCGTCGATGAGCGCCTGCAAATGGGCTTCCACCCGCTGTGCGATGCCCGAATAGCTGACATCCACCGAATCGATGAGCGCCTGATTGAACAGCAGCTTCTGCATCAGCAGTTGTTCGAGCGCTTCGTCGTGGGGATCGCGGTCCGAAGTGTAACCCTGCTGGCGGCGCTGTTCCACCAGCTCGCCCGCATATTCGTCCACCTCCGACCAGAGGATCGACGATCCGCCGACGACGGCCACCACGCGGTCCAGCATCACCTGCCGCTTCTGGGCGGCCCCTGCAAAAATCGCCAGCACCAACGCTGCGCAAAACAGAATCTTCTTGCTCATCAGTTCTCTATTTTTTCTTCTTCATGGATCTTCACTCTCCCCTCCTCGACCGCTTTTCGGTAAACCTCCTCGTCGTAGGCCCGAATGATCTCGTTCTGCCGCTGGTTGTAGAGGATGCGGCGCACGATCGCCTCGCTGCGCTCCAGCGGTTCGGGATCGCCCGGACGAAGCACGTCGCTTATTTCGAAATAGTAGCGCGAATGACCGTCGCTCATCTCCTGTACGGCCCGCGAGGAGAGCAGGGCGTCGTAACTCTGGTTGCGCAATGTGGGCAGATAGCCCAGAAACTCGGAGAAGGTCACCCACGAAGAGGAGAAATCGTTCAGTACGAAATTGTTCTTGGTACAGATGTCGGCGAACTCTTGCTGCCGGGATGAGCCGGGCTGCGTCATCAACTTGCGCAGCTTCGGCGCCTGCCGGTTGTTGGCGTCGAAGCGAACGATCCGCCCCTTGACCAGGGTTTGATTGACCTTGAAATCCGACGCGTGTTCACGGTGATAGGCAGCAATCTGATCGGCGGTAACGAGCGTATCGATGCGCTCCTCGATCAGATGCTGGTCGAACTTACGGATCAACAACGCCTGGCGGTACTCCTCGACCAGCGAATCGATGTCCTGCTCGGCATCGGAGAAAAGTTCTTCGGCCTCGTGCAATTTAAGCTGTTTGTGCACCCACTTTTCGACATAACGGTTTACGAAAGCCACGCTGTCCTCGCCGACCACTCCCTTCGGAATCGCAGCCTTAACCTCTCGCGCGTACAATTTTCTACCGGCAGCCTCGGCCAACACGACCCGACCTCCGCCCCAATAGCGGGGCACTTCCTGGCACCCTACCGCAAGTACGAGCAGCAGAACAGCTCCTATTTTGGCACAAAAACTCATAACTACAAGGGACAAAGATAATGAAAGCCGAGAGCCTAACCAAATTTATTTGAGTTAAGCCGAGGCGCATCCTATCGTCTAAAAAAGATACTTTTTACCCGAACCTAACGTACCGTGCATCCCGAATATTACATTACGCCCTAATTTATCGTATCGAAAAAACCGGATGCTCCGGTGCAGATAATCCGGGGAAAACCGGCACAGACAATACTTCTGCATGATACCCGCCGACGATCCCGCTCCTGCGGTACGCCGCAAAATAGCCCCCGACCGTCACAACAGGTTACCGGATCGTATTTTTATCCAACTTTTTCACCCGGGCCAGCAAACGGTAGATCATATAGCCCGATGCGGCGAAAAGCACGAGCGCAACGACGTAAACGATCGTATAAAGTGTATCGCTGCCGATAACCGAACGTATCGTGGCCCCGTCCAGTCCGACCATAATCAACAGGAAAGCCGCGCCGTTGTTCATGGCATGGAGCAGAACGACCGAAAAGATCGAATTGGTCTCGATGTAGATGAAACCCAGGATCAGGCCCATCACGAAAGCATTGACCGCCAGCGCCGGATGTACGTGCAACACGGCGAAGAACGCCGACGAGAGGAACAAAGCCGCTACGACGCCGTACTTGGCCCGCACCGACTCGAGAATGATGCCCCGACAGAGGAACTCTTCCAACAGAGGAGCCATAACCACCAGCGTAATGATCGCCCAGAAGCCCCGGCCGTAAACTGCGGACGAAGGCATCGGAAGCAGCTCCACCACCGGTTCGATGACGATACCGGCAGCCAGCATCATCACCAGTCCCCAAAGCAGCAGAACCGGATTGAGGCCCCGCGCCGAAAAGCGCAGCGTCTTGCGCGTTCCGTGCCGCAAGCGGCGATAGAACAGCGTGAAAAGAATCATCAGTCCCATCGTCACCAGGTAGGTGAAAGCCGTAAAACGCGCCAGAGCGTCCTGTTGTTCGGGCGTCGGAGCGACGTTGCCGCGCAACAAGTCCCAGTCCGGAAAATCGAACCCGGCGAGACGGGCGGCAAGCAGTCCGACGAATTGCAGCAAATACCAGATTCCTACCAGAGCCAACAGGTCGATAAGGGTCGGAAATCGGTATTTATGAGCCGGTTGCGGCGTTTGTCCCCGATCGGATGTTCCGGGAGTATCCCCAACAGGAGCTTGCGGACGGACATCGGACGGAGTCGTGGAATCGGTATGTGCCATAGCTTCTATGTTTTATCTTCGGTATAAAGACCTGTTTTACGCTTCGAAGATAGGCATTTTTCAGGTATCGTTATGGTTTTTCCCGATAAAATTCGTATTTTTGGCCGATTATAACCCGTTAAAATCAGCAAACATGGCAAAGGTCATCGCATTGGCCAATCAGAAAGGCGGCGTGGGCAAGACGACCACGGCCATCAACCTCTCGGCGTCGCTCGCGCTGCTGGGCAAGAAAGTTCTCCTGCTGGACGCCGATCCGCAGGCCAACGCCACGTCGGGACTGGGCTTCGATATCAACCTGGAGGGCATTTACGAGTGCATCACCGGAGCGAAGACGGCGGCCGACGTAATCCTCCAAAGCCCGGACGTAAAGAACCTCTGGCTGCTCCCCTCGTCGATCGACCTGGTGGCCGCCGACACCGAGCTACCGAAGATGGAGAACGGACACCACGTGATCCGCCGCATCGTGGAGAGCGTGCGCGACCGTTACGACTATATCCTGATCGACTGCTCCCCCTCGCTGGGCTATACGACGGTGAATATCCTTACGGCCGCAGACACGGTGCTGATTCCCGTACAGTGCGAATACCTCGCGCTCGAAGGGCTCTCGAAGCTGCTCAACACCATCCGCATCGTCAAGAACGGACTGAACCCGGCGCTCGAAATCGAAGGCTTCGTGCTGACGATGTACATGCGCAACCGCCTCAACAACCAGGTGGTGAACGAAGTTCGCAACCACTTCGGAGAGCTGGCCTTCGACACAATAATTCAACGCAATATCCGTTTAGGAGAAGCCCCCTCGCACGGAAAACCCGTCATCTTGTACGATGCTTCCGCCGTCGGGTCGGCTAATTACCTCACGTTGGCCAAGGAGCTCCTGAAACGCAACCGAAAAAGCAATCAAAAAGCAAAATAGCATTATGAAACAGAAGGGATTAGGACGCGGTCTGGACGCCATTTTCGGGAGCGAACACCTGGATGCCAGGCTCAAACCGATGACCGAAATGGCGGAGATCTCCGTTTCGGCGATCTTCCCCAACCCCACGCAGCCGCGCACGGAGTTCGATGAAGAGGCGCTCGAAGAGCTGGCCGACTCGATCCGCACGCTGGGCGTAATCCAACCCATCACGGTCAAACGCACCGACGACGGACGCTACCTGATTATCAGCGGCGAACGCCGCTGGCGGGCCGCCCGCAAAGCCGGACTGGAGTCCCTGCCCGCCTATATCCGCGAAGTGGACGACGAGAACCTGCATGCTATGGCCCTGGTGGAGAACATCCAGCGCGAAGACCTCAACGCCATCGAAATCGCCCTGGGAATGCAGCGGCTGATCGACGAATGCAACCTCACGCAAGAGGCGCTCTCGGAAAAGGTCGGCAAAAAACGCTCGACGGTGTCGAACTACATGCGCCTTTTGAAACTGCCCAACGAAGTACAACTCGCCCTCAAGGAGGGGCTTATCTCGATGGGACACGCCAAAGCGATCGCCGGAGCTCCCGAAGAGTTGCAACTGCGCCTGCTCAAAAAGTGCATCCGCAAGGGACTCTCCGTGCGCCAGATCGAGGAACTGGTCCGCGCACTGACCGACCCTGCGGCAAAACCCGCAGCTCCGGCCGAAGACGAGGAGTATCCCGAATCGTATGCGCGGCTGGTGGAGCAGCTCGAAAAATTCTTCTCACAGGAGATCAGCATCAAACGCTCGAAAAACGGCGGCGGTCGCATCGTGATCGACTTCTCGGACGACCGGGACATCGACCGCTTCATCGAAAAATTCGAGAAAAGAGGCGCTTCCGCCGAAATCCGCAACAATAAATAGATGAAACACACCCGGGGATATATCCGTCTGTTGGTGCTTTTCGCCTTTCTCGCATTGTGCGGAGCAGGCGAAGCATCGGCCCAGGTTCCATTGGACCGTTACCGTAGCGCGAAAACTTTCGTGCGCAGCGGTCTGATGCCCAAACCGGACAGCCTGGCCAAAAACCATCTTACGGACTCTCTGCTACTGATGCGGGTGGACTCTCTGCTTCAGGACAGTACCCTGCGCGATTCGCTGCTGCGTTCGGGCATCGATTCGCTGCGGCTCCGGGATTCGCTGGCTGCGAGACTGCACCCGCAATTCGTCCCCGACTCGGCCCTGCTTCTGAAAACCGACTCCCTGCCCGCAGCACTCGGAGCGCCCGACTCGCTCGCAGGCCGAAAAGACCTCCGCCCCCGGCGCGATACCATCTCGCTGTCGGGCGTAAGTTGGATCTCGCTGGTAGCGCCCGGTTTCGGACAGATCTACAACAAGCAATATTGGAAGCTGCCGATCCTCTACGGAACGGTAGGTGCGGGACTGACCCTCTTCTTCCACGAAAACAACACCTACAAACCTCTCAAACGACAATACAACGCCCTGCTGGAAAACGGTACGGCCCGCACGGAGGAGTTGGACGACGTACAGTCCCGTATGATCCGCAGCAATACGCGCAGGCAGATCTATCTCGGGCTTACGGTCGCCTCCTACCTTTACTTCCTGGGCGATGCGGCGGTCAACTACCGCTACGACGCCTCCCCCGTAAAGAAAGCCACGACACTGGCCACGATCTTCCCCGGTGCCGGACAAGTCTATAACAAAAGTTACTGGAAACTGCCTTTCGTCGTAGGCGGACTGGCAACCACGATCTATACCATCGACTGGAACAATCGCGGCTACAAGCGTTTCAAGAAAGCCTACTCCGATCGTAGCGCCTACGACAAAGCCCTGGAAGAGCACCAGAAAGACCCGGAGCACCATCCCGACCCGCCTGTAGCCAAGGGCGAATTCGGTACTAAGTACTCAGCGGAATTTCTCAAAAACCTCAAGGACAATTACCGCCGCAACCGCGACTTATGTATCATCATCACTGCCGGACTTTACGTGCTGCAAATCATCGACGCCCATGTGGACGCTCATCTGAAAAGTTACGACATTTCGGACGATTTAAGCGTAGAGTTCACGCCGGCGGTGAATTACGTCTATTCCCCGACCGTCGGCGGACACCGCCCGACTTTCGGATTCAACTTCAACCTGAATTTCTGATTCCATCATGAGAAAGATCCTCGCCTGCACCCTCTTTCTTTCGATCCTCCTCGGCTGCGCGACCGCAACCGCCCAGAGCCGCAAAGAGCGCCGTGCCAAGAGAAAAGCCAAGACCGAAAAGCAGGCTTCGAAATCGACCCATACTCCCGTTTCGGTCAAACCGGAGAAAACAGTGACAGAAAAAACGACCGTACAGCAAACGGAGCCTTACTGTCCGGAACTGAATCGCAATCTCACCCCGGCCCAGATCGACTCGCTCGTGGCTCTCTGGCGGGAAAAGCAGACTCTGCAATCCTACGATACGTTTTTCAACGACTACATCGACATCGACAGCCTCGCTTCCTCGAGTGACACGACCCCCGATTCAGTCTATGCCAACCGCCTGCGGGCACTCGTATCACCGGTGCAACTCCCCTTCAATCCGATCGTCAAAAACTACATCCGCCGTTACGTCGATACCCGTTACGGGACAATCAACCGGGTGTTGAGCCTCTCACGCTACTATTTCCCGCTGATCGAGGAAGAGCTCATCAAGGCCGACCTGCCCGTCGAGCTGCGTGCCCTGCCGATCATCGAATCGGCTCTCTCGACCACGACCACCTCTCCGATGGGTGCTGTCGGACTGTGGCAATTCATGCCCGCGACAGGCAAAAGTTACGGACTGGAGATCAATTCGTTCGTCGATGAACGTCGGGACCCGGTGCAAGCGACCCGCGCCGCCTGCCGTTATCTGAAGGACCTTTACAGCATCTACCACGACTGGACACTCGCCATCGCCGCCTACAACTGCGGCCCGGGCAACGTAAACAAAGCCCTGGCCCGCGCCGGCGGAGGGACGACCTTCTGGGACATCTACGAATACCTGCCCCGCGAAACTCGCGGGTATGTACCGGCCTTCGTCGGAGCCTCCTATGCCTATGCCTACCACCAGCAGCACGGTATCCAGAGCGAAAACCCGCCCATGCCGCTGGCGACCGATACGATCCGCGTCACCCGCCTGCTCCACCTGGGACAAGTAGCCTCGACACTCGACATTCCCATCGAAACTTTGCGGACACTCAATCCGCAATACAAAATGGACATCATCCCGGCTACGATCAAAAGCTACACGCTGGTACTCCCCCAGCACTACCTCTGCCAGTACATCGCCAGCGAAGAGGAGATTCACCGGAAGGACTCCACCTATCTGAAAGAGTACATCAATCCGGCCAACATCGAAAAGAAGAAACTCGCGGACGCCACCCCCGCATACACCACCTACACGGTCAAGCGAGGCGATACGCTGGGTGCGATCGCCCGCCGTTACAGAACCACTACGGCACAAATCATGAAGCTGAACAAGCTGAAAAACGCCAACAAGCTGCGGGAAGGCCAACGGCTCAGGATCCCGATCCGCCGATAATCTTCGTCCGATGAACACATCGACCGATACCATCGTCGCTCCCGCCACCGCTTCGGGCGGAGCCATCGCCGTCATCCGATTGAGCGGTCCCGAAGCCATCGCCTGCTGCGACCGCATCTTTCGGGGGCGCAAACCGCTGGCCGAAGCCGCCGGGCACACCCTGCACTACGGCGAAGTCATAGACGGGGACAGAACGATCGACGACGTAGTCGCGGCCATCTATCGTGCACCGCACTCCTACACGGGCGAAGATGCCGTCGAGCTATCGTGTCACGGATCGCCCTACATCGTCTCCGAAATCATCGCACTCCTGCTTCGCTCCGGCGCTCGTATGGCGCAACCGGGCGAATTTACCATTCGGGCCTTCCTCGCAGGCCGGATGGACCTCGCGCAGGCCGAAGCCGTCGCCGATCTGATCGCCTCCGATTCCCGGGCTTCGCACGCCATGGCCTCGACCCAGATGCGGGGCGGATATTCGGCGGCACTGGGTGCGTTGCGCGACGAACTGCTGCAACTGGCCTCGCTCCTCGAACTCGAACTCGACTTTTCGGAAGAAGACGTTCAATTCGCCGACCGTGCACGCCTGCGGGAGATGATGCACCGCATCGAAAGCGAAATCACCCGCCTGACGGACTCGTTCAGACTCGGCAACGCCATCAAAAAAGGGGTGGCCGTCGCTATTGTCGGAGAACCCAATGTCGGCAAAAGCACCCTTCTGAACCGTCTGCTGGGCGAAGAGCGGGCCCTGGTATCCGACATCGCAGGCACCACACGCGACACGATCGAAGAGACGCTCAATATCGACGGCGTTCTGTTCCGCTTCATCGACACCGCCGGGCTGCACGATACCGCCGACCGCCTAGAACAGATGGGCATCGACCGCACGCAGGAGATGATCCGCCGCGCACAAATCGTACTTCAGGTCGTCGATGCGACCTGCCCGATACCTCCCGCCATACAGATTACGTCCGAACAGACTCGCTTGCTCATCGTCAATAAATGCGACAGCCCGGATGCACGTATCACCGAATCGAAGGTATCCTCCGGCTGCGGGGTCGAATACGGAGTATCGTCGGCAAACCCCGACATTCTTTTCATCTCGGCAAAAACCGGCGAAGGAATCGAACGGCTCCTTGCCAGACTCCGCGCGACTTTCGACACCGGAAGCATCTACGACGGTGATCCCGTCATCTCGAACAGCCGCCATCTGGACGCCCTGCGCCAAGCCCTCGACGCCCTGCACCGAGCCCTCACGGCCCTCGATGACGATCGTCCGGCCGACCTCTTAAGCGAAGACATCCGCCAGGTCATCCACCACCTGGGCACCATCACAGGCGAAATCACCAACGACGATATTCTCATCCAAATATTCTCGAAATTCTGCATCGGAAAGTAAGTGGTGATTACCAACGATTAGCATATATCATCAATGATTATTAAGGCGTTCATTTTGAGCGCCTTTCTTTTTAGCCTTATAAGCGATGGTTATCGTTTATAGGGCTTTTTCAGCTCATTTTTGTACCGTATTTGTTGCTCGCTTGTTACTCTCCGATTTTAGGTCGGAAAGGTCGTGGATACACTGGTACGTCATGGTACGTGGTGGTACGCGATGAAACAGATTTGGCGAAATAAACGGATAAATAAAATGAGTAGTAGAATTGACATTCAGAAAAGATGTAAGTGGTGCAACGCTGTTTTTACAGCTCATAAGACTACCACAGAGTATTGTTCACACAGATGCGCCAACCTTGCCTACAAAGACAGGGTTAGGAAACTGCGTATCGAAAGTCTACAACATGAACTTGGGAAAAGTATCAAGACACCTCCCAACTTAAACAAAGAGTATCTTACTCCATCAGAAGTAACCGAGCTATTAAATGTCGGACGCACTTCCATATATCGCTATATCCGCAATGGCGTAATCAAGGTAATCCGATTTGAAAGGAAAACACTTGTTCGCAGAGCTGACATAGAAGATATGACCGACTTTATTGTTCAAGAAACAGAGGACAAGCGATCAAAAGAGAAAGCCCCTATCACCGACTTCTACACCACAGCCGAAGTCAAAGAGAAATACCATGTAAACGAGTCGTGGATATTTGTTGTAGCCAAGAAAAATAACATTCCTCGCACTTTCAATCGTGGTAAGACCTACTGGAGCAAAAAACACATGGATGCTTACTTTGCCAAGAAAGCCCCGAATCCTGACATTACCGAATGGTACAGCACACAGGAAATGCAGGAGAAATTCGGCATGACCTTATCCGCTATCTACACTTTTGTTTCCAAGAATGCCATCCCGAAAAAGAAAGAAGGTATCATGGTGTACTATTCAAAGAAACACGTGGATATAGCCAAAGGTGTGGCGACCCCCGAAGAACCGCAGTATTATACAGTAGCCGAAGCAATGGAGAAGTTCAATCTTACCCGTGACCAACTCTATCATTATGCGAAGTATCATAATATTCCTAAGGTCAAGAAAGGCAAATACACGCTTATCTCCAAACCCGAACTGGATAAATTGCTTGAAGCTCCAAAGATAGAATAAGTTATTTATCGGTGAACGTTGCCACCATTAAATCACTCTATTCCTTTGCACCAAACAAATGTAAAACTCTAAATATTAATCAGTATGACACACACGTGTACAAAAGTAACAGTTCGTCAGAGAGCGATTCGGAATAATCGCATCTCCTTGTATCTGGATTATTATCCGGCAGTCCGTAACCCTGAGACTATGCAGATGAGTCGTCGGGAATACCTCGGCATCTACATCTATGCGCACCCTAAAAACGAAATGGAACGGGAGTTCAACAACGATATGTTGAACAAGGCAGAGGCTATCCGTTGCATCAGAGTGCAGTCGCTAATCAATGAAGAGTTCGGCTTCTTGGATAAGACCAAGCAGAAAGCCGACTTCCTTGCCTACTTCAAGAAGATGTGCCGCAGCAAAGACCAGAAATGGACGTTTGTCTATCAGCATTTCTACAACTTCGTCAAAGGGCAATGTACCTTCGGCGAGGTAAATGTGGACTTGTGCAAGAAGTTCCGTGAATATCTGTTGAATGCCAAGCAACTCAAACACAGCAACCGTCCCATATCTCTCAATTCGGCATCCGGCTATTACTCCACTTTCAGAGGATTGTTGAAGATAGCTTATCGAGACAAATGGCTTCGAGAAAACATCAATGACTATCTTGATAAAATTGAGCCACAAGATGTGAAGAAAGAATATCTGACACTGGATGAAGTGAAGCAGCTTGCCGCTACTCCTTGCGACATTCCCGTTCTAAAAGCAGCTTCTTTGTTTGCTTGCCTGACAGGACTACGCATCAGCGATATTCTCAATCTTCAATGGGAAGACTTCGCCATTGCTCCCGACCAAGGCTATTGCTTGCGTATCAGGACACAGAAAACTCAAACGGAAGCGACACTCCCCATCAGTTACGAAGCCTACGAACTGTGCGGTACGCCCGACGCAGGTAAAGTATTCAAGGGACTGAAACGGAGCATGATTAACTATCCGCTGAAAAACTGGCTCAAAAAAGCAGGAATAACAAAGCCGATAACATTTCACGGATTTCGTCACTCCTACGCAGTTATACAAATATCCTTAGGTACAGATATTTACACAGTCTCAAAGATGTTAACTCACAAGAACGTTTCCACTACTCAAATCTACGCAGATTTGGTAAATGTGAAGAAACGAGAGACAGCCAATAAAATTTCACTGAAATAAATTGCAGCTATGAAACGAGAAATCATAACAAACAACGGACAAGGCATCCATATTTCTGATGGAGAAGTATGGATGACCGCTTGGGAGATTGCAGACTTGTTTTATACAACGGTTGGAGCTATCAACTCTCGCATAAAAGCAATATTGAAAGCCAATATCTTAAAGGAGTATGAAGTACGCCAATGTATAAGGTTGGAGAATGGGAATTATGCCGATGTGTATAATCTCGACATGATTATAGCCCTATCCTATCAAATAGACACTGGACATTCCGCTGCATTCAGGAAATGGGTTATCAATAAAGTTGCCTCCAAGCAGAATGGTATATCACTATTTATTCCAATAAGGTCAGCTAACACTTACAATTGCTGATACCCACAACTTAAAAGTCCAATGTAGGCTAGTCCCATGTCGGACTTTCCTTTGCTATTGTGGCACAGGTGGCATAGAAAAATGCTACCTACCGGTGCCAAAAGCTGCCACTTCCCGGGAAATGTATCTACACATCTTGCAAATGATATATATTTGCACACAAACGATTAACATATGTCATTATGGAGCAGAATAAGATAGAGCATATAACTTTGAATCTGATTGTTTTCGGAACAATTGTCATCATTGGTGTTTTAGCCCGTCAGACCGTACTACACTATGGTTGGGATGAGTTCAGCAGCAACCTTATTTTCGTAGTATGCTCCATTATCATGGGAGCTATCTATCTCAACCTACAAATGGTATTTGGTCAATTCCTTTTACCGACAATAGAGAAATACTTTATGAGATTTGAATGTTACCGCAATAAAGTAGTGGTGTTAGAAGCTCCAATTACGCGCCCTGAACTTGTCGAAAGTACCATAAGTTCAAAGCCTATCATTTCTGAATCTGAACCCGAAATTGAAATAGAAACTACATCTGACACAACAGAAGAAGTTTCTATTCCTTCATGTCCTGAACTCAAAGAAGACGTGGCAGAACTTCCAAAGGAAGAAGCCACACCTTCTGCCACCAACAATATATCTATAGAAGAATCCAATCAGCCAACAGAATATGAGATATTCCGTGCTAACGCAATGGCTGAAAAGGAACGAGCTTCACAAGAAAAGTTAGATAAGGTTCTCACATACACGAAACAAAACTTGGTTCTCTATCTTAGTGAAACTGACCTCAATCGTCTATGTGGGTATATCACAGAATACTACTTCTCAGATTCTCTACCCAAAGTTGAACAGATAAAGGTTGATGCTCAATTAAAAACCATTGACATCATGCACTTTGGCTGGAATATAGGCAAGGCATTCGGCAAGCCACGCCTACAGACAGCAACCTTTATAAAGAGGGTATTTGCTCATACTCTCCGTGATTCGGAAATATCCACCATTGAGCGCAAAATGTCTCATACGGAATCAGAGTGCAAGATTAAACTGGATAGAAAAATTGCATAGTAGCAATACCATTCATTAGGCATTATCCCAATAGTCCATATCCATTTTCATAACTTTAAGGACTTTCTCTGTTTGCAATTCCAAACCATAGTCATAAATGTATTCCGTAAAATGCAGACAATTTATCAATACATATTCTACATTTTTCAATCAGACGAATCTACTTCTTCTTTTAAGAATGTTCTTTGGTGGATTAGTATTTATAATTCGTTTTCAAGATGAAATCGTGAAAGCCGCTGATTAAACCTTCGATTTTTTCTTGTTCATTCATCCTCAATGAAGGATGGTATGAATCAATTAACAAAATCTCTGCTTCTGAGTTATAATAACACCAATTATTTATTTTCCTAAATCCTTCCTTGAGATCCTGAAAAACGTAATCTAAAGCAATACTAAGAACCTTCCGGGATTTATCTTCAGCATCATTGCTTCCACCACAAACAATAATATTGGGGTTTAATATATCTCTAATTTGAGTACGCAAAAATAATTTATCTCGCTCCGCATATTCCCATATAGTATTCCAATTAGCAGAACTTCCTCCGGCAATTTTCTTCGAATTCACAATAGCAAGTGGATATTTTTTGAAAATATCCTTTCTTGAAGATATTTCATTATATTTTGGACAATAGTCGGCATTAGTTGTCATAAGACCTTCAAGCCAATACGCTAAAACATTACCAAACATCTCTGAACCTTCCGACCAATCCCAATCCTTATAATCTTCGCCTTCATTTCTATTTGGTTCTTTAAGAAAAAATAAAACACGGCGTTTAGATTCAGTCCACAGACATTCAGGCCAATTCCGATTTGATTTATCTGGCATTTTATTGCTTATGGCAGCCCAACATAAGCCATCATCCACAATTCTGTCTCTCATTTCTTCTGGATATGTTTTTCTAAGGTTTTCAAAAAGAGCTACTTCTGAGTCATAAATGGTTTGATATTTCATCTTCGTCAGGAATAATCATTAATTACTATTTTCAAATGCAAAGGTACTTAAATCCCTTGTAATCATGACCAATCATCATCAAAAAGTTATTCATCAGTTATATTATGGTGAATGATTCCACCATTGAAACACCTGTTTCCTTTGCCGTCGAACAATTAAAAACAAGCGACGTATGCAAAAAGAAACAGTAACATTTGATAAGCTGCCCGAAGCGGTAGGTTATCTGACCGAACAGGTCATCGAGTTGAAAAGAATGGTATCTGAACTTCAACCACCAGCATCAGACAAACATGTGTTGGTTGAGATTGAGGATGCTTGCCGTATCATTAGAAAAGCCAAGCCTACCATTTATACATTGGTTCGCAAGGGGTTACTTCCTGCCTATAAGAAAGGCAAGAAACTCTATTTCTACGAGGACGAACTTCTGGCTTGGATTGAGAACGGTCGAAGAAAGACTTCTGAGCAAACATACGAGGAGATGCTTGCCAATATGCAAAGCGGTGTCCGTCATAAGCCTAAATCGTCAATGAAATTTTAATGGATATATATGGATACATCTTCTATTAATCCGGCGTCCATCATTGACGAAGCGGTTGATTTAAGTATGCGATTGGCTGGTACTGATTTTCCAGTCAGCGTATTCCCGACAAAAATCCAACACATCATCAGCGAGGTTCACGAATGCCATAACTACCCTACCGACTACATTGCCGCAGCTATCCTTACGGCAATAGCAGTCGGCATTGGTAACACGCATCTTGCTCAAATCAAGCAAGGCTGGATAGAGAGTCCTATCCTGTATATGGCATTGATTGGAAGACCGGGAGCGAATAAAAGCCATCCGCTCAGTTTTGCAATGAAACCGTTTCTTGATTACGACTATCAGCAGAATCAAGTCTTTGAAAAAGCACTTGCAAAGTATGATGAACTGATGAGCATGAGCCGCAAAGAACGAACGGAAAGCGGTGAAGAGCAATTTCCACAGGAGCCAGTTCGTAAACGCTTCTTGATTTCGGATGTAACGCCTGAAGGATTGAGCCTTATTCATGCACAAAATAAACGTGGTTTATGCTTGTGGGCTGATGAATTGTCCGCTTGGTTCAAGAACTTCAACCGCTACAACAATGGTTCGGAAGAACAGTTTTGGCTGTCGGTGTTCAGTGCCAAGACCACTATATCCGACCGCAAGAATGCCAAGAGTTCCATCTTCATCAAGCGACCGTATATTTCGGTTATCGGTACTATCCAAAAGAAGATTCTCAGCGAACTGGCTAAGGGCGAACGTTCTAGCAACGGTTTCATTGACCGCATTTTGTTTGTGATGCCCAATCTGCAACAGAAGGCACGTTGGTATGACAAAGAATTGCCGGAGAATATCGAACAAGAATGGAATGCCATTATTGATAAGCTGATACAACAGGAGTATGCTCTCAATGAATTTGGAGAGATAGAACCGCATATTCTTCTTTTCACGGAGGATGCCAAGAGACGGCTTTATGAATGGCAGCACCACTTCTCAGAATTGTGTGACCGAGAGACAAACGACACTATCGTGAGTATCTATTGCAAGCTAGAAATATACATCATCCGCTTCTGCCTGATTATCCAATTAGCCCGATGGACTTGCGGAGAGTGTGATAAAACTTGTATAGACCTGTTGACAGTAGAACGAGCCATCAAACTGACGGAGTATTTCAAGGAATCCGCATTGAGTGTTCAAAACATCCTCAATGAAAATGCGCTCAACAGCCAACAACAGGCGATAGTCAATCTGCTTCCTCCATCCTTCACAACTGCCCAAGCTATACAGATAGCCGAGCAGAACGGAATGAAGGAACGCACATTTCAACGCTTTCTCAATGACAACATCGGGACATTGTTCCGCAAAGAGAAACATGGAGAATATTCAAAGATTAACCCGTGACATTTTTGTCGGTTTTGACACTTTCCAAACGAAAACGACAATAACGACAAAAGTGACACACCTAAAAAGAAACATACAATGAGTACACATAGATTCATATTAGAACCCTACAAAGGTATCAGCACTCGGCATACTTGCCCGAACTGCCACCGTCCAAGATGCTTTTCAAAGTACATCGATACTGAGAAGCAAATCCAGTTCCCAAAGTACGTAGGACGTTGTGACCATGAGCAGAAATGCGGTTATCACTTCACGCCTCGTGATTACTTTGAGCAGAATCCGTCAGAAAAAGAAAAGTTTGCGGAGAATAGTTTCAGAAGCTATGCCCCTATTAAGGAAACACGACCTATAGCCACATCCCACATTGATTTGGATTTAGTCAACCAATCATTGCGTGGTTATCCTGCGAACAAATTGTTTCAGTTTCTATCGGTTCAGTTCGGAGAAACAGAAACATTGCAACTCATGAAGAAATACAAAGTCGGCACATCCAAATATTGGAACGGTGCAACTGTATTCTGGCAAACAGACAATCAGAATAGAATCCGCACAGGTAAGATAATGCTTTACAATCCCGAAACTGGTAAGCGGATAAAAGAGCCATACAACCATGTCACTTGGGTACACTCCGTGCTGCACAAAGGCGATTACAATTTGAGACAATGCTTCTTCGGAGAGCATCTGCTTTCTGAAGACAAAAGCCGTCCTGTTGCACTGGTCGAAAGCGAGAAAACGGCACTCGTTGCCTCCTACTATCTACCGCAATTCCTATGGATAGCATCGGGTGGAAAGAATGGTTGCTTCAATGCCAACAGCCTATCCGTTCTGGCTGGAAGAAGCGTTGTATTATTTCCCGATTTGGGAGCAACAGACTATTGGCAGAGCAAAATCGGTTTGATGAAAAGCTATGGAATTGAAGTGCAGATGTTCGATTATCTGGAAGCCCATGCCAACGAAAAAGAGCGAAAAGAGGGATACGACATAGCCGATTATCTGCTCAAAGTGAAGCCCGACGAAGCTATCCTCCAACAGTTGATAAGAAAGAATCCAGTCCTGAAAACACTGATAGAAACATTCGATTTGAAACTCATCAGTGTACAACAAGACACTCCTCAACCGAAGGTGTCACAGCTCAAGAAACGAGGATTCAGACTTTGAAAACATAGAGAGAAAAATAGAGACTTTTTTACTGTAGCAAGTTAATGTCGGTGTATTACATTTCCCGACCACTTGCTCCTCAAAAAGTCTGAGGAGGCAGCTCCCGTTGGTCACAAATTATTCACTAAAAACAACTCAAATGGAAAAGAAATATACAATAACACTCCGCCTGTCATATCAGCAACACGCATGGCTTGGTGCGCTTTGCAGACGGAGCAAACAGACTCAAAGCGAAGTCATCCGTTCGCTCATCGAGAACGGTTCGGTACGTGAACGAATTACGCAAGAGCATATCCACATCATCCGGCAACTGATTGGTGAAAGTACCAATCTTAACCAGTTGGCAAGACAGGCAAATACCTACGGTTTCTTTGCCGTTGCGAACAGATGTGAGGGAATGGCTCAGCGCATTAATCAACTTATAAAACAACTGAAAGATGATAGGTAAGCAGACTAAAGGAACTTCGTTCGGTGGTTGTGTCCGCTATGTCCTCAAAGAGGAAAAATCTAAACTATTGGAAGCAGTCGGAGTAGAGGGGACACCCGAACAGATGGCAGAGCAATTTGAGTTGCAGGCATTACTCAACGACAAGGTAAAGAATATTGTCGGACACACTTCACTCAACTTCTCACCGGAAGACAGTGCAAGATTAAAGTCCGATGATGCTCTGATGCTGAACATAGCGCACGACTATATGAAACTGATGGGTATTGAGAATACGCAATACATCATTGCCCGACATATCGACCGTGAGCATCCGCATTGCCATATCGTTTTCAACCGAGTGAACAATGACGGCAAGACGATTAGCGACAAGAATGATTTCCGCAGGAATGAAAAAGTCTGCAAAATGCTGACCGCCAAATATCGCTTGCACTTTGCCAACGGTAAAGACCATATCAAAGAGGAACGCTTGCGCCCCTACGACAAGGCAAAGCACGAGATATACAAAGCATTGAAAGAAGAACTGCCCAAAGCTCATAGTTGGGAAGACTTGAAAGATGCGCTTGCCGACCGTGACATTGATATAAAATTCAAGGTCAGTCGGACTACACGAGAAATACAAGGTGTCAAGTTTGAGTACAACGGCTTTTCTTTCTCCGGCTCAAAGGTCAGCCGAGAATTTAGCTACCTGAATATCGACAACCGATTGGAAGAGAATGCTTGTGCATCCTTGTTGGAGTCAGCCAAACAGGAACCCAAACAGCAGAAAGAAGAGGTGCAGCAAAACGTCTCTCATTCCGATGATAGCTTTGGCTTCAATCTTGGTTTGCTAAACATCAATTCATCCTACGATGCCACTGCCGCAGAAGAAGCAGAGTTCAATCGCTTGATGAAAAAGAAAAAGGCTAAGCGTAAGCGAGGCTTTCATTTATAATCAATTTTTATTAACATTTTAAATTCTATTATTTATGGTTCAAAAAGATTTAATTCTTGATTTCAATCTCTACTTGTGTGAGAAGTTTGGCTACAGAGAAAGCTGTAGCGTGATGCCACATGCCAACGGCTTTTGTGTGGACATCCGTGAACGTGATTTAGACTGCTATATCCGCTTCTGGGAATATAGCTGTGGAAGAGGCAACTTCCCCGACTGGTCTATCATCATTGTGCGCAGTAACTTCAAAAAGAACCAAGAAGAAAGCCTGAAAGACTTGGCTCGGTTCTTCAAGGAGTACATGCCACGCTACGGTTACAAATACCTATGTACCGAAGATGATGACCACAAGTACTATCAGACACTTGGTTTAAAGTGTATAATGGACGGTTTTTGTCCCAATTATGCACTAGCACTGAAAGATTTGAATGTCTGATACATGGCTTTAGAGTTAAGGAGGGGGATTTTCCTCTCCTTTTCTATATAGCATAAGATTTTATAACTATGATGTAAAAGTTAGCAAATCTATGATTATGGTGCGTTAATTACGTAATGATTTTAATACCTTTCACAAAATGCTAACAGATGGCGTATATCGTATATCCTGAAACTATTCCGTATGATAGCAAGAAATGCGATTATCTTTTTCGCCGTTCTCCAGATAGCAGTTTCCTGAAAAGTTGATGAATTTTCCCGAAAACATCATAGGTATATCGAAATAAATCACTAATTTTGCAAAATACACAATACTAATAGCAGTTTTTACAAATGGGAAAAGATCTCAATCGACTAAAAGTGGTGCTTGCTGAAAAGAAGCGCACTAATAAATGGTTGGCACAAAAGCTTGGTAAAGACCCTGCTACGGTGTCCAAATGGTGTACTAATACAGCACAGCCTTCACTTGAGACACTTTCTGATATTGCCATGAGTCTTGAAGTTGACGTTAAGGATTTACTTCAATCGTCAATTAAGAAGCAGGATTATTAAGATGGATCAAGATGGACATGGCAATGACTTTAAACTTATGTAATTTTGTATATTATGGCTAACTTTGACATCGATAAAAAGCAGTTGCAGGATGAGGTTGTCCTTGATGACAACCAACTTGTCTGCGTCTTGACCAATTCTATAAAAACTGCCACAGAGAAAGAACTTCTTCTTCAATCTATAATCAACCAGATGGACGAGGAATATGAATTTAATCTTTCCGATATGAAACGCGACTATTCTTTCTCTTACGAAGATGATGAAGGTAAGAAAAAGCGCATGACTATAGACTTGGCAATATTTCGTCATGAAGCAGAGAAAGAACCGGAAAATATAGAGCGTATTTGTATTGTCTTTGACTCTAAGGCAAAAGAAAGCGATAAGAAGAAAGGAGTCGAGGCTACTCTTCATAAGGCACTGCAAGCTACGGGGTGTGACTTCGGAATGTGGACTAATGGAGATAAACAATTCTTTGCCTACAGAAAAGAAGATGAGATAGGCAATGAACGAATTGAAGATATTAGCGATTTCCCAGGTTGCGATGAAACCATAGAAGATCTTGAAAACATGGGTGATCGTGCCCAACCTCGTAAAGCTGCCAATGATACACTTATTCGAACGTTTAAGCGTTGTCATGACTATCTTTATGGCAACGAGGGTCGAAAAAAAGATGCGTTTTGGGAACTTCTTAATCTGATATTCTGTAAGATTTTCGATGAAAAACGTCGTTTTACAGATGCCGAGAAGGGGTTCAGTTATCGCCGCCAGTTCTGGGTTGGTGTCACAGAACAGAATACGCCTGAAGGTCAGGCTACAGTTGCCAAACGAATTAAGGATATCTTTGAAAGACTGAAAAAGGATGATCTCTTTAAAACAGTCTTTGACGGAAACGAGCAGATTAGTTTGTCTGACCGTGGCGTTGCGTATGTCGCATCGCAGATAGCCAAATACAGCTTCCTTGATGCTACTGTTGACGTGAAAGGCACCGCTTACGAGACTATCGTAAGTAATACTCTCAAACAGGAGGCTGGTCAGTTCTTCACACCACGCAATATAATAAAGTGTATGGTTGAGATTATGAACCCAAACCAGCATTGTCGTGTGCTCGACCCGGCTTGTGGTAGTGGAGGTTTTCTTGTAATGGTTCTGGATCATGTTCGTCGCCAAATTACACGCAATATCTATGCAGATCGTTCTGAAGCTGAGATTGATGCTCTCTCAAACACTGATGAGACAGTCAATAAAATCGTTCGTCAATATGCTGAGTCTATGATATTCGGGTTCGATTTTGACCCTGATTTGAAGAAAGCAGCAAAGATGAATATGGTTATGGCAGGTGACGGACATAGCAATATATTCAATATCAACTCACTTGAATACCCCTTTGGTTAATTGCCTGACCTCGAACGTATAAATGAAGCTGTCAGTACAAGCGTTGGACATAGGGGCGACTACGCAACATGTGACGAACATGCAGCCAAAGACAGTGCTTTCGGCAAGTTCGATATGATATTTACAAATCCTCCCTTTGGCTCAAAGGTCGAGGTTGCACAGGGCATTGTCGAGCACTATGACCTATCAGCATGGATAAAATCGCCAGAAGGATTGTTCATAGAGCAATGTTATAATTTCCTAAAACCAGGTGGTAAAATGGCGATAGTCTTACCTGATGGCATACTCAGTAACCCCAATACTGAGAAGGTTCGTGAATGGATACTTTCAAAATTCAAACTCATAGCCTCTATAGACCTGCCTGTAGAAGCATTCTTGCCTCAGGTTGGCGTTCAGGCTTCACTACTCTTCTTACAGAAAAAGATAGGCATTGAACTGGGTCAAAAGGAAGACTACGAAGTATTCATGGCAATAGCCGAAAAGGTTGGCAAAGACCGCCGAGGCAATCCTATAATATATAAGAGAGATGATGATGGCGCTGAAATTCTTTACCCAACAAAGAAGGAATGGGCAGCCCGTAATCGTCATGGAGAACTCATAACGCGAAGTCGTGTAGAACGAGTGCGCCGGCTTGATGATGACCTTCCGGAAATTTCAGAGGAATATAAAAAAATCATGGGGATATGAAAGCGTCAAAAATTCAACTAACAAGCATTGAGGATGCAAGTAGGCGATTTGACCCATCTTATCACCTGAGTGATGCAATAGTTGTTAAAAAGACTATTGCAAAATCCCCGTATCCGCTTTTGAAATTAAAAGAGGTGTCTTCAGGTATATTCAATGGAGGACGTTACAAACGAGTATACGTATCAAACCCAAAGCATGGATATAAGTTTTTGAGCAGTTCTGATATACTCGCTGCGGATTTGGAGTCCGTAAAGATGGTGTCAAAGCGTTATATGGGTGGAGTAAAGGAATTAGCCCTTGAAAAAGGATGGATTCTCATTACACGAAGTGGCACTATCGGGAAAACTGCGTTCGCTAACGCGAAACATGCTCAGAAGCTTGCTTCTGAGGATGTTATTCGGCTTAAGCCGAATAACATCCTCAGAGCTGGCGCGATATATGCGTATTTAGCATCCAAGTATGGATACATACTTCTCACGCAAGGTACTTTCGGTGCTGTAATCCAACATATAGAGTGTCCTTTTGTAGGTGAAATTCCAATACCAAATTTCTCAAAGACATTGCAGGAGAGTATTGATTTGTTGATTCAAGAATCAGCTCGTCTGCGAGAATCAGCCGCTGATGAGTTAGAGGCAGCAGACAAACTCTTAAAAAAGAAAGCCGGATTGCGGTCATTAACACCGGAAGACTATGATTACTTTGGTCAGCACAGCGCAACTCGGAAGCCAAGTTGCTTTACTCGAAAAGTATCTGAATTCGGTTCAATTACGTTCAATGCTTTTAATAATTCTGAACGCATCAAGGCTATTATCTCCTCTATTCCAGAGAGTCATTTAACAATAAAGGATGTAATTGAAAACGGTGAAACATTTTCATCCACAGGAGCTCCAAGTATTGAAGTAAAGCCCCATTGTGGCATTATGCTGATTAACCAAAAGGATATATTTGATACAATTGTTACGGGCAAATATATTTCGAGGAGAGGTGTAAAAACTGACAACCTTGTCAAATATGGAGAGGTCTTAATTGCAAGCGATGGAACTCTCGGTGAGAATGAGACATTTTGTCGAGCCATATATGCCAACGAAGATTTAGAAGGTGCTTTCATATCAAGTCACTTTATTAGAATGAAGTCAAATGATAAGGTACCCGCTGGATATTTATATTGTTGGCTAAATTCAGACTATGGATTCCGCCTTATTAGACGGACACAAGCTGGGACCAAGATATGTCATCCAATAAATCGAATGTTTCTCGACATCCCTGTTCCAATTCTTGCAAAGGAAGACATGAACAAGATTGATCGTATGGTCAGAAACGCACATACAAAACGTCATCTGGCTAACGAGAAAGAATTGAAAGCCATAGCAATGGTAGAGGCTGAGATTGAGAAATGGAATTAGAACAATAGATAACACCAATCATACCAATGGCAAAACTTTGTACTCCAATACATAGCCCTGGACCTGTGAACGCCGGAGAGAAGCATTTATTTGACTTCCTTCAAGTTAACTTGCCTGACAGCTATTACATCATACCCAATGGCGAATATCCCTATATCAATCCGAATGGGGGTACTCAATTCATGGAGTGCGACTGCATCGTGGTTGCTCCCCATGCAATCTATCTTATCGAAAACAAGGACTACAAAGGCCGTCTTGAAGCATACGATAGCGCATGGTTTCATAACGACCGAGAAATTAAGAACCCCATTAAGGGTGTTACATTCAAAGGCAAAGTCCTCAGCGACTATCTCAAACGCAAGAACGGACGTTGGAAAGCTGCATGGATTGAATCTATTGTGACCCTAAGTAACCTTAATCAGAACAAATCAGGATTTGAGGTCGGCTCTGCCAGCGACAACAAAACATTCCTACTCAATGATGAACTTATCAATTTCATTAAGGAGCCTGACAGGTTGCCTCACTATGTCCCAGCAAGTGCGATTGCGTCTTACCAATTCGATATTACCGATTATCTTATGGGTAGCAGTGTTAGTCGGGCTCACGTCCGCACTAATGTCTGTGGTATGATTATCGACGAGATACTTGATACTACTGATGATTATATAGAATACCTTTGCCATAAGAAATTCCCAACTGACAAAAAGTATAAGGTTCGCGATTACGCCTTAAATCAGGCCGGTATGTCACCTGTTCAGATTGAGAAGCATGAAAAGCTGGTTCATAATGGTGAGATTACCGAGGACTTTCTTCCTGACAATACCGGGGTAATCATTAAGAGTCGGTTTGAGTCGGAGGAGAATCATTATTATGTTATAACTCCCTATCAAGATGACCGTTCTCTGCGAAGTGAGATGGCTCGCAACACATTCACGGAATTGGATAAGATTCAGATTTTATTGAATGTTGCTGAGGCTCTATCCTTAGCTCACGAACAGAATGTGATACATAGAGACGTGCGTCCGGAAAATATTTTTATCCAATCTGACCGCAGGGCTGCGCTTGCTAATTTTGGGTTGGCATATAACGAAGCTCACGATGACGCAAGCTTTAATGTCACTGTAGATTTAGAGGATTTCGACTTGAATGCCTATACTTCTGAAGATGTATTTATCGGGGACTATTCTGCAGCATCGGATGTTTATTCTTTCGGAGTTCTTGCCTACGAGCTGATGACTGGACAGAAGTTTCCGTTCGACAATTTCAAAGAGTTATTAATGAAGGGTGGTAAACTTCCAAAAGATTCGCTACCCTCTGCGGTGAATTCTAACGTTGAGAAATGGGTAGATGAACTTTGCGAAAGAACAATAGTTGTTGATCCGATTGAAAGATGGGCCAACATAGATGAAGTACGCCAATTCATCTTTGAGAACGGTATAATTGCCCACACACAGCAATACTCTGTTCCTGAAGCCAATGAAAATCTTAATGACTTAAAACCGACAGACCGCATTACCAACGACATAGTCCTTGGTGAAATGCTTGGCGAAGGTGGATTCTCAAAGGTTTTCAAAGCAAAACACCAATATCAGCCTGGAGCTTTATATGCCGCCAAAATATTCAAGGAGGGCGTAAGCCCACAAGTGACTGTTGATGAATTCAAGGCATTGAATGACCTGAATCATCCGAACATAGTGAGATTCCGTGGAAACGGGACAACCAATGGTGGGTTGTTCTATACTCTTATGGACTATGTTGATGGGACAGACATTCGCCGCTATGCGAGTGGCGATACATTCCTTTCTCTCACACTGATGAAATCATTTCTCAAACAAATGATTTCAGCTCTTGTGTATATACAGGAAAAACAGCCACCAGTAATACATAGAGACATCAAGCCTGAAAATATAATGTATCGTAAAGATGGGTCGTTCGTGCTCATCGATTTCAACATAGCTACAAACAAGGAAGGAGATCGACATAAGGTAGGAACTTATCGTTATGTGGCACCTGACCTGACAGTCGGCAGCAAGATGAATTGGGACTTAGGTGCAGATACATTTGCTCTCGGAGTTACGGCATATGAATTATTGAGCCATATCTATCCTTGGGGAAATAGTCAGACACCTATTCTTGACCAGACTCCGGTCAACATTCTTGACAGGAATCACCTCATATCCGATAAGTTCGCAAAATTCATAATGAAGGCTTGCGAAACACGAAAGGAGAATCGATTCCAAAACGCAAAAGAGATGCAAGAGGCATTTGATGCTCTTGAACGTATAGATTCTTCTATTGAATTTTATAGCAAGGATGGAACAGAATACAATATTGTCGATTATATTAATTCTCTCTATAGTCAGAGTGAACGAGGTAATGCCGGAACTCGTGCAGGATTCAAGAATGACAACATTCTTGACAAACTGACATATACTGAGACGCGCCTCGACACCAAACTTTTAGAAGACATCAAGCATGGTGACTATAAGCTTATAATCATAACCGGTAATGCTGGCGATGGCAAGACCGCGTTTATACGTCAGGTTGAGAACGCTGGAACAGACCTCAATTATGTCGAGTCCCGCAATGGTGCAAAATTCCGTCTGGGTAGCGTCATGTTTGAAAGTAACTACGATGGTTCTCAAGATGAGCATAACCTAAAGAATAACGATGTTCTGGCAAAGTTTTTTGCGCCATTCATTGGTATTGAGGACTATCGATGTGCTGTGGAGGGCCGCATAATAGCTATTAATGAAGGTCGATTGATGGAATATCTGGAGTCAACTCCGGAACTTACGGGATTACATAATGCCATTGATGAATACTTTTACAAAGAGGGTGTGGCTACCCTCCCTGACGGAGTCATGGTTATTAATCTTAATCTTCGTTCGGTCACTGCCCTTGACGACAATGGGGATTCCTTGTTGCGTAAACAGGTAAAGGCTTTGACCGATAAAAAACTTTGGAACAAATGTCTGGGATGTCCGATAGCCGACCGTTGCTTCATAAAATATAACGTCGATTCACTCAACGACTCGGCTGTTGGCAACGAGATAATAAAGCGCCTGGAGTGGATAGTCCGCACAATAGTATATAAACGTGAGCTCCATATAACCATGCGTGATTTGCGCTCAATTATAGCGTGGATGCTTACCCGTGATTATACGTGCGCAGACATGCCCCACCTTATTGAATTATTAGATAAGGCAAAAAGAGAATACGACGAGACACCGGAAGATGCGACTGACGAGGAAAAGAATAATCGCAGAATCAGATATGAACTTGAACGGCAAAGGTGGTGGACGCGCTATTATTTCAACATAACAGCGCCTGAACATTCATGGTTTCCCAATCAGCACTCCGAAGACAGAGTTGTAAAACTTCTACGTGAAACAGATATTGCCAATGTCGCAATACCAGAGCTTGACCGGAATCTCTATTTTAGCGAAAAAAATGAAAGAGATTATCTTTCATTCGCAGAAAGAACAGCGTCCTTGATACCATCTTTCAATGACACTATGGAGCTAAAGCCATCATATATGATGAGTGAGAGTGATGTCCGACTGTTGAAATTACGTCACCAGACATTTATTCGTCACCAGTATTTTGAGGGTGCATTCCTCAACGATAAAGACGGATTCATGAAACGTCTTCCTTTCCAGTCAATCGGTAGATTTGTCAATAACCTCAATCAGAAAGGCGATGACTTGGAGACTGTGAAGAATGATTTGGCTTACGCTATCTCATGTAGTGAAGGATGCTGGAACAGGGAGCTATCAAAAGAATACTTACTTCTTTCATCATCCCGTGTTGCTGATCCAAGCGCAAAGAGTTATCGTCGATTCCCACTCAAAGACTTCGAAATGGAAGTTGATACGAATGATAAACTGACGACGTATCTTGAACATGAGAATTGTGCATTTGTCTTTCGTAGCAAGACAAAGAAGCATATTCAGCTTAATGTATCGCTCGAACTATACGAAATGCTCTCATATATTGAGAATGGTTTTAGCCCTTCGGTAAGCGATCTAAAAGGCAGGTTTATCGAGTTACAGGTATTCAAGAACCTGCTTGAAAGCGAAACTTATACAGAAATCATCGTGACTAACAACGAAAAGGATTATTATCGCATACGCCTTAATAAGAGAACGATGCGTATTGTTGTAACACGACTTGAAGCAGAGGAGGATAAAATATGAAAATGCCGATACTCTCACGCGAGGAGCGTGTATTCCGTGAGCCGTCGATATTCGCTGTTGACATGAAGGCCGTTACATTGGATAATGTTCTGGTCAATCTCTTCATGCTAATGCGAAACAATGGTGCTCGAATAAAACTAAAACTTGCAAGGAATGCTACATTCCATGACGTAAATACCCTTAAAGAAAAGTATTTCAAGACCTTAGAGACGCGTCAAGAACTTGTTGGCTTTTCGGACTATCCAGAAGCGATAGAAAGTTGGTTGCGTAGTAGCTTGGTTAATATGGTTTTTCGTGGAAAAGCTAAGGAAAACATATCCTCCATGCGTCCTCTCCACCTGGAAAGCTATCGAATCCGTAATCAGAAATACACTCGTGATTACAATACTGCGGACCAGATTTTCATCATGATCAATCAACGTCCAGAAGTAAGGGATGCTTTAAAAACTTATATGTCAATCGGCTGGGACAACTTCAGTAGAAAACTTGTTGATAATCCTACGCTTGATATTGATACGGCCGGGATGCTTCATCTGATTAAAATGGTTGATATTGATCCAAAGGTGGTCAATGTCATAGCCGATATTAGTCCACTTTTGAAGAAACAAGCTGACCTATATTGTGACGATGTAGTTCGGCTACTTGCATACCAAAATAGTATGCCTCGAAGTGTATTTATTGATTATCTTAGGATTCTTACAGGTTTTCATCTCGCATTATACTTTCATCAACTTGTTTATCAGCTTCCCAAAATGGTCGATGCTGGTTCTGCTGAAGAATCTGAGGGCTGGAGTATGGTTGTTGATATGACGGATAGACTTGAAAGCGATATTTCAGATATTGCATGTGCAGATATGCAACATCTCCTCGATGGCATGTTGAATTATATCAAAGCCTCATACACAATCAAGGCTGTAAGACGAATGCCGGGAGCAAGTTTGGAATCTATGAACCAAATATTTCATCGGATTAAAAATTATGATGCAAGCATAGATGCATATTTTCAAGTACGACTTTCGGATGTCCTTAGCAACTATGATAAAGAAGCTAAAACAGAAGAAGAACGAGAGGATGCAAGAACGTACAAATCTGAATTAGAAAATTATCTACAATTTGAAGATACAGCACTCCAAAAATATGTACTGTGTCTCATGAATGTAGGTGCTTCTTACCAATTGAAATATGGTCGTCAATTTCTTGATAATGTTTCAATGAAAAATACAGAGTCAGCCCTGATGATTGATGGACGAAGTCGAAAACACCAGCGCCGAGGCGCAATTGGCTCTAAACTTTTGGAGGTTCTTGTGCAGCTTCTTGTACTTACACCAAAAGATGGTGGAGGGTTCAGTAGTAATCCGCTAAGCATCCGACAGCTCATAAAGAGTATCAGAGACCGATATGGGCTTATTATCGATGGTAGTGACGAACCCCGCTTTTCCGATGCAGATGTAAAGACCCACATGGCATTCAAAGCCAATGTTGATGCGCTAAAGAGTAAGCTCCGCCAGATAGGGTTCTATACAGACCTTAGCGATGCTTCATCACTACAGAAGATACGTCCCAGATATAAATTCAACGATTAATAGCGAACTCAATGGATTTACGAAGAGAATATTATAATCGGATGCTGGACATTTTCATGTCCTGCTATGGCAATATCATAGAAAATGCCTCTGACGGACATTGCATGAAAGTCACGGGATTTCCTTTGGAAGTCTTACCCGAATTGAGAAATAAAATCAATTCGCGTGAGACGCAAGCAGAGTGTTATATTCTTTCTGAAACTCTTTCAGGAAGCGAATATATTACACCCACAAAACTCATTGAGCTTCGCAACGACTTGACCAAGCCAATTTTGATACTCATTCCGGTCAACAGCAGTACGTCTGCCGAAGACTCATACGGTAATGCAACATTCCAAGATCTAAGTGTGAAAACACTGGATTTCATGTTGTTCAAATCGTTATTGAATGAAACCGATGGCAACAAGACAATCAAGACAGTGTTGCAGTATGCCGAAAAGAATTTAAATGTTTCGGTCAATGACAAGATTAATTATCTGCTTTATGTTGTCTTATCCGGACTTACCGACAAGGAAATAGGCAACGGAATATTTTATCTGGGTCTTATTCCGGATGAGAAACTCGCTCAAAGGAAAGAGTATACGCCATCGTTCTTAATGAAAAACGATGACTGCATCAGCGTCATGTCTGATTTCTCATCGACCATTGCAGACCGGGTTGTTGAGCTGCCCATCAAAGCGAACTCACTTCAGAAGGATGTCGCAGCTTTCCTTAAACAGAATAGTAGACTAAACACTCGCATAGGGTTATGCCAACAAATTCTAGAAAGCCCATCATTAAATTTTTCCAAGTGGGAAGGGGTTCTTGCAAATGTCCTTGAACTTGGCAAACTACATATTGTAAAAGTTGACTTAGGAGGTAAATCTTATTCTCTTGTCGATGGAGACCCAGAAGTGTTGGTTGACCCAAAGAAAGGGGCAAAAGTAAAACTCCGTATTTTCTTTTCGCCAAAGCCCAGCCAGTATGAAGAACTAAAGAAAGTTCGTATTGCACTGATGAATGGGGACGGTTTTTACAAGGAGCGAGACCTCTTGACAAAGAAAGTTTCGGATAATCAACGAGACTATCGAGACTTATCATTTACCATCAATCCGGAAACATTTGATAATGGGTCATACTTTTTCCATGTGTTTGCAGAAGATGAAAACGGAACAGTCCTGAATACCAAGGACGAATTTATCGAAGAGGCTGTTCAGCAAGAATGGATTGAAGAGGAGACAAAAGATGAAGGTATGTCCAAAGAGGATTTCCAGCAACAACGTCGTAAGATGCTTACTTCTGATTCTACTACATTCTTCTTAAGAAATAAAGATGTAGATGATGAGTCAGACGGTGAAGAAATCGGTACACGTATGAAAATACGCAATGTACTGATGGCTTATTTCCGCTACAGAATTGAGCTGAATCGCAAAGGTCTCGAACTTACTGTGCCGAAGCGTGTTGCTATTGTTGAGAAGAATGGTAAGGTGTCAAAAAACACATCTGATGATGAACTGCATAGTTGGCAGGAAAGTACCCATCTTGAAACCTTCCAGTTGAGGTATGATGCTGACAACAACTACCAGATTCCTCTGTCCAAGAAACTTCTTGTACTACAACGCGCCCTTCTGAAAAAGGGAGATCAGTTGTCTTATGTCGAGGCAGAAATCAGCGACAATTATACCGATGTCCAACTTAAATCCGCGTTTGTAGTTCCAGTCAACGTTAATGTACCTCAATCGTTGATTGATGCTCGAAAAAATCTATTTAATGCAATCAGACAATCGGCTCCTAACAATACCGGTGTAGTCGAAACATTTGAGGTATTTAAACACATTGATGAAATCAAGACTTATGTGAGCGAATATAGAGCATGGCTTTCAAGTGTTTTATCTGAGAATGTAGAATCAAATAAAGCTGTCAAATTACAATCAATAGACACAGTTTCTCTTGAAGTTGAAATGCCTGACGGTAGAACTGCGCACACAAATATTATTACTCCGCTTCATCCTCTGCGACTCGCTTGGCTCGTAAATATTTACGAACAATACGAAGAATGGGAATCGCAGACACATAATGATTCTCGTTATCGCAAACCGGATGTCTGGTATAAAAAATTGGACAAACTTTTCTATGGTGAGCTAAATCCGGAAATTGCTCCTCTTGTACTTCTGGATGAGAAACGTACAGGATACATGCAGTACGTCGGAGAACTATGTTTCGGCTGGGGTTTATACGCCAATCCACTTCAGGACAAAGACGATACTTTCTCAACTGGGTTCCGTCAACTAAAAGCTTATCTGTCTCAGTTATTCAATATTGGTATACAGTATCGTATCGACAGCGATGTAAACCAAAATATGGTTTACCGATTATTGCACAAATACATTACTCAGCATCCTTATATCAACAAACTCATTATAAATCTGTTTAATGCTGGCGATGCGTCGGTGTTTGCAGATAACCTTGTGAGAATAGAGAGAGAAACAACCGGCAATGTCTTTGATATACATTATGAAATTCGTTTATTCTGCAACGATAAGCGTTTCCCCCAAGGTGAAGCCCTGAAGGAACTAATGAATCCCGAAACATCTGTGTCAGAGGAAGCTGAAAACTTCTCGCAGGCGGATGACAATCGTCTGTTTCCTAAATTACGTTTTTCGATCAATAGCATTGACGAATTTGTGAAAGACCCTATGCGTTTCCCTGCGCATATGTCTTTTCTTATAAACCCGTTTCCGACCCAAGCATCATTGAAAAGGAGTAAGACAATTCAGTCGTCATTCTATCTTAATGGTGTTGTGATGCGTCCTATTGTTCAGGTTGATAATGTAAGCGAAGGTTCAGAGATACAGTGGCAAAGGTTTATCTCGGATATACCAATGCAGAACGCCACCATGTTTGCCGCTGAATTTCAGAATTTATTCGGCAATGTGCAGAGTCTTATTGGCACAAGCATGACGTCTGACCATGAGTTGTCTGTGCCCTCTCTGACACTTAATATAAAGGATTCCAATTCTGAAATGCTATCACTCATTCATGATGTGAGCGACTGGGTTGTAACATTCGACAAGAATATGGGACCGGAGTTTTATGATATGCCTTGCAAGGCTGGAGAACAGCCATATCTGCTAGACTACATACCAAGTGCTGAACTGAATGGCATTTCATCATTCTTGACATGCCGCCCGACGTCAGAAATAGAGGGAATAATGGCTCCGCATTTCAAGAACTTTGGAATAGATGTTAGCGATAAAACATCATTCCTGGAATTGCTCTCTGACATACGCTCTGTCAGCAGCAGTATGATAATGCAACTGGAAAGCAGTCGTAATAAAGTGTTTGAAGTGCTCGGCACTACTCTTATGAAACGAATGTTGAAAGGAAAAGGTCTTCTGGAGGATTCTTTCATCGTTCCTATAGATCTACATCAAAATCTATTTGCTGACTTAGATTCCGATTCCGGAGAGCGTGCTGATGATTTGTTGGTAGACTTCCATCCTTCAAAGCGAGAGATTGTATTTACGGTAATTGAGATAAAGTGCCGTCAGAATCTCTCTGATGACGAATTGTTTTCTCTCCAAGAGAAAATGCAAAGTCAGATAAAGAATACAATTCTGGCACTTCGCACAAACTTTGATCCTGAATTTAAATCTCCGGACCGACTTGACCGAGAGCTGCGCACTATAGAACTGCAATCGTTATTGCTGTTTTATTCTCGTCGAGCTGCACGTTATAAGTATCTTAACGAAGAAACGGCTAAAGAATACGAAGAATTCATTTTGTCGCTCCAAAACGGAGACTACATAATTCGTTTTAAGAAGATGGGATTCATTTATGAGTTTCAGAGTGATACCTATCAACGCAAAGATGTTCTTAACGATACCATTTTCTATATCCTTGGTAAGCCAATGATTGAGATGATAATTGAAGATGTGGATAGTCTGAGAACCGTTGATGTCGTTCGCGCTGCTGCTGATGAGGACATGAAGACAGAATTTGAGACATCAGATCGAATCCTGCGTGAAAACTCATTCCATATCAACAACGATGTAGAGGATATAGCAGATATTCAAGTTAAGCAACGGGTTAAGATGCTATCATCATCGGAAATTGAGCATGTAGAGTCGGAAGCGGAGAAAGATAATAATAATACTGAAATCAATTCTATTCCGAACGGCGAGTCCAATTCTTCAGATTCATGGCATACTACGGGTGTCATTGAAACAGTTGAAATAAAGCCAGACCAGCCGCTGCCTCCAGTTGAAACCAAGCCGAAAGATAATATGCCTCCTGATACGGCAATTCTGAATAAGCCCAAAAACTATGTTGATCCAGTTGTCTTCGACCCCAATTATATCCAACCGACTTATGATATTCTTATCGGCAAAACAAGCGGGAGCGAACAATATGGTATTCTTGGCGAAAGCATTAACGGTCATCGTAAGATTGCCATAGATTTAAGCGAAACTAACACTATAAGTCTATTCGGAGTACAAGGCGGCGGAAAGAGTTACACAATTGGGACCATTTCAGAGATGACATTGAAGCAGTTCTCTAATGTAAACCTACTTCCTGGACCAATGGCGAGTGTTATTTTCCATTACTCGGAGAGTCCGGACTATGCACCAGAGTTTACTTCTATGGTGTACCCGAATGACGAAACCGGTCAACTAAAAAAACTCAAAGACGTGTATGGCGCTGATGCTGCTCGTATTGAGGACGTGATCATGCTTTGCCCTGCGGATAAGGTTGAAGAGAGAATGGAAGAGTATCCTTCATTGATGATTCATCCTATTAAGTTCCACTCAACGGACCTTAATGTACAGGACTGGCAATTCTTGTTGAAGGCTGTAGGCAATGATTCAACATATATCGCCCAGCTCAAGCAGATTATGAAAGCTCTCAGAAAGAATCTGAATATTGACGCACTTAAAGAGAGTGTGGATAATTCAGGCCTCCTTTCTGCGACGCAAAAATCTCTTGCAAAGCAACGCCTTTCTTTCGCAGAAGAATACATAGATGACACAATAAAGCTCGGTTCTCTTTTGCGTCCTGGTCGTCTCATTATCGTTGACCTCCGTGATGAATGGATTGATGAAGATGACGCTCTCGGACTATTTGTCATTATGCTTAATATCTTCTCCGGAGTAAAAGAATTCAAAGGTAGGAAGTTTAATAAATTCATCGTGTTTGATGAAGCTCACAAATATATGGGCAATAAAGATTTGACAAGTACTATCGTGACTGCTATCCGAGAGATGCGTCATAAAGGTGTGTCAATGATGATTGCCAGTCAGGATCCGATGAGTCTTCCAACTCAAATCATTGAACTTTCTTCTGTTGTGCTCTTGCATAAGTTTAATAGTCCTCAGTGGGTTAAGCACATTCAAAAGTCAATTACCCAATTACAATCTCTTTCATCGTCAGACATGGCATCTCTTGTTCCGGGAGAAGCTTATCTTTGGGCAACAAAGGCTACTGATAAAGGTGTCACCCTACGTCCTATGAAGATAAGCACTCGACCAAGAGTGACTAAACATGGTGGCGATACGATTAAAGCCATATGATAATAATAGAATATACCAACATAGGTCGTAGAGCACAGAATCAAGACTTTGTTCTCTCCAAAAAAATTGGAGGGAGCAAAGCCTTATATATTGTTGCAGATGGCATGGGTGGTTACTCTGATGGATCTATTGCTGCAAAAATTGCAGCAGAAGAGATAGCAAATTTTATCATACAGGGCAAATCCATACCAGAGTCCGTGCTGAATGCAAACGCCGAATTAAGCAGGGCTATTCGTGAACGAGGCGTTTCCAAGATGGGATGCTGTTTTGCTGGGATTGAAGTTGACGGCTATATAGGTAACATTTTTTGGATTGGAGACTGCCGTGTATATCAATTTCGCAATGGGCAACAAATTTACGTTACCCAAGATCATACAATGATTGCGGAAATGGAGAAACATGGTAAGGTTACTTATTCTCAACGAGAGAGATACGGACATATAGTGTCACGCGGATTTATGGGTTCAACAGAAGACACTGCAGAAGAGCACAAGATTCTATTACTTCCCGGTGATGAAATTATGTTGTGCTCTGACGGTTTACATAAGACTATGCCTATTGATGTATTGTTAGAAATGATTCATCTTGGTACTCTTGATTTAAAAGATCGCAATGAGAATTTTGATGACAATCATTCGTTTATCTATATAAAAGTAGATTAATTCTGAATATATTACATTAAATGCTAAACTTCGACGAATATCTCCAGCAGAGCGAGCCACAAAAGCGTGAAAAAGGTTATGCGTGGCAAACGGCAATAGGACTTCAAGCAGTAGATGGCTTGAAGCCCTCCGAATATCTTATTGAAACTGCTCGTAAGCATATTGAGGGGGATATAACCATTGATGAAGTACAGCAACTTATCAAGAGTTACTATGACTCAAAAGATATTCGTACTGAAAAGGACAACGAAACAGAAGAAGCCGATAAAGTTTCTGCCAATATAACCAAACTATTGAATGAGCGTTCATTTGCTTTTACCGTTGCAGGATTGAGTGCCATTCATCGAAGGATATTTGATGGAGTATTCAAGTTTGCCGGACAAATCAGAGATTACAATATAACAAAAAAAGAATGGGTACTTCGTGGTGACACCGTATTCTATGTATCTGCTCCCGACATCCGCAGAGCCATAGAATATGACCTTGAACAAGAAAAGGTGTTTGATTATACAGGATTAGATATAAGCCAAATAGTAAGTCATATTACCCAATTCGTATCCGGGTTGTGGCAGATTCATCCGTTTGGAGAAGGCAATACCCGAACAACAGCAGTGTTTACCATCCAGTATTTACGCTCAATGGGATTCAATGTCGAGAACGATCTTTTTGCCAATCATTCTTGGTATTTCCGTAATGCTTTGGTTAGAGCCAATTATCAAAATATACAAAAAGGCATCAAAAGAGAGTCTGTGTATTTAGAACGATTCTTCCGCAACCTATTGATAAGAGAAAACAATGAATTGAGGAATCGTTTCATGGTGGTTAATGCACCCGAAGATATGGCTATCTCCACCCCGACAAGTACCCCGACAAGTACCCCGACAAGTACCCCGACAAGCTCAAATAATCCATTGCAGATAGATAATGAGAATATCAGCCGCTTAATAAAGGCTATTGCAAACAATACATTATCTGTCAAAGAGATAATGGCTTCCATAGGATTAAAGAACCGTGAGAATTTTATGGAATATTCACTGAATCCCGCCATGAAAGAGGGATTTGTTTCTATGCTCTACCCAGACAAGCCCCGTCATCCTCGTCAGAAATATCTGTTGACGATTAAAGGATTGGCGGTGTATAATTCCAACAATCTGAAATAATGATGAACGAGAATAATATACCCCCTATTCAATCCGACTTTGAACAGATTAAAAAGCAAGACGAAAACGGTTCGGAGTATTGGACTTCTCGTGAGTTGTGCACCGCATTAGGCTATAGCACATACCCAAAATTCAATCGTACTCTAAACAAAGCTATCGCTATAGCCAATAAGAAAGGTTGTAACACTACCGAGCATTTTAATCCTATGTTTGAAATGGTCAAACTAAGTTCTGGCTCCTTTCGTAAGGTAGAGAATATACATCTATCACGAATTGCTTGTTTGATGATTGCGGAAAATGCCGATAGCAAGAAGCCACAAGTGCAGATGGCAAGAGAATATTTCAAACAAGAAATATCAACTCCTGAATTAATCGGCAATAGCTTATCATCCAATATATTGCTATATAAGACGAAACAAGGAGAAAGTCGTATAGAGGTCATCTTCAATAATGAAACATTTTGGATGCCGCAAAAGCGAATGGCCGATTTGTTTGGTGTTGAAACGAATACGATCAATAACCATCTGAAAGAGATTTTCAAAAGCGGAGAATTGGAGGAGAGTTCAGTTATTCGAAAAATTCGAACAACTGAATTTGATGGCAAGAACGATGATACATTGCTCTACAATTTGGATGCGGTTATTGCCGTTGGGTTTCGTGTGGGCAGTTATCAAGCGAGCCAATTCCGGATGTGGGCGACATCGGTGCTAAAAGAAATGATCATAAAAGGATTTGTATTGGATGATGAGCGCTTGAAACAGGGCAAACATTTTGGCAAAGATTATTTTGACGACCTATTAGAACGTATCCGAGAAATACGAGCTTCAGAACGTCGGTATTATCAGAAAATCACCGATGTCTATGCCGAATGTAGTGCCGATTATGACCCTAAGGCTGAGACCACCCTACAATTCTTCAAGAGGGTGCAAGATATGATGTATTGGGCAACTTCCCATCAAACGGCAACCGAAATCATCTATTCAAGAGCAGATGCCCAAAAGCCCCACATGGGACTTACCACGTGGAAAAACGCCCCTGACGGCAGAGTCCAAAAGTCGGATACTTTTATTGCCCAGAATTACTTGTCCGACACAGAGGTCTCTGCCTTCAATCGTCTATCAACCACTTTCCTTGATTTGGCCGAACTTCGTGCCGAACGGCAAATCATCTCCACAATGGCAGATTGGAAAAAGCAATTGGATGATTTCCTGACTCTATATGAGTATGATAAATATAATGAGGCTGGCACCATTTCTGCCGAACAAGCGAAAGAAAAGGCATACGCTGAATATGATAAATTTTGCTTGATTCAAAACGAAGAGTATCTTTCGGATTTTGATAAAGAAGTCAAGGTATGAAAAGAAAGAGGGTTGTTTGGTCATTAGCAGAAATGTAAATACACAATCAACTGAAAATCAATTTATGTCAAAAGCAAAGCTAAAAAAACACCTGTTGTCACTTACTAAAGAACAGATAACCGATATTGTTCTTGAACTATACGATGCACGTAAAGAGGCAAAAGATTATCTGGAGTTTTATCTTGCCCCAGATTGTAATGCTGAATTGGAAAAGAGCAAGAAAACTATCCGAAATGAGTTCTTCCCAACTCGTGGATTTTCCGAAAAGCCGTCATTTGCCAAATGTAGAAAAGTCATTTCCGATTTTCAAAAGCTAAAACCGGAGCCAACTTTTATTGCCGATTTAATGTTGTTCTATATCGAACAAGGATGCGAATACACACTTGAATTTGGCGATATGTGGGAACAGTTCTATACAACACTGGAGGGAAATTTCGACAAGGCTATGCGCTTTATCTTTCTCAACGGATTGTTAGCCAATTATTACGAACGGATTGAAAAGCTTATTGATAGCGTATCGGATTGTGGCTGGGGATTTTATGATACATTGCAAGATATTTATTCTGAATATCGGTAGTGGTTCTTAATCCAACACAAAAAGTAAGGAACTGAACCTGTGTACCTAATGCACAGATTTAGTTCCTATCCCTTTAAATTACTCCATTGATTCCCGAATAATACGCAAAGTTTCTTTCTTATACTCCTTGCGGTTATATTCCAGACCTCTACACATCCAACAGCTACACGGAGTACCTGCCGTTTTATAAACTTGCGCCCATCTGTCTTTTGCCAACTCAAACCAATGAGGATGTTCATAATAGCTTCCATCCTCACGAATGATGCAATGACCATAAGCGGCATACAGAATCATACGAGCCTTAAACACGCGAGCCATTTGTTGGCGTCTCCACAATTTGTTTCTTTTGTCCATCGTCTCTTTCTATTAAAGTTAGGATGAACAATGATGTTATTTTGGTGAGACTTAATATATCCATAGCATTGTGTATTTTTACCGTTTTATAGCTTTTGTGAAAGTCTCGCAAGTCGTTCCTTCAACAATTCGCCATACTTTTCCTTTAATTCAGCACTTAGGAAAGAGCTTTGAATGACAGTCTCAAACTTGGGCAATAGTTTGATATACTTATTTATCAGTCGTTCTACAATCACATTCTCTATACCCAACGTAGCTGCTGACCTGATAAAATCCTCTCTTTGAAGTTTTTTCTTCCGACCATTCAAGGTCAATGCCAACTCCTCGTCATCTTTGGGATTGATGATAGCCGCATTTAGCAAATCATAGGCAGGGGTTAAACGTATCTTATCCGCCACCTCATACAAAGAGAAGTTTTTCAGGTGCATGTCGTTATTTCCTGTCAACCAAGAGAAAAGCACCAACTCAAAGAAATTGGTAACATCCATTTTAGGTAAAGACGAGTATTTCAAAACAGCCTTGCCGATACGTTCATAACTACTTTTGTATTTATGCTCTGTTAGCCTTTCCGTCAGTTGGCACATATCCTCCATCGCAATCTTCTCTCCGCCAGAAGTCCTGTCAATCCGGCGGGTAAGATAGCATAACGTATCGCCTGCCATCCGCATCAGCGTATGAGGAACTACCTCAATATGTGCCACCTCTGCAAGGTGCATGGTTAAATCCTCAACCTCAGGCATCATTTCATATTGCGAGGTCTGTGGCTTACAAATATAACCGTCCCATAGTCCGACAATAGTCAATCGTTTGCTACCCTCATGCTCTTTCAAATGCAAGGACAACTTCGGCTGAACTCCGGTCAAAGAGGTTTGGTCTTGAATGATTTGCAAAGCAAGTTGATCAAGTTGTTCTGTCGTATAATCAAGAACTGGCAATGTTGTTGTTCCGAAGAACTTCTTTATGCAAGCCGTGTGCATGTCCTTTTCCCCTTTTAAGAGCGGACGATAACAATATAAGCAATTACACATAGTTTTCCTCCTTTTCTTCCAAAGGAATAACGCTTACTGCTCCGATACAATCCTTGCAACATGTCAGCAACAACGACATCCGATCAAGAATACTGATGTCTGTATTCCGCAATGCAACATCCAACAACCATCCTTCAGGAATCAAACCGTCGAAATATGGAAACAGCACAGGACTTGTATATGCTTCCTCCTGTAAAGGCAATGTCATGCTAACTGCCTTTGCCTTTTCAAGAGAGAGATATTCCGGCAAATAGCGGAACTCATACCCGGCATCGTTTTCTGTCAGAATACCAGCCAATTGGTCTTTATAAAATATCTGGGCTTGTCTCATTAATTACTGTTTTTTTGAGTGGCAACCATTTCATAATTGAAAAAGTCAAGGAGCTGATTCACTTTATCGAGGCGTAGCGTTTCCTTGCCCTGTTCAAGGTCTCGCACAAAGCGCAACCCCACACCCGACTTCAACGAGAGTTCTTCTTGCGTCAGATTATATTGCTTTCGCAACATCTTGACCGTAGTAGAAAGATTATTCATAACATCGTACTTTATACCTTTTCGGGTACAAAGTTAGTACAAATATTCGATATTATATCAGTATGGGTATAATTTATTGTTTCGCTACTGCAATTATATCAGACAGGGTATAATACAAGGAGGATTGAGGCATTATTATTAAGGCTAAAAACAATTACAACGCATATAGTTTTACACTTTTCCAAGCGAATAAATCTGATTCGTTACACTTTTTCCAACGAATATCACCCATTGCTCTACACTTTTTCAAGCGAATCGAGGTGTCTTCTATAGAAATTTTCTGCTTCTATAACCCATTTTTTACTATCCAACACTTTTCAAGGAATAAAAATCACACCGCAAACCACAGAAATCCCAAGAAAACCACTACCTTTGTATTCAACAAGTGTTCTGTAACATACCTGCGGAAATACCCTATCACTCAATACCTTGTATCTGATAGCGGACATTCCATAAAAGGACTGAAAAGAGGCGGTACAACACGTATATGCAAAGCGATGAAATACAACGGTTTGCATTTGTCCCTACATTCTGTGTATTTGTCAAAACAGAGGTTGTACCGATTAAAATGAATGGTCACTGATAATCAGTGATGTAAATATGCTGCATCGAAATAATGGCATTGTAAAATATTTTTCTCTCGACAGCACCATTTCACGAAAAATAACTATATTTGCGACATCAATACGATAACAAACCCGTATTTTACCCGCATGAAAAACGGCATTACATCCAATAATTCTTACTCGCTGATCGTCGGACTTTCGGTTTCGATGATGGGTATGATGATGTCGATGCGCAGGTGTAAATGCCGGGTGTAAGATTCGTCGTACGTGTATCTCTTAAATCCGGCTGGTTCAGCCGGATTTTTTTGTTTGTAACAATCCCGAAAACATAAATCAACTTTCAAAACCATGAAAAAACAGAATCTCCGTTTCGAAACCCTGCAAGTACATGCAGGCCAACAGGCCGATCCAGCGACCGGATCGTGCGCCGTCCCCATCCACCAGACGGTGGCCTACACCTTCGAAAGTGCGGAAAAGAGCGCCGCCGTTTTCGCCCTCACGGAACCGGGGTACATCTACACCCGCCTGAACAACCCCACGACCGCCGTTTTCGAAGAGCGCATCGCCGCCCTCGAAGGAGGTACCGGAGCCGTTGCAACGGCATCGGGCATGGCCGCCCAAATGCTCGCCATCACGAACATCGCCCAGGCAGGCGATAATATCGTAAGCACCTCCTACCTCTACGGCGGAACGACCAACCAGTTCAAATACACGCTCCGCCGACTCGGCATCGAGGTCCGTTTCGCACAAGGGGACGACCCAAAGAGCATCTCGGCACTCATCGACGACCGTACGCGGGCCATCTACATCGAAACGATCGGCAACCCGGCCTTCAATATCCCCGATTTCGAGGCGATCGCCGAAATCGGCCGCAAACACGGCATCGCGGTAATCGCCGACAATACGTTCGGAGCCGGCGGCTACCTTTGCCAGCCGATCAAATGGGGCGCCAATGTCGTGCTGCACGCAGCGACCAAATGGATCGGAGGTCACGGCAACAGCATGGGTGGCGTGGCTATCGACGGCGGCAACTTCGATTGGGGCAACGGCCGCTACCCCTTGATCAGCGAACCCTCGGAAGGGTATCACGGATTCAACTTCTGGGAAAACTGCGGCGACCAGGCTTTCGCCGTACGGGCACGGTGCGAAGTGCTCCGCGACACGGGTGCCTGCCAGAGTCCGTTCAACTCCTTCCTGCTGCTGCAAGGACTCGAAACCCTCTCGTTGCGCGTACAGCGATCGGTGGACAATGCACTCGAAATGGCTCAGTGGCTCGAGAAGCACCCCAAGATCGAGAGCGTAAACTACCCCGGTTTGAAGAGTAGCCCGTTCCACGATTTGGCCAAGAAGTATCTGACCAACGGTTTCGGCGGCGTACTGACCTTCCGCGTCAAAGGATCGGCCGAACAAGCCTCCTCGCTGCTCAACCACCTGGAGATCATCAGCCACCTGGCCAACGTGGGCGACACCCGGAGCCTCTTGGTACACCCCGCTTCGACGACGCACTCCCAGCTCAACGAACGCGAACTGGTCGCTTCGGGCGTTTATCCCAACATGCTGCGCTTCTCGCTGGGCATCGAACACATCGACGACCTGAAAGAAGAGATCGGCAACGCATTAAAACGACTGTAAACACAATGAATATATACCGTCATAACCAACCTTTCGAATTGGAGCGGGGAGGCATTCTGCCCGAACTGACGATCGCATTCAGCACCTACGGGAAACTGAATGCGGCCCACGACAATGTCATCTGGGTCTGCCACGCCCTGACCGCCGATTCGGACGTGGCCTCGTGGTGGCCGCACACGGTCGAGGCGGGCAAATTCCTCGACCCCACCGAGCATTTCATCATCTGCGCCAACATCCTCGGCTCGCACTACGGCACGACCGGGCCGCTGCACGTCAATCCGGCGACCGGACGCCCCTATTACAAGGATTTCCCCGAACTGACGATCCGCGACATGGTACGGGCCCACCGGCTGCTGGCCGACATTCTGGGCATCCACCGCATCCACACCTTGGTCGGCAGCTCCGTCGGCGGCTTTCAGGCGGTCGAATGGGCCGTCCAGGAACCCGAGCGGATCGGCAAGCTGGTCCTGATCGCCACGGCCGCCAAAGCGTCGCCCTGGAGCATCGCCATCGACGAAACGCAGCGCATGGCCATCGAAGCCGATTCGACCTTCGGGGAACCTTACGCCACTGCCGGCATGAAGGGACTCGCAGCGGCCCGGGCTATCGGGCTGCTCACCTACCGGGGACCCGAAGGCTACGACCTCTCGCAGCGGGACGAGAACGACGACTTCTCCTCTCGCCGGGCCTGCACCTACCAGCAGTACCAAGGAGAAAAGCTCTGCCGGCGTTATAATGCCTACTCCTATTACAAGATCCTCAACGCTTTCGACACGCACGACGTCGGCTACCAGCGCGGAGGCGTGGCAGCGGCGCTGCAACGAATCACGGCCGAATGTCTGGTCGTCGGCATTTCGACCGATATCATCTTCACCGTGCCCGAAATGCAGGCGCTGCACCGGATGCTGCCGCGCAGCACCTACCATCAGATCGACTCCCCGTTCGGACACGACGGGTTTCTGGTCGAGCACGAACAACTGAACCGAATCCTCAACCCTTTCATCCATCCAACCCATGAATAAGATCAAAATCGGCCTTTTCGGCTTCGGCGTAGTCGGACAAGGCATCTTCCAGGTACTCAGCAAATCCCGCAACGCCCATGCGGAAATCGTCAAGATCTGCGTGCGGTCGAACAAACCCCGCAGCATCGACGCGTCCTATTTCACGACCGATCCGGAAGTGATCCTCTCCAATCCGGAGATCGACCTGATCGTGGAGGTGATCGACGATGCGGCGGCCTCCTACAAAATCGTCAAGGCGGCCCTCCAGAAAGGCATCCCCGTCGTTTCGGGCAACAAGGCCATGCTCGCCCGCCACCTGCCGGAGCTGATCGACCTGCAAAAGAAACACAATGTGGCACTGCTGTACGACGCCTCGTCGTGCGGCTCGATCCCCGTGATCCGCAACCTCGAGGAGTACTACGACAACGACCTGCTGCTCGAAGTCAAAGGCATCCTGAACGGTTCGTCCAACTACATCCTTTCGCGGGTGTTCGACCACCAGGAGTCCTACGACGCGGCGCTGGCCCAGGCCCAGGCATTGGGATTCGCCGAGAGCGATCCTTCGTTCGACATCGAAGGCTACGACTCGCTCTTCAAATTAGTCATCATTACCGTTCACGCGCTCGGAGTGTATGTCCATCCCGACCGGATCTTCACCTACGGCATCTCGACTATCCACGACTCGGACATCCGGTACGCCCGCGAAAAAGGGGTCAAGATCAAACTGGTCGCCCAAGTGGTCAAGGTCAGCGACCGGAAGTTCACGATGTTCGTCATGCCCGAATTCGTCACCCCCGGCAAATACATCTACAGCGTCGATGACGAATACAACGGCGTGGTGATCCGGGGCGAATGCTACGACCGCCAGTTCATGTTCGGCAAGGGCGCCGGCAGCCTGCCTACCGCCTCGTCGATCCTGAGCGACATCATGGCCCGTCAGCACGACTACCGGTACGAATACAAGAAACAGCACTACCTCGACCGTCCGGAGTACACGACCGACGTGGAGCTGAAAGTTTATGTGCGATACACGGAAACCGACGTACTGAAAATCCTCCACTTCGACCGCATCACCGAGCAATATCGGGGCGAGGACGGCAATTACGTGATCGGCTACATCCGCCTTTCGGAGCTGCTCGCCAAGCGGGAAGTACTGCGGGGCAAGGACGTTTTCATGGCCGATTTCCAGAGCTTCTTCCAAGAGCTGGATCGTTAGAGCCAAAAGACAGGCCGCCATCGAACGAACGCCTCCCGAATTTCAGATTCGGGAGGCGTTCGTTTTTCAGAGCCACAAACTATTTACTCGAACGGGACCATCGCCTCCGCCGCATCGTAATCGGCATTGGTGAAGACATAAGTCCAACGCTCTTTAGGTTGACGACCGTTACCCCTCAAATCCTCGAATACATAATTATCATCGATCGAAGGGTCGTAATGTGCGTCGTAATTCGGAGGGTACGACCGACCGTCGTCCTGGTAATAACGGACACCATAAGTGAATCCAAGCCTCCCATCGTCGAAAATAATCGTCATTTTCCAAATGTAACTTGAAGGAACGGGGCAAACACCCATACCATTATCCATCGCAGTAAAACTTTCTCCAGGCAGTATCACTTCATTTTTGAACTCACACCCTAAATCGGATTCTACGAAAAGAGTGATCTTATGATCGCTGTCGTTGACCCACACAAAATAACTGATTGCATTGTAATCGGTATTGCAACCTGCCGGAGTCCCTGCGGTAAATATCGCCGACAACGCAAAAAATAAGAATTTCCTCATAAACCCATTTTTATATATAACCGTTACGTTGAAGCCAGCTACGCTCGTAAAAAAGAAATTCATTTATTTGATTTTCTGTAAAATATGACCCTGTATACTTACGAAGTGCACTTTCAAAATCATTCCAGGTTCTATAGGCTCCAAACAAATTCACCACGAATTGAGGCATCTTAATTTGATCGTAGCAGCGAGAAGGATAGCCAACACCCTGGTTGTAATCATCCACCAAATCGACAAACAAAGGAGTATAATAATTATTGGTTGTATTTTGATAATCCCATTCTTGCCTTGCTTGACCTGTTATATCCGAGTTTAGAGATGTTTTTTTCCAACCCTGATTTAAATAATATGCTTCTCCCATATGCCATCCGGCATAAGAAGCATAACTTTCGAGCAATATATTCCAAGTACCATCGTACGCACTGAATGTGCCGCCACGCAAATGAAATTGACAATAATGTCCCAATTCATGCAAAGTGGTTCCTATTAGTCTCGGATGATTATTCCTGTTACAATTGCCAACTTGTATAAAAGGCATTCTCCCCACAGAAGTCGGCCAATAATTAAATCGGCCTTGCCACCCACCAGGATCAACGGCTAATGCAACTATTGATATTCTGTTATTAACAAAAGTAGAAATTATAAAATCGTGTTCGCCATAATGATAAAAATTGACTGCACGATGAATTTCGTAGCGGGGATCCGGAGCCGAAGAAGAGTTAATATTAAAGTTCAAATCTTTACCACTTCTTAATTCTCCATAAATTCCCTTTATTTCCTCTATCCGTCCTCCTTCCTCAGAACCCTTGACAATCGTCCATTTTTCGTGCTGAAAAACAAAACTTACCGTTGCCTGGTTGTCGATCAATTTATTGTTGATAGCATAATATCCAGTTTTGTCTGTATAAACCTCCTCAATATTCGAACCCAGCGTAAAACGGATTTTTAGATTCTCCAGCGGTACATAACGCTTTAAATGAGTATCGTAACATAGTACTTTTCCGCGCGGGAATCCACCTGGTAAATGTCTCTCTTCATCTAAAGCCAAAGCAATGGCTTCTTGCTCCAAAATTTGTATTGCCTCCGCACTCAATCCATTCTCACCAAGAGTAATATATTTAGGGAGGAAAACTTCATAAAGGATTTCAAAATCCATTTCAACAGGGAACGTTTTTTCGACAGGCCAAACGGCATATAATACAGGCAATATAATTGTCACAGGCTCCACTGGTCCATCCTTAATCATACCGCCCTCGTAAGTCACAGAATAACGCCTCTCCTCATCTTCCTCGCAAAACTGTGTCCGGAATTTCGAAAACACAAGACTCTGGGTCGCCTCATCAGGTAATGACGTATAATTGAAAGGCGTATACGCGATCTTGATCTGCTCGTCCAGTTCAAGGCTTCGTTGTTCCTCTTCCGTTTTTGGAAAAATTTTCAAGGCATAGTGGGTAGCTTTCAGTTTCAACTGCGTTTTGGCAGTTGCTGAGAATTCTTTTCGCACACTCCGCGCGCTTGCTGCAAACTCATCAGATGCCCTGACAATTTTCGATTCACCCGATACTATATTGTCGTACGCCTGCTGAAAGTTCTCAAGCCTGTACGGATCATTCTGCGGCCGGATCCAAGACTGTGTCTCTATGATACACCGCATCCGCCAACTCAATTTCGGTCGTAACAGTAGCTAACATTTGTTTCGGCGAAATTTCGTCCAACAAATCTTCTTCATAATTAGCACAACCATAAGTGCCGATTAACAAGATACCACCAATTAAAAATAGTAATAATTTTTTCATAAGCATAATATTTAGGATTAGATGGTCAAAACATAAATGCCGTTCATGTGTATTGCAATATATTATATAAAATTTGAAAATCAAAATTATCCGAAAATAATATTTACTCTCTTTTTTATACTTATTTGTTTGTGAACATACGGGTAATAACCTATCTTTGCGACGGAAATTTCGTTTAACATTCTATTATTCCGACATGCCTCTTACCAATAACGTAATGATTGTCAGACACAAGTTGCTGACCAATCTCATCAAATTGTGGAAAGACAACCAGCTCGTCGAGCGAATCGACCGCTTGCCGATCGAATTGAGTCCCCGTACCTCACGGGTTTTGGGTCGCTGCTGCGTACACAAGGAGCGCGCCGTGTGGAAATACAAATCTTTCCCGCTGATGGGTTTCGACATGTCCGACGAAACCGACGAACTCACCCCGCTGTCCGAATATGCCCGCAAAGCCCTGGAGCGCAAAGGGCAGCAGCAGAAAGACAATATTCTCTGCGTAATCGACGAAGCCTGCTCGTCGTGCGTGCAGACCAACTACGAGATCACCAACCTCTGCAAAGGTTGCGTGGCCCGGGCCTGTGCCACCAACTGCCCGAAAAACGCCATCGAATTCAATCGTGCCGGCAAAGCGGTCATCAACCACGATCTCTGCATCAGTTGCGGCATCTGCCACAGCAACTGCCCCTACCATGCCATCGTCTATATGCCCGTACCGTGCGAAGAGGCCTGCCCCGTAAAGGCGATTACCAAGGACGAACGCGGCGTGGAGCATATCGATGAGAGCAAATGCATCTACTGCGGCAAGTGCATCAACAGTTGTCCGTTCGGAGCGATCTTCGAAATTTCGCAGGTGTTCGACGTGCTGCAGCGTCTGCGCGAAGGAGAAAAGATGGTCGCCGTCGTCGCTCCGGCCATTCTCGGACAATACAACGCCCCCACGGAAAAAGTATATGGCGCGATTAAGGCCATCGGTTTCGAGGACGTGATCGAAGTAGCGCAGGGCGCCATGGAAACCATCCGCAATGAAGGTGCGGAACTCGAAGAGAAAATTGAGGAGGGACAGGCGTTCATGACCACCTCCTGCTGTCCTTCGTGGGTCGAACTGGCCAACAAGCATATCCCCGAGATGAAGCCCTTCATTTCGAGCACCGGATCGCCGATGTATTACGCCGCGCGGATCGCCAAGGAGAAACACCCCGACGCGCAAGTGGTCTTCATCGGCCCGTGCGTAGCCAAACGCAAGGAGGCACGCCGCGACGAATGCGTCGATTTCGTGATGACCTTCGAGGAGATCAACTCCATTTTCGACGGCCTGGGTATCGAAGTCGCAACCACCGATCCGTTCCCCATTCCGTTCGTTTCGACCCGGGCCGCCCACGGCTTCGCACAGGCCGGAGGCGTGATGGGCGCCGTACAGCTCTTCCTGGCGGACAACAACCGGCCGCAGGTCGAAGGCATCCAGGTCTCCAACCTGAACAAGAAAAACGTATCCCTGCTCCGCGCCTATGCCAAATCGGGCAAAGCCCCGGCCAAGTTCATCGAGGTCATGGCCTGCGAAGGCGGATGTATCACGGGTCCCAGCACCCACAACCTGCACGATGCCGGTAAACGGCAATTCGCGAAGGAACTGGCTAAACGCTAAATCCGACGGGGCTATGAAAGAGCTCGTCGATCAGTTGAAACGCAACCGCACCCTTTCCCCGGAAGAGTTGCGCCTTCTGCTGACCGATGCGTCCCCCGAAGAGAGAGAATACCTGCACAGGGCGGCCCGCGAGGTCGCCCGTGTGCATTTCGGAAACGGAGTTTTCGTTCGGGGGCTGATCGAAATCAGCAATTACTGCCGCAACGACTGCCGCTACTGCGGCATTCGACGCAGCAATCGTCTGGCAGAACGCTACCGTCTGACCCCGGAAACCGTACTGGCCTGCTGCGAAGAGGGCTACCGGCTGGGATTCCGGACATTCGTACTCCAGGGCGGAGAAGACTCGGCTCTGAACGACGAACTGCTGACCGGATTGATCCGGGAGATGCGTCGCCGCTGGCCCGACTGCGCCATCACCCTCTCGCTGGGGGAACGGACAGAAGCCTCCTACCGGGCGTTGTTCGAAGCGGGCGCGAACCGTTACCTGCTGCGGCATGAAACGATCACTCCCGATCACTATCGTTGGCTCCATCCCGTCCGGATGTCCCTCGATCACCGCATCGAATGCCTGCACACCCTCAAAAAGATCGGCTACCAGACCGGTACGGGCATCATGGTCGGCAGCCCGGGACAAACGGTGGACGATCTGGTCCGGGATCTGCTTTTCATCCGGGAGTTCGAACCCCAGATGATCGGTATCGGACCTTTCATCCCGCACCGCGACACCCCCTTCGGCCACGAACCGGCCGGAAGCGTCGAACGAACGCTCACCCTGCTGTCGATTCTGCGGCTGATGCGTCCCGCAGCACTGATCCCTTCGACCACCGCGCTCGCCACCCTCTCGGGCGACGGCCGGATGCGGGGTATTTTGGCCGGTGCCAACGTGGTGATGCCCAACCTTTCGCCGCCGGACGAACGGTCGAAATACAACCTCTACGACGGCAAGGCCGCCTTCGGTGCCGAAGCTGCCGAAGGATTGGCCGCTCTGGAGCGGGAGCTCAACGAAATCGGCCGCCACATCTCGTGGAGCCGGGGAGATTATCAAGAATAGCTTATAAAAACACAAAGATATGTACCAAGTCGCATCCTCCAAGGCGGAGGAGTTCATCCATGACGGAGAAATCGTCGAAACGCTGGCTTACGCCCGCGAAAATCGTGCGAACCGCCCCCTGATCGAGGCGATCCTGCAAAAAGCGGCCGAAGGCAAAGGGGTCACGCACCGCGAAGCGGCCGTGCTGCTCGAGTGCGAACTCGAAGACCTGAACCAACGCATGTTCACGCTGGCCAAACAGATCAAGGAGAAAATCTACGGCAACCGTATCGTAATGTTCGCGCCGCTCTATCTGTCGAACTACTGCATCAACGGCTGCGTATATTGCCCGTACCACCAGAAAAACAAAACCATTCCGCGCCGCAAGCTCACCCAGGAGGAAATCCGCCGCGAGGTGATTGCCCTGCAGGATATGGGTCACAAGCGTCTGGCACTCGAAGCCGGAGAGGACCCGCGCAACAATCCGATCGAGTACATTCTCGAATCGATCAAGACGATCTACTCCGTACATCACAAGAACGGGGCGATCCGCCGCGTGAACGTAAATATCGCGGCTACGACGGTCGAGAACTACCGCAAACTGCGCGATGCAGGCATCGGCACCTACATTCTCTTCCAGGAAACCTACAACAAAACCGCTTACGAAGCACTCCACCCCACCGGCCCGAAGAGCGACTACGCCTACCACACCGAAGCGATGGACCGCGCGATGGAAGGTGGTATCGACGACGTGGGCATCGGCGTACTGTTCGGTCTGAATACCTACCGGTACGACTTCACGGGACTGCTCATGCACGCCGAGCACCTCGAAGCCCGCTTCGGCGTCGGTCCCCACACCATCAGCGTACCCCGCATCTGCCCGGCCGACGACATCGACACCAAGGACTTCCCGGATGCCATTTCGGACGAAATATTCCGCAAGATCGTCGCCGTGATCCGCATCGCCGTCCCTTATACGGGCATGATTATCTCGACCCGCGAATCGCAGCGCTCGCGCGAGCAGGTGTTGGAAATCGGCATTTCGCAGATCAGCGGCGGCTCGCGCACCAGCGTCGGCGGTTACGCCGGCACGACGCATGCCGAACAGGATTCCGCACAATTCGACGTGAGCGATCACCGCACGCTGGACGAAGTGGTGCGTTGGCTGCTGGAACTGGGCTACGTGCCGAGCTTCTGCACGGCCTGCTACCGCGAAGGCCGCACGGGCGACCGCTTCATGTCGCTGGCCAAGACCGGAAAGATCGCCAACTGCTGTACGCCCAACGCCCTGATGACCCTCAAGGAGTATCTCGAAGACTACGCATCGCCCGAAACCCGAACCCTGGGTGAAAAGATGATTGCGAAAGAGGTTCCGATGCTCCTCAACGAGCGTGTGCGCCGCATCACAGAGAAGAACCTCGCAGCGATCGCCGAAGGTAAACGGGATTTCCGCTTCTAAAAGTTTCGCACGATGAACGAGCAGACTCCCCGCGCCGAACGGCTGCATATCGCTTTCTACGGGCGGTGCAACAGCGGCAAGTCGTCGCTGATCAACGCCCTCACGGGCCAACAGAGCGCTGTCGTTTCCGCGACGCCGGGCACGACGACCGACCCCGTACTCAAGACGATGGAGATACACGGGCTGGGACCTTGCGTACTGATCGACACGCCGGGTTTCGACGATGAAGGCGACCTCGGCATACTGCGTGTGCAGCAAAGCCGCAAGATGCTGGAGAAGACCGACCTGGCCGTCCTTCTCCTCTCCGAAGCCGTGCCGCAGAACGACGAAATAGAATGGTTCCGACTCTTGGAAGAAAGGCATATTCCGACGGTAGTGGTACGCAGCAAGGCCGACTTGGTTGCCGGTATGCCCGATGCGGAGGCCGAAGCACTCTTCGGGCAACGGCCGCTCCGGGTCAGCGCCTCGAACAGCACGGGACTCGACGCCCTGCGCGAAGCCCTGATCCGCAACCTGCCCGAAGACTACAACCAGCCCGAAATCACGGGCAGCCTCGCCTCGGCAGGCGACGTGGTGATGCTCGTCATGCCGCAGGACATCCAGGCCCCCAAGGGACGCCTCATCCTCCCGCAAGTCCAGACGATCCGCGAGCTGCTCGATAAGAAGTGCCGCGTGGTCTGCTGTACCACCGACCAGATCGAAGGCACGCTCTCGTCGCTGGCCGCACCGCCGAAACTGATTATCACCGACTCGCAGGTTTTCTCGACTGTCTATGCGCAGAAGCCCGCCGCAAGCTTGCTGACTTCGTTCTCGGTGCTCTTCGCCCGTTACAAGGGCGACATCGACTACTTCGTGGAGAGCGCGGCAGCCATCGGACAGCTCCGTGAAGACTCCCGCGTGCTGATCGCCGAAGCCTGTACGCACGCTCCGGTGGGCGAAGACATCGGCCGGGTCAAAATTCCGGCCATGCTCCGCAAACGGATCGGACCCGCACTGCGGGTCAATGTGGTTGCCGGCACGGACTTTCCCGCCGACCTCACGCCCTACGACCTGGTGATCCACTGCGGCGCCTGTATGTTCAACCGGCGCCACGTATTGAGCCGCGTCGCCCAAGCCCGCGCCCAGCGCGTCCCGATGACCAACTACGGCGTGGCGATCGCTTACCTGCAAGGGATTCTCGACAAGATCGAATATTAAGCGGAAAACACCAATACAAAAGCGAGCCGTACAGTGGACTGTACGGCTCGCTCGTTATCGAAAACCGAAACTACTTCGGCAAATACTATTTCGCCTCCGACGGGAAATACTTCATATACTGTACGCGCTGGAACATGGCCGAAGTGTCGTTCTTGAAATTCAGACGCCCCCGGAACTCATCGAGCGAACCGAAACCCTGCCGCTCGGCCCAACGGTCGATGTACTCGTTCATTTCGGCAATGACTTCGAATCCCTTCTGGTGGATCGCCGTGCAGACCTGCACTGCCTCGGCTCCGCACAAAAGCGCTTTGACCGCAGCCTCGCCATCGTGCACGCCCGTCGAAACAGAAAGGTCCAACTGCGGCAACACGGCCGAGCAGATCGCCACCATACGCAGGACGTTGCGCAATTCCGTCGGCTCGCTGTAAGGCGAACTCTCCACGAAAGTCATCCGCTCGACATCCACGTCCGGCTCGAAGAAGCGGTTGAAGAAGACCACACCCCGGGCCCCGTAACCGAGCAAAGCGCTCGACAAGGCGAAGACATTGGTCAGGCGCATGGGCAGCTTCACCGAAACGGGAATCTTCACCGCACCGGCCACCCGGCCGACGATCTCCGCATAGTTCAACTCCAGTTCGCGGGCCTGGGCGTGAATGTCCGTAGGTTGGATGAAAATATTAAGCTCCAGCGCGGAAGCTCCGGCATCGGCCATCGCTGTAGCGTATTCGATCCAATCGCCTTTATCGGCCACGCAATTGATGCTGGCGATTACCGGAAGATCCGTCTTCGACCGAGCCTCCTGTACCAACCGGAGAAATCCGGCCTTGTAATCCTCGCCCAGATAGCGCTGCAAATAAACCTCCGCATCGCCGTAAGCCGAATCGGATACGGCGTCCAGCGCCGCCGCATGATGCAGGATCTGCTCCTCGAATATGGATTTGAGCACTACGGCACCGGCACCGCTCGCAGCGCACTGCTCGACGCTCTTGACATTAGAGGTATAGGGAGAACTGCTGACAATGATCGGACTCGGAAGATCCAGCCCCAGGTATTTTGCTCGCATCGTTTCTATGGATTTTTATGGTTTATTTTTCGAAAAATACGTAAAATTATGATTTTGTGCAAAAAGTTACCCAATCAATTTGAAATAGCGACTCTATCGGGGTAATCCATACAGGCGGTAGTTTCTTCTCAAAATACTAACAGACAGGGCTTCCCGGAATCCCAACGTTCGAACACCTGCTTTTCGCCCTACGCAGCGCGTAACATCAATGCGAATTTACCGTTTGAATACTTCAAGCCTGTAAAACAACGACTTCAACTGTTGCACTCATGGCTCGCACGGCCAGCCTACACTTGGATAAAACCGCAATGAAAAAACAAAAAGGAGTCGCACACACTGTGCAACTCCCTGACTTTCAAGTGGACCCAGAGGGGCATGATCCCACGACCTTCGGATTATGAGTCCGCTGCTCTAACCGACTGAGCTATGGGTCCTTTTGCATTCGGGAAAATCCGAATACGGACACAAAAATAGACATTTCGACCGGATTCACAAAATAAAAGCCCATTTTTTCATCGCCGCATACCCTCCTGCAACCGAAGCGATTGCCGGCTCTTTCCCCTTCCGTACAACAGAAATAAGAAGGCATCCCGGAACTTTCGGCATTGGCAATCGCCTCTGTACGGAAGATTTTTCTTCGGAAAATTAGCTAACTGGAAAAAATTTACTACCTTTGCTCCGCTTAAGCATCTAATTACAAACAAAACAAACGAAATGAAAAAAGGTATTCATCCCGAAAATTATCGTTTAGTGGCATTCAAAGACATGTCGAATGACCACGTGTTTTTGTGCAGGTCCGCCGTTTCGACAAAAGAAACCATCGAAGTGAACGGCGAAACCTATCCCGTGTATAAGATGGAAATTTCCAACACCTCTCACCCGTTCTACACCGGTAAGATGAAGTTGGTGGATACCGCTGGTCGCGTCGATAAGTTTATGAGCCGTTACGCAAAACGCTACGATAAGAAAGCCGCCAAATAGTTCGAAGGACCGTTTGACGCTTCAAAATAAAAAAGGATTCGCCTGGGGCGAATCCTTTTTTATTCTCCTTCGGCACCCGATTCTCACCGGTCCGCATTCGCCGGATGCCGCACACTCCGACCGTCGTCAAAAAGCGCAGGGGACATCCGCTTTATCCGGCCCGAAGCTGCCGACCGGAATCGGCAGCATACGCAAGATGGTACACGACCAATCATCCGGTCCGGCCCGAAACAGGACAAAAGAACTTTTACGGAAAAAATTTGGGGGTTTGCGGCACAAACATTACTTTTGTAATCTACTAAAATTACTGTTTTTATGGAATTCGAAGGTGTCGTATATAAAATCCTGCCCCTGACACAAGGTACGTCCGCCCGGGGAGAATGGCAGCGTCAGGACGTGGTTTTCGAGCTGCCCTCGGAATTTTCACGCAAAATCTGCGTCACGTTCTTCAACAAGCCGAGCGACGTGGCCAAACTCCGCGAAGGGGCTACCTATACGGTTTCGGTAAACGTCGAATCCCGCGAATATAACGGCCGCTGGTATACCGATGTGCGGGCATGGCGCCTGCAACCCAAAGAAACCGCTCAAAACGCCGGGATCCCGCCGATGCCCGACGCAGCCCCGCTCGAAGAGCCATCGTACAGTACTCCCGCAGCAGAAGTAGACGACCTGCCCTTTTAATTTTTCACGCACGAAGGCAGAAGCCATCCGCTCTCTAAAACAACAAAATAGCCGACCCTACAAAGGTCGGCTATTTTTCGGTCCCCGGGAGGCGACTACTTCTTCACCGGAAGAGCAGAGTTCGCTGCCTGAGTCGTCGCAGCCGCAGCTTCATCCGTTGTTGCCGGGGTCGTTTCCTCGACGAAAGGAATCACATCCTCCAACTCTACCTCGAATTTAAGAGCCGAATTAGGCAAGATATACTTACCGCGCGCCTGCCGACCATAAGCCAGTTCCGCAGGAATCCAAAGCGTTATCTTGCCGCCTTTGCCGATCAGCTTCAAACCTTCGGTCCAGCCGGGAATCACCTGTCCCAATTCGAACTCGACAGCTTCGTCCTTGTCATAACCTTCCGGATCTATCTGCTTGAGGTACTCCTTCATCTCTTCGGGCTTGTTCTCGAAATAGGAGCTGTCGAAAACCTGTCCCTTATAATTGGTTCCCGTGTAATGAACTTTCACCCGGTCGCGGGAGTCCGTCGGCATCAGGGTTTCATCGCCCTTCTTTTCGATCTTGTAAAGCAATCCCGATTCGGTTTTCTGAACGCCGGATTTCTTCTCGATCGAAGCGATCCACTCTTCATTGGCTTTCTTATTTTCGGCCGGACGAACTACCATAAACCAATTTTGCAAGAATTTGACAGCTTCCTGCTCGGTCATACGGGCTTCTTCACGGTTGCCGGTAATGTCTTTCAAGCCCTGACCAAACCAAACCAACTGAATCGGAAGGTCTTCTCCCAGCATATTGTTACCCAGATCGATACCGAAAGCATACGAAATGAACCGACGCTCCTCCTCGCTCTCGAACATCGCGGGATCGGCCAACGACTCTTCGGGTGTCTTCAGCGAATCGGGAGTCATCGCGTTCTTCTTGGCAATAGCCTGAGCGCGTTCCGGACGCGTAACCATAAAGAACGTGCGCAATGTATCGAGTGCCTCTGGATGCGTCATTTTTGCCGTTCCGAGGGCACCTTCGGTCACACCTTCGGTCATCGCGTCGAAATCGAAGGGAATATCCGACATCATCCGGTTGAGTCCCGCTCCGACGTTATTACCCAAAGCGTACGACAAAGAGTCGAACTGCGACTTGCTGCCCATCGTGATCGAACCGTTGCTGCGGCTGCACGAGGCGAAAATTACGGCACCGGCCAACAGTGCCATGAAACACAATGTTCTTTTCATCTTGTTGATATAATTATGTATTAAATTGTTATTTCCGTTTCGATAACTGCACAAATATATAAAGAACTCGCAAAAAAACGGCAAAATTTGGATAAATAAAGTAAGTGTTTGGTATTGAGGAGAGTTAAGCCAAATTCTTCTATGCCTTTCCAAATCGCTAAAATGCAGGATAATGAAAGGTTAAGAGAAAGATTTGCTACTTATCCGTTGCCTTTTTTAGCCCCGGATAATCCGGCAAAATAACGCTTGACCACCTGCGGTTTTACCGTTCACCATGCAAAGAACCCTATATTTTGCCCGTAAAGATAACCGTTTTTTTCCGTTTTTCATGGAAATACAGGTTATGTTACCGGCATCCGGGGTTTTATTCTTTGTTCCGCTATAATTTTCATAACTGTAAATAACTCTATATCAAGTAATTTTGCAACATAAAAAAAATAGAGTTATGAAACAGACGGATGTAACGGTTACGTTCTACCTCAAAAAGAGCGAAATGAATGACGAGGGACATTGCCCGGTCATGGCGAAACTTGTTGTCGGCAAATTTTCAGAAGCGGCTTTTAGTGCGAAAATGTCCGTACCCGCTGCACTGTGGGCATCCGGACGTGCCACGGGTAAAAGTAACGCCGCGCGGGAAATCAACCGGCAACTGGACGATTTGCGAGCTTCAGCCATTTCCATTTATGACGAACTGTCAGCCACCCGTGAGAATGTAACGGCTGAAGAAATAAGGAATCTGTTGTTGGGGACGGCTTTCGGGCAGGAAACCCTGTTGGGTTATTTCCGGACGTTCATCGAACATTTCGAAAAACGTGTCGGCGTGAACCGGGAAAAGGGAACAGCGCAATCTTACCGCTATGCTTGTAACTGTGTGGCTGCTTTCATCCAGGAGAAATACAAGTTGTCGGATGTTCCTTTCACGGCCCTGAACCGTTCATTCATCGACAACTATGACCTCTACCTACGCACGGAGCGCCGCTTTGCCCTGGGAACTATCGTGTTGCTTGTCACACGGTTGAACACGATTGTCGGGGAAGCCATCGCGGAAGGGATTATCACTGCCGACCCGTTCGCGGGTTATGAAGCCGAACATCCCGAGCGGGAACAGAAATACCTTACCGCCGCAGAGTTACAACGGCTGATGACCACACCCCTGCATGACCCGAAGCTCTACCATATCCGCGACCTGTTCCTCTTCTCCTGCTACACGGGTATCCCTTACGGGGACATGTGCCGCCTGACGACGGAGGATCTGGAAGTGGCCGAGGACGGTGAGGTATGGATCAAGACCGCCCGCAAGAAGACGAAAATCGACTATGAAGTGCCGTTGCTCGACATCCCGTTACTCATCCTCGACAAGTACCGGGATATGGCCCCGGAAGGGAAACTGCTGCCGATGTACAGCAACAACGAACTCAACCGGACGCTGAAACGTATTGCCGCCATTTGCGGGATTGAACGGAAGCTCGTCTTTCACTGCGGACGCCATACCTACGCCACCGAGATCACGCTTTCGCATGGTGTCCCGCTTGAAACCGTCAGTAAAATGCTGGGGCATAGCCGCATTTCCACGACGCAGATTTACGCCAAAGTGACCGATGACAAGATCGACATGGATACCCGGTCTTTAGAGGAAAAGATTGCCGGCCGCTTCTCCGTAGCTATTTAATCTATCATTGACAATCAAATTCACAACGATTATGGAAACGAATAATAAAGAGATAAAACGTCGCAGCACGTTCTCCCTGCTGTTCTACATCAACCGCACGAAAGTCCGCAAGGACGGAACATGTAAATTGTTATGCAAGGTAAGCATCGACGCCAAGTCGGCCCCGATCAATATCAACGCGTTTGTCGATCCATCGCTCTGGAATCCGGAAACCAAAAGGGCGAACGGACGAAGCGAGAACGCCCGAACGGTAAACCTGGCAATAGAGAAACTGACCGAAAAAATCACCGGACATTACCGTCATATTCGTAAAAGCCTCGGTTTCGTGACGGCCGAGCTGGTCAAAAACGCCGTGGAAGGAATCGGGCAGAAACCGTTCACCCTCCTTGCCTTGTTCCGCGAGCATAACGAGGAGTTCCGCAAGCGTGTCGGCGTGGATCGCAAGGAAGAAACTTATGAAAGTTACGAGAACTCCTATAATATTTTAGCCTCCTTCGTGAAAAAAAGGAAGGAAAAGGAGGATGTAGCGTTGCGGAGCCTTGACCGGGAATTCTACGATGATTTTGAAATATTCCTGCGTACAGATCGTGAAATGAAACCCAAGACAGTACACGAGCATCTTTACCGGTTGAAGAAAATGACCAAGCGGGCTGTCAGTCAGGGTACACTCCGGCGCGACCCTTACGGGAAGCTGCACCCGGAACTGCCCCGGCGCAAGAGCCGCCATTTGAAACTCGAAGACCTCAAAAAGCTGATGGAAACTCCCGTCGATAAACCCAACCTCCAGCGGGTGCGGGACTGGTTTCTCTTCGCTACCTTCACGGGGTTGTCCTACGCCGACCTGAAACGCTTGTCCGAAAAAGACATCACGCAGTCGGACGACGGAACGTACTGGATACACATCCGGCGCCAGAAGACCGAAACGCCCTCGGCCATCCGCCTGCTGAACGTGCCGTTGCAGATCATCGAGAAATACCGCCACGAGCGTAAAAGCGACAGGATTTTCAACCTCTATTGCCGGGGGTATCTCATCAAGCTCACCAGAGAACTGGGACGGACATACGGCTTCGACATGACCTTTCACAAGGCGAGGCACAATTTCGGGACACATATCACGCTCTCGTTGGGTGTGCCTATCGAAACTGTCAGCCGCATGATGGGACACAAGAGCATTTCCACCACGCAGATTTACGCCAAAGTGACCGACCGCAAGGTGGACGAGGACATGAAACGGCTGAAAGAACAGACCAAAGGCCGGAAAATAAATCTCTACGAGGAGGACGAACCGGAAACGGCAGATATTATAACGGTAAACGGTTGAACAGTATAACAAAAATTGATAAATTTGTATGACTATGACGACAAGAGAACCTATCAGCATTGAAAACGGGCGGGTGGAAATCCACGCGCCGGAGAACCGTGTATGGCTCACGCGCCACCAGATTGCCGACCTGTTCGGAGTCTTCGTTCCTGCCGTGGGGAGCAACATCCGCTCCATACTCAAAAGCGGCATACTCCGTGAGGAGAGGGTTTACCGCCGGGAGCGCAACCGTGACGGCGGTATTGTCGAGCTGTATTCGCTCGAAATGATCGCCGCGCTGGCTTTCCGCTTAAAATCCGGGAATGCCGAAGCCTTCCGACGGTGGCTTGTCCGAAGGGCCACGACGACCGCCGTCGTCTGGCAGCTCCCCGGCATGAACACGATATTGAACTGAAAAAGAAGAACGGCCAAAACGTTGGCCGTTCTTCTTTTATACCCATTCCTGTCCCCCGATACATTTCTTCCGGGAATCTTCCAGGAATTTCTGTATCTCGGATTCCATGTATAGTACCTTGCCCTGAATCAAATAATAGGGAATGATCCGCGCCGTGCGGTATTCCTGCAATGTACGCCTGCTGATTTTCAGCAGCCGGGACAATTCCTCGTCGGTGACGAACCGCTCTCCCTTGAGTGTCCGGCCTCCGGAGGATTCCAGTTTATCCAGTGCCTTGCCGGCCTTTTCCAAACGCCGGAAGAGATCCGCCACACGCGGATCGTGCTTGTCGATGAAATAATGGCTCATAACGCGGCGGTATTAGGATAGTGCGACGATTGCAGCAGTTTCCCGACATCTTCCGGTTTGTAGAAGATTTTGTGACGGATGCGGCTGAAAGGCAGCAACCCTTTCTCCCGGTAGGTTTGCAGGGTACGTTTCGATATACCCAGCACGTCACAGACATCCTGGTTGTCCAGCCATTTTTTCAAACTCACGTCCTCCTGCCTGCGGCATAACGCCTCGGCTTTTCTTTCAATGGCTTCCACGTGCCCTGCCAGCGCGTCGAAAGCCTTCACGTCCATACTTATTATTTCCATGTTCTGTTTCATTTTTTGTTTCCCGGATGCCCAAAAGTACACAAATGGACAGTATCTTGTTATCAGCCAGTGGCATATGGACGTATCCGTCTTAAAAGTGGCAGCGAGTGGCGCCACGTCCGGCGGAAACGATCCTCCGCCGATACGGGATCGGCACGCTCCGATACGCCAATCGCCCGTGAAAGGAAATGTTCGCGGGCGATTTATCATTCCATGCAGGGTGAGCCGTGAACCGACTTTCGCGAGCGTTCACGGCATATCGTTTTCTCCCCGTTTCTCTCCCATAACCTTTTCCTCTCTTTTTTTTCATGCCGCGGAGCGCGGTATGGAAATCTGTTGTCAGTAGCAAAGGTAGTTACGGGGCTCACGCTGCTGCAAGATCGGGCCGCGGGGCGGTTTGCCGCAAAATCTTCCTCTTTCCCTGCGGGCGAGCGTATTTTCCGACAAAATCTTGCAGCAGCTATCCCCGACACCTTTTGATGCTACCGAAACAGATTCCATCCATACCGGCTCCGCTACGGCATAAAAAAAAAGTCAAAGGTTATGAGAAACGAAGAGAAAAATAAATGGAAACAGAAATCCTCCAACCTTCCACTTGGCATAAAGGCAAAGGTCGGGTTGGCGGTAAAGGTCGGGGCGGTGGCTTTGGGCTTCCACGTGTGGGGTATCGACTTTATTTGGGTCGTTTTGGGCTTCACGTTCTGTTATGACATCCTGCGGGGCATTTTCTCCTGCCTTGTTTCTCTCGTGGCTCTAACCGGCTTTTTCTATTTCCTATTCACTCACATCTTCTAAATTTTTACAGGTATGACAAAGTACATTTCATTATTCGGAGCGACTACCACGGACACGCAGGTGCAGGTAGTCAAGGAAAACCAGGTAATCATCGGTATCGGTGCGGGTGCGAGCAGAAAGCGTTACGTCGTTTACAAGGTGGAACACACCGCCCGTGGCTACGTGTACCACATGGTCGATACCGAAACAAAGGAAATCAGCCAAACGGACATTTTGCGACCCCTCTCGCAAACATTCGGTATCGGCAGGTACTACGACGACGTGAACCCCGAGTTCATGGACGCTTTCGAGGTGGCTTTGCTCGTGAGGCAGGCGGAAGAGCAAGCCACGGCGCAGGCCATCGCCGCCGCCAAAGAGAAAGCCGAGCATGACCGCATAGCGGAAATAGGAGCGCAGAGGTTACGCCGCATCATGCCCGAAGGGGTGCAGGGCGTAATCATCGCCGAACTCAACGAAACGGAATACACTGACCCCTCTTACGAGTGTTCGACCACCCGAAGCGTGCGTACCGTCATTCTCGGCTTTTCGGCCACCTCCCGCAACGGCTTCGGGGAGTTGAGAAAGGCGGCGGCCAATTTCCCGCAAACGGCGCACCTCTCCGAATACGACCCCAAGAACGAACACCGCTATCCCGTTTTCACGCTCGGCAAAAGTCCGAAATACGGGTGGAGTGTCTGCAAACTGACCCACTACACCCGTGAAGGGTACATCGACAGGCTGGCATATATCGCAGGAAACGAGGAGAATATATGTCTGCCCGAGCCGAAAGACGAAAAACGGGCGGAACGCACTGAAACGAGCGTGCAAGGCGGGTTTATCATCGTGGACTATTCCGAGAAGGCGATAGCCGTATTCGGGGACACCAAGCCCGTCAAGGACGCCCTTCACGCATTCGGGGGACGCTTCAACGCACGGCTGACGCATGACGGGCAGAAGAAAGCGGGATGGATTTTCCAAAAGACCAAAGAGGACGAGGTGCGGCGGCTTCTCGGAAAGGACGAATAAATGTTGAACACGGGGCGGCTCGCCGCCCCACAATACCAAAAAATCATGGCACAAGGAACAGATTATTTCAAACTGACGATACAGAACTATCTCGACGCACGGGCACGGGAGGACGAACTTTTCGCACCCCGATACGCCAACCCGAAAAAGAACATTGACGATTGCTGCACTTTCATCATCAACCAAGTACGGCAGAGCGGTTGCAACGGGTTTGCCGACGAGGAAATATACTCTATGGCACTCCACTATTACGACGAGGAGGACATCGACATCGGCAAACCCGTCAGTTGCAAGGTAGTGGTCAATCACACCGTTGAACTGACCGAGGAGGAAAAAGCCGAGGCACGGCGGAACGCCATACGGAAGGCCGAGAGCGAAGCCTACGCCAAGTTGGCGAAAGCCAAGTCCAAACCCAAGAAAATCGAAGATAACAAACTAATGCCCAGTCTATTTTAGTTATGAAACCGAGAACAAAATTCCAACAGAGCGTTGTGGCGGCAAGCAAACACCTGCCGCCGCTTACCCCCGCACAAATCGAATGGGGGTACAAGAACTGCATCGAGCATATCGGACGCCGCACGCCGAAAGGACTTATCACCTGCACCGAGTGCGGCCACACGTGGCAGAGCGAAAACGGAGAACTCACGGACAATCTGTTAGGGTGCGAGTGTCCGCACTGCCACACCACGCTGAAAGTGGAAACCACCCTGCGCCGCAAGTTCAACGATTACGAGTATTTGTGTATCGTAACCCGCTGCAAGGGTTTTCAAGTACTGCGCTTCGTCTATATCGAGTGTTGGGCGAAAGTGGGACAGACGCCCGTTTACACCCATATCGAAGCCGTACAGCGGTGGATTGCCCCCGACGGACGCTCCGCAACCTTCGCACGGCTGCGCCCGATGGGCTTCTTCGTTCACGGGTGGAGTTGGTCGAGCGCATTGGAACTGCGGGCGGAGAACGACGGGAAATACAACATCACGCCCACACGCATCTATCCCCGGCAACGGCTTATCCCCGAACTGCGCCGAAGCGGTTACGGCAAACAACTCCCCGATGTAACCCCTTTCGACCTTATCCACCTGCTGCTCTCGGAGAACAAGGCCGAAACGCTGCTTAAAGCGGGACAAACGGCACTCGTGCGATTTTTCGCCCGTTCCTCCCGCAATATCGCAGACTATTGGCCGGCCATCCGTATCGCCATCCGTAACGGGTACGCTATCGGGAAACCGACGGAATGGTGCGACTACATCGACCTGCTGCGATTTTTCGGGAAAGACCTGCATAACGCCCATTTCGTGTGTCCCGCAGACCTGCCCGCAGCGCATGACCTCTACATGGCTAAAAAACGGCGGCACATGCAAATGGAACGGCGGCAGGAGGAACGGCGCAAGGCGTTGGAACAGGAAGCCTCGTTTGTCAAAGCCAAAGGGCGGTTTTTCGGAGTGGAGTTTTCCGACGGGGAAATCTGCATCAGGGTATTGGACAGCGTTGAAGCCATACGGCAGGAGGGCGAGGCCATGCACCACTGCGTGTTTACCAACGAATACTATCTGAAAGCCGACTCGCTCATACTCTCGGCCACAATCGACGGCAAACGTATCGAAACGATAGAGGTGTCCCTAAAACGCATGGAGGTCGTGCAGAGCCGTGGCGTGTGTAACAAGAATACCCCATACCACGGGCAAATACTGAAACTGATGAAGGGGAACATGTCCCTTATACGGAAACGAATGACAGCATAAAAATCGGGGCGGCGAAAGCCGCCCGCAAAAACAAAATAGAATGAACCAAATAGCATATAAATTCGTGTCGTGGGATGTTCCCGCACTCGAAAGCCTTGCAGGCTCAAAAGCGTACATATTACGCAAACGGCTCAATGACGGGGGAACGCTCACCCGTGAGGAGAAAGACTGGATTACCCGTGAGGTAAACCATAACACCTATTTCAAGGACTCCATTCCGCTTTTAGGGTATCGTTTCAACTTTGTCGATGTACTGAAAACATTCGTGGTAAAGCAGTACGGGCATTACACGGAATACAAGGGCGTGGACAAGACGAGCATACGCTCCATGTTGTACGGCAGAGTGGAAAGGATTGTCGAATTATAAAATCGGGGCGGCGAAAGCCGCCCTACAAAAAAACATAACAATGAAAATCATCTATAAAAGCTACATGGCACGCCCGCTCAAACCCTTCGGGGAATGGAATTGGGAAGTTCGGGAAGCAGTCAAGACAGCCATTGCGCTCGTCGAGGGGAAAAACGGGTTCAGAACCCATTCCGAGATATGGCGAAGGTGTAACCTCGTCATTACCGTGGGACACAACATCTACACCACGAGTATCGAGATACGACCACCCGAGCAGGACGTGATACGCCGCAGGAGCAACTGGCATAACGGCTACGCCTACTACTGCAACGGCGTGTTCTGGGCGAACATGAGCAGGGTTAAAGTGGAACTTATCTGATTAAAAAATTTCGGGGCGGCAAAAGCCGCCCGTAAAAAGCGAGAATATGAAAACGAATGAAGTAAACAAGGAAATCTCCTATGAAACGCTGCTCGTAACCTTCGGCGAGGGTATCGGGCGGCTCGACACCATGTTCGACGACCCGCAGGTGTGGGGCGTTGCCACGCTGAAGCAGTGGATCGACGGGTATGAAACTACGCGCTTCACCGAAATCGACGACCGAACGGCGGTTATCACATCCGAATACAACATGGACAGCGTGAAGGAATGGCTGCAAAAGAACACACCGATTATCAACCTGGAAAAACGATAAAATCATGCGCAAGTACAAATTATTCATCGGCTACCGACTGCTGGGAGAGTTTTCCGGTATATGGGAAGCCAAAAATTTCGCCGCTGAAAGCGGCATGAGCGGAATTTTCTCGCTCGTGGGAGAAAATTACCGGGACAGTTGGTACGAACCCAAAAAACAGGACAAGAATGGAAACAAAGATTAAAGACATCACGGGAGCGGAAATAACCGTTACCGACTTAAAAGAGGCGGTACGCCAATGCCGGGAGTGCCTCGCAAGTCCCTACCTGATGCCCTCGGGGCATACCGTGGGGGAAAACCATGCCTACATGTTGCGGCAACTGCTCGCCCTGCAAAGGCGGAAACGGGAACAAGGCAGGCAACGGCCGTGAAAATACGACGCGAAAAAAATCGGACGATAACAACCGTCCGATTTTTTTGTTTCCCGTCAATCGACCGCCGTATGGTCGCCCAGCTTCCCGTGCAGTTCACGCCCGATATGTCCGGCAATGCCACGGGGAGAAATTTCAGAGATTGAACCCCACCCGCCATGCGTGTATATGCACGTCTTGAGCGGTTCGGTACGGGAAAGGTAGAACAGATAGCCGTTGCGGAGCAGGATGCCCACGAACACCGAGCCGACCTCGATGTCGGCGATCTCGTCAAAACGTATCTTCCCGTCATTGTATAATACTGCCGTACCATCCGCATCGGGAATGACGAACAGATCGTCTTCCATGACAATCCCGTGCAACTCGATTAGCGACCCCAGGCATTCACTCGCCGATACCCGGTCGTAATCACCCTTTACCTCATTTGTCGATTTCGTTTCCATATCGCTTTTCTTTAGGTTCAGACAAATACCATACGAAAAAGGCGTGAGAATACGTTAAATACCGGCATTGAGGTACAGCCAAGCACCCATCCACTCGATAGATAATTTCTCCCCACGCCGCTATCGCATACGCTTGACGCATATAGACACGACGATGAAGAAGAGAACTACCCATTATTTTGCGAGCGGATTAAAATTTGGCTGTTTTCAATGCCCCACCATAATGTGTTCCTTCCGTATGTAAATCGCCCGGCGGCACGCCGCCGGAGGATTCGATTGCAAATATAACGATTTCATCCGGGTATCGGCGACAACACGTGCGATTTTTAACAACCTTCCTGCCAAAGAACTACCCGCCGTCCTACAATTTCGGCCCCCGGGCGGGTTTGCGGGGCGCGACCTTCGGCTGCGCCTTCTTCTCCCTGGGCGGTTCGACGATCCGCAGTTTGAGTTTCTCCGTCTTACGGTCGTAACGCACCTCGCAGCAGTCAATCTCACCCGCAACCGACGTCCACACGTTGTTCACACGCACCGCGCCGCCCGAGTAGAGGGTCTTGTATTGTTCGTATTCGAGCGGCTGACGCAATTTCGCGTCCACCTGACGGTGGAACGAATAGATATTACGTCCCTTTGCTATCTCGTCGGGAACGTAAACCCGCAACTCGGGATGGGCGGCCTCGGCATAGAGGCACAGATCCGACGTGCGAAGCTCCCTCGGAACCCACTGGATCATCCTCGGGTCGCCCCGCACGGCCGTATCGGCCACGAGCGGCGTGATGGCCGTCTGGGGAATGTCGTACAGCACCCCCGCATCCTTGCGAACGGCCTCCAACGCCACCTCCTCCGTTACAAGCCGGCGGTTCAGGTGCAGGACACTCATCAACCGGTGTATCTGCTGCGGGTCGTCCTGCTCGCGGAACACCTGCAAGACCAGGGCGGGGTCGCTCAACGCGCTGATAACCGAGAAATCGGTTTTGTCCTTCCCGTAGGTACGCTCGAAAGCCTCCCGGCTCATCTCCGGCGTCCGGGCTTCGCGGGGGACGCCTTTCAGGTTTTGCGGGTTCTCCCGCACCAGGCTCATGTATAGATCCGGGCTTTTCATGCTCTCGGGCAGGTGGGCGATGGCATAGGGACTGCGCCGTATGGCCTCCATGCACAACTCCGGCGTTTTCCACTTCTCGGGGACATATTGCAGGTAGCTCCCGTCGTGCCCGACGGCCCGGCGGCACATCTCCTCGTTCTTGGCGTGATCGGGAAGGTTGTAGAACAGCTCCGGCTCCAGGGCGAAAATTTCCCGGGCCACCCTCGGCGTGAGGAACCAGGTATAATCCGCAAATCCAAATGTTCGACGGATTTTAAACGAAACGACTTCCTCAAAAAAACGAAGCGTACCCATTGGGTGCGCTTCGTTCACTTAAATTCGCTTATCGAAAGTTGCGTATTTCTCTATTTGTGGAACTCGCCGTTTGATACCTTTTTGTAGATCGTTTAAACAGCGTTTTAATGTCCTTTGCATAGCCGGAATGATCTCCTGTTCATAAAACTCCCGCGGTCGAAGGTTGTAGTCGATCTTAACGATCTCTTGTTCGCAGATGTCCCCCGTATCAAGGCCACTATCCGCCCAAAACCATGTCGCAGCCGTAATAGGTTCTTGACGTCTATACGCCCAGCGTATCGAGGATGCACCTCTGCCATACGGAAGCGGTGACGGATGGAATATCAGCGTTCCCAGGTTGGGTTCTGCCAGTTCTTCGTTGCTCACCTTTTCAATCAATAACGGAGCGATAGCGACATCCACAAAAAAATAGGTTTCATTCCAAACTGCCAGCCCCAGCGACTTAACCACTCGTTCGGCCTCTTTATAGGCCGTTGTATCGGAGTTTCCTAATATCTTAACAACCATTATTAATATATTTAAACGCTTGTACGGCTCGGAAATGACCGCCATAGCCAGACGTTGGTCGGCCTGGTTGTCCTTTCCTTGCCGCCGATTTAATCATTGAGCTTATGGACTTCGTTTTATTCGCCCCATACAGGCTTGCCGCCGTCTGTACCCATTTCCGGGAATGACGGAGTGCCCCGCATAGCTGCGGGTGCGACGTATGGAAGAATACGGGCAGCATTTTGCCGCATCGGCCATGTCCTTGACGATGATATTCGCAAACGGCGGCGAGGAACTTTGTGCCAACTCCAATTCCTTGCCATTCGGGCATCACGACCAACCGCGTCGCCCTATAAGCTCCCGCGGTGAATAACGGTGAGACTGCTACATGACAGACAGGCTCACCGTTGATGAATCCGACGAAATACTCGGCAGCCACCGGGGCAGGCAGGTCTAAATAATAATGCTGCTTAAACAATCGGGGGAACACAGTTCCCCGGACTTTATAAATTTGAAGTTTGAGCTGGGGGCGGCGTTGAAGGCAGTCCCGATTGTAAAACCGGGCCTCCTGCATATCATATACCCAATCCGGCTGCAGCCATTCGATAATATCGTAGTGGCAGGAAAGCAGGACAACCTGCCCATCACCTTTTCGCCATGTCTTTGCGAAAGCGGCCGCTCCGACCTTGGCGATTTGTCGGTCGATTACCGAAGTGAACTCGTCGACGACTGCCCGTTTGGGCCGTTCACATACCAGGCGGGCCAGGCCAGCGCGGAACTTCTCACCGTTACTCAAGACGGGAAATGGCCGGAGCCATGCCGGGACATCACCCAGGCCGACGGCTGACAATGCACCCGTTACGGCATTGAAATCTCCGTCTGGGGCGATGCAATCGACGATAGGCTTCGTGGCATCCCACCCAGCGTACAAGTCATAGATGGGCTCACCGAAAATGCGGCTGCCTATACTTGTCTTGCCGCTTCCGGAAGGGCCGACAATAAGACCGATTTTCCAGTCCAGCCCCTCGACGGGAAGCTCGGCCGAGCGTTCCCAATCACAGCCGTTCTCAGCATTGAAAAGGCTTTTTACTCGTGCGGCTCGGTAACTGTTGAAGTCGCTGCAATGGTGTTTTACTTTTACAATCATACAGTAACAATTTTAAGAGTCAAACCTTGAGCGAGGAGCCGTTCGTAAATCTCCCGCTGCTCTTTTTCATCCTTGCAGATGACGATTACGCCATACTGCTCTTTGTAATTAAATGCCATTCAAATATTGTTTTAAGGTGAATAATATTTATCTTTGTCGCATCTCACCCACATACTGCATATAAATGCGCCGAAGACGCGACAGAAGGCTCCAGCCCTCGGTCGTGCGTCTTCGGCGCGCGCTTGCGTAAGTATGTGGGTGAGATCTCTACTTACGGCCGGGGGCTTTTTCATGCCCCCATGTTATGGATCAGTTCTTCATCATCGGCGGTCGTTTTTCAGGTGGGATGTATGGATATTTGCGGTTAGGGATGTAGGTGATCCACGCGAACAGATGCCGCCACCATCGACGGGTATAGAGGGGATCGTGCTGGTTGTAGATCGCCTCGGTTTCAAAACAACTGTTCCCGTAGGCGCGGTTGTAGGGCGGCAGGAGAACTTCTATTGCGACCGAAAGGCCGTAAATCAATAAGGGCGCCGGAACGGCCGCCAGCATCCACCATGCGGAAACCCCGAACAGGAGGTGTGCCGCCACCGTACCCAGCAGACAAACGGCGACGATCTCCAGTTGCTGCCGCATGTGGATTTTCTCGTGATTGAGTAGTCGGGCCGTCAATGCGACGCCCTCTTTCACGAACAGCCAGACCAGCACGGTCAATGCCGTGAAGCGGCCGAACGGAATAAAACGATTATATACGATTTTCATCATATTACGGAAACTCTATAACAGGAATATTTATCGGTATGGCCGTTCAACATCATAAAGCTCAAAGTAATCAGTTTTGAACCTTTCGGAATGGTGATACTCGAGTTGCTGGCATCGCCTGCCAACAAAATAGAAAGGTTCAGATTACTTGCCAGCCCCGCTCTGCATCTCAATACCAATTCGACAATCAGGGGCAAATCGTCAGTTGCCAAAACCGTGCTGTCGATAGTCAGGGAAGTGGCGGATTGAGCCAATAACCGTATCGACGAAATATACCCTTTCCCTTTGGTGTAACTTACATTGGAACTTAAATCCAAAGTTCCACTAACTGTCGTCGTCGAAGTCGATATAAGACATTGCGCCGAAATACAGTCGAGCTTCTCCTTATCAAGCGCAGACATCAGCCCTTTGGATATCTGGGTCGCTACATCCCTTGCAGCCTTGTTGTTCCACGATGATTTTTCAGTGTCGGTTACGAAGCGATGCGTCGAATCCTGTACGATCACCGAGGCGGGATGCGTGGCCGGATGCTGGTAGTTGTTGGCTCCGGTGGCTACACCATCGAGCTTCTTTTTGTCTGCGGCCGACATAAGTCCGTTTGCCGATTGGGTGGCGACAGTCGTCGATGCCTTACCGTTCCAGGTCGTTTTCTCCGTGTCGGTCACGAAACGGTGGTTTGCGTCCTGTGTGACGTTCGAGGCCGAAATAGGCCCCTCAAAATCCCCCCCCCTCCGGCATACGGGAGGGCGTTCCATGAGGTGGAGCCATCTCCGACTTTGTGTTTGCGTGTGTCCGATTCATAGACGACCTCTCCTTTCAGCAGGACGGGGTTTTTGGCCTTGAGTACCGCTGCGGTATATACCGGATGCTGAATCCGGCTCTGAATGGTTTTACTCATATCTGAAATCAAGTTATCGTATTCCTTTGTCGCTTATTCTCGTGAAAAAGACGTAGCTTGTATGGCGAATGTCAGAGGTGCCGTAACTTCTCCTGCATTATCTACCCCTGAAAACATAATATTCGAACATTTATTAGTCTTGTCGGTAGCTGTAGATATGTATATCGTTGTGCATGTTCCTCCGGGAGCGCGAAAAGCAGCCGGTGTGAGTACGGACCCGATGATAAAACCGGGAAGCGTGAATTTGGCAGTTTTGAGTCCTCCAAATTGGACGCTTTTGATAATGAACAAGACAAATCCGGGAACGACTTTCACCATTACTCCCGATGCAGACATACTGACTTGATCGACAATTTCTACCTCTTCGTATCCTTCACCCGGTAAGGAGAGTATATCATCAGTAATTCCGTCAAGCTTCTTCTTGTCAGCCGCCGACATCAGCCCGTTGGCCGATTGGGTGGCGACGGCCGTCGATGCCTTACCGTTCCAGGTCGTTTTCTCCGTGTCGGTCACGAAGCGGTGCGTCGAATCCTGTACGATTACCGAAGCGGGATGCGTGGCCGGATGCTGGTAGTTGTTCGCCCCGGCAGCTACGCCGTCGAGCTTCTTCTTGTCAGACGCCGACATCAGACCGTTGGCCGATTGGGTGGCGACGGCCGTCGATGCCTTGCCGTTCCAAGTCGTTTTCTCCGTGTCGGTCACGAAACGGTGCGTGGTGTCTTGGGTAATGTCTGCGGCCGAAATAGGCCCCTCAAAATTCCCCCCCCCATACGGGAGGGTGTTCCAGGCAGTGGAACCATCTCCGATTTTGTATTTACACGTGTCCGATTCATAGACGACCTCTCCTTTCAGCAGAACGGGGTTCTTGGCCTTGAGTACCGCTGCGGTATATACCGAATGCTGAATCCGGCTCTGAATGGTTTTGCTCATCTTGAAAATACTGTTTGTTTGATGGCTCTTGTTGTTTCGTTAAAGTTTATATAAAAAAAGCAGAGTGCCTCTTATGGTTCGACCACCGATGAGTTTGGACTATTAGAATCTCACGAATGTGAAACTCATATCAGAGGTCCCCCGCTCAATAAAGTGCTTATCTCAAAAAATATCCGGAACCTACATTAGAGCAACATGCTTTGAAATACGAACGATTTCCTTCGATACGCTTTTCCGGTTTTCCCGTAAACATCACAATCCCGCAACGAACCGATGCAAACTGTTTTATCAAACCATACTTATCTTTACCCATATTTAATTTCGTGTCGGTGCTCGTGCCGTTATGAATGATTAACCGTATATTTTGGGCGTATGTACTATCTGCTACCTCCTCAATAAATCGGGCACAGATAGTGCGAACCTTGTTGACGCGCATCCACCCATTCGATGCCTTTGCTTGCTCGATATCGAAAGGTATCGGCGATAGCTTTTCGACTGCCCATTCAGGTTTCGGGAAATCATCGGTATCGACGAGGTGATAACCGATATCATCCGGCCGATCCCGATAGGGCATCACTCTTCGATCCTTTCGATTTCTCCGACGCTTGTAACGAATGAATCCGATATAACACTGAGCCAAGATCGGATCATCTAAAGAACAGCTTGGTTTTATGAGGAATGAACCTTCACTGACCTTCCATATCAGATTCGGAACAGAAGGTGACACCGCATTCCATCGGTCTTTTTCCGTATCGGTCACGAAACGGTGCGAGGCATCCTGCTCGACGTTCGCCGCCGGAATCGTGTCGGGCGTATCGCCTCCCCCGGCATAGGGCAGGCTGTTCCAGGCCGTCGTCCCGTCACCGACCTTGTGCTTGCGCGTATCGGATTCATAAACGACCTCGCCCTTGAGCAGGACGGGATTCTTGGCGGCAAGTGTCTCCGCCGTATAGACCGGAAGCTGTGTCCGGGTTTGGATTGTCATTTTTGCTGCCATAGCGTCAATTCATTCCGGGGATTGAACATTGGATGACCAGCTCGCCGCCCGTCAGGTCGTCGAGCTTCTTCTTGTCTGCGGCCGACATCAGCCCGTTGGCCGATTGGGTGGCGACGGCCGTCGATGCCTTACCGTTCCAGGTCGTTTTCTCCGTGTCGGTCACGAAGCGGTGCGTCGAATCCTGTACGATTACCGAAGCGGGATGCGTGGCCGGATGCTGGTAGTTGTTCGCCCCGGCAGCCACGCCGTCGAGTTTCTTCTTGTCGGCCGCCGACATCAGACCGTTGGCCGATTGGGTGACGACGGCCGTCGATGCCTTACCGTTCCAGGTCGTTTTCTCCGTATCGGTCACGAAACGGTGCGAGGCATCCTGTTCGATCATCGTCGCCGGATGTGTGGCCGGGTGCTGGTAGTTGTTCGCTCCGGCGGCCACACCCGCGAGTTTCGCCTTCTCCTCCGAGGTGTAGTCTTCGGTAGAAAGGCCCTTGCCCGCAACCTTATCGACCTTCTGGCCGATCTGCGTGGCGACGGTCGTAGCGAAATTCGGATCGTTGCCCAGGGCGGCCGACAGCTCCTTGAGCGTATCGAGTGCCGCAGGGCTGCCGTCCACCAGTTCGGCGATGGCCTTATCCACGTATGCCTTTGCCGATTCGAGCGTCGTGCGGTCCCCGCTCTCACGGGCGGATTTCTCCGAAGCCACGGCCGCATCGGCGTGGCTGTTGGCCGACTGAAGCGTCGCGGCATCGCCCTGCCCGCGCTTCTGGGCCTCGTCCGCCACGGAGGTGTCGGTGTAGGTCTTGGCCGAAGAAAGGGTCGTGGCATCGCCTTGTGTCCGCTCCTCGGCTTCCGCTGCGACAGATGTGTCGGTATAGGTTTTCGCGGCTTGGAGGGTCGTCGCATCGCCCTGTTCGCGCTTACCGGCTTCGGCAGCAACGGAGGTGTCGGTATAGGATTTGGCCGAGGAGAGCGTCGCGGCATCGCCCGCGGCCAGTTCCCTGCGGATCGCGGCCTCTTCACCTTTGGCACGTTCGATCTCGTCGTCGAGTCTGCCGTCGAGCGCCTCGATGTCATTTTGGACCTCATTGAACGCCTTCTCGGAGGAGGCTACATGGACGGAGAGGTCGTCGGTTACTTTCTGCACTTTCTTCTCCAGCTCCCGCCCTTCGGCCGTATTGTATTTCCCGTTGAGCTGGTCGGTAAGCCCCTCGACCCCGCTCATCGGGATTTTGTCCTCGGTCTTATGGAAGAAGCTGTCGAAGAGGTCCGAGAACTGCTCGGCCGTTGGGTACATTCCCCGGCCGAACCATTTGCGCAGCTGCGCACGTACTCTGATTGCCATTCTGTAATCGCGTGATAAGAATTTTACTTCGTCCGCATGACATAGGCCAGCGTGTAATAGGGCGGTCGGTTCTCGTGCGAGCTGCCGCCGCCCGTGCGGTCCGTCGTTCCGAAGGGCGTCGTGCGGTCATGCCACGACACGGCCTCGGGATAGGAGTTGTTGCCGCCGCTGCGCCAGCTGCCGTTACCTCCGGTCCAAAGATTCTCCCCGTGTGCGTGCGAGGGCATCTCATCGACGGTGAGCGTGTGTTTCTTCTCGCCGCCCACCTTGCCGTAGCTGCCGTAGTCGGCATCGCTGACGTTGTAGCCCACCACGAAGCGGCCGCGCAGGTCGGGCAGGCGGAAATAACCGCTCGTGGTCGAGAGCTTCCGGCCGTTGCAGTCGTAGGCATTGTTGTAGGTGCTGCCGATGGCCTTGTAGAGTTCGGGGTACTCCGACTGCTTGAGCTGCTGCCCTTCGCAAAGGGCGTAGCCGTCGGGGATGCGGGATCCTGCCCAGATTTCGACCATGCCCAGCGGCGTGCGCTGAATCTTGGCCAGGGCGGTCTGCAACGCCACGATCTGCGCTTCGAGTTCGGGCAGCGACTGCGCCTCGTGGAAGTCCTCCCATTTGTAGTTCTCCTCGCCGACGCCCGGAGCCAGCGACCGCTCGACGTAGGCTTGCGGATATTCGTACCCCTGGGCCTGTACCGGGATCGCGGCTTGTTTGAGGTACATACCGCCCGAAATGGAGCCGCCCTCCCAGTAGAGCACCTCCCCCTCGGGGTGTTCCTTCGTGCGCAGGAACACGTAGCCCTCGTTCCGCTGCGTGCCGCCGCCCGTGAGTGCGCATCCCAGCAGGATCGCCTTGTCGCCCGCCAGGTTGCCGATGATCGACACCACGTGCGCGTTGGTCTGCATGTAGTCGAGCATCTCGCAGTCGGCCGGAAAGTCTTTGTTCGATTGCAGGAGGAACCTGCCCTGTATCTGTTTCATCGTCAAATGTAGTTTATGGAGAATCGTTTCGAAGCCAGCTTGTACGCATCCACCACGGCCCGGACCTGCGTGATGTCCAGCTTGTCGTAGAGCGCCAGCGGGATATTCACCCAGAAGTCGTAGCCGCTCACCCCGCCGTAGCCGCGGCGGTTGAGAATCAGGATTCGGCCCGATCCGCGGCGCGGGACCAGCACCTCGGCGTCCTCCTCGCGTTTGTGCAGGGTGATGAAGCCCACGTTTTCGACCGTTTCGGTGATTGTGATCCTTCGGTCGATGGGATCGAACTTGTCGTTCAGCAGCGCCCGCAGGTAGCACACCTGGCCGTTGTGTTCGAGGCGGTAGTCGCTCTCGCGCTTCCAGAGGATGAACCGCGTGTGCAGGTATTGCAGGGGCGACACGGCGGCGTAGGCCATCGCGGCGAAGAGCGGCCGCCGCCAGAAGGTCGGCAGCAGCAGGAGCGCCAGGCGCTTGAAGTTCACGTCGTACTTATCCATTGTATGCCTTCATATTGAGTACGACGTCGCCCATCTCGAAATAGCCCGCGGCCGGGATGCACCGCGCGTCGATCGTAATCAGCACCTCCTCGCCTGCCGCGACGGTCGTCGCCCCGCGGAACTCCACGATCCGCACGCCGTCGAGCGTCTGGAGCGCATCGACGAGCGCCATGTTGGTATATTCGCCATTGAAGGGCAGGTTCTCGATGTAGTTGCGGACAGCCTCCCGACAGGCGCTCTCGACCGTTTCGGCCACGAGCATCGGGTCGTAGTACACGTCCGCCTCGCAGTTGAAGCGGTCGGGGTCGATGTTCACCAGCGCCGTGCGCACGCCCGCGTCCTTGATCTCGGCGATGTAGGCCGCAAGCTGCGCCTCGGTCTCGGCGTCGAGCCTGCACCGCTTGCCGTCCTTCTCGCCCGCGACCTTGATCGTCAGGAGCGAAGCGTCCCGGTTCTCGACCGCCACGGCGTGCTTGACCACCCGCACCGCCGCGATGGCGTCCTCGGTCATCGCCGTCGTGTCGTAGCGGTCCGTGTCCGCGATCAGCGTCTTGCCCTTCATGAACGCAAGCACCTTGTCGCGGTACCACCGCGGACGGTGCGGGATGATCTCCTCGATGCGTGTATCCATTTCGCCTTTGTACGTGTCGAAGAGCTTCTCCAGCGTCCACGCCGCAACGGCGAAAATGTAGAACAGAATCCCGATGACGGATACCTTGCTGAAATGCGACGTGAAGCTGTCGCCCGGCGTAAATCCGAACAACTCCGCAACGGATTCGTTACGCATGAAATCCGCGCAGATCGTTTCCTTGATTTCCTCGATCGTTCTCATCGTACCACAAAGTCTATTTCGATACCCATAAACCCGATACCGCCGTAAGGAACCATTTCCGTCTCCTCGGCCGAAGGTGCGGTAGCTGGTTTTATTCTATCGGCCGCCAGTTCCTGCACGACAGACTCCTCTCTGGTTGTCGTCATGACGATATCGAGTTTCTGCCCCGTGTTCAGTTCGTCGGTCAGCGCAAGACCGTTACGTTCGGCAATTTCGAACGCGGCCTCGACAGTCCCGCATTCCTGAACTGCGATATCCAGCAGAGTCTGGTTATTTCGTGTCGTAGTCTGCATCGACGGTCAGTTTATTGTTCGTTATATCGACTTCTACATCGTTCACCCGCATACCGTCGGCCTTCAGTTGAGCCGTAATCTCGCGTGCCCATCCAGTCGTTTCGTGGTCATTGGCGATGTTCGTGATCCCGACCCCGAGGGTCGGATATTCTTTCAATTCTCCCTTCATTGCCTGAAGAATCGCAGCTTGGTTCTGAATCGTCACCTCTCCGACCTGCAGGCCCTGCACATAGACGTTTTGGTCGTTACGCCGAGGATCGATTTGCAGATCTCCTGTCTCGGGATCGATCAGTATGCCGATATTCTTAGCCATTATCAGTGTGTTGCTTTTTTATCCTCCAAATCTTCGAGAGAGATGGTTGCGGCCGCCATTTGTTCGGAGAAAATCCCTGCTCCCGTTCCTCCGTTGGCCGCAGCTCCAATGCCTACTCCTGTCAGTCCGGCAGCGACGGCCGTCCGCATCGTTTCGCAGTAGCGCTGAACGCTTTCCAGCGAACGGCGCAACGCAGCGGCCAATACCAGGCCGCCCTGCTTCCCGCCGTTGATTTCCACACCGTCAGCCGTAACCTTCAACTGCATCCGACCGACCGTAGCCGAAACATTGCTCCCGTTCATTGTGACGGTTGTATCGCCGTGACGGTAGGTCAGCGCTTCGATCTCTGAATAACCGATCACGGAGCATTCGCGCAGCTCGCCGCACGAAAGGTCGGCTACCAGAACAATACTTCCCGTTGCAGGTTTCAACAGCAGGCCGCCGTCCGCTCCGCCTTCGATGGCTGCCAGACGGATGCCCGGAATCTCCAGTTCGTTATACCGCGCCCGACAGGTGTCGCCCTCGACGGAGACGACCTCCATCGGGCGAAACAGGAATACGGACTGTTCCGTGCCCGTAATCTGCTGCAAAAGCTGTTTTATCTTCGAGGCGTTATCCATTGTTTTCTATGCGTTTTCCGATGGTGACAACCCGGCTCGCACCTTTGTCGCAAAAAGTCGTTTCGACGCCCAACACGTAATAGCTTCCGTTCTTGTATTCGTACTCCGTGTCGCGGATCTCGGTCAGCCATGTCGGCTCGACATAGGGTTCGAGCCATCCAGTGAACGAGCCCTCGTAGCCGGTATAGGCCCGCACCTTCAGCTCTTCGTCGGCCCGTTGTTCGAGCGATTTCCGATCCGAAACACCCGGCAATTTGAGTGTAAACTTGTCGCCGCCCGTCGTACCGCGTTCGATACGGATCGTCTTGCCTTTGGCATCGGTTCCCTCGACGACAGCCAGAAACTTCCGCTTCGAGGCGTCCCGGTACTTGAGGTCGGACTTCTCGATGTTCACGGCGAAGTCGTAAATGACCTTCTCTCCGATCTGGGCGTATTGCGGATGGACGTGCAGGGTTTTTCCGCGCAGGTAGATGTTGGCCTTCGTTTCACTCTGCACCTTGCGCAGCACGTCGTACCCCGTCGCTGCATGGATGGTGAAGTTATCATACGTGAAATCGTAATCGCATGCCACTTCATATTTTCCGACCTCTTCGGCGACCGAGGTCAATAACGTTTTCACCGTTACGCTTTTCAGGACACGGTCCTTGAGGTCTTTGCGGAATTTGTAGAGTTCATCTTCGCAATGAATACGCACGGAGTCGTTATCAGTAGCGATTTCGGAGACATACCCGGAAAATTCATCGCGCAATATCCGATCATATCCCAGGCGGATCCGAACAGCATCTCCTTCGGCGATTTTCTGTTCGACCTTCAATGCCCGGTTGAAAAGCGTCCCCGGCAGCGTAATATCGGCCGTATCAGCCAGGTTTTCGACGCTGCATTTGATCGCAACCTTTTCGAGCGCCGCCAGCCGATACTTCCCGATCGTTATGTCAAAGTTCATCGAATACATTTCGAACGTCGTTAAACCGGAATAAAAAGCGAAACCGGATTGTCGCTGTATGCTTTGATCTCGTAGTTCTGGTTTTGCAGGCCTTTTGTGTGCGGAAAGCTGACACTCTCTATGGCCAGACGCGTAATACCGAACAGCAGCAGAATATCATGCTCCACGTCGAGGTGACTGGCAGTATCGAACAGATTACGCAACTGCTGGACGCTCTCTTTCGGATATTCGTTTTCCGCGGCGATAAATATGCCTTGGATCGAAATTTCGTAGTCGCCCTGGCTCCATCGCTCTTTGACCGTTCCCGTTCCTTTGCCTTTGGCAGGAGTTCGTCGGATGATTTCGTTCTTGCCGCTGATCGACACCAGGGGTTCAAGCGGGAAAGTGAACCAATTCAGAATCCCGTCAGTCGAACGCTTGAGCCGCAACGGCATGACGGATTTTATCGTTCCGACGGTTGTCATTTCCGTCCGGATTTCGTCCGCATCGGCCGTCCGCACCCCGTCCGTGTCCCTGAGTAGGAAATACGGAGGCAGAGCTCCGAAGCCGCCGAGGGCCTGCGTCGTGCGGATGCGGAGCGGATCGCGCAAGCCATCCGATGAAACGATGACGTCAGGGGTCGCTTTCCCAATGTTGAAAAATACCTTGCCCATCCTATTGTGCCGTTGCGGCCATTTGCAATACCTGAATCAGTCTGTTCTCCAGATCGCGCTGCATGTCGTCGCGCGAACCCTCGTAGCCGCCCTCGAAAACCAGCTTATCGACCAGCGCCCCGAGTGAAATGTTGATCGTCGTGGATCGTTTGCCGCCCGTGGCGATGGCCGAAACGGCTCCCGCCCCAGCCGTACTGCCGGAGGTTCCGTTGCCACTGCCCGGGGTATTCGCTGCCAGCTCGCCTCCCATGCCAGGCAGGGAGGGCGACGCGATCCCCAGCGAGGTTTTCAATTTCGCGGCGACGTCGCCCAGCGACCGTTCGGAATCCCACCGAAGGCGGATGCCGTCGAGCGACACCCTGGCTTTGGCCGCATGGTCCGCGACCCGTTTCGCCCCTTCGATGATCGCCTGCTGGCGGTTCTCGATATCGGCGTTGATCCGGGCGATGGCGGCCTGGTTCTCGGCGCTGTCGCCCAGCCCCACGGCCTCCTTGAACTTGTACCATCCGAGTTTGATCTTGTCCAGGCCGATCATAAGGCCGTTTATCATCGTGCTGAAATAGAGCTTCACGCTCTCCACGAACCCCAGGAACGAATGTTTCATGAATCCGACCGTGCCGTCCCACAGCGTACCCCAGCCCTGCACCTTGTAGCAGACATAGCCGATTACGGCGATCAGTCCGATGACTGCGGCGATGATCCACGTCACGGGACACGCCAGCAGGGCAAGGTTCAACCCGTTCTGCGCTGCGGCCCATGCCCATTTCGCCGTGGTGACGATCCCCGCCCAGGCGGCCATCGCCTTGGACTGGAGCGTAACGAGGAACATGGACGTCGCCAGTATGCCGAGCGCTGTGCCCAATACCGCAACGACCGTCGCGTGCCGCTGCATGAACTCCGAGACCCATCCGATAGCTGCCCCCAAGGCGTCGATGCCTTTTCCGGCAAGTCCGACGATCCACTCCAGCGCGGTCATGGCAGGAATTACCAGCGGCTCGATGATCCCGTAGAGGCGGAACAGCAGGTCGCCCGCCAGTCCGAGAAGCGTGGACCACTTGCCCGCGGCCGTCTGTCCCATCTTTTCGGTCATGCCGTGGAACTGGCCCCCGGCCTGCGTCGCCGAATAGAATGCTTGTGTCACCATCTCGGCCGAGATCTTGCCTTTCTCCATCTCCTCTTTCAACACGCCGATGGATTTTCCTGTCTTGCGGGAAATTTCCGACAGCGGATTGAATCCGGCATTGATCATCTGCAGCAGATCCTGCCCCATCAGCCGTCCCGACGCGGTCATCTGCGAGAAGGCCAGCGTCAATGAGTTCAATTTGTTCCGGTCACCCATTGCGATATCGCCCAGCGCCTTGATGTTGGGCATGATCCGATCCTGCGCGATGCCGAATGAAAGCATCATTTTCGCGGCATCCTGCAACTCGGCTGTCATGTAGGGTGTTACCATCCCGTATTGGCGAATCTCCTCCCGCAGCGCTTCCGATGCTTTCGTGTCACCGCGCAGCAGCACGTCGAAGGCGACCTGCACCTTTTCCCGTTCGAAACCTGTTTGCAGCGCCTTAAATCCCGCCATGCCCGCCATGACGATTGGATTGGTCAGCGTATTGGCGAACGGGATGCTGTTGAAGGCATCCGACAGCATGGTCTTGATCTTGCCACCGTTCACCCGTTCGAGCTGGCGGATCTGTCGTTCGAGGGCCTTGACCTCGATGTTGGTACGACGTATGGCGTTGATGTTACTGGCCGGAATCCACTCGCGCTCGGCACGTAGCGCATCGACACGCTCGCGGAGACTGCCCAGCGTGACACCGCATTTCTGCATGGTGTTGCTCGCACTGTTCACCCGCTGCTCGACCTTCGCCCAGACTTCCAACGCCCGGTTGTTGGTGATGTTGATCTTATTCAACTTCCCCGTGATCCGGTCGTTCAGAGAGAGCGTATATTCGACAACATTTGCCATTGTGTCCGTTTTTTCGTATCTTCGCTGCGTATGGTAGCAGGACTTATAGGTATTTGGTTCGTCGTCGCCGTGGTTTTCTATGTGTTGAAGGCTGCGCGGGCCGTGCTGCCGTGTATCCCGAAAGCGCTCGGCGTGTTGCTCTGCCTGCCTGCGATGCCCTTTGCCGTAGCGTATAAAAACCGTGAAACGCATCCGTGGCAGGCGCGGTGCATCGTCATCGGCTGGTCGCTGCTCTACCTGCTGCTCGCCTTCATTCTCTATATGGAAAATTAGAAAAGGTCCGGATCGCGGGGTTCTTTCCCCCGTGCGTGACAACGGCGCGACTTGCGGAAAGTGACCCGCGGACGATGCCGGCGCGGCCCTCGGTGTTGTCCTTCGCACGGAAGTAAATCTCCCGACAGTCCGAACCTTGTGATTCCGGGCCTGCTATTGCTGCCGTGCGGCTTCCTCCTCCTGCTTGCGTATCCACATCAGTTCATTCACACGCATGGCCCATTCCCAGTCGGTGAGGCTATCGGGGTCGATATGGAGGTAATAGCGCAGCTGGGTATCCAGTTTCCGGATCCAGTCGTGGCCCTCCGCAGGATCGACCTCGGTAGCCTTTAAAGCTTTTCCAGCTCGGCCTCCGCGTAGGGTACGATCTTGTCGAGCACTCCCGACGCGCCCATGAACTTGTCATCGTCGCGGCGGATTGCCTCGCTACCGCCCAGCCAGCACCCGCGCAGCAGGGTTTCGTTGAACTTCAGCGGATCGTTCTTGCCTGCCGTCGTTGCGAACGAGAGTTCGCGGCGCGTGGGTTTGCGCAGGTAGCACACGTGGCCGTTTACCTTGATGGCGAATACCTCGCCGTGCTGTTCTTTCCAAGCGTTGATTTGGTCGGCTGTAACTTCGCCGATAAGGGTTTGTTTGTTCTCCATTTCGATTTTTTCGTTGTTTTGCCCGGCCGGAGCCGGATCGTTGTTCGTCTTCGTCTACTCTCTCCGTAAGAAGAGGAAAGGCAGCTTGAGGTCCTGGAACTTATCGCCCTGGTTGGTTTCGCGCGGATCCTCCGTGAACTGTACGCCTCGTAGCTTGTGGATCGTCGGGAGGTCGCCCTTCTCCGGGTCGCCGTAGGAAACCACTATGTCGAGCTGAATGTCGAGCAACGAGCCGCCCGATGCAATCTCCAGCGCCTCGACTTCGGATTGCGTGAGTCCGATTTCTCCGTCGTTCGAGATATTCCCGCTCTGAATAGCCAGCGCTTTGTTCCCTTTGCCATAAAGCGCCTCTTTCTCCTTCTTGGTCGTGTACTTGATCGAGCGGAAGCCCATCACGTCACGGCCGCCCATGTAGGCGGTGATATCCTCCCAGCCGTATTCTTTGCCATTGATCATTGTCCTGTCATTTTATGCGGTTTTGAACCCAAGCTCCACGTCGATATACTTTGCATATCCGTTGGGCTTGACGCGCAGCCCGATCTTTACCTGCGAAGTGGCCAGAATGTTCTGGTCGTAGTCGATCTTGCACTCCACGCCCGTATCGGACGAATCCGACGGATCGTTGCCCAAGTTGCCCTGTGCGGTCATCTGCGTCTCGATGGCCTGCTCGACGTCGGCTTCGACGGTCGAGCACCAGGCGGGAACCAGAGTGCCGGACTTCGAGACCGGAACCTCGTCGTTGAGCCACTCGACCAGCTGCGCGTAGGCGATGCGGTACGCCTTGTCGATGACACGGCGGTTGGTCAGCGCGCGGTAGTCGTCCTCGGGCGTCGTGGCCAGGTTGTCGTCGGTGATGAAATACCCGGCCTTGCCGACGAACGTGCGGAAGGTGATATAGCCCTTGTCGTTGATCGTCTCCAGGTCGGCCAGTTCGGCGGGCTCGGCCCCCACGTAGAAGGTCAGCGGCTGGAGCGCACCGTCGCGCACGCGGCTGATTTTCCGCTGGACGGCCGAGGTGGCGATGCGCCCGGCGACGACACCCATCGCGGCGTTCTTCGACGAGGCCGCGGTGTCGCCGAGCACCACGCCCGCACGGTTGTATTCCGTTTCGGTAAGGTCTTTCAGCGTCGCAGGGTCTCCGGCATAGCCGTAGCCCTCGACCAGCGAGAAGATCGGCGCACGCAGCGTGTCCGTGGCCCAGTCGCCCAACTGCTGGGCTTTCGGCAGCGCGGCGAACACGTCGGCGTCGAGACCCTCGGTGGTCGTCAGTTCGTAGGCTTCGGCCGGAGTCTTGAAAGCGACGAGACCGCGGATTTTGCCGTTCGACGCCTTGAGCAGGGCCACGGCTCCGGCGGCGTTGTCCTTGTCGAATGCGTTGGCGAAGGTCTCGCTCTCGGCATAGCCCGTCAGCCAGAGCTCCGTTCCGTCGCCCGCCTCGGCGTAGAACTCCTTGACGTTGCGGTAGAGGTTCGGGTTATTCTCCGACGTGACGCCCAGCGCCTCCAGGTCGGCGAGCTTGCGCAGCGTATACGCCTTGCCCAGCTTGAACTTGTCGTCGCCCGTCACTTCCTTCGCACCCAGCGCCATCATGCCGAGGCAGCCGTCCGCCATCGCGGCCACCTGTCCCAATGTGCCGTTGGCGTAGTTGATTCGTACTCTCGGTAACATTTATTTGCGTTTTACGGTGATTACTGCCTTGTCGCGGAGCGTGGCCGCATGGTTGCGGGCCTCGGATTCCCTGAAGAACCCGAACCCGTTGGAGGTCATGTAGACGACAGGGGCATCCGGGTATGCGGCCAGGATTCGCCCGGCCTCGGCCTTCAGACGGCTCCCGACTCCCGATTCCGTGGTTGCACGGTCTGCCGCCTCACGGGCCGCCGCCTCGGTAGCCTGGCGGGCCGCCAGTTCCTCCGGGGTGTCATCGGTCTGCCGATCCGCCGTGCCGCTCTCATCATCGGATGCGGAGTCCGGCCGGAGACCGGGTGTCGTGTCCGGAGCTTCGGGGACCGACGGCGTCGGTTCCGCCTCCTTCCCGGCGGCGGGTTCCGTGTCGGGAGCCGGCTGGAGATCGGGCGATTCGTTCCCTACCTGCATAGACACGTCCGCGGTCTGGACGGAGGCTCCGGCCGTTTTCGGAGCTTTCCCGGCGGTTTTTGCGGTATGATTGTTTTTTGCCATTCAATTGTTGTTTTAACGGTGTTTGAATAATCTGTAAGTGCCATAAGCCACGACCAGCAGTCCGGCAATGCACAGGGCATGCTGCCACCAGGTAAGGCCGCGACGCTGGGCCGTCGTGAGATCTGTTTCGGCGGCTTCCTGCCGGGAGGTATTTCCTTCCGTCCGAAGCTGCTGCCTGGCATGACCGCCGCCGAGGATCGTGTCGGCCTGGATTCGGTGTTCGGTCTGTCGTACACGGTCCGCCTCGTGAGTGGAATCCGTAAGGCGCCGCCGTTGGATGGTCTCCCGCCGCAGGGGCGGTGTTCCGGTCAGCGTATCGACTGGACGGGAGGTGTCGTATTCCCGTGTGACGGTCTCGACCTCCTCCCCGACAACCCGGTGCAGATGCCGCTCGCCGTCGAGGTTGCGGATCAGTTCCTCGCACAAGGCCCGGAAAAACAGGCTGTCGCGCGTCGAGAGTTCCTCGCGGAGCACCTGCATCCGAAGGTCGTTTTCCGCTCGGCTGTGCACCGCCGCCGTCCGGCGGGAGGGCGCACAGGCGCAGAACAGTGCTGCCAGGAGGAGCGGGAGGAGGATTCGCCGCCGTGTCATACAGGGTACTTTGTGAACAGATCCCAGCCCGCCCGAACCTCGTCCATGCGTGCGGGCGTTCCGTTCTCCACGCGGCTCATGGCCGCAACGACCGGAATCATCCGCTCGCCGCTCTTGGTGTCGAGTGGCTCGTCGGGCGACACCTGCGCTCCGGCAGCCACGGCCCGGATGTAGTTCTCCGTATGGTTCTCCACGAGCGGCGCATAGCGCGAGATCATCTCCCGCAGCGTGCGGCATCCGTGACGCACCCGGTAGGTGTGGAGCAGCACGAACATCGCCCGGTAGCCCCACGGCATCGACTCGAACGCCTTAAAGGCCGGGTCGGAACTCCTCGTCTCTCCCTTGTATTTGGTCGCACTCCGGCGGATATTCCCCGGGTTGCAGTTTCTTAGTCCTCTGCTCATCTTCCTTTTGATCGTTGAACTCGAATAACTTGATTAACACGGGGCACTTGTGCGAAGGCGTCTTGCAGCGGAAAGCTTCCTGGATTATCCCGCTCTTGCGCTCCGACTCGTGCTCCTTGATCTCGACCTTGGCCTCCAGCTTCTCGACTTTGGCCGTCAGACGGGTGATCTCCTCCTGAAGCAGGGCCACCAGTTTGGACGTCTCGTCGATACGCCGTCCGTTCTTGCCGAGAATCCAGCTTACCAGCGCGATGGCGATAGGTGCAATGACGTAAATAATCCAGGTCTCCATCCGCTACTCGGCTGCCGCCTGCCTGATCAGTACCACGCCCGCCTTGTCTGCCCGGATGCTCTTGCCTCCGGCGCGCTGGAGGAACGAAATGATGTCGCCGTAGTAGAGCGGGTTGCCCTGGTCGTCGAACAGAAGCGAATCGCCCAGCGCGCGCGACACACAGTCCTCGTGCCATGCCAGACCCGCGGCGCAGTCCGTCGCAGCGTTGGCCGCGCTCCAGGGCTTCAGCGTGCCGTCCGTAGCGACCTTCGCCACCTTCGAACGCTTGTAGAAGTCGAAACCGAGGTATTTGCCGATCACACCGCGGGCGGGGTCTGCGCATACCAGGAAGCCGTTGCGCTCGGCGTCCGTCAGGGAGTTCAGCAACTGGTTGTACATCCGTGCGTCGAGCAGGATGCAGCGGCCCTCCTCCGGGATGTCCTGCTCGTCGAAAAGCGTCTGGAGCTCCTCGACGGTCTGCTTGGTCATCCGCTTGCGGTTGCCCGTGGCCTCTTTGATGTGTGCGGCGACGGCCTCGCCGAGCGTCTCCACGACCTTCACCCCTTCGGGAATCCAGTTGTAGATGATCGACTCGTAGATGTCCTGCGCGAGTTTGCGGCGCGACTGGCGTGTGACGCTTTCGCGCTTGTTGTAGGACAGCTCCACCTGCTCGGCATGGGGGATGCGCACCGGGTCCACGGTGAACTCGTCCATCTGATAGATCAGATCGACGTCCTTGCGTTCGGTCACGTTGGCGGGGAAAACCGTTCGGTTTTTCTCCACGTTCGGAGCCGCCCCGGCGTTCGGAACGTGCACCGTCTTTTCGTTCACGAACTCGCTGTGATCGACCGAGCGGGCCGCGAACGTGTTGTTGGCGAACAGTCCTTCGATGATGGACTTCACCCAGATTTCAACTTGTAATGCCATTCTGTTTTGATTTGTTGATGATGCGTTTTCGGCTATCCCCGGCAGATGTGCAGCGAGGCGGCCATCTCCTTGTACTTCTTCTCGTAGAGGTCGGGGTGGTTGGCTTTGAGCTCGGCGAGCAGTCCGGCACGGTCCAGCTCGTCCCACGACTTCACGGCATACTTGCCCGCGTCGCCGCCCTGCGTCCCTGCCAGGCTGGAGAGCTTCGTGCGTTCCGGTACGCTGCCGAAGATCTTGCGGGCGTTCTCCGGGTTGGCCTTGAAGGTCTCGACGGCGGCATCCCTGGCATCGGCCGAAATCTTGCCCGCCTTGACGAGCGCGTCGGCGAAACTTACCGCCTCGGCGGCCACGGCGTCCTCCTTCTCCTTCCTGAGCCGGGCGATTTCCGCTTCGGCCGTCTCCTTCGCGGCCTTGAGGTTGGCGATCTCCTCGTCTTTGGCCGCGACGGCCGTGACGATCGCTGCGCTGACGGCAGCTTCGTCCATCTGGCCGCTTTTGCTGCCGAGGGCAACGATAGCCTCGGCCGACAAATTGATTTTTTCCATTTGTTCTTGATTGTTGGTTTGGTATTCTGCATCGACCGCAGCGACAAGCTGCATGGGGTCTAAATTCATGAACTCGTTACGGGCCGAGGAGGTGATCTCGTCGCACAGCCCCGCATCGAGCGCCTCCGCTGCCGAGAACCACGTCTCCTCGCGCATCAGCTTCGCCATTGTCGCCTCGTCCTTGCCCCGGCGGACGAGGACCTGCCGCAGCATGTCGGTAAGCCGCGCCAGTGCCTTCTTCTGCTTGGGGCTCGTCGCCTTTCCGCTCTCCCCCGTGAAATAGGGGTCGTGGATCATCATTTTAGCGAAGTCCATCATGCACACGCGGTCCGCAGCCACGGCGACAACGGCGGCCATCGACGCCGCGATGCCGTCGATATGTACGCAGACGGGGGTGTTCATGGAGAGGATGGCCGAAACGATGCTCATGCCCTGGAAGACGTTGCCGCCCGGAGAGTTCATCCGGATATGAATCATATCGAAGTCGCCCCGGTCGAGCGACGCGAGCTCCTGGGCGAAATAGTCGCCGTCCACCCGCGGGCCGATTGCGCCATAAAGCCGCATTACGGCTTCCCGCGGTGTTTCGTTTACGGAATCTATGTACGTTTTTTCCATCGTCGTCAAAAAGCAGCGGCTTAGCCAAGGTAGCAATCACCGCTGCGCGATCTTATCGCTCAGAGCCGACCGTTGCTACTCGGCCCCGGCTCTGTCTGTCCGTCCATAATAAGGCTTTGTAGCGGAAGGGGGATTCGAACCCCCGACCTTCAGATAATGAGTCTGACGAGCTGGCCTCTGCTCCATTCCGCGATTCATGGTGCAAATATCGCCCGGGTAAACTCGCGTAACAAATAGAGTGTAAATAATTTACACTCTATTTTTATTCGGTGGGCGAATGCCCCAATTTTGCACCGTACAAACCGCCCGGAAGGGCTGAATAGAATCGCTGTGAATGGCTAAAACGACCAAAAAGCCGAGGACGAAGCGAGAGCTCGACGTTCTCCGGGATTATGCGTGCCGTCTGTTTCTGAGCGGCGAAACGCAGCGGGTAATCGCCGCGAAAACCGGACTGACGGAGGCCACCGTCAGCAGGTGGGCCAGGGAGGAGAACTGGGACGCCCGGCGCCGGGAGCAGAACTCCTCGTCGGCCGCCCTGGTCAATTCACTGATGTTGGCAGCGAAGAAGATTTCCGAGCTGATCATCACCAAGCTGAACAAGGGCGAAACGGACGACATCGACGGCATTACCAAACTGTCGGACAACATCGCCAAGGTCATGGCCTCGGCAAAACGCATCGCAAAGGGCATCACCAAAGACGAGATCATCGATGTAATCATCGATTTGGAGCAATGGATGATGCAGCGGGCCGAGACCAACGAGGAGCTGACGCCCGAACTGCTCACGACCATAAACGGCCTGCACAAGAAGTATATCGAATACATTTCCGCACAGGAGGCGTAACGAATGGCATCCGTCAGCAGAAAATACAAGGAGGCGCAGGAACGCTGGATTCAGCATTGCCACGACATCGAACGATCAACGGCCAAGATTCCGAAGGGAACGGAGCAGGAGCGAAAGGACCGCATCGCCCGTGCGCGAAAGGATTACAGGTATTTTGTCCGCACCTATTTTCCCCACCTTGCGACGACCGAGTGCGCGGACTTCCAGGTCGATGCCGCGATTTACATGCGGGACCATGAAAACGCCCGCGGCCTGTTCGAGTGGGCGCGCGGGCACGCCAAGTCCACGCATATTTCGCTCTTGCAGCCGCTCTGGCTGAAGATCCAGCCCAACGCGCAGCCGTTGATCATGATTCTGGTGTCGAAAAGCCAGGAAGCCGCCCGGCGCCTGCTGGGCGACTTGCAGGCGGAGCTGGAGTCCAACGACCTCTATAACGCAGATTTCGGCAATCAACGGGGAGCGGGAATATGGACGAACGGCGAGTTCACGACGGCCGCAGGCGATCTGTTCATCGCGCTGGGACGCGGACAGTCGCCGCGAGGCATCAAGAAGCGCGGGCTGCGGCCCAATTATATCGCGGTGGACGACATCGACGACGACGAGCTGGTGCGCAATCCCCGGCGCGTGGGCGAAGCGGTGGACTGGCTGCTGACGGCCCTGCTCGGAACGATGGCGATGGGGCGCGGACGCCTGGCCGTCGTAGGCAACCGGATCGGCCGCACGTCGGTCATCGGCACCCTGGCGGATAATCCGCATTTCCACCATACCGTCGTCAATGCGCTCGACAGAAAGGGCCTTCCGTCCTGGCCGCAGAACTACACGCTGCGGGAGATCGCCGAAATGCGCGGCATCATGGGCGAGCGGCGTTTCCAGCGCGAATACATGAACAACCCCGTCAATGCGGGAACCGTTTTCGAGGAGAAGCACATCCGCTTCGGAAAGATGCTGCGCATGCGGGAATACCGCGCAATCGTCTGCTACACCGACCCTTCGTTCAAGGCGTCGGCGACGGCCGACTTCAAGGCGACGATGCTCGTCGGCATCACGCCCCAGGGCAAATACCACGTGCTGAAAGCCTATGCCGACCAGACGAAGGTCTCGACGATGGTCGAATGGCACTACGACGCCCACGATTACGTCGGGGACAACCCGGTGCGGTACGAAATGGAGGCGGGATTCATGCAGGACCTGCTCCTCGACGAGTTCCGCAAGTACGGCGAGAAGGTCGGCTACCAGATACCCATCGTCGGAGACACGCGCAAGAAGCCGGACAAATTCGCACGCATCGAAGCCTTGCAGCCCCTGTTCGAGCGCGGGGACATCATCTTCAACGAGCTGGAGCGAGATTCGCAGGGAATGCGGGTCCTCGTCGAGCAGCTCCTCTGCTTCGAGAAAGGCAGCAAAATTCACGACGACGCCCCGGATGCGCTGGAGGGGGCGATATGGAAGTTGAGCAACTCAGTGCGTAAGACCAACAACCGCTATGCGGTGGGCCGTCGGGCCAGCCGCAGGTGGTAAAATCAATAGGACAATGTATCTGACACCGGAAGAACTGAAAAGCCACATGTACGCCCATATCGTCGAGGAGATCACCGAGGGCGACGA
>ERZ1673701.44-NODE-44-length-164156-cov-173.751501_pt1 | contig 164156 bp, 126 predicted proteins | sample MGYA00580231_ERZ1673701 | MGnify/ENA primary metagenome ERZ1673701 (study PRJEB41218, sample SAMN15661798) | gut metagenome | host: Homo sapiens | place: Canada: London | collected 2015-08-20/2019-03-30 | study: EMG produced TPA metagenomics assembly of...
TAAGAAGAGTTTGTTGTTTTATGAATCTACAATGTGTATTTTATCGGATGCTTACCTAAAAGAGGATGGGAAGAAGTGGAAAGTAGAATTTTGTTGACAGTATGGAAATCTGAATACGTAAATCAAGAGACTGTCGAGGGAGAATGTAATCCAATCTGTATGAGACCATAAAACCAATAAAGGAGAACTCAGGTTCTAACTTGAATTCTCCTTTATATCCATCCTTTAGCTGAAATAATCAATCTGACTTATCATCATTAGAAGATTCATCTTCTTTATTGTCTGTATTATTATTTTTTATATCATCACCTAATTCATCAATACAGCCAAGAACGACTTTATAATTATCCAGTAATTTAACTTTCTTTCTACCTCTCACTACTAAATAAAAATAATATTCTAATTTCCTGTATGCCAGTTCTACTCTAATCCAATCATTGCCATTTTCTTTACCAATAGAATACATTGCCCTCAAAAGATTTGTGTCAATTGCCTTATCAGCAATGATGCATTTAATAGCAGTATTAAATTCATCTTCTGTCTGTATAAGATAATCATTACTTAATAGAACAAATGCAACATTAATAAGATGATACATTTGTTCTGCATCATCTTTATGTATTTTATCTGCTATTTTTTTAGAAAGAACATTACCACCTAAACCACCAATCAAACCACCAAGGACACCACCAACAGAACCACCTAATGCAACACCTATATAAGCACCTATGGTACCTGCAAATACACAACTTGTATTTACAACTAAATTTTTCACGAACTGAGGCTTTGAAATCTGGCCAGATAATAAAAAATATGTATCAGGTAGAGATGAAACAACAAGAACAGATAGGTTTGTTACAATATTAGTTCTAAAAAAATTACTAGCATATTTTTTTGCTGCGTTTTTAGCTGCTGCACCATAAATATCTTTACCTAAAATATTTTTAGCCAGATTATGTATTATCTTTTTTCCTATATCAGTTTGATATACATCATTCAATGTATTATTTACCACTTTCTGTGTGGCAGCTGCAAAATTTCTACCAAAAGTTGTTTTCAATAACTGTGAAGCCATTATACCAGAAGACAACGTAATAGTACCTGTCTGCAAACCTGAAAGGAATGATAATTTTACAGAATCCTTCAGTTCCTCCATATTTCGACAAGAAACAGCCATCAAACATAGCTTTATAGAAAACGAAATACCAAAAGCAGAAAGCGCTATAATAGAATGAGTTTTAGCATCAAATATTAAAGAATCAATATTACCAGCTTTTGTAAGATTAACAGCTTGCCTATATGTATAATCACCTCTTTTGATTATTTTATTTGCATCGGCTGGATCTGAATAACCAGGGACTTTACCTTCCTTAATTTTTATTTCCATTTCTCGAAGTGCATCCAAGTATTGATCTTTGGGAACCTCCAATATTTGCCCTTCATATTTATACAAACCAGTCTTTTTATCAAAGGCTTCTGAAACCGTATATTTAGCAGAAGCACAATACTTAGTTTGTATCTTAATGCCATCAACAATACGATCTGGACCGCTTTCAGAATTATTTCGTCCACTAAACTCCACATTATGGCCATTTAATATATCATTCAATGCATTACCATCTTCTGCTGCATAGCCATGACCAGCCGAACCTTTTGGACCACATCTGTATTTCATCCATTGAGTATTTAGTTCTAACTGCCTAGCTGTTAAAACACCTATTGCTGAATTCACAACCTTATCATCCAACATATCAAGATATGAACATCTAAAACATTTAGGACAAACAAGACAGTTCTCATCTAATTCTGTTCCGCAATTTAAACAAAAGTGCTTCATCCTAATATTTTATTTAATTCATCATCAGAAAATCTGCTAACTTGTCGCATATATGCAATAGTAATAGTACAAGGTACTAACACTCTATATGCAGGACCAGCTATATCAAAAATAGTCCATATAGCTGTTAAAGCCCAAGCTACTGGACCTGCAAAAACAGCAAAACTCCTACTAGCCGCAATCTTAGCTAAATATCCAAGAGCTGCATTTTGAGCAAATTTTTTACTTAACTGAAGAACTATAATACCAGCTAATTTAACAAATAGAGGAGAACTTGGTTTAAGCCTTATTATCATATCTTTTAACTCTTCCTTGGTATAAGTATGAGAAAGGTGTTTAACATCATCCTCTGTCATCTTATCAATAGACATAACAAAGATATGCTGTAGTAGATATTGTTCGATTAACTCCGTTGAACTACAAGAATTAAAATTAACACCTATACGTTTTGCAACTTGCTCTAGAATCTCACGATAAGCGACACCATGACCTCTAAACATGTTTAATATAGTGTTACCACCAAAACGCTGCAATTCATCCACCATACTAGGTATAACTACCTTCATATTATTAGGATAATTATTCTTATAAACACTTTTCGAAGAGAGTTCTTCTGTTAATCTTTCATTTCCCTTCTCATCATATACTAATGTATCTGCTAACAATACAAGTAAATCATTACTACAATCATTTAAAAATAATAAATCCTTATCTTCCATACTAATTTTATTTTTTATTATTCAACATGTATTCAGTTAAACTTAACAGAGGGAAAATAGCTGTTTTTTTCCCTCGTAATGTCCGTAACGTTGATGTAGAAAAAGCACCTAAAACAGCCCCTAACCCCCAACTAACATTAGCTATGCTTGATGTAGAGATAAGCCCTAAAGAAGAAGCTATTTTACTTAAAGACATTGTAACTATAGATTTCGTCATTTGGTCACCCGTACCCATCAATTGTAAAACCATAGTTCTAAAAAATGGATAAGTTGACTCTATATCAACAATGCCTTTTTCTTTGATAGTTATGAATTGATTATAATCAACATCCATAAACAAAAGAACATCTTCAACATCAGATTCTTGTGCCATTTTCTCTTTTGAGAAAGAAGATACTTGTTCTATCGAGAACTTGTTTCTTAACTTATTTGCCACCAAAATTGCTAAATCATATCGTTTAGTATAAATCGATGTATCAATACCTAGTTCATCAAAACATTTTTGCAGGATATTCGTTTTTAACGAAGCACCTTCACCTTTAAAAAATAAACTTAACTGTGCAGGGTTAGCACCTGTTAATTCTGCTAATTGTGAATTTGTAACACCTGCTAGTTTCATCCGATTTTTAATATCATCAATTATCATATTTCTTATTTTTTAGGCAAAAAAAATAAGAAATATTGAAATATCAAAATATTTTTATTTAGAAATTCTAAATTTTTTCTCAGGCTGCATTTTGATAAAATAATGAAGTTTTATAATTAAACAGTTCAATTTTAGAAAACACTTTATGAAACAATAATATTACATTCTAACATAATTAATAAAAGAAGTGTAATAGGAGGTAAATATTATATATGTTATAGCTATATAATCCTATATGTATAATATTAATACTTAATTGAACATTACAGAAAGCAAGCATATTGTAAAAAGAATTTCAAAATTATATCTAATTATATTCTTATTGATTGTCCATCATAAATATCTTCATTACTATATTTCTGTCCAACTTCCCACTCACGTTTCTCGCTATGACTGCCACCACCTGCATCACGCAGCTTGGCCTTGCCAGAGAAACGTGAAGTATGCTTTGTTAATTGCAGGTGTTTATGCCGTTCAATTTGCTTTATCGGCTGTTTCTTCAATCGTTTAAGATTGAAGTTTTCTTCAGTAAGATTTAGAATTATGTGTTGCCTGAAATTTATAGCATAAGTTGCATCTTCTTCTTGACGGATGGTGAAGCCCTCTTCATGCAATCTGCTTCTGACAGAGGAAACATTTTCGTCATTGAATATCTCACGCAGACAGTTTACAACATCAGTGTAGTAGTGTGTTCTTTCCGGAGATATATCTACTAAATCTTTCCGGGATACCTTGAAGATTTTGCAGAGCAGATCACGTTCAGCCTCAGTTGCTGGGTTGAACATTTCTACCATAGCTATACGGTTATTACGGTCAATTGCTTCTGCCATAAAAGGTTTTAACGGACGGCTTTGACCATCAAAATAAATGATGCCTTTCTTGATATAGGCACGCTGCTTCCTGATTTTACTGTATATTTCACCCTGGGTAATCTTCGGATTGAGTGTCAGTAACCGGTCAATATAGTCCTCAATCCGATTGAACCGTTCTTCAGGAGTAGCGAAGTCCAGAAGTTCCTCTACAGCCAGCACTCTTGCACCATGAATGACGGTCTTGTTTGCATGATCAACGAGCATATACCCATATGGTACATCCTTCTTGCCGAAGAACACAATGTCAATACCGAACTTCGTTTTCAGTTCCTTCTGCAGTTCCTCCTTGTTGGAACTTACATCACGGTATTTCTTTAATATGCTTCTAAGCTGACGGGAACGAGCCCTTTCCAGATAACCGCTCTTGAAAAGACTTTCTATTTCAGTAAAAGGAATTTCCTTCTGAACCTTTCCACCATGCTTGACGAATACATTCTCATCTTTCTGATAAACCTCATAGCCCATGGAAACCATTATTGCCTTGAACTGGGCAAAGGAAGAGAATGTATATTGTTTGGCAGTATCAATATCATCTTCTGTTTTCTTTTTCCTGTCATTTCCAAGAATATGGTCTATGACCTCCTGGGAACGTCTGCGTTCATGGCTGTGCTGAATTTTCCTTCCATCGGGTGCCACTCTCGAAGTGATGATATGAAGATGGGTATTCTCCGTGTCATAATGGGAATAAATGAGCAACGGCTGACCGGATTCTCCGTATCCCATTTCCTTGAGATACTGGTGTGCAAAATCCAGCAACTCATCTTCCGACATTTCGTGTCCCTTGCATGATATGGCCACATGAAACTGTGGTTTCCTGATTCTGCTGTTCTGTGAACTGTACTTCTGGAGATAACCGACCAGTTCACTTGGGGTAGGTTTGTGAAATGTTCCGAGTGAACCGAAATTCTGAATCTCGATAAGCCGTGCAACACCTTTCGAGACTTTATGTTCATTGTAACCGACTGCATGGAAGTTAGTGCTTCCCGGTAATATGGTTGCTATCATATTGAATTCTAATTATCATGGTTTATTTGACTGAGTAACCGAAATACTTCAAGCTCATGAATCTACGGTTACACAATAATAATATCTGAAATGATTAAATACCGTGTAACTAATAACTCAGATTTTGACTGATTTCTGTGTCAGAGAATCAAGGTCTTTCTTTATTCGGTTCAATGTATCCTGAGTTTCAAGAATAACCGGTAACAGAACTTCCTGAATATAGCTGGGTGCGAGTAACCCGGTAACCGCAAGCTCATTGGCACGTTTAACCGACTGATTAATGTTTCCTCCAGCCCAGGAAAGTTCATTCTGATATTTGCGGTAAAACAGACAGAGATCATTCATCAGTTCGAGCTGTCTTTTGGTTCCGATATTTGAATATTCTGCCAGTGCCGAGCGTATATAATGGCTCACAGATGAATAGGAGGCAGATTTCTCCTTAAACTGTTGTACTTCCTCTGGTGTCATTCTTACCTTGATGTATTTGGTTCTCTGATTCTTCATACTTGGATACATTGGTGGTTAGGTTTCCCGGACCATCTTTCGCCATGCGAAACAGCGGCCAGCCGCTCCGATGCGCCAGCATTCGGCAAGTTACTTTTGTGAGTACGAAACAGAGTTTTGTGGCCACAAAAGTACAACTTGCTTGGAAAACTCTGCACGGCAGAACGATGCCTTCCGGGAATGATTATTATACCCAAATTTACCGGAGAAAGCTGTTGCAAACCGAAATCTGCAACACAATTCTTTGGAGGCATATTCCTGCTTACCATGTGCTGTAGCATCCGGTTGTCCTGGAATATCCATATAGCGGAATATTGTTGTATAGAGTCCTAGAACCTATCAAGCCAATTTCAGTGTGTTCTGAAATAGATGCTACAAGCATTATTCAATCATAGAACCATACAAATCGAAGTAATCAGTAAACAATGTTCCGTTATCTATGGTTGGATAAACCAAAGTTTCAAAACACACAAGATGTAGTTATATGGGATAGATGGCTATTGTTCTCATAAGAACTATATCCAATATAATATGTAGTCCCGATACCATGATAGCATGGTAAAAGTAACCTGATTATCTAAGTTATCGGAATCCCAATAAAAGGGAAAATAAAATCTTGTTGAAGATGCAACTGGTGAAATGGCCATCGGAAAATCTCATTTTATCTGAACTGCATTGCAAAAACATTCAGGTAGAATAACCCTGAAATCAGAGTCTGGAGATACCTCGTTAACATGGTGATGTAACACTGATAATCAGTAAAAAATCTACTCGAATAACAAGAAAATAGTGTTGCGTAAATTTCCGTATCTCATTGATTTTTAGTATATTTATATAATTAATAAGGTCTTATATTCACTAAATATTACACGTTATGTTTGAATTGTTGTTGATTATATATCTGTTGCCGGTATTTATTATCGGTATGTTGCTCCTGAAGCTGGTATTCTGGCTTTTGAGGATTGCCATACGTCTTGCTGTATGGTTGGTTAAGAAAACTTTCATTCTTATATGGAAGTTTATCGTACTTGTCTTTGCCATACTTATAGGCCGTGAAGTATTGCCCTGGAATCAACCGGACAAATAGAAAGGAACCGCACCAATATGAGAAATGGTACGGTTCTGATAAAGATAAGTAGAATCCTCCCTTTGCGTTAGTGGTTTGTTCCAGTTTGTCGATTACATGAATCCTTTCCCTTTGCTTCTTTCATATACAACTTCCTTCTTGGAATCACAGTTCATAAGACGGAACTGAACCATACATCCGGTAGGAATATCCTTCGGCAACTGTTCAACCAGTCTGTCGATAACCTGGTCTACATTACTGAAACCAATGTCAGTTATTTCACCGATAACATTACCTTTGAAATATGCACGGCCATAAATCATCATCTTCTTTGTGATGCGGAACATCTTGTCTGCCGGTGTCTCGAAATCACGTGCTTTACCTTGCTTACTTTTCTTGCTGCTGAAGAAAATGAAGTCAATCACTTTAGCATTCAGTTCCCAGGCTGGAGTAAAATCTATCTTTACATAGCCTCTTGTTATATTCAGTCCATGGCTGTGATTCATGCCGAAAGCAACTTCATACAGATTGGCATCACAGTCATTTTGGGCAATTGTAGCCCATGTATGACGGAAAGTGTAATAACAGTAGTAATCCTCCTTCTTCATTCCCATATCGGCACATATCTTTCTGATTCCAATATTTACATTGGCATTGAAACTGTCCGGGTTACTGTAACGCTTATGGAATTTGAAAAGATATTCATCATTCTCGTCTGAAAGATACTTGTCAAATGTGGGCTGAATGAACGGTTCCACGCGCATTTCAATATAGGCTTCGTCTTTCCGGCTGTGCTTTGTCTTAGCTCTTTTATATCCGATAACTCCATCCTTATAGTTTTCTTTTTTAAGCTCAAAAATATCTACGGTGTTTATTCCACCCAGACACAAGGATAGGAGTGCCACATCTCTGCCCAGTTCCGGAAGAGAGGAAATCATTTTGGTTTCCGGTAAGGGACGATTGAAAAACTCCCTACATGCCTCTGCACTGATGGCTCTTTGGACTGTACTGTCAGATTTTGGAATGGATACTTTTAACCAAGGATTGTATTTGATTCGCACGATACCACGTTCTTCATCGTTCAGCTCTATAAGTGCCCTTTTGAATATCTGTCTTAAACAGGTCGGGTACATTTCTTTCGCCCTGTTCGTCAACGAAAGGCTATTAATCCATCTTGTCAAAACAGAAGATGACAAGTGAGTAAACATAACTCTGGTTGTTCCCAAATATCTTTCGAGGTGGTTTACAGCCAGACGGTAGTTCTTAGCATTACGTTCATGTCCTTCAGAGGCCATACGGTTAATGAACTTTGTTGCATAGTCACTAAAACATATTTCTTCATCTGAATGGATAAGGAATTCAATTAGTTCAGCAACAGAATAATTTGAGACATCCTTACGGTTTATCATATCGCTATAACGTAGGATTTCTCGTGAACAATATTCGTTGACTACAATATCCTTGATTTCGCCATTCTTGGTGATTTGCTTGTCCGTAATGAGTTTATCGGTTTTAATATAACCCATTCTTGAACGGTGGACAACACGAATGTACACTGGATAAAATCCGTCAGCTCTTTTTTTTCTTACGACTACTTTAAATGTTGCCATATCAGATTGATTTATAAGTTATTAAATGGTGTATGCGTTGGTGTATGCGCCACTGTTCAAAAGTGTATGCGTGGTGTATGCAAGTACCGTTTATTTGGCTCATTTTTTGCGGACAAATGCACGAACCGCCTAAAAACAACTTAGGCTGTAACGCCTGATAAACAGTTCGTTACAGCCTAAATCAAATATTATCCTATATTGCTTATGCTTCCTCAATAGCAGCCTGCGCCGCAGCCAGTCTGGCGATAGGCACGCGGAACGGAGAGCAGCTCACGTAATCCAAACCTACCTTGTGGCAGAACTTCACGGAAGTCGGTTCACCGCCATGCTCGCCGCAGATACCGCATTTCAGGTCGGGACGTACCGAACGGCCTTTGGCTACGGCCATCTCGATGAGCTGTCCCACTCCGTTCTGGTCGAGCACCTGGAACGGGTCTACCTTCAAAATCTTCTTCTCCAGGTACACCGGCAAGAAGGAAGCGATGTCGTCGCGCGAATAACCGAAGGTCATCTGTGTCAGGTCGTTCGTACCGAAAGAGAAATATTCGGCGTGTGAAGCGATGCGGTCGGCGGTCAGGGCGGCACGCGGCACCTCAATCATGGTACCCACCTTGAACGGGATTTCCACACCTTCTTCCTTGAACAGACGGGCAGCCGTTTCACGGATCACCTTTTCCTGTGCCTCGAACTCATACAGGATACCGATGAGCGGCACCATGATTTCCGGATGCGGGTCGTAGCCTTCCTTCTTCAGCTCGCAGGCGGCACCCAGGATGGCGCGGGTCTGCATTTCGGTGATTTCCGGATAGGTATTTCCCAGACGGCAGCCGCGGTGACCCAGCATCGGGTTGTGCTCGCAGAGGTTGTCCACACGCTGACGGATGTATTCCACGGTCACTCCCATGGCCTCGGCCATCTCTTCCTGACCCTTCAGGTCGTGCGGCACGAACTCATGCAACGGCGGGTCGAGCAGACGCACGTTGACCGGCAGTCCGTCCATGGTCTTGAAAATTTCCTTGAAGTCGGCTTTCTGGTAAGGCAACAGCTTGTCGAGGGCTTTCTTGCGGCCTTCCACATCCTCGGCCAGAATCATTTCGCGCATGGCGATAATCTTTTCGTCGTCGAAGAACATGTGTTCCGTACGGCAGAGTCCGATACCCACGGCACCGAAACCGCGGGCATCCTGTGCGTTGCGCGGCGTGTCGGCATTGGTACGCACTTTCAGGCGGGCGTACTTGTCGCAGAGTTCCATCAGTTCGGCAAAGTTGCCCGACAGCTTGGCCGGCTGGGTCGGGATTTCTCCGGCATACACATAACCGTTGGTTCCGTTGATGGAGATGTAGTCGCCTTCCTTCAGCACCACCCCGTCGATTTCCACCGTACGGTTCTTGTAGTTCACGTTGATGGCTCCGGCACCGGATACGCAGCACTTACCCATACCGCGGGCTACGACGGCTGCATGCGAGGTCATACCTCCGCGGGCGGTCAGGATACCTTCTGCAGCCTGCATACCGGCCAGGTCTTCCGGTGAAGTCTCGATACGTACCAGCACCACGCGATGACCGCCGTCATGCCATTCGGCCGCATCTTCGGCAAAGAAGACGATACGTCCGCAGGCAGCTCCCGGAGAGGCCGGCAGACCGCGGGTCAAGACGCGGGCACGTCCCAGCGCTTCCTTGTCGAACACCGGATGCAGCAGTTCGTCGAGCTTGTTCGGCTCGCAACGCATCAGGGCCGTCTTTTCGTCAATCATGCCCTGGTGCAGCATTTCCATGGCGATGCGTACCATAGCGGCACCCGTGCGCTTTCCGTTACGGGTCTGGAGGAACCAGAGCTTGCCTTCCTGTACGGTGAACTCCATGTCCTGCATGTCGTGGTAATGGTTTTCCAGCTTGGTCTGGAGTTCGTCGAGTTCCTTGTAGATGGCGGGCATGGCTTCTTCCATGGAAGGATACTTGGCCACACGTTCCTCTTCCGAGATGCCCTGCAGTTCGGCCCAGCGCTGAGAGCCGATTTTCGTAATCTGCTGCGGCGTGCGGATTCCGGCCACCACGTCCTCACCCTGGGCATTGATCAGGTATTCACCGTTGAACAGGTCTTCTCCGGTAGCGGCGTCGCGTGAGAAGCAGACACCTGTGGCCGATGTCTCGCCCATGTTACCGAAGACCATAGCCTGCACGTTCACGGCTGTTCCCCACTCTGCCGGGATGCCTTCCATCTTGCGGTAGAGGATGGCGCGCTCGTTCATCCACGAATCGAATACGGCACAGATGGCGCCCCACAGCTGTTCGTAGGCGCATGACGGGAATTCCTGTCCGGTCTGTTTCTTCACGGCTTCCTTGAAGCGGACCACCAGCGTCTTCAGGTCGTCCACGTCGAGTTCGTTGTCCAGACGCACGCCCTTGGCCTTCTTCACGTCCTCAATGATGGCTTCAAACGGGTCGATGTCTTCCTTGTTCACGGGTTTCATGCCCAACACCACGTCGCCATACATCTGCACAAAGCGGCGGTAAGAATCCCAGGCGAAACGCGGGTTGCCGGTCTTGCGGGCCAGTCCCTCCACCACCTCGTCGTTCAGTCCCAGGTTCAGGATGGTGTCCATCATTCCCGGCATGGATGCTCTGGCACCCGAACGTACGGAAACGAGCAGCGGATTTTCCACGTCGCCGAATTTCGACTTCATCAGGCTCTCCACGCCCTTGATGGATTTCTCCACGTCGTCTTTCAGCAAGGCAACCACATCGTCTTTTCCTTTCTCAAAATATTCGTTGCAGACCTCCGTAGTGATGGTAAATCCCGGAGGTACAGGTACACCAATCAGATTCATTTCGGCCAGGTTTGCCCCCTTTCCACCCAGCAAGTTTCTCATGTCAGCTTTTCCTTCGGCATGTCCGTTCCCGAAGGTGTAGACTCTTTTCTTTTCCATGTTTTCTTATTTGATAAGGTTGAATAATTTTTTTCCGTTGGTTAACGAGTGTGTTTTTCGTTGGTCAACGGCGCAAATCTATACATATTTTATTACATTCCAAATTTTACAAAGATATTTTTCGACATATTTTGCAACATAGACTTTACAAAATCAACTTCTTTCCAAAACATAGCAGAATGTCAGGAAAAATATATAAATTTGCTCCCAAATTGGTTTTATTAAAAAAAACGTGGCAAGAAAGAAAAAAGAACTTCCCTTATTGGAGAAGGTAACGATAACAGATGTAGCCGCAGAAGGCAAGGCCGTGGCTAAAGTGAATGAACTGGTAGTGTTTGTCCCGTATGTAGTGCCGGGCGATGTAGTTGATTTGCAGGTGAAACGCAAGAAGAACCATTACGCCGAAGCGGTGGCCGTGAAGTTCTACGAGAAATCTCCCCTGCGTGTGGAGCCGTTCTGCAGCCATTTCGGCGTGTGCGGAGGATGCAAATGGCAGTGTCTGTCGTACGAAGAGCAGCTCAGGTACAAGCAGAAACAGGTGTTCGACAACCTCACCCGCATCGGGAAGGTGGAACTGCCGGAATTCCGTCCCATCCTGGGTTCGGAAAAGACCCGCTTCTACCGCAACAAGCTGGAGTTTACGTTCTCCAACAAGCGCTGGCTCACTGAAGAGGAGGTGAAGCAGGACGTGAAGTACGACCAGATGAACGCGGTGGGATTCCACATCCCGGGAGCGTTCGACAAGGTGCTGGCCATCGACAAATGCTGGTTGCAGGACGACATCTCCAACCAGATTCGCAACGCGGTGCGCGACTATGCCTATGCGCACAATTTCCCGTTCTTCGACCTGCGCTCGCAGGAAGGCTTGCTGCGTAACATCATGATCCGCACCTCGTCTACGGGCGAACTGATGGTGGTGCTGCAGTGCAAGGTGACGGGCGATGACGACCGCCGCAAGATGGAGGAAATCCTGCAGTTCATGGCCGACAAATTCCCGCAGATTACCTCGCTGATGTATGTCATCAACAACAAGTGCAACGATACCATCGGCGACCTCGACGTGGAGGTGTTCAAAGGCAACGACCACATCTTCGAGGAGATGGAAGGACTGCGCTTCAAGGTGGGACCGAAATCGTTTTACCAGACCAATTCCGAACAGGCTTATAATTTATATAAGGTGGCACGCGAGTTTGCCGGACTCACGGGCAACGAGCTGGTGTACGACCTTTACACAGGTACGGGCACCATCGCCAACTTCGTGGCACGGCAGGCACGCAAGGTGGTGGGCATCGAGTATGTGCCCGAAGCCATCGAGGATGCCAAGGTGAACTCGGCCCTGAACGGCATCGACAACACGCTGTTCTATGCGGGCGACATGAAGGACATCCTCACCAATGACTTCATCGCGGAGCACGGACGCCCGGATGTCATCATCACCGACCCTCCCCGCGCGGGCATGCACAACGACGTAATCGACGTGATTCTGGCCGCCGAGCCGAAGCGTATCGTCTACGTGAGCTGCAACCCGGCCACACAGGCACGCGACCTCCAGCTGCTCGACGGCAAGTACAAGGTGACTGCCGTACAGCCGGTCGACATGTTCCCCCACACGCACCACGTGGAGAATGTGGTCCGCCTGGACAGACGCTGAACGCACGCACTTTATTCCCGAACCGATAACTAACCAAAGATTACGATACACAAAGTGGCAAGAAAAAATATGAACGGTAACGGACGGCGCCCCTTCCCGCGGGCTGCCGCCAAATATACGGTCTATCCGGTCACCGAGCCGGCGGAACTGATGGAGTTCCTCATGAAGAAGATGGCGGGCATCAGCCGCACGCGCGTGAAGGCTCTCCTGTCCAACCGCGTAGTAATGGTGGACAACAACATCCAGACACAGTACAACTATCCCCTCAAACCGGGCATGAAGGTGCAGGTGAGCCGGGAAAAGCATAACCACGAGTTCCGCCATCCGATGCTGAAGATTCTCTACGAAGATGCGTACCTCATCGTGGTGGAGAAGAAAGAGGGACTGCTCTCCGTGGCTACCGACCACCAGAAGGAACGTACCGCACAGCATATCCTCAACGAATATGTGAAACGGGAACACCGCAACAACCGCATCTTCGTGGTGCATCGCCTCGACCGTGAAACGTCGGGCATCATGATGTATGCCAAGGACGAAAAGACGCAGCACACGCTCCGCGACAACTGGCACGACATTGTGTACGACCGCCGCTACGTGGCCATCGTCATGGGCGACATGGAGAAAGACCAGGGTATGGTGCGCTCCTGGCTCACCGACCGCAAGCTGTATGTCAGCTCCTCGCCGGTAGACGACGGAGGAAAGCTTTCCATCACGCACTACCGCACCATCAAGCGGGCCAATGGCTACTCGCTCGTGGAACTGCAGCTGGAAACGGGCCGCAAGAACCAGATCCGCGTTCACATGCAGACGCTCGGACATCCGATTGTGGGCGACGCACGCTACGGCTGTGAATCCGACCCGCTCGGACGCCTGGCGCTTCATGCCTTCAAGCTCTGCTTCTACCATCCGCTCACGGGCGAACGCATGGAATTTGAAACGCCTTACCCCGGCCCGTTCAAGAACCTGATGCTGAGAAAATAAAAACGACATTATGATAACGAACCTGATTTTCGATTTCGGAGGGGTCATCGCCCCCATCAGCCGCGAAAAGGCGGTCGAGGCTTTCGAACGCCTGGGACTGGCCGATGCCGACCAGCGTCTGGACAAGTATCACCAGACGGGCATCTTCCAGGAACTGGAGGAAGGAAAGATTTCTCCCGACGAATTCCAGCAGAAGCTGGGCGAGCTCTGCGGACATACACCCGACTGGAACGAGACCCGCCAGGCATGGATGGGTTACTTCACGGGACTGGACGAACGCTTGCTCGACTGCCTCAAGGAACTGCGCAAACGCTACAAACTGTTCGTGCTAAGCAACACCAACCCTTACGTGATGGACTGGGCGTGCAGTCCGGAATTCTCCTCGAAGGGAAAACCGCTGACGGAGTATTTCGACAAGCTCTACCTGTCTTATCAGATTGGCGTGACCAAACCCGACCGGCGGATTTTCGACTTCCTGATAGCCGATGCCGGCATCGACCCGGCAGAGTCGCTCTTCGTGGATGACGGACCGGGCAACGTACAGGCGGCACGCGCGCTGGGCTTCCAGACTTACTGCCCGCGCAATGGAGAAGACTGGCGCGATGCACTGGCAGCCTTGCTTCAAAAATCCATAAACATCCGCTAAGGTACACATCATTGTAAAACCAGCCACTCTTTTCTATTACTTTGCCAACAAAAGGCCACAATCAGGACAAAGAGAATTTAACAAGAACAGGGTCACGATTATTAGCTATTTAGAATATCTCGTCAAAGCAAAAACATAGATTGGGATATCTAACTTGTAATGTATTTTATTACTCCCATCCCCATTGTAATAAGTACTTCTTTATAGATTTGCCAGAATATAGGCCATAAATTCTTCATCATCAACGGCTATATCTTGATTCTCCAACTTGTTTTCTGCCTTAAATGTAATAGAAAATCCATCTGTATTATCAACCATAAAAAACGCAAGTGCGTTTGCTTTTAAACGTACTTGCGTTTTACCTAAAACGTACTTGCGTTTGGAATGAAACGCACTTGCGTTTAAGTCCAAACGTAAAGGCGTTTTTTCAGCCCTCAATTTCACTCAATTCCAGCCAGCGCATGGTCTTCTCGTCGAGCTCGTCATTCAGGGCTGGCAGACGTTTCGATTTCTCCGTCAATTCGTCTACGCTCAACGTGCCACTGCACAAGTCGGCTTCCAACAGCTTCTTTTCCTCCTCCAGGGTAGCAATGTCTTTTTCCAGCTGTTCCAGCTCTTTCCGCTCCTTGAACGTCAGACGGCGTTTTTCGTTCAACCGGACACGCTGGGTCTTGTCCTCCTTCGGTTTGGCGGCCTCCTTATCGTGTTCCGCTTTGGCCAGCTTCCAGTCGCGGTAGTCGGAATAATTGCCCGGGAAATCTCGGATGTCACCCTGACCTTTGAACACCAGCAGATGGTCGACCACCTTGTCCATGAAATAACGGTCGTGGCTCACCACGATGACGCATCCCTTGAAGTTCTGCAAATACTCCTCCAGCACCTGCAAAGTCACGATGTCCAGGTCGTTGGTCGGCTCATCGAGTACCAGGAAGTTCGGGTTCCGCATCAGCACCGTACAGAGATACAGACGGCGGCGTTCTCCCCCGCTCAACTTATACACATAACTGTGCTGTGTTTCGGGAGTGAACAGGAAATGCTGCAGGAACTGCGAGGCCGTAAGCCGCTTGCCGTTGCCCAATTCAATCACCTCGGCAATGTCGGTAATCACGTCAATCACCTTCATCTGCTCGTTGAACTTCAGTCCCTCCTGCGAGTAATAACCGAAACGGACGGTCTCACCGATGTCCAGTGTTCCGCTGTCTGCCTTCTCCAGTCCCATCAGAATCTTGATAAACGTCGACTTGCCGGTACCGTTGTTGCCCACGATACCCATCTTCTCATAACGGGCGAAGACGTACGAAAAATCATCCAGTATCACCAGGTCGCCGAAACGCTTGCAGAGATGGTCGGCCTCGAAAATTTTCGAACCGATGTACGACGCCTTGACATCCAATTTCACGTTCGAGTCATAGCTCCGCTGCTTGGCCACCTTCTCCAGTTCATAGAACGCTTCTTCCCGATAGCGGGCCTTGTGGCCGCGGGCCTGCGGCATCCGCCGCATCCACTCCAACTCCGTGCGATACAGATTGTTGGCACGGGCAATTTCCGCATTGGTCGCCTCGATGCGCTCCTGACGTTTTTCCAGGTAATAACTGTAATTTCCTTTATAAGAATACAGCTGGCGGTTGTCTATCTCTATGATTTCCGAGCATACCCGGTCCAGAAAATAACGGTCGTGCGTCACCATGAGCAGGCTCAGGCTTCCACGGTTCAGGTATTCCTCCAGCCACTCGGTCATGTCCAGGTCGAGATGGTTGGTCGGCTCGTCCAGAATCAGCAAGTCCGGTTCCGTAATCAGCACATTGGCCAGGGCCACCCGCTTCAGCTGTCCACCGGACAAGTGTCCGATTTTCTGGGAAAAGTCGCGGATTTTCAGCTGCGAGAGAATCTGCTTGGCCCGGCGTTCGTAATCCCACGCCTTCTCGTGCTCCATTCGTGCCAGCAGGTCATCCAATCCGGGATTGCCGGGTGTTTCCATGCACCGTTCGTATTCCTTGATCAGTTCCACCGTGGAATTGCCATGATAGAAACATGCCTCGAGCACGGTCAGTTCTTCGGGATATTTCGGGCTCTGTTCCAGATACCCCACGCGCAGGTCACGACGGAAAGTGATTTTCCCTTCGTCATAACCTTCCTTTCCCGCCAGGATATTCAGCAAGGTGGTCTTGCCCGAACCGTTCTTGGCAATCAGTCCGATGCGCTGTCCTTCCGCAATGCCAAAAGATATTTCATTAAAAAGCACCAAGTCGCCGAACGACTTGGTCAGGTTTTCTACTTGTAAATAAGGAGTCATAATTGATTGCTTCTAAAGTCACCGGCAGAAGGCTCAATCCATGGCCGCTTCCACCTCGTTCTTAATCCGTTCGAATTCCGCTTTCAGGTTGCACGGTTGTCCGTTGCGCACCTTGTCCCAAATCAGGGCTACCGGATTCACCCTCACCTTCGAGCCGCCGAACTGCAAGGCCGGATATTCTTTCGGTCCGTCGATGACCGTCACCCATTCCATGCCGTCCATCTCATTGACCAGTATCACACCGAAAGCCATGCCGAATCCTTCCCACGCCTGACGCTGCTTGGGGTTGAAGCGCCCGCTGTCCATCACCTTCTGCAGGTTTGCCAAATCGGCTTCCGTACCCGTGAAGTCCTTGGTCAGCTGCTTCTTGACCGTGGAAACGGCCCAGTCGTAGTCTTCGTTTATCTGGTTGATTTCCAACACCCGCACCGGGATGACGGCTTTCACCGGCTTGTCGGAAGCCCCGCGCACCTTCAACGAAGCCACAATCGCTTCTCCGGCTTTCGGGCTGTCTCCCTTGACCACGGTAAACGAACATTCCACCGAAATCTCGCCCCGTCCGGTCACCCAGATGTGCGTAGTGTACCACACATTGTTTTCCTGAAAGCTCTCGGCCGAATAGACGCAGTCCCAGTTTCCCAGCTTTACTTTCTTGGCTCCGCGCACTTCGCGCACCTCATCCTCCATGCACGCTTCGGCATAATCCGCCCCTTCGCCCCGATAGGCAGAAATGCGGAAATTGCCGTTCCACTTGTCCGGATTATAAAACAGGAAGCTGTCTTCCGTATCCTCAAATTCACACCAGTTGTCGGGGTACTCCAGTGAAAACCACGCCCCCGGAGAGATATATTTTTTCATAACACGTTTGTTTTATGTTCGTATGCCCATCGGACTGATTTACTTCAGCGGAAGAATCTCAATCCAATAATCATCCGGGTCGTTGATGAAATACAGTCCCATCTGCTCATTTTCGAAGCAGACGCATCCCATTTCCTTGTGAAACTTGCGGGCCTCGTCGTAGTCGCCTGCCACCCGCAGACAGAGATGACTTTCATTCTCACCCAGCTCATACGCTTCGGTATGGTCACGCAGCCAGGTCAGTTCCAACAGGAAATCCGAACTACCGTCGGTGAGGTACACCAGGATGAACGAACCGTCGGCCGCTTCCTTGCGGTGAGACTCGTGCAGGCCCAGCGCCTTCTCATAAAACTGGATACTTTTTTCGAGGTTGGTCACGTTGATATTGAAATGGTCAAATCTTCCTTTTATTTCCATGTCTTTTTCTATTTTAGTTTTCTACAATATATCAATCCAAGTCTGTCTGCTGGCCCCTACGAGCAGGTACCCACACACGTGTGCCCTCCTGTGCGGCTAACGGGACGAAAGCCCTTGCCTTTCGGTAAGATTCGTCGAAATGCATCGGTACAAAGATAGCAGTTTTTATCCGTTTCACAAACTGCAAAGGGCCCCGCATGTATTCCCGTCCCAGCCGGGGATCGACCGGAAACAGTACCACATCCATCCGGTCGGTATAAGCAGCAATGTCTTCCAATTCCCGGAGAAAGAAACCTTCATCACGCTTCCATTCCGCTTCCGGACTCTCGTCCATCCAGTGCCAGTTGTTCAGGTCGCCGGCGTGAAACACCGTTTTTCCCTCTATCTTCACCAAGAACGAAACACCGATGTCGGTCGAACCAAAGGCATGGATTTCCAGACAATCATCCTGAAACACATCGCCTTTCCGCATCCGAATTACTTTCCGTTCCTGTTCTTCCTCGGCAGAAAGCATAATGTCGCGCGAAAACACATATACGATGTCCGGCCGAAACGCACTCCACGACAACACTTCCCGGTTGAAATGGTCGTAATGGGAATGGCTGGCCAGCACATACAGCCGTCCTTCCCGTGAAAGAATTTCTTTGTGCAAAATTCCCTTATCGTCCGACCGGGAATCTTCAAAATAATCAAATACGATGGTATAGCCTTCGCCCAACAGGGCAAAGCCGCTATGATACAGATACACCAGTTTCATGAGGTTTATTTTCCAGCTATGGGTTGTACGTATGCCCGCGTGGCCTTGTCTATTTCAAGGAACATGTAGTTCACCTTTCCCGAATGAATCAGGTCTTTATGTTCGTTGTAGATGCGGGTGGCATATTCCTTGGATTTTTCGAACATGAACTTCGACACACTCTCCTGCGACTTGCCCGCCATGGTAGAATCCAGTTTCTCTTCCGGGAAGAAGTCGTCCAGATTCACGTCGCCAATCATGGACGTTTCCAGGAAATGAATGTTCCGGTGCAGACGGTCCGTGTAATAACCCACGAACATGTGGCCCGGCACCCGCACCAGAATCGGGTTGATATTGACGGCTTTCAGCAAAGAGGCAAACAGCACACTTCCGTCCACACAATTAATCTGGGCCGATTTCAGGGCATCGTCGAACGTCCGCACCCGCTGGGTGAACACCACGTTCGAAGAAAGGCTGCTGTTGCTGATAGAACTATACTTGAAGCCTCTTTTCTGCAACACATACCACAAGGCATACACCTGCTTGTCGACCACCGTCGTATCCTTGCTCTGATACCCCCAGAAACGGTTGACGATGCGCGAATCGAGGGCCTCGCGCAACACCTGGCTGATGTTCGGGTTATCCTCGTTCACATACGCGGCAAAGAACTCACCCGTATCGTGAAACTTCATATTGCTGTCGATATACCCCAACAGACACTCGTTGATGCTGCGCACGGAATAGGTATGCACTGCCGAATACACCCGCCCGTTGTTCAGCTTCGCCTGCACGGACACGGTGACCGGCATGGCCTGCGTATTCTCCAGCAACGCCTGGTAATTCCATATCACATCGGGAAAAATCAGGTATTCCTTTCCCGACTCAGGCAAAATAAATTCTGAAATCGAATGTGCAAAGAACGGAGTTTCGGCCAGTTCGATGTGAAGTTTACTGTTGGCATGAGGACTGCGTATCTTGATGGCGATACACGATTTGGGATTGCCCAGATAGGTACTGTCACCCGGCACAATCAACCGGGCATCGGTTGTGGCGGTGGAAAGAATCGTGACCGGGAAAATGTTTCCACCCAGTTCGTCAGTAATTTCCAATCCGGATGAAAAAGGTTCATACCTATAAATATATAAAGTCGCGGCAATGGCCGTCAGAACGGCCAGCACGCAAGTGGCCACTTTCCATTTATTCTCTTTCCTGATTTTAAACTTTTCCAGTAACATCATCACAAAATTACCCGTTAAAAAACACCGGAGCAGACCCGGATAAAAAACTTCCCCCGTGCCTGCTCCGGCCTGCGGTTATCTCACCGCAATACTTTCTATTTCTACCAGCACTCCTTTCGGCAAAGCCTTTACGGCCACAGCCGAACGAGCCGGGAAATCGCCCTCGAAATACTGGGCATACACGGCATTCATGTCGCCAAACAAGGCCATATCAGACAGGAATACCGTAGTTTTCACTACATTGGCAGTAGTCAGTCCGGCTTCAGCCAGCACGTTCTTGATGTTTTCAAACACCCGTGTGGTCTGTTCCTTGATTCCACCTTCCACTACCTCGCCTGTAGCCGGATCTACCGGAATCTGTCCAGACAAGAATACCATACCGTTCACTTCCACAGCCTGGCTGTATGGGCCAATGGCAGCAGGAGCCTTTTCTGTAAAAATTACTTTTTTCATAAGAGTTAATCAATCATTTAAATTGTATTTTCAACGGCTAAATTAGCACATTTCTTTCAATCGGGAGAGAGAAATACGAAAAAAAGTCACCATTTATTCGTGATTATCACAAAAAACACTTACTTTTGTCCTCGCAATGAAGCAAAAGGGTATCTGGAAACGTACTCCGTCTCCTGTTCCCCGGTTCAAAACAACAAACAATCAAAATCATTCGAAATTCAAATACGTGTGAAAGAGGGAGAAGGCCTCTTGAAGGTTTGTCATGTTTCACACGACCAATATTAATTATATCATTATTAACCATTTTATGTACAATATCATTCAATTAAACGACAAGGATTTGTCGGAATTGCAGCAGATTGCCAAAGAGTTGGGTCTGAAAAAAACCGATTCGCTGCGAAAAGAAGAATTGGTGTACCGCATTCTGGACGAACAAGCGATTGTCGGTGCCACCAAAAAAGTGGCCGCCCAACAAAACAATGAAGAACGCAAAGAAGGACAGCCACGCAAGCGTTCACGCATCAGCATAAAGAAAGAAGGGGACAAGGTGTACACCGCCACCAAAGACAAAGCACAAAAACTGGAAGTCAACACCCCTGTCCTTCCAGCCCCTACACCTTTATTTAAAGAAATACCTGTTCCGACCGAAAATACAATGAAAGAAACGGCACCTGCCGAAGGGGAAGCCATCCAAGCAGAGGCTCCGGCTGCTGAGGAAAAACCTAAAGCAAAACGGGGACGGAAACCAGGTTCCAAAAATAAATCAACCTTGGCAAAAGAAGCACTCGAAGCAGAAAAGAAACAAAAAGAAGAAACAACCGCAACAGCTGCCCCCCTTCCTCTTGACGATGACATGGAGCTGCCGCCGTTGGACTTAAGCAATAATGACTTTATTCCTATAGAAGACCTTCCGTCAGAAAAATTTGAGATACCCTCAGAACTGCTTGGCAAATTTGAAGCAACCAAAATGGAGGCTCCTGCTCCAGTTCCGGCCAAAGAGGGCAAACAAAAATTCCAGCCGCGCCAGACTCGCCAGAACAACCGGATCAACCGGAACAACAATAACAACAACCAAGGAAAAGACAATAATACACAGCCGAACGGCCAGAACAATCCTGCGGGACAATCGGCTGCCACCTCTACGGAAGTACCGGCCAACGCCACAGCTCCCGCACCAAAACCTGTAGAAAAGGCATACGACTTCGATGATATCTTGCAGGGAACCGGCGTGCTGGAAATCATGCCCGACGGCTACGGCTTCCTTCGTTCTTCCGATTACAATTATCTTTCTTCACCCGATGACATCTACGTGTCACAGTCACAAATCAAACTGCTCGGACTGAAAACCGGCGACGTGGTAGAAGGTACCATCCGTCCGCCAAAAGAAGGTGAAAAATATTTTCCGCTGGTCAAGGTATCTAAAATCAACGGACTCGACCCGGCTCTAGTACGCGACCGTATTCCGTTTGACCACCTGACTCCTCTCTTCCCCGACGAAAAATTCAAATTGTGCAAGGGATACAACGACAACCTCTCGGCCCGCGTGGTCGATTTGTTCGCGCCTATCGGTAAAGGACAGCGTGCCCTGATTGTGGCACAACCGAAGACCGGTAAGACCATCCTGATGAAAGACATAGCCAACGCCATTGCAGCCAACCATCCGGAAGTGTATATGATTATGTTGCTCATTGACGAGCGTCCGGAAGAAGTGACCGACATGGCACGCAGCGTAAAGGCCGAAGTGATTGCTTCTACGTTCGACGAACCGGCTGAACGCCACGTGAAGATTGCGGGCATCGTATTGGAAAAAGCCAAACGTATGGTAGAATGCGGACATGATGTAGTGATTTTCCTCGACTCTATCACCCGCCTGGCCCGTGCCTACAACACGGTTTCTCCGGCATCGGGCAAGGTACTGTCTGGTGGTGTGGATGCCAACGCATTGCACAAGCCCAAACGTTTCTTCGGCGCAGCCCGTAACATTGAAGGGGGAGGCTCACTGACCATCGTGGCTACCGCCCTGATTGATACCGGCTCGAAGATGGATGAAGTGATTTTCGAGGAATTCAAGGGAACAGGTAACATGGAACTGCAGCTGGACCGCAACCTGAGCAACAAGCGTATCTTCCCGGCTGTCAACATCGTGGCCTCAAGTACCCGCCGCGACGACCTGCTGCTGGACAAGACCACACTCGACCGCATGTGGATTCTCCGCAAATACCTGGCAGACATGAATCCGATAGAAGCCATGGATTTCGTGAAAGACCGCCTGGAAAAGACCAAGGACAACGACGAATTCCTGATGAGCATGAACTCTTGATGACAGTCAGCTATATAAAAAGAAAAGTCCCTTGCACCATGCGTGCAAGGGACTTTTCTTTTACCTTTTATCCTTTCTCAAAACGGCAGGTCGTCTTTCTCATCTGTAGCAGAGAAATCGGCCGGAGCCGCATTCACCGGTGGGAAAGGAGCTTCCGTTGGAGGCATCTGAGGAGCTGCACCTACCCGTTCCACTTTCCAGGCACGGATACTGTTGAACCAGCGCCCCTGCCACTCACGGGCATCAATATCGAAAGACACATTCAGTTCCTCTCCTATCTGAATATTAAACTGTTTGATTTTGTCATCTCCAAAGACATCAAAGCACATACGACGCGGATACTGATCGTGTGTTTCAATGACATATTCTTGAACTTTCCACTCATTTCCGTTGCGTGAAGTACCACCTTTCGGCTCCAAAACTGCAATCACTCTTCCTGCTAATTCCATAAATATTATTTTTAAATTCGGTGACGAAATTACGACTTTCCACAGAAGAAAACTAATTTTTAAGACCTTTTTTTATGGGCTGTATGTAATCTTTTCGTAACTTTGGCAATTGGTTTAAGGCATCCAAGGATGCTTTCGGAGAACAAGAACAAAATAAAAATAAATATAAAAGAACTATGAAGTTTATCGTTTCAAGCACTGCTTTATTCAGCCATCTGCAGGCTATCAGCCGAGTGATTAATTCAAGAAATTCCTTACCGATTCTGGACTGTTTTCTTTTCGAACTGAGAGACGGTACGCTCTTCATGACGGCATCCGACAACGACACAACCCTGTCGACCTCCATCGAAGTGAACGAATCGGACAGCGACGATCGGTTTGCCGTTTCTTCCAAGACTTTGCTGGAAGCACTGAAAGAAATCCCTGAACAGCCGTTGAGTTTTCACATAGAAACCAGAAACAGGGAAATCACCGTCGAATATCAGAACGGCAAATACAGCCTGATGGGACAGAATGCCGACGAATACCCGGATGCACAGGAGCTGGGTAGCAATGCCGTGCAGGTAACCATGGGGGCTGATGTCCTGATGAACGGGGTAAACCGCAGCCTGTTTGCCACGGCCGACGATGAACTTCGTCCGGTGATGAACGGTATTTATTTCGACATCAGCACAGAAGACATCACGCTCGTAGCCAGCGACGGACACAAATTGGTACGTTGCAAGACGTATGCGGCTCACGGAGCTGAGAAAGCGGCTTTCATCCTGCCGAAAAAACCGGCCAACCTGCTGAAAGGCTTGCTGCCGAAAGAGCAGGGCGACGTACAAATCGGTTTCGACGACCGCAACGCAATGTTCACCCTGGAGAACTATCAGATGGTATGCCGCCTGATTGAAGGACGTTACCCGAACTACAACTCGGTAATTCCGCAGAACAACCCGCACCGCGCCATCATCGACCGTACCCTGTTCATCAGTGCCCTGCGCCGTGTGTCTGTGTTCTCTTCGCAGTCCAGCAGCTTGATCAAGCTGAGTCTGTCGGGAAACCAGATGAAGATTTCCGCACAGGACATCGACTTCTCGACTTCGGCCGAAGAAACCATCGTATGCCAGTATGACGGCAATCCGATGAGCATCGGTTTCAAGTCATCGTTCCTGATTGACATCCTGAACAATATTTCTGCACAAAATATCATCATCGAACTGGCCGACCCGTCACGCGCAGGGGTCATCGTGCCGGAAGAACAGGAAGAAAACGAAGACCTGCTGATGCTGCTGATGCCGATGATGCTGAATGACTGATTATTCATTTGTACACATAACTTACTCATGAAACTGAACTTGAAAAATCCGCTCGTGTTCTTCGACCTGGAGACCACGGGCACCAATATCAATACAGACCGTATCGTTGAAATCTGTTACCTGAAAGTATATCCCAACGGAAATGAGGAGGCCAAAACGCTCCGTATCAATCCGGAGATGCACATTCCGGAAGCATCGACTGCCATCCATGGCATTCACGACGAGGACGTGGCCGACTGCCCGACTTTCAAGGAGGTGGCAAAGGACATCGCCAAAGACATTGAAGGAGCCGACATTGCCGGATTCAATTCCAACCGTTTCGATGTGCCCGTACTGGTGGAAGAATTTCTGCGGGCAGGTATCGACATCGACCTGACCAAACGGAAATTCATCGACGTTCAGGTTATCTATCACAAGTTGGAACAGCGCACACTTTCGGCTGCCTATAAGTTCTATTGCGGCAAGAACCTGGAAGATGCACATACGGCCGAAGCCGACACACGGGCTACGTATGAAGTGCTGAAGGCACAGCTCGACCATTATCCGGATGTGTTGGAAAACGACATCAATTTCCTGTCGGATTATTCCAGCTACAGCAAGAACGTGGACTTTGCCGGAAGAATTATCTATGACGACAAGGGAGTGGAGATTTTCAACTTTGGAAAATACAAAGGAATTCCTGTGGCTGAAGTGCTCAAGAAAGACATGGGCTACTATGGCTGGATTATGAACGGAGATTTCACACTGAATACGAAGAACGTACTGACCAAGATTCGCCTGCGCGAAACAGGGCTGGTCAAGTAAAGGGAATTGTGCATGAATACACTACAAGGCAAGAAAATCGTACTGGGCATCACGGGCAGCATTGCGGCTTACAAGGCAGCGGTACTGACACGGGCACTGATCAAGAAGGGGGCGGAGGTGCAGATTGTCATCACCCCCGCAGGAAAGGAATTTATCACTCCTATCACCCTCTCGGCTCTGACCAGCAAGCCGGTCATCAGCGAGTTTTTCTCACAGCGCGACGGCACGTGGCACAGTCACGTGGACTTGGGACTATGGGCCGATGCCATGGTCATCGCTCCGGCTACGGCTTCCACTATCGGCAAGATGGCACACGGAATAGCCGACAACATGCTGGTCACCACCTACCTGTCGATGAAAGCACCGGTATTCGTGGCTCCGGCCATGGACCTGGACATGTTTGCCCATCCTTCCACCCAGCATAATCTGGATATTCTGCGCAGCTACGGCAACCACATCATCGAACCGGCTTCGGGCGAACTGGCCAGCCATTTGGTAGGAAAAGGACGCATGGAGGAACCGGAGAAGATTGTGGAAGTATTGGAAGAGTTTTTCGCCCGACAGCAGGACTTGGCCGGACGGAAGATTGTCATCACGGCGGGTCCTACGTACGAGAAGATTGATCCGGTACGCTTTATCGGCAATTATTCTTCCGGGAAAATGGGATATGCCCTGGCCGAAGCCTGCGCCGCACGAGGGGCCGAAGTCACATTGGTAAGCGGCCCTGTTACCCTGCATACCGTCCATCCGCACATTCACCGCATAGACGTGGAAAGTGCGACGGAAATGCATCAGGCCGCAGCCGAAGCTTTCAAGGAGGCCGATGCCGGAATCCTCTGTGCCGCCGTGGCCGATTTTACCCCGGAACAGGTAGCCGCACAGAAAATCAAGCGGGAAAAAGACGACCTGGTGTTGCGGTTGAAGCCGACGTGCGACATCGCCGCCTCGCTCGGAAAAGAGAAACGTCCGGGACAGGTGCTGGTGGGATTTGCCTTGGAGACCTGCGATGAAGTAAGTCATGCCCAGGACAAACTGGCCCGGAAAAACTTCGATTTCATCGTACTGAATTCGTTGAATGACAAAGGGGCCGGATTCCGCTGTGACACCAACAAAATCACGATTATCGACCGTTCGGAAGCTGTTTCTTATCCGCTGAAAAGCAAGAAGGAAGTAGCCGAAGACATTGTAGACAAACTTTCGAGTCTGTTTCATTCCTAAATTGCCATGTTACAGTCTATTTTCATACAAAACTATGCGCTGATTGACAAACTGGACATCAGCTTCACTTCCGGATTTTCGGTCATTACCGGGGAAACCGGAGCGGGTAAGTCCATCATCTTGGGGGCCATCGGACTTCTGCTGGGTCAGCGAGCCGATGTGAAAGCCATCAAGAAAGGGGCTTCGAAGTGCATTGTGGAAGCGACTTTCCGGATTGCCAACTATGGCATGGAACCGTTTTTCCAAGAGAACGACATCGAATACGAACCGGACGAATGTATCCTGCGCCGTGAAGTGTCGGCCAACGGAAAAAGCCGGGCATTCATCAATGATACTCCTGCCTCACTTGCACAGATGAAGGTGCTAGGCGAAAAACTGATTGACGTACACAGCCAGCACCAGAACCTGTTGCTGAACAAAGAAGGTTTCCAGCTGAACATCTTGGACATTCTGGCACAGGACGAGGCACAGCTTTCGACCTATCAGGCCGTCTATCAGTCGTATAAGAAAGTAGTGAAGGAACTGGAGGATTTCATCGCACAGGCTGAAAAGAGCCGACAGGACGAAGACTATATCCGTTTCCAACTGGAGCAACTGGAGGAGGCCGGACTGAAGGAAAACGAACAAACGGACCTGGAGCAGGAAGCGGAAACGCTGAGCCATGCCGAAGACATCAAGGCCGGACTTTACAAGGCCAGCCAACTGATTAACGGTGAGGAAGGAGGTACGGTATCGCTCACCAAGGAATGTATGCAGACGCTTCAGGGACTGACTCAGGTATATGCCCCGGCACGGGAATGGATGGAAAGACTGAACAGCTGCTACATCGAACTGAAAGACCTTGCCCGCGAGATTGGCAATGCGGAAGAAGAAGTGGAATTCAACCCTTCGCGTCTGGATTTCGTGAACGAACGGTTGAACCTGATTTATTCCTTGCAGCAGAAGCATCACGTACAAACGGTAGAGGAACTGCTGGAACTGACGGAAAACTACCGCCATCAGCTGAATGCCATCACTTCTTTCGACGACCGGATTGCAGAACTGGAAGGACAAAAGAAAAAACTCTACACAGAGGTACTGAAGCAAGCCGGTTTGCTGACTGAGCTCCGTACGCAATCGGCCCGCCACATCGAATCGCAGATGGAATCTCTGCTTATCCCGCTGGGAATGCCCAACGTGCGGTTTGCCGTGGAACTGACGGCCCGAAAGGAACCAGACTGCAAGGGGATGGACAGCGTGACTTTCCTCTTCTCGGCCAACAAAAACGGAACGCTGCAGAATGTGGCTTCCATCGCGTCGGGCGGTGAGATTGCCCGCGTGATGCTCTCACTCAAGGCCATGATTGCGGGAGCTGTCAAACTTCCTACCATCATCTTCGATGAGATTGACACGGGTGTTTCGGGCTCCATCGCAGAGAAGATGGCCCTCATCATGCAGGACATGGGACGACAGAACCGGCAGGTTATCAGCATCACGCATCTTCCTCAGATTGCAGCCCGCGGCATCGCGCACTACAAGGTGTACAAGGAAGACACCGAGACCGGGACAAACAGCCACATCCGACGGTTGTCGGACGAGGAACGGGTGCAGGAAATCGCCCACATGCTCAGCGGCAGTACGCTTACAGAAGCTGCCGTACAGAATGCACGTGCCCTGCTAGGCTTTAACTCATAACAAGAAACTACAAGACCATGATAGAAAAGAACGAAATGATTTTCGGCGTACGCGCCGTCATCGAGGCTATCCAGGCCGGAAAAGAGATTGACAAGGTATTAATCAAAAAGGATATCCAGAGTGATTTGTCGAAGGAGCTCTTCGCAGTATTGAAAGATACCTTTATCCCCGTACAACGGGTGCCGGTGGAACGCATCAACCGCATCACCAAGAAGAATCACCAAGGCGTAGTGGCTTTCATCTCACCCATCACTTACCAGCGCACGGAGGACATCGTACCCTTCCTGTTCGAACAGGGGAAGAATCCGTTACTTATCCTGTTGGATGGACTGACGGATGTGCGCAACTTCGGAGCCATTGCCCGCACGTGTGAATGTGCCGGAGTAGATGCCATCATCATTCCCTCCAAGAACAGTGTCAGCGTAAATGCGGATGCCATCAAGACTTCGGCAGGTGCCCTGCACACAATCCCTGTCTGTCGAGAAAATAACATTACAAATACCATCAAATTTCTGAAAGACAGCGGATTCAAGATTGTAGCGGCCACGGAGAAAGGGGATTATGATTACACCAAGGCCGACTACAAGAGTCCGACCTGCATCATCATGGGGGCGGAAGATACGGGTGTGCCTTATGACCACTTGGCTCTTTGCGACGAATGGATTAAAATTCCTTTGTTCGGAAACATCGAATCACTGAACGTATCCGTAGCAGCGGGTATCCTGATTTACGAAGCCGTGAAACAAAGAGGATTCGGAGAAGAATAAAACAATAAAACATACAACTACCATGAAAATAAGTAAATTTACTCTTATTCTGACGTGCTGCGGAATGGCTTTCCAGATGGGATTCTCCCAAGAACTTCCCAAATGGGCAAACAAAGCCCGGAAAGCGGTATTTTCCGTTGTCACGTATGACAAAGACAACCAGATTCTCAATACCGGCAACGGATTCTTTATCGACGAAAATGGAACAGCTGTTTCAGATTATACCTTATTTAAAGGAGCCGAACGTGCCGTTGTAGTCACCGCCGAAGGCAAAGAGCTTCCGGTAGAATACATTCTGGGAGCCAACGACATGTACGACGTAGTGAAGTTCAAGACGACTCTCGACAAAAAGGCAGAAGCCTTGCAACCGACCTCACGTCCGGGAACGGTGAACGAGACTGTGTACGTGCTACCCTACTCCACACAGAAAGCGGCAACGGGTACGCACGGCACCATTGCCAAGATTGATACCATCAGCAACAACTCTTTCTATTACACCCTGAACATGAAAACGGGTGACAAGACAGTCAGCTGCCCAGTGATGAACGCGGAAGGAGAAGTGATAGGATTGATACAGAAAAACAGCGACAAGGAAAGCACTTCGAGCTATGCCATCGGCATCGGATATGCCAAGAGTCTTTCCATCAGTGCCCTGTCGGCCAACGACTTCGCCCTGAATGCCATTGGCATCCGGAAAGGGCTGCCGGAAGACGAGTCTCAGGCGCTGGTGTATGTGTACATGGCTTCATCTAACCTGACCCGCGATGAATACCTGAACCTGCTGAACGAATTCATCCAGCAGTTTCCGAAAAACAGCGAAGGTTATTCCCGCCGGGCTACCTGCTACATCGGCTATGGAGACGACTCCCACTATGCACTAGCCGAAAAGGATTTGGAAGCCATGGTGGAAGCTTCAGACAACAAAGGAGATGCCTACTACAACCGCTCCAAACTATTATATAATTACGTGCTGGGATTACAGGGTGCCAAACCTTACGGCGACTGGACACTGGAACGGGCACTGAAGGAAATCAATACGGCCCTTGAGAACGACAAGCAAGGATTGTATTACCAGCTGCAGGGAGACATTTATTTTGCCATGCAGAAATATCCGGAAGCTTTCGCCAGCTACGAAGAAGTAAACCGCACTCCGCTGGCTTCGGCTGCTACCTTCTATGCGGCAGCCAAAACGAAGGAACTGATTGAGGGTGCTTCCAAGAAAGAAGCCATTGCCTTGATGGACAGTGCCGTGGCAAAATACAACCCACCCTACGGCAAGGAAGCTGCCCCCTACCTCTATGAACGTGGACGCATGAAAGCAGAAGACAACCAGTTCCGTGAAGCGGTAACAGACTATAACCTTTTCCAGGAAGCCATGATGGGACAGGTTTCCGCTGAGTTCTATTTCATCCGCGAACAGGCTGAGATGCAATGCCGCATGTATCAGCAGGCAATCAATGATATCAACCAGGCCATCGAAATGGAACCGAAGAATGCGGAATATTGGGTAGAAAAAGGAGGCATCCATCTCCGCGTCAACCAGCTGAATGAAGCCATCGAAGCCCTGAACAAGGCCATTGAACTGGATGCGCAGAATTCTGCCGCTTACCGTATGCTCGGCTACTGCCAGCTACAGCAGAACAAAAAGAAAGAAGGGTTGGCCAACTTGGAGAAGGCTGTCAAATTGGGTGACACCGTAGCCAAGAGCCTGCTGGAAAAATATAATAAATAATCGTTATGAACAACAGAGTCTGTCACCTTTTCGGTATCCGCTACCCTATCATTCAAGGAGGAATGGTGTGGTGCAGCGGCTGGCGACTGGCCTCAGCCGTCAGCAATGCAGGCGGACTGGGGTTACTTGGAGCTGGTTCCATGCATCCGGAAACCCTGCGCGAACACATCCGCAAGTGCAAGGCAGCTACCGACAAGCCGTTCGGTGTCAATGTGCCGCTGATGTATCCTGAGATTGAAACCCTTATGAACATTATCCAGGAAGAAGAAGTGAAAATCGTGTTTACCTCTGCCGGTAACCCGAAAACATGGACTCCCAAACTTCAACAGGCAGGCATCAAGGTAGCCCATGTAGTATCCTCCAGCCGTTTCGCCATGAAATGTGAAGAAGCCGGAGTGGATGCTATTGTAGCCGAAGGATTCGAAGCCGGCGGACACAACGGACGGGAAGAGACTACTACTTTCTGCCTGATTCCGGCAGTGAAGAAAGTATGCACCGTTCCCCTCATTGCCGCAGGAGGCATCGTGTCCGGGGAAGGTATCCTGGCTGCGGAAGCCTTGGGCGCAGAAGGTGTACAAATGGGTACCCGCTTCGCCCTGACGGAAGAAAGCTCAGCCCACTTCACCTTCAAGGACCGGTGCCTGCGACTGAACGAAGGGGATACCCAACTGACCCTCAAACAGCTTTCTCCCACCCGTCTGATCAAGAACGACTTCTACAAGCAGGTGGAAGAAGCCGAACAAAAAGGAGCTTCTGCCGATGAAATGAGGGCTTTATTAGGCAAAGGCCGGGCTAAGAAAGGTATCTTTGAAGGAGATATGTATGAAGGAGAGCTGGAAATCGGACAAGCCGCCTCACAGATTCACCAGTTGCAGACGGTAGATGAAGTGATGACGGAACTGATAGAAGATTACCGTAAGGCCCTCCGCCAACTGCAGGACAAGCAAGGCTGGTAAGCAGATAGGGTGCTAATGAAAACAAAGACTACCAAAACAGTCAGAACCCCCGCCTGCAAGCCTCAGCCACAAAAGGTCTCCAAGTATTTGAAGACGCAGCATATTGGAAACAAATACACCTCAGAAATTTGAAGAGGTGTCAAGAACTTCCGGATTTGAGGACGTATTTACAAAGGAATCCCCTTATTTTTCTCTTTCTCCCTCACAAAAAGAAAAGTAGAAAAATAAGGGGATTCTTATATTATCTCACTTATGAATCACCGGAGCATTCCTCCTGAGAAACACCTAGGGGTTGTTCCTCACGGTTAATCTCTGTCAGAAAGCCTTATGGGAGAGATGCTGGAAGTTTCTCGCGACTGGTGACTAGGGGGATTTCACTTCCTACTTATTCCGCTTCAGAAACAACGAATTGGTAATGGTAGACGGAAGTTCCTCCTGATAGTGCGTCACCATGATCAAGGTCTTGTCCTTCCGGCCACAGAAAGCCTCGATGACATCCTTCACCAACCGGCGGTTACGCATATCCAAACCGTGCAAAGGCTCGTCCAAAATCAGCAGTTCTGGGTCTTTGACAAACGCACGAGCCAACAGCACCATACGCTGTTCCCCACTGGAGAGCTGGAGGAAACTGCGGTCTTTCAAGTCGGCAATACCAAAGATGTCCATCCACCACACGCACGTCTCCACATCCTTTGCCTGTGTCTTACGATACAAACCGATGGAATCGTGCAAACCGCTGGCCACGATGTCAATGGCCGGAAGGTTCTTCAAATAAGCACGGTGCATTTCCGGACTCACATAACCGATGTGCTTCTTGATTTCCCAAATACTCTCACCACTTCCCCGTTTGCGTCCGAACAACGCAATGTCGCATGCATAACTCTGCGGATTATCGGCACAAATCAAGCTCAGCAACGTAGACTTTCCGGCCCCGTTCTCTCCGCTGAGCGCCCATTTCTCTCCGCACTTCACCGTCCAGTCGAGGTCTTTCAGGATGACCCGTTCCCCGTATCGGATGCTTACCTTATTCAAGTCTACAATATGCTCCGTATGATACAGGTTCTCGGCATACGGCAAATCCAATATCCGCTGCCGCTTCTCATCAGACAACACATGTGCCAGAGCCGGTTCCCGGTGAGCCAGGTATTCCTGTAACGTGATTTTCGGTCCACAGTGACGGTCTTCCACCGGTATCACGTGCGTAATGAACGTCGGGATATCGTCCGTCTTCGACAAGACCAGAATCACCTGCAAATCCGTCATCTCCGTCAGCTTGCCCAGCAACGTATGCAACAGTCCGCGTGTCCGGGCATCCAGACCGATGAAAGGATTGTCCATAATCAACACCCGCGGACCGCTCAGCAACGTCTTGGTCAGCTGGAACTTGCGGAGTTCTCCACTGGAAAGCAGGATAATGTGCTTGCTGAGCATCTCCTCTATGCCAAACAAGTCATAGAGTGTCTTCCGGAGCTGCTCGTCCTTGCACTCCGGCAGCAAATCGGCCACGATGGGCGTATCGTCCAAGTCGTGCGAGTTCCATCGCTGCTGGTAATAATAATTCCCGTCGGCATCCCCATACGAATCGCGGAAGGTGATGTATTTGATGTTGTCACAAGCCATTTTGGATTCTGAAGGAGAGAAATCATACTTCACCTCGTTCATCAACAACGGATAACGGCCCGTGATGGTATCCACCAACAAGCTCTTTCCCGCCCCATTCGGTCCCACAATGGCCACATGCTCTCCCGCAGCAATCTGCAGGTTGATAGGTTCCCTCATCCGATAGAGCGGATGACGTGTCACCCCGTTCTCAATTGTAATTACATTCTGCATTGTCTTTTTTAGTTTTATAATTGTTTCTATGTCGTTGTTTCTTACTGATGCACAATCATGGCCGTGCGGGGAGCCACCGTGAGCACATTGCCCGTCAGCGTACCCAGTCCCAGCACATTGTCCACGCGCCCGTCGCGGCAGGCTATCCAATAACGTCCTTCGGGCACATTAATCTGTACCGGTTCCGTACGTGCGTTGAGCACCACCACCGTATTCAGCCACGAATCACCCGCAGGACTTCCCTTGATACGGAAAGCCACCACATTGCTGGCTGGTGTCGGCAAGAACTCCAGGTGCTTGGCAATCAGCGAAGCATCACCCATACGGAACGAAGGATGTGCCTTGCGCATGGCAATCAGTCCGCGCACGTAATCAAAGAAATCATGATGTGAAGTCTTTCTCCGCCAGTCAATGGCATTGACGGCATCCGGACTCTTGTAAGAATTGGCTACGCCCTGCTTGCCGCGCAGAATCTCATCCCCCGCATACCAGAACGGAATGCCCTGCGACGTGAATACTGCCGTAGCCGCCAGCTTGGCCAGTGCATTCATCTCCTGCTCCGAAAGTCCCGGCAAGGTCGTCTTCAGCCGGTCGGCCAGACAGAGATCATCGTGACAGCTCACGTAACTGATGAGCTGGTCGGGCTGCGCAGCCCAGAAATGAAGTTCCTTCTCCGCCTTCACCGTAGCCAATGAATCTTCCATCAGACTGTCAGTCGGGACCGGAGGCTGCACAGACGCAGTCGCATGCTTCTCCACCAGTTGCGGATGAGCAATTCCCCCTACCAGTCCGAATTTCACGCCCGCCGCATGCCCCATACGACCGATAACGAACGCCCCTTTGGCATTATCGTCCCACGGACCACGCAACGCATCGCGCATCTCGTCACAGAACATGCCGATGTGCGGAAGCCGCTGCGCATTCTTCTTCATGGCCAGCAGACTGTCCGGCAGCTGCGGACGACCAGCCGCCCAACCTTCTCCATAAATATAAATTGTAGGATCAATCCGGTCGAGCGCCTGGCGGATTTCGTTCATTGTTTTGATATCATGAATCCCCATCAGGTCGAAGCGGAAACCGTCGATATGATATTCCTTAGCCCAATAGCAAACCGACTCAATCATGAAACGCCTCATCATCGGACGCTCGCTGGCCGTCTCATTGCCGCAACCCGAAGCATTGGCCCATTTTCCATTGGCATCCGTGCGGTAGAAATACCCGGGCACCGTACGTTCAAAATTACTTCCCTTCGTAATCGCAGTATGGTTGTACACCACGTCCATCACCACCCGGATACCCGCCCGATGAAGGGCCATCACCATCTGCTTGAATTCCCGGATACGTACGTCCGGTTTGTAAGGGTCGGTGGCATACGAACCTTCCGGCACGTTATAGTTTTTCGGGTCATAACCCCAGTTGTACTGCGGCTTGTCGAGCTTCGTCTCGTCCACCGACGAGAAGTCGAACGACGGCAACAGCTGTACGTGAGTCACCCCCAGTTCCTTCAGATGGTCGAGTCCCGTTTTCTCCCCCAGATAAGTCTTTGTACCCTCTTCCGTGAGTGCCAGGAACTTCCCCCGGTTATGAATACCCGCCACCGTATCGATGGAGAAATCCCGATGGTGCAATTCATAAATGATGATATCCGAAAAACGCTTCAACGGCGGACGCTTGTCTTCGTTCCACCCCTTCGGGTTCGTCGCACCCCAGTCGATGATGGCTGCCCGGTCGCCGTTCACCCCCACCGCCTTGGCCAGCAGTCCGGGAGTATCTCCCTGCCATACGTCGTCAATCTTCACATTGAACGTATAGAACTTCCCTTTCAGGTCTTCGTCCACCCGGGCCTGCCACATCCCGTCGGATGCCGGCTCCATCTTCACCATCCGGTAGGCCGAGCCTCCCTGCCCTTTCTCATAGAGCAACACCCGCACCTCCTGTGCCGTAGGGGCCCAAAGCGAAAACTTCGTGACGGAAGGGGCATACACCATTTCCTCCCATTCACCGTTGTACACCGGATATTTGTCAAACGTCGTCTGTGCATCCTGATGCGAGGATGTACATCCCGCTGCCACTGTCATCATTGACATTACGACAAGATGCTTCAGTTTCATACTTCTTTTCTCCTATTTTTTATGCGTTCCGGATTCTTGGCAATAAAATCCTTCCAACTGGAATACGTTTTCGGCATTTCCGGACGTCCCATCTGCAAATAATGACAATAGGCCGCTCCCAACGCATCGGTGGCATCCATAAAAGGTCCCATCTCCGAATCGGGAATGTGCAACATCCGTTTCAACATGTCGGCCACCTGCTCCTTGCTGGCCTGCCCGTTGCCGGTGATGGCCATCTTGATTTTCAGCGGCGCATACTCCGTCACCGGAATGTCGCGCATCAAAGCCGCCACGATGGCCACCCCCTGCGCCCGTCCCAGTTTCAGCATGGACTGTACGTTCTTTCCGAAAAACGGCGCCTCGATGGCCAGTTCATCAGGCAGGTACGAGGAAATGATGCCCTGCACCCGCTCGTAGATGTGCTTCAGTTTCAGGTAAGGGTCACCGCATTTGCGCAAGTCGATAACCCCCAAGGTCATCACCTGCGGTTTCACCCCCGTCACCTTCAGCACCCCATAGCCCATGATGTTCGTACCTGGGTCGATGCCGAGAATAATCTTTTCCTTGACCGGCTGAATCACTTTATCACCTCCATCAATGTAGGGAATCCGATGACCTTATCCTTGAACACCTTCATCATCTCGGCATTCAGTGCCGCTCCCTGTTTCACATGCCAGTGGTGCAGCATAGCACTGTCTTCCACCTCCCACTGCAGCGAGAAACATTCACTGTCCTGCTCCTTATGGCTCAGGATGCGCAGGATACGGGGATTCTTCAGCTCGCCCGACTTCTCCACTTCCGGAATATAACATTCATTCAACCAGATGATAAAATTACGGGCATCGCCCATCTCCACATGAAATGTAGTATTGTAAATCAGCATATCTCTTTCTGTTTTAGATAATTGACAAAGTTATAAAATCTCACTGAAAAAGCCTCCAATTCAGGAATATCTGCGAGGATAACGGAACAGGATGCTCAGCAAAGCCACCGCCCCCAGGGCCATCGGATAATACAGATACCCGATGATATTGATAGGCGACAAGCCGGAAAGCTCCGCGGCAATCAACAGCTGCGCCCCGTAAGGAATGATGCCCTGTATCACACACGAGAACGTATCCAGAATACTGGCACTCTTCCGTTTGTCCACCCGGAACTGCTCAGCAATATCGTTGGCCAAGGGACCTACGGTAATGATAGCAATCGTATTGTTGGCTGTACATACATTGGCCAGACTCACCAGGGCCGCAATGCTCAGTTCCGCCCCCCGCTTGCCCTTCACATGCTTGGTAAGCCGGTGCAGCACATAATCCACTCCTCCGTTGAAACGAATCAGTTCCAGCATGCCTCCCGCCATCAGGGTCACGATAATCAGTTCGCCCATGCCTGTCATGCCTTTTCCCATGGCCCCGAACCAGCCGAACACATCGAAGGCACCGTAAACCATCCCCACAATGCCCGTGGCCACCAGCCCCAACAGCAAGACCAGCAACACATTCATGCCGACCACTGCCGTACCGAGCACAATCAGGTAAGGAATCACCTTTACCCACTCCACATGAGGAATATCCTGTACCACCTCAATATGGCTACCGTAAATGATATAGTAGATAAAGACAAGCAAGGCTGCCGGAAAAGCAATCAGCGAATTCACCCGGAACTTGTCGCGCATCACACAACCCTGCGTACGGGTCGCTGCAATCGTGGTATCGGATATAAAGGAAAGGTTGTCGCCAAAGAAGGCACCACCCACCACCACAGCCGTCATGAACACCACGCTGACATCCGTCTTGGCCGCTATACCTGCCGCCACCGGCACCAGTGCCACGATGGTTCCTACCGACGTACCGATAGAGAGGGAAATAAAACACGCGGCCAGGAAGATGCCCGCCAACAGCAAGTTGTCCGGAAGCAGGCGCAAGGTCAGATTCACCGTGGCGTCAATCGCTCCCATGGCCTGGGCCGACTGGGCAAAAGCTCCCGCCAGAATGAAAATCCAAATCATCAGCATGATGTTCTTGTTGGCTGCCCCCGTGGAATACTGAATCAGCCGGTCGTTCAAGCTCAATCCCTTCGTGGTGGCCACGGCATAAATGGACGATACCATGAAAGCCACGGTGATAGGAATCTTGTAGAAATCGTTGATAATCAGGGAGGTAACCAGATACAGGCATAAAAACACCACCAGCGGACTCAAGGCCCACGCATTGGGTTTGTTCACAATGGGAGTCAGTTTCTGAAAATTCATTCTTTCGCTACTAATTTTTAATTGACGACAAAGGTACGCATTTTTCATTACTTTCCCGCCGGCAGAATCACCATTCTGAAAACATTTCCGCCAAACACTCTCTCATCCGCTTTGTTTTCAATCCATTCGCTGTGCTAAAAGACGAAAAAACAGAAGAAAAAGGAAATTTACAACTCCTGTTTTGGGCATATAAGAATATTACCTATATTTGCGTAGTCATCAGGAGAAGAGGTATGAAACGGACAATGTTTAAAATAATGCTGTTGCTTGCTGTCATCTTTATGAAAATAGAGACGACAACGGCCGACTCATTCCGTCATACCAGCCATCATGTAACTTCTTCAACCACAATGTCAGTTTCCACAGATACTGACGAAACGTTCCATTTCATTCATGCCGCTTTAGACAAGACCCATGATTTGTTCAGCACCCTCACCCACCACCATTCGCTTGGTAAGGAACTGGAAAAGCGTATCCAACGCCTCAATGAACAAAACATCCACTTCTCTCTTCGTCTATTGCTATACTATCATTCCCTGCGAGAAGGAGGATTGTTGAAGGACAAGGAATGTCTTTTTCCTTCCAATCTTATCCATTGTGTGATTCCCTCATGCGAATACTACATATTTGCCATGAGAAGGATTCTCATTTAGCCGTTTTATAAGGTTTATTATTTTTCATTCCGGTGCAGCACGTATCGGAACGAAATGCTTCTTGCTTCACCTCATGAATGCAAGACAAGGACGTATTGTCCCATTTTCTTAAACAAAACTTTATAAAATTATCCATCACAAAAAACGAACTTATGGAAATATTCAACTTATCCAAATCCTATCCGACTCAGGATATCCGGAAACAAACTCATCTGTCCCTTATCGTTCTCTCCGTAGGCATGCTGGCCGTCGGACTCAGCCTGTTCTTCTTGCCCAAAAGCCAATCTGAGTCTAATATGGACGCATTGAGAATCATTCTCGGCATCCTGCTGACTGGTGCTTCACTCTACTTTCTAGGCTTCCGCACCCGCTATCTGGCATACGCGGAAACAGGCAGCCGTATCTGCAAACGGCATTTCAACTGTCCCAAGGAGCAGCTCTCCCGCTTACGGGAACACCTGGCCGACTATTGTTCGCTGCCTGAAACCGCGCTGGAGGAGAACCGCCTGTACCTGGTTCTCGTACATTCAAAAGACCAACAATACGCTGCGTTCCAGGTATTGTCGTATGCCTCTTTCTTGTATGAACCCGTCACGGAACTGTGTTGCCTGAAAGGAAAAGAAGCTTCCACATTCCTACAAAAACTGCATGCCGCCCATGGACTTTTTGATTGACTTCCTCCTGCATGTCGACCAGCACCTGATGGAGTTCATGCAAGCCTACCATCTGTGGACGTATGCCCTCTTGTTTCTAATTATTTTTTGTGAGACCGGACTTGTAGTCCTGCCATTCCTCCCCGGAGACTCCCTACTTTTTGTCTCCGGGGCCATGGCCTCCCTGCCAGGTACTCCCCTGCACATCAGCCTGCTGCTTCTAGTACTGTTCGTGGCAGCCGTACTAGGCGACTCGTGCAACTACCTGCTGGGGCAACGTTTCGGGGAAAAGCTATTCAACCGGCCCGATTCCAGATTGTTCCGCCAAAGCCACCTGGAAAAGACCCATGCCTTTTTCCAGCAACATGGCAAAAAGGCCGTCCTCATCGCCCGCTTCGTGCCTGTGGTCCGCACATTCACCCCCTTCGTAGCCGGAATGGGAAGGATGCACTACCCCTGCTTCATGGGCTACAATGTGGCAGGAGCAGCCGTCTGGGTTCTTCTGTGCTGTCTTTCCGGCTATTTTTTCGGAAACCTTCCTTTTGTACAGAAGCACCTCAACCTGCTGTTATACGGTATCGTGCTGATTTCGCTCAGTCCGGCTCTTATCGAGTTCTTACGCATAAAATTTAAACGCACTTAAAACATCTGCTGTACGCTTCGCAGGGGAATCATTCGCGAACGAATGAGAATGAAGGTTTTGGCCATTCCCCTGCAAGCGGACTGCTGGCAGCCAAGAGGGATACAAACAGTATGATAAAGAAAAGAAAAATGTCCTAAAAGTCGGAATTTCGTAAAAAAAGGAAGCCACATAGGTAAAGTTCTATCAACTTTTATTACTTTTGCGCACATTGTGTCAAACATTGTGCAATTTGAAATGGAAATACAAGACAGTTTCATACAGCTTGTGGAAGAGAGCATCCGCGCCAACTGGGACCGTGATGCACTGACAGACTACAAAGGAGCTACCCTGCAATACAAGGACGTAGCAAGAAAGATAGAGAAAATGCATATCCTGCTCGAACGGGCAGGCATCCGGAAGGGAGACAAAATCGCGCTGTGCGGGCGCAACAGTGCCAACTGGACAGCCACTTTCTTAGGAGTGGTCACCTACGGGGCGGTAGCCGTTCCCATTCTCCATGAATTCAAGGCCGACAACGTGCACCACATCGTCAACCATTCGGAAGCCCGCATGCTTTTCGTGGGCGACCAGGTGTGGGAGGAGTTCAACGAAGCGGCCATGCCGAACCTGGAGGGAATCATCGAGCTGAAGAATTTCGACCTGGTGGTGTCACGCTCGGAACAGCTCACGTATGCCCGTGAGCACCTGAACGAGGAATTCGGCAAGAAATATCCCTGCCGTTTCCGTGCCGAACAGGTGTCCTACCGCCGGGAAGAGCCGGAAGAACTGGCTGTCATCAACTACACCTCGGGCACTACGGGCTATTCCAAAGGGGTGATGCTGCCCTACCGGAGCATCCTTTCCAACATCGTACACATCCATCACAAGGTGGGACTGAAGGCGGGCGACAGTATCGTGTCCATGCTTCCGCTGGGACATATCTTCGGACTGGTGTTCGATTTTCTTTACGGCATCACCGTGGGCGCACACTTGTGGTTCCTCACCCGCATGCCGAGTCCGAAAATCATTGCCGAATCGTTTGCCGTCATCCGTCCGCGGGTCATTGCCTGCGTGCCGCTCATCGTGGAGAAGATTTTCAAGAAGAACATTCTGCCGAAGGTGGACAACCGGCTGGGCAAGCTGCTGCTGAACCTGCCCATCATCAGCGACAAAATCAAGGAACAAATCCGTCAGCAGGCCATGGAGGTGTTCGGCGGGAATTTCATCGAAATTGTGGTGGGAGGTGCCCCGTTCAACGCCGAAGTGGAGGCCTTCCTGCGGAAAATCAATTTCCCCTACACCATTGCCTACGGCATGACGGAATGCGCCCCGCTCATCTGCCACAGCCGCTGGGATGAGATTCTGTACACTTCATGCGGAAAGACAGTGGCCAACATGGAGACGAAAGTACTCTCCGACAATCCGGAGCGTGTGCCCGGGGAACTGGTGTGCCGCGGCATGAACGTGATGCTGGGCTACTACAAAAATGAGGCTGCCACCGCACAGACCATCGACAAGGACGGCTGGCTGCACACGGGCGACATGGCCATTAAGGATGCCGATGGAAACATCTTCATCAAGGGACGCTGCAAGAACATGCTGCTCACGGCTTCGGGACAGAACATTTATCCGGAAGAAATCGAGGCACGCCTCAACAACATGCCGTATGTGAACGAATCGCTGGTCATCCTGAAAGACAACAAACTGGTGGCCCTGATTTATCCGGACATTGACGACGCGCTTTCTCACGGACTGAGCAAACAGCAGCTGGAAGTAGCCCTCGACCAGAACCGCATCGAACTGAACAAGGTGCTGCCGGCGTATGCGCAGATCACGCACGTGAAACTGTACCCGGAAGAGTTTGAAAAAACGGCCAAGAAGAGCATCAAGCGCTTCCTGTACCAGTAAGAAACATCCTGAAAAAGAAGACCTTGCGAATACCCCCAAAAACGCAAGGACGTTTCAGATAAAACACAAGTACGTTTCAAGTAAAATGTACTTGCGTTTTAAGTCAAACGCAAAGGCGTTTTATTCCAAACGCACTTGCGTTTTTTTTATGCCCTTTTTTACGCTTTGGAAACTTTCAGGAGACCGTGGAAATCACGGTTTCCGGTGAAAAAAAGTATTTTCCAATACCCTACCTTTGCCGCATAAATCTTAAAAACTAATTTCTCTTTTATGAAAACTTGGATTCCCCTGATGCTGTCTGCAGCCCTATTATGCGGGGCATGCAGCAATGAAAACGGAGACAAAGGAAAAACGCTCCAGCTGACAGAAGGTACCTCACCCACCTTGGTGCTCGACTCGAAAACATCGGCCGACACCCAGGAGCAGATTAAGTTTACCGCCACTTCCGCCTGGACGGCCTGGATTAAGGCGGCTACCGACCAACGGAGTGGAGGCAGCGAGGTGGACTGGCTCACGCTCAGTGCCTACAGCGGTCCAGCCGGTGAGCAGAGCCTCACGCTGACCATCTCTCCCAACACAGGCACCACGAGCCGGAAGGCCGTGATTACCATCGAATGTGGAGGCCAGTCGCTCACCATTACCGTGGAACAGGCCGGCAGTGACAGCTCAGAAGGGGTAACAACCACCAAGCTGGTAAAAGAAGTGCGTTGCACTGCAAACTGGCAGCGGGATGCCCTGACAGATAGCAGCCCTACCTCGGAAGTGACGGTCTGGCAATTCAGCTACGACGCTCAGAACCGAATGACGGGTACTCTTATCCAACAAGCAAACAAGAAAGTAGAACGTACCTTTACCTATACCGCTGAGAATGAAATCACGCTGGATGAAAAAGAAATCGACGGTTCATATTCGTATGACACCCGCTACCTCATCCAACTGAACGAAGCCGGCAATGCCACAAGCATTCTCCATGATGACAAGGAAACGGGCAATTACAAACCGTATATCAATTTCACTTATACTGACGACGGACGGCTGGCACAGATGAAAGACGCCAATGCCGGAGAGGAAGCCTCGGTATACACGTTCACGTATGCGGACGGCAAGCTGGCTTCTTTTGAATATTATAACGGAAAATACACAGGTGATAATTATTCTTATACCTTTGACGCCGCCACCGATTTCGTCCACCAGTACCCCAACCACGGTCCCATCGACATCATGGGCTATCTGCTGGAAGACGATGACTTTAATTTCGCATTCCATCTCGGACGCATGGGAAATACGGGAGACTGCCTGCCTGAACATTTTGCAGGACAAACCATGAATCAGTGGAGCGGCACACAGAAAGCCTATCCGACTCCGAATGTAACAGTACATGAGTCATCCAAGTATATCCGGGAAGTTCAAAAACCTAGCGACCTTAATTATACGTTCGACAACGAACAGAACCTGCAGTCTATTCTTGTCAAAGACTACTTCGAGGTCGTGACACGGGAATATGACGTGGTGGTAGGTGCGGAACTGATTGACCCCAAAAATCCGGACAGGGGATATCAATACGAAGAAAAGAACGTGAAGGAAACCACCAAAGAGGCCTACGACACGCTTACTTTCGAGATTACTTACAACTGATGCCCGCCGGCTTCGGGTGCATGCGCTTTCCGGTAGTCCATGGGAGTCATCCCGTGGTGCTGCCGGAAAAGCTTGTTCAGGTAGCAGGAGTCGATGTATCCCATCCGGCTGGCTATCTCCTTCACACTCATGCGGGTGCCCGTAAGCAACTCTTCCACCCGCTTCAGGCGGTTCTTGGAAACATAAAGCCGGAAATCCTCGCCGAAATTCCGCTTGAAGAAACGTCCGATGTAGGTGGGCGACAACTGAAAGCGGGCGGCCAGCGCTTCCAGACGGAGCTCATCGGGCTGGTCGATGTGCTGCTCGATGTAGAGCAACAGGTTCCGGGCCTTGTCGCCTTCCGGTCCTACTCCCGTTTCCGCGGCATCCAGTCCCCGGGCAGCCAGCAGGATGAGACTGTTCACGTAGTTCGACAAGAGCATCTCGGACAAGGCACGCTTGCCGGAGGCTTCTTCCACCAGCAGTTCCATGAGCCGACGGATGGCTTCACGGTCGGTCGCAGCCGGCTGCATCCGGAACCCCGACTGCACCTCGAGCGCGCGCCCCACGTAATGGCCGATGCTGTCGAACACATAATTCTCCGTAAAGCGGATAAACACATAACGGCTGTGCGTGCGGATGGTGTACACGTGTATCCGGCTGGGCGGAATCAGGAAGAGGTCGCCCGCTTCGTAGGTATGACACTCCCGCTCGCTGCCCACCGTATGGGCACAGAAAGTGCCGCTCCCCTCCAGAATATAGGCCATCTCAAAAAACGAGTGCTGGTGCTCCCCGATTGGAAATTCATCGTGCTCCCTCAAAAGAATCTCCACCTGCTGATACAGATTTTCCTTCCACATAGTCGTATTCTTCATGATTATAGCACAAAAATACAATATTAATCCCTCACTCCTTCCTAACTTTGCAGCGTTTTTTGAAAATAATTAAGACACAGACTATATGGAAAAATTTAGCTGGAAAGGACATGCTTCCATGCTGGGAGCCAATACAATGTGGGGGCTGATGTCGCCCATGTCCAAACTGCTGATGGCCGGAGGGGCCGTCACACCGCTGGTCGTTACGGACTTGCGTATCGGAGGAGCCATGGTATTGTTCTGGATTGCCTCCCTGTTTCAGAAACCGGAGCACGTGAACCACAAGGACTTGATTACGCTGTTTTTCGCTTCCCTGTTTGCCATCGTGTTCAATCAGGGTTCGTTTATTTTCGGCGTGAGCCTGAGCTCGCCGGGCGATGCGTCCATCATCACTACAAGCATGCCGCTCTGGGCCATGGTACTGGCTGCCTTCATCCTGAAAGAACCGATTACCGGAAAGAAGGTGCTGGGTATTGCCTGCGGTGCGGGAGGTGCCTTGCTGCTTATCCTGGGAAGCAGTCAGAACCAGCCGGCTGCTTCTTCTGCCAGCCACACGGCCATCTGGGGAGATTTGCTGGTGTTGTTCGCCCAGTTCTGCTATGCCTTCTATATCGTGCGCTTCAAGGACTTCGTAAACAAATATTCGCTCATCACCATCATGAAGTGGATGTTCACCTATTCCTTCATCTGCACACTCCCCTTCTCGGCCCGCGACCTGATGAATGCCGACTGGACCGGACTGCAGGCCACTGAAATCGGCAGCCTTATCTTCATCGTGGTAGGGGCCACCTTCATCAGTTACATGCTGATTGTGGTGGGCCAGAAGAACCTACGTCCGACGGTAGCCGGCATGTACAACTACATCCAGCCGCTGGTAGCCTGCATCGTAGCCGTATGCTGGGGCATGGATTCCTTCAACCTGACGAAAATCATTGCCGTGGTACTGATTTTCGGTGGGGTCTATCTGGTTACTTCCAGCCGCAGCCGGAAGGAAATGGAAGCCTATCAGCAAGCTCAATCTGCAGAAGAAAATTCGTAAACGTCTTTTTCATTCGCATATTCCCTCATTTTTCCTTACCTTTGCTCCGATTCTAAAAAAGGGAAAAATGAGGGAATTACTTTATATACACTGGAACCCGGACCCGGCCTTGTTTCACCTTGGAGGGTTTACGCTCCGATGGTACAGCGTGTGCTGGGTTATCGCCATTCTGAGCGGCACACAAGTGGTCTACCGTCTGTACAAACAGAAAGGGCTTCCGCTGGATACGTTTCAAACCCTGTTCACTTACAGTTTCATCGGAATCTTTGCCGGAGCACGACTGGGGCACTGTCTCTTTTATGACCCACAGTATTTCCTGAGCCATCCGCTGGAAATCATCCTTCCGGTTCACTTCCTGCCGCAAGGGGGATGGGTGTTCACCGGATATGCCGGACTGGCCAGCCACGGTGGTACTCTGGGACTGATTCTGGCCTTGGTCCTTTTCTGCCGGAAAACGAAAATTCATTTTCTTGATATCCTCGACATGATGGGTATCGCGGCTCCTTTGGGGGCCGGATTCATCCGTCTGGCCAACCTGATGAACTCTGAAATCATCGGCATGCCCACGAATGTGCCTTGGGCCTTCGTCTTCGAACGTGTGGACATGCAGCCCCGCCATCCGGCCCAGCTCTACGAGGCATTGGCGTATTTCGTCTTCTTCCTGATTATGCTGGCCGTCTACCGGACACGGAAAGACCGTGTGCAGAAAGGATTTTATTTCGGTCTGTGCATCACCCTGATTTTCACCTTCCGTTTCTTCGTGGAATTCCTGAAGGAAAGACAAGTGGACTTTGAGAATGCTCTTCCGATAGACATGGGACAGATTCTGAGCCTCCCTTTCATTGCCGTAGGATTGTATTTTGTATTCCGTAAAGCACATACCCGTCATGCCCGAAACTGATGTATCTCATACCTGCCTGCTCTGCATGGGCTCCAACCTGGACGCCCGGCTTCACCTGAAGAATGCGGAAGAGTCGCTGCAACGGCTTTTCCCGGGAATTGAATGGGGGGAAATCGTGGAGACACAACCGGAAAGGATGAGCAACCCGCAACCGTTTCTGAACCGGGCGGCCCGTTTTCATACCTCACTGGCCATGACGGAGGTACGGAACTTACTGAAAGAAATCGAACAGACCAACGGCCGGACTCCCCAAAGCAAGGAGGAAGGACGCATCCCCCTCGACATCGACTTGCTGACCTACGACCAGCAGGTGCTCAAACCCTTGGACTTGAAAAAAGAATACGTACGCCGGGCCTTCCTTCACGCCAGCTTCACATATCCCAGCCGGGTATAGCGTACCCCGTGTGATTCATAGTGCGACATCACCTTGGCCGACAGCAGATGCAGGAACTGTTGTGGCTCAATCGCCCGACTGCGACAACTCAGCACATTGGGACTCAGGCTACGGGCACGGGCCTTGACAAGAAACGTGAAACGGTTGCCGTCGCGGTCGGCCGCCAATACGTTCTGGTCGACAAAAAAATCAGGTTTATAAGTATCTACCTGCAACCGCACGTGAAGCACCGTCACCTGCAAATCTTTCAATGTATCGCCCACCTCCCGCACAAACCGGCTGACGGAGGCGATACGCGGCTTGCGCACGGTCAGTTCAAAGTGTACCACGGCAAAACGTTTGGCCAGTTCCACCGTACGTTCATACCGCGGATTGTGAGGCTCAAACTTGTTGGCCAGCCAAAGTATATACGAAGGGTCGATATAATATATCTCCGCCAAATGTTTTCCCTTGTATTTGCCGAAAGGCATCAAATCGTCCAGAAGGCCGTAATACGGTTCAAACCGTTCATTTTCGGCTGTTTCCAACCTCACATTACAGTTCTGCAACATCGAGAAGGCACGGGCCGAAGCCGCATCCAACGTCACGCCCAGCGTACGGACAAAGAGATAGGACGGAGGAGAAAGAAATTCGCGCCACAGCGCATAATACGGGCGATACTCGGTCGCCATGCTGATAAGATAGGCTCCATTGTCACGCGTGCGTCCACGATTGAAAAGCTCCAATTCCTTTTGTACTTGTGCGGTGATTTCCATACCTGCCTCCTGCTTTGAAGGCAAGATATAAAAAAAGAATCGAAAATGCAAGTTTATACAAACAAAACGGGAGGAAACGGCCCTTTATCTGCCTTTCCTCCCGTCAAGATGAATATGGAATTCTAACAATTAATTGTCAAAGAATGGCCTTCACCGTTTCCAGCATGCCTTTCTCCTGAATGCTGTCAAGGTCTTTCTTCACGGCTTCCTTCAGCCCCGGAATCAGGTTCAGGTCTTCGCCCCAGATAGAAGTGGCCCCCAGTACACCTTCCGCAATCTTGGCCGTATCGCCCGTAGCCCACAGCTGTTTCAGCAAATCCATGATTTCCGGTGCGTCGTTGGGGACAATTTCAGCCCCATCGGCACGTACACCTCCTTTATAGTAAGTGATGATGGCAGCCAGTCCCAGTACCAGTCCTTCGGGCAGTTTGCCCTTACGCTGCAAGTACGTTTTCAGTCCGGGCAGGTCACGTGTCTGGTATTTCGGGAAGGAATTCAGCATGATGGAAGTCACCTGATGGTCTACAAACGGATTGTTAAAGCGTTCCAGCACGTCTCGTGCAAATTTCTCCAGCTCCTCTTTCGGCAGGTTCAAAGTTTCCATCAATTCGTCGAACATCACCTTATGGATGAACTTGCCGACCACCGGATGCTGGCAGGCATCGCGCACAATATTGATGCCGGAAAGGTATGCCACTGGAGAGAGTACGGTATGCGGACCGTTCAGCAAGGTCACCTTCCGTTCATGGTACGGTGCTTCCGACGGTACGAACAGCACGTTCAGTCCGGCCTTGTCGGCAGGGAATTCGGCGGCAACTTCCTTCGGTGCCTCGATGACCCACAAATGGAAGATTTCGGCCTGTACCACCATGTTGTCGTCATATTGCAACTTTTCCTTGATGGCATCGATGTCCTTGCGCGGGAATCCCGGTACGATACGGTCGACCAGCGTGGCATATACACCGCAAGCCTTTTCAAACCAGTTTTTGAAGCCGTCGCCAAGATTCCAAAGTTCGATGTACTGGTAGATGGTTTCCTTCAGCTTGTGCCCGTTCAGGAAAATCAGTTCACACGGGAAGATAATCAGCCCTTTCGACATATCGCCCTGGAAGGTCTGATAGCGATGATACAAAAGCTGTGTCAGTTTTCCGGGATAGGATGAAGCCGGCGCATCGTCCAGCTTGCAGGAAGGGTCGAAGGCAATGCCCGCTTCCGTCGTATTGGAAATCACGAAACGCATCTCGGGTTGTTCGGCCAGTCTCAGGAAATCCTGGAACTGGTGGTAAGGATTCAGGGCACGGCTGATGACGTCAATCATCGTCAGGCTGTTCACAGACTCTCCTTTTTCCAGTCCCTGCAGGTTGACATGGTACAGGCAATCCTGAGCGTTCAGCTTGTCAATCATTCCCTTTTCGATGGGCTGTACCACTACCACGCTGCTGTTGAAGTCGGCCTTTTCGTTCATGTTGTAAATAATCCAGTCCACAAATGCACGGAGGAAATTCCCTTCACCAAACTGGATGATTCTTTCCGGACGGACCGTCTTATGGGCGGTCTCTTTGTTCAATGCTTTCATACTATATCTTTAATTCACAAAATTGTTTCTTTTTGGCTCATTCACGAAAGGGGTAGGTACACGGCTGGAAAAGACATTCCTATAAACATCTATTTTTCAATTAATTAGATTTTCCTCGGCAACATTAAATTTCATAAATGAGTGTTGCAAAGGTAATAAATATTTTGTTATTCCAAAGAAAATTTCTACTTTCGTGTTCGATAACGGAAGGGCAATCGATATTTTATGTTGCCCAACATAAATAAATTGTAACCTGCCGATTAAATACAACCCTACAAACATTAAAAACACATTCGTCATGAAGAAATTTATGGATGAAAACTTCCTGTTGCAGACTGAAACCGCGCAGGAACTATATCACAACCATGCGGCTAAGATGCCTATCATCGACTACCACTGTCACCTGAGTCCGAAAATGGTGGCCGACGATTACCAGTTCAAGTCTATCACCGAAATCTGGCTGGGAGGTGACCACTATAAATGGCGTGCCATGCGAAGCAACGGTGTGGCTGAACGTTATTGCACCGGCGATGCCTCCGACTGGGAAAAGTTCGAAAAATGGGCAGAGACCGTTCCCTACACGCTCCGTAACCCATTGTACCACTGGACGCACCTGGAACTGAAAACAGCTTTTGGCATCGACAAGATTCTGAATCCGTCTACCGCCCGCGAAATCTTTGACGAATGCAATGCCAAACTGGCTACTCCGGAATATTCCGCCCGCAACCTGATGCGCCGTTACCATGTGGAAACGGTATGTACTACCGACGACCCGGTGGATTCACTGGAATACCACATCGCTACCCGTGAAAGCGGCTTTGAAATCAAGATGCTGCCCACTTGGCGTCCGGACAAGGCCATGGCTGTGGAAGTACCTGCCGATTTCCGTGTCTACGTGGAAAAACTGAGCGAAGTGAGCGGCGTCAGCATCTCCAGCTTCGATGACATGGTAGAGGCCCTGCGCAAGCGTCATGCCTTCTTCGCCGCACAAGGCTGCAAGCTGTCCGACCACGGTATCGAAGAGTTCTACGCGGAAGACTATACGGATGCCGAAATCCGCACCATCTTTAACAAGGTATATGGTGGTACCCCGCTGACCCACGAAGAAATCCTGAAGTTCAAGTCGGCCATGCTGGTGGTATTCGGTGAGATGGACTGGGAAACCGGCTGGACACAACAGTACCACTACGGAGCCATCCGCAACAACAACACAAAGATGTTCAAGCTGATTGGTCCCGACACAGGTTTCGACTCCATCGGCGAATTCAACACTGCCAAGTCCATGTCGAAATTCCTCGACCGCCTGAACACGGAAGGCAAACTTACCAAGACCATCCTCTACAACCTGAACCCTTGTGCCAACGAAGTGATTGCCACCATGCTGGGCAACTTCCAGGACGGCACGATACCGGGCAAGATTCAGTTCGGTTCGGGCTGGTGGTTCCTCGACCAGAAAGACGGCATGGAGAAACAGATGAACGCACTTTCCCTGCTGGGGCTGTTGAGCCGCTTTGTGGGCATGCTCACCGACTCCCGTTCATTCCTCTCCTATCCGCGTCATGAATATTTCCGCCGTACACTCTGCAACCTGCTGGGCAAGGACGTGGAAAACGGTGAAATTCCGGTCAGCGAAATGCCGCGCGTACAGCAGATGGTGGAAGACATCAGCTACTACAACGCCAAGAACTTCTTCCAGTTCTGACCAATCACAAGCTGAAAAAACATACTATAATCCATTTCAAGGCCGTTCCTTTCGGGACGGCCTTATTTGATTTCTGCCTTTTTTTCTGTATCTTTGCGTTCCTTTAGCAAAAAAGAAAAAGAGATGAAAGTACAGTTCATGAGTCTGGCAAGCGGAAGCAGCGGCAATTGCTACTACCTGGCTACCGACCACACCGCCATATTGATTGATGCCGGCATTGGCATCCGCACCATCAAAAAAGTGTTCAAAGACCGTATGCTAAACCTGGAAGGCATACAAGGCGTACTCGTCACCCACGACCATGCCGACCACATCAAAGCGGTCGGCCACCTGGGAGAACGGCACGGACTTCCGGTCTACACTACCCACGAAATACATGAGGGCATGCGCCACAGCTACTGCATGACCGAACGGCTGAGTCCGGAACGCATGCATTTCATCCGGAAAGAAGAAAGCTTCACACTGGGCGATTTCCACATCACCTGCTTCGAGGTGCCCCACGACGGTACCGACAATGTGGGCTACTGCATCACGGCCGGCGACAAGACCTTCTCTTTCCTGACCGACATCGGACACATCACCCCCACGGCGGCACGCTACATCCAGCAGAGCAACTACCTGATTATGGAAGCCAATTACGACGACACCATGCTGAAGATGGGGCCTTACCCCCAGCACCTGAAGGAACGCATTGCCGGATCCAACGGACACATGAGCAACCACGAAATGGCCGACTACCTGAGCAAGCATTTCCCCAAAGGACTGAAATACCTGTGGCTCTGCCACCTGAGCAAGGACAACAATCATCCGGAGCTGGCCTTCAAGACCGTAGAGCTGGCCTTCCGTCAGGAAAATATTCTGGTAGGCAAAGACGTGGAAGTCATCCCGTTGAGACGTACCAGCCCTTCCGAGATGTATGTCTTTGAATAGCAGTTTTCCAAAGATACCGACAGAAAAAACGAGATGCGCCCTCTTTCCCGAAGCAGGAAGAAGGGCGCATCTCGTTTCAAATATATCGCCACGCCTGTATCAGCGCAGTCTTTCGTAAGCCTTTACCAGCATCTCGTCCTTGCCGATGGCACGGATGGCCAGCCAGTTCAGAATGATGCTCACCAGCGGCAGGCAGACCGTCCACGAAGGCATGAAACTGTAGTCATCGAAAGCCTTGTCCGGATTCACCACAAAATAAGTCAGCACCAGATAATACCCCACCAATACGATGGTGTTGAAAATCGTGAGACGGATTTGCAGCATCCGCTTCCGGTACAAGAAAATCGTCACCAGCGCCACTACGGCCACCACCGTCAGCACGGCGAACAACGCCCACGGCGTATAGTTCACATTGCCGTCCGGAAGCATGTAGGAAAGGTTTGTCATTTCACAAATATTCTTGTCTGTATAGAAACTTCCTACGGAAGCAGACATCATCACCACCATCAGGATGGCTACTATCAGCAAATAAACTGTCTGTATTCTCTGTATCATAATTCAATCGTCAAAAAAGAGGTTCTCAAAAATAAATGTCATTCTGAGGGCGACGGTTCCTGCCGGATGCGCTCAGAATGACAAGCCCAAATGCGCGTGCGCATTCAATCAATTCGTTCCAATAAGGATTACTGCAATTTTTCTTTTTCCTTTGCAGGGTTTCTATAGTAAACCTTTCCTTCGATGTACTCCTGCGTGGCAATCAATGTCGGTTTCGGGAGTTTTTCGTAATAGCGAGAGATTTCAATCTGCTCTCTGTTTTCAAACACCTCTTCCAGATTATCGTTGTAAGAAGCAAACTCCTGTAATTTCTTGGAGAGGTCATTCTTCATCTCTGCAGCAATCTGGTTGGCACGTTTGCCGATGATAGCTACTGTTTCATAGATATTGCCTGTGTCCTCACAGAGTTCCATCAAATTACGAGTAACGGTAGTTGTAGGAGCGTTTGTCTTTTTGTAATCCATAATTCCTTATTTATAATTATAAACGTTTATTATTCATCTTCATCCGTGGAAACATACTTGCTGACATCGGCATAAATAGTCTCCACCTCCTTCATATATTTACTTTCCGGAAATTCATTCTTGAACGCATAATATTCGTCCACAGTCTCGCGCATACGGTCTTCCCGTTTTTCGAGCACACTCTCCTTGGCCATGTGATATTTGGCACGGAGAATCAGGATAGAAAGGTCTTCCCGCATCTTTGTGTAAGGATATTCCTTCAACACGTTCTGCGCCGTCACAATAGCCGCCAGATAGTTGTTACCCGTACTGCTGTACACCGCATTTCCGGAATAAGAACCCAAATCGTAATACAGTTTCGCAGAAAGATATTCCTTCTCTACCAGCTTATCCTGCAATTCAAAAATCATATTCTGAGCCAGTTCCTTCCGGTCGCTCGTCGGGAAGTACTCCAGAAACATCTGCAATTCCTGAATAGCCTTGTAAGTGCTGCTCTGGTCCAGACGAGGTTCCGGCGTGTCAAGATACAGCGCCTTTCCGCTGAAGAAACGCGCCAGTTCCGTATAAGTACCGCGCGGATAAGTCGTGTAGTAAGTATTAAAATAATGTGAAGCCGTCACATAGTCCCCCTGATTATAATAAGTCATCGCAAGCATATACAAAGACTCTTCTCCGTTGGACGTACCTTTCAGGATAGGAATCAGCTCTTCCAGAATGGTAGCCGCACGCGAATTCTGTCCCTTGGCAAAATAACTCTTTGCCGCTTCGTATTTGTATTCGTAGTCAGTGCTTTTCAGCACCTTATTATACTCTCCGCAGGAAGATAAGATTCCGGCAGAAAGGAGGGCCATTGCAATGTATTTCTTCATATTTATCAAGATAGTTGCGCAAAATTACTCTTTTCCAGCGAATAATCCAACTCCAAGGCGTTTTTTAATGTAATTTTTCAGGACGGGCAAAGGGATGTATAAAATAATATGTAATTTTACATCCGTTTTCAATTAGCTATTCCTGTTTTCATGAATTTCGAACTGATATCCGACTACCAGCCCACCGGCGACCAGCCGGAAGCCATCGCCCAGCTGACCGAAGGCGTCAAACAGCACGTGCCTGCACAGACTCTGCTGGGAGTCACCGGGTCTGGAAAGACCTTCACCATTGCGAATGTCATCAAGAACGTCAACAAACCGACCCTGATTCTGAGCCACAACAAGACGCTGGCGGCACAGCTCTACGGCGAGTTCAAGAACTTCTTCCCGCACAATGCCGTGGAATATTACGTGTCTTATTACGATTATTACCAGCCGGAGGCATACATCCCTTCGACCGACACCTATATAGAAAAGGATCTGGCCATCAACGAGGAAATCGACAAGCTGCGGCTGGCGGCCACTTCTGCCCTGCTTTCGGGACGGAAGGATGTCATTGTGGTGTCGTCCGTGTCGTGCATCTACGGTATGGGAAACCCGGCAGATTTCTACAACAACGTCATTGACATCAAGAAGGGGAAACTGTTGGACCGCAACGTGTTCCTGCGCCGGCTGGTGGACAGTCTGTACGTGCGCAACGACATCGAACTGAACCGCGGAAACTTCCGGGTGAAGGGGGATACGGTGGACATCTCACTGGCCTATACCGACAGTGTACTCCGGGTGATGTTCTGGGACGACGAGATAGACGGCATCGAGGAGATAGACCCCATTTCGGGCCATCGCCTCGGCACGTTCGACGAATACAAGATTTATCCGGCCAACCTCTTCATGACGACCAAGGAGAGCACGCTCCGGGCCATCCACCAGATTGAAGATGACCTGACAAAACAGGTGGCCCACTTTGAGGAAATAGGAAAACCCTACGAAGCCAAGCGCCTGTATGAACGGGTGACGTACGACATGGAGATGCTGCGCGAACTGGGACATTGCTCGGGCATCGAGAACTACTCACGCTACTTTGACGGACGCGAACCGGGCACCCGCCCTTACTGCCTGCTCGACTTCTTTCCGGAGGATTTCCTGATTGTCATCGACGAAAGCCACGTCAGCGTGCCACAGATACGGGCCATGTATGGCGGCGACCGGGCCCGCAAGACGAACCTGGTGGAATACGGATTCCGTCTGCCGGCAGCCATGGACAACCGTCCGCTTACGTTCGAGGAATTCCAGCAGATGGCCAAGCAGGTGATTTATGTGAGTGCGACCCCGGCAGAGTACGAACTGCAACAGAGTGAGGGCATCGTGGTGGAACAGGTAATCCGTCCCACCGGACTGCTGGACCCGGTCATCGAGGTACGCCCCAGCCTGAACCAGATAGACGACCTGATGGAGGAAATACAGCAGCGCATCGAAAAGGAGGAACGTGTGCTGGTCACCACCCTGACCAAGCGCATGGCAGAGGAACTGACGGAATACCTGCTCAACAACGGCATCCGCTGTGCCTATATCCACAGCGACGTGGACACGCTGGAGCGCATCAAAATCATGGACGACCTGCGGCAGGGTATCTACGACGTGCTGGTAGGTGTGAACCTGCTGCGTGAGGGACTCGACCTGCCGGAAGTGTCGCTGGTGGCCATTCTGGATGCCGACAAGGAAGGTTTCCTGCGGTCGCACCGCTCGCTCACCCAGACGGCCGGACGTGCCGCCCGCAACGTGAACGGAAAAGTCATCATGTATGCCGACCATATCACGGACAGCATGCGGCAGACCATCGACGAGACCAACCGCCGGCGGGAAAAACAGCTGGCCTACAACGAGGCCCACGGCATCACGCCGAAACAGATTACGCGCTCGCGCAACAACGCCCTGCTCGATATCGAACGGTCTTCTTCCGCGACAGAAAGCAAGCCGAAGGCTCCCAAGGCTTATACCGAAACGGAGGCCCAGCTGCATGCAGCAGCCGACCCCGTGGTACAGTATATGACGAAAGACCAGTTGCAGAAAAGCATCGACCGCACCCGCAAGCTCATGCAGGAAGCGGCCAAGAAACTGGACTTCATCGAAGCGGCACAATACCGCGACGAGTTGCTCCGCATGGAGGAACTTTTGAAAGAAAAATCCTGACTCTACATTCATTTCTGTCACATTTTTATGTGTTTTGATTTATTATTCATACTTTTGCAAACAAAATCAAGACAAACAGAAAATGGAACAGATTACGAAGATTGTACAGGAAATCAGTTCGTTCTTATGGGGATGGCCCATGATTATCCTGCTTTTGGGTACGCATCTTTACCTGACCATCCGGTTGCGTTTCCCGCAGTTGCACATTCTCAAAGCCCTGCGGCTTTCCGTCAGCAAGGACCGGGAAGCCGGCGGCGACGTCAGCCAGTTCGGGGCACTGGCCACTTCACTGGCGGCCACCATCGGTACGGGTAATATCATCGGAGTGGCCACTGCCGTGGCGCTGGGCGGACCAGGCGCCGTGTTCTGGTGCTGGCTCACAGGTGTTTTCGGGATGTCCACAAAATATGCCGAAGGATTGCTGGCTGTGAAATACCGGGTCAAAAACAAATCGGGCGAAATGATTGGCGGACCGATGTACGCGTTGGAACGCGGACTGGGCATGAAATGGCTGGGCATCCTGTTCTGTATCTTCACCGCATTGGCTGCTTTCGGTATCGGCAACACGGTGCAGGCCAATTCCATTTCCTTGCTACTCCATGAATCCTACGGAGTATCTACTCACCTGACGGGAGTAGTAATGAGCGTCCTGACTGCGCTTGTGGTGATTGGTGGCGTAAAAAGTATCGCCAAAGTGTGCATGGGACTTGTTCCGCTCATGGCCCTCCTCTATGTGGCAGGCTGCATTTATATTCTGATAGTGAACCACGCATATCTGGGTGCTTCCGTCCGGCTCATTCTGGAATCGGCTTTCTCGGCCCGCGCGGCAGGAAGCGGTTTCGTGGGCACCACGGTGATGATGGCAGCCCGCTACGGCATTGCACGGGGACTTTTTTCCAATGAATCGGGACTGGGCTCTGCTCCTATCGTGGCTGCTGCCGCCCAGACACGCAACCCGGTGCGCCAAGCGCTGGTTTCTTCCACGGGTACCTTCTGGGATACGGTAATCATCTGCGCCCTGACCGGACTGGTGCTGGTAAGCAGCATCCTGGCCTATCCGGACATCGACTACACAAGCGACGCAGCCCTGACCAAGATGGCCTTCGCGAAAATTCCCTATATCGGTACCCCCATCCTGTCATTCGGCATCGTGACTTTCGCTTTCAGCACCATTCTGGGCTGGACGTACTACTCGCAAAAGGCGATGGAATACTTGGGAGGGCGGAAAATTATGCTGGCCTACCGGCTGGTGTGGATTGTAATGGTGTATGTAGGTTCCGTAGTCAATCTGTCCCTCGTGTGGAACTTTGCGGATGTAGCCAATGCCCTCATGGCCATCCCAAACCTCATCTCCCTGCTTCTGCTCTCGGGTGTTATCGTCAGCGAGACCCGGAAATATCTCTGGAACGACCGCTTGAATGACTATCACGAGGAATGAGATGGACCTCCCAAACAGAGAAATTGTCCATAAAAAAAACGCACTTGCGCTTCCCTGAAAACGTACTTACGTTTTACTTCAAACGCACTTACGTTTTACCTGAAACGTACTTGCGTTTTGAATCAAATGCACTTGCGTTTTTCTCAGTCTCTGTCCTACACTACCCCACTCCTGCACTAACAAACAGAAACACAACAGCTTAGAAAACACATATTAGAAAAGCCATTTTTGGGGAAGGATACGCAAGGAAATAAAAAACCCCGAAGAACTCCTGCAAGTCTCCGGGGCGGAAAAGGTCAAAATATTTCTTTATTTTATTTTGCTTCGTTCAAGTCGATACCTTTATTGCGCAGTGTCATGGCCATCAGACGTACGTAGTTTGAATACTGCTTTTCGTCCAGTGTCTGCTTCATCAGCTTCAAGTTACCATAGACTGCCTTACGGACTTTTTCCTTATTGTCAGTCTTTGAAGCGTTGGCGCGAGTCATTTCCTGTTCAAAGTAGTCGCAGATATCAGCCACCTTCTCGTGCTGAGTAGATGACAGGTTCAGATACTGAGTCAGTTTAGACTTGTTGATTGAACCGTTCCACTTCTGTGCGTTGTTGTTTTCGTTCACACCTTCTGCAAACATAGAAACTGAAAATGCCAATGCGGCTACCAATGTTAATCCTAATCTTTTCATACCTTTAAAATCTTTTACCTAAAAACTTTGTTACCTAAATAATTCTCTAGTTTAGCTCGAGCTATTTCTTTTTACCGATGCAAAGATAAGAACATGTTGAACAACACAAAAACAAACTAAAGAAAAAATCGCTCACCCCCTATCATTTATTGACGTATATCAAGAAAGGAGTGTCAAAATGAACAAATTCTTCACACTTTTGTAATATAAAGCCGCATTTATCATCCAATTCCGAGCCAATCTGCAAAAACTGGGACGAATTCTTGCTCCCGATGCGGAATCCACCGGATACACCGAACTGTTCCTATGGAAGAATACCGGAAGCCTGTTTGTCAGGACCGCAGCCTCTGACAGTATTCCGACGGAGTGACACCCTCCTGCTTTTTGAACATACGGCTGAAATGCTGGGAATATTCGAAACCAAGGCGCTCCGCCACCTGGGATACGGTTTCTCCGGCAGCAAGCCCGTTTTTGGCAAACCGGACAACAAACCGACGGATATGGTTGCTCGCCGTGTCACCGGTAGTCTTTTTGATGACATCGCCGAAATAATTGGACGACATGCAGAGCTTGTCCGCGCAATACTGCACGGTGGGCAGCCCTAAGCGCAGTTGGAGTTTATCCTCAAAATAGCTGTGAAGCAACTGGTCGAAGCGCACGAGAATGTCAGAATTTTCAATCTTTCGAGTGATAAACTGGCGATTGTAGAAACGTTGGCAGAAGTTAAGTGCCAGTTCAATGTAACGGATGGTGTTCTGAAGTTCATCTGGCTTCTTCCCGAGTTCTTCACGCATCTGCCGCATCAGGGAAACAAGGATGTCATGCTCCTCGGCAGTCATGTGCAAGGCTTCATTGACACGATAATCAAAGAAAGAATAATCTTTGATGTGCTTCTCCAACGAAAAGCCGTGCAACAGGTCGGGATGAAAAAGAAGCGCCCAACCGGTAATCTCCACCCTCTCCCCATTGTCTTCCTTACCTCCCACCTGTCCGGGGGCCACGCAGAGCAACGTACCTTTATGATAATCATACCTGCCACAACCGTAATCCAGTTCCACGTTGGCATCGTCACGCAGGAAAAGCCCGTACACGCTGTAGTTGTTCAGGCTGTGGCGTATGGGCGACACCTCCGCATAGTCTATCACGCAGACCCACGGATGAGGTCCGGGGCACCCGAGGTAACTGCTGTAATCGTTTACATTCTTTACTTTCAATATCTTGCTCATCTTCCTTCCAATCACACTGAAACAAAGATAAAACATTTCATCCACAATATCTTAAACAAAGAGGAAAATACGGAAAAAAGAAAAGCCCCTGCACCGAGCAGAGGCTTTCTTTATTTCAAGACTTATAATTTTCTTGATTATCCGCCGAAGTTATCATACATGATAGAAGAGCTTTCAACGCCCAGGCTATCCAGCATGTTAACCACAGCTTTCGACATCGGACCAGGACCACACATGTAGTATTCGATGTCTTCCGGAGCTTCGTGGTCTTTCAGGTAAGTGTTGTACATTACCTGATGAACGAATCCCGGAGTGTACTTCACGCCCGCTGCATCGGCTGCCGGATCCGGACGGTCGAGTGCCAAGTGGAAGTGGAAGTTCGAGAAGTCTTTTTCCAACTGCAGGAAGTCTTGCAGATAGAACACTTCGTTCAGCGCACGGGCACCATAGAAGTAGTGCAGTTCGCGGTCTCTTGTGTTCAACGTACGAGTCATGTGCATAATCTGTGCACGCAACGGAGCCATACCGGCACCACCACCGACCCAGATCATTTCCTTCTTAGAGTCGAAAATCGGATGGAAGTCTCCGTAAGGACCACTCATCAGCACCTTATCGCCCGGTTTCAGGGTAAAGATGTAAGAAGAAGCGATACCCGGCATCACATCCATGAAACCACTACGGTCGGGTTTGAACGGCGGAGTAGCGATACGTACCGTCAGCATGAATACGTCGCCTTCAGCCGGATAGTTGGCCATAGAGTAAGCACGGATGGTTTCTTCCTCGTTTTTACACTTCAGGTTGAACAAACCGAACTTTTCCCATGCAGGCAGGTATTCCTTACCGATAAGGTCTTTATCGATATCCTTGTTGTAGTCCATTTCATATTTAGGAATCTTGATCTGTGCGTAAGAACCCGGGATGAAGTCCATGTGGGCACCCTTAGGCAACTGCACCTTGAATTCCTTGATGAAAGTAGCCACGTTCTTGTTGGAGATAACGGTACATTCGTATTCCTTTACACCCATTACAGATTCAGGCACCTTGATAGACAAGTCACCTTTCACCTTCACCTGGCAGCCCAAACGCCAGTGGTCTTTCTGCTGCTTGCGGCTGAAGTGACTCACTTCAGAAGGCAGGATTTCGCCGCCTCCTTCTACCACCTGACATTTACACTGTCCGCAAGAACCCTTACCACCACAAGCCGACGGCAAGAATACGCCGTTAACGGCCAGTGTGTTCAGCAACGTAGAGCCGGATTCCACTTCCATTTCCTTGTCGCCGTTGATAGTCAGTTTCACGTTGCCGGAAGCCACAAGGAAATTCTTTGCTACCAGCAGGATGACTACCAGCACCAGAATAGTCACCAGGAATACTCCAATGCTCGCTAAAATAAAATTCATATCCATTGTCTTATTCCTTTCCTATTAGATGTTCAAACCAGAGAAACACATAAATGCCATCGCCATCAGACCTACAGTGATGAAAGTGATACCCAGTCCTCTCAGCGGAGCAGGTACGTCAGAGTAAGCCATTTTCTCACGGATGGCAGCCAGACCTACGATAGCCAGCATCCAGCCGAGACCTGAACCCAGGGCGTATGAGATAGAATCCCAGATGTCGCCGATGTATTTCGGGTCAGACGGGCTCAGCGTGATACGCTGCTGCATGAACAGAGAAGCACCCATGATGGCACAGTTTACAGCAATCAGCGGCAGGAAGATACCCAGTGACGCATACAGTGAAGGACTGAAGCGTTCTACCACCATTTCCACCAGCTGAACGATAGCCGCGATTACGGCAATGAAGAGGATGAAGCTCAAGAAGCTCAGGTCAATTCCCAGAATGCCGTCGGCAGCCAGCACCTTCGTCTGCAACAGGTAGTTGACCGGCAAGGTAACCACCAGCACGAAAGTTACGGCAATACCCAGACCGAGGGCAGTCTTCACGTTCTTCGAAACAGCCAAGTATGAACACATACCCAGGAAGAACGCAAATATCATATTGTCCACAAAGATTGAGCGGACCAATAAACTAAAAAAATGTTCCATAATTCTGGATTTTTAATTTCCGTTTTTGGTTAATAATTATTCTTTGTCTTGCAGTTCTTTGTGTTTAGCACGCTGGTACCAAATCAGGCACGCTACGATAATCAAAGCCATCGGCGGCATCAACATCAAACCGTTGTTCACATAACCGGCACTCTTGATGGCGTCGTAGTTCAGAATATTGAATCCCAGCAGGGTACCTGAACCCAGCAGCTCACGGAAGAATGCAACGATTACCAGAATCTTGGCATAACCCAGACCGTTACCGATACCGTCCAAGCAAGATTCCCACGGGCCGTTTGACATGGCGAATGCTTCCAGACGTCCCATCAGGATACAGTTGGTAATAATCAAACCTACGTAAACAGACAGCTGTACGCTCACGTCGTAGGCAAAAGCCTTCAACAGTTCACTTACGATAGTTACCAAGGCAGCCACTACCACCAGCTGTACGATGATACGGATACGGTTAGGAACAGTCTTACGCAACAAGGAGATTACCACATTAGAGAAAGCAGTAATGATGGTTACAGAAAGACCCATTACGATGGCCGGTTCCAGTTTGGAAGTTACGGCCAAAGCAGAACAGATACCCAACACCTGTACGGTCACCGGGTTGTTCATGCTGATCGGAGCAGAAAATACTTCTTTGTTTTTAGCTGAAAATAAACTTCCCATTATCGTTCTCCTCCTTATTCTTTAGATGTTAAAAATTTAGTGTAATGTGCCATACATCCTTTCAGCATCGTGTCCACACCTACTGAAGTGATTGTACCACCAGAGATACCGTCGACCTGGAATTCCGGATTTTCTACCTTTCCGTTCTTTACGACTCCCAGACCTACGTTGTCGCCGTCCATTACATGTTTGTCCTTGAATTCACTCTGGAAATGTTCTCCTGCGATTTCAGCTCCCAGACCCGGAGTTTCAGATGCATGAGAGAAGTAAGTGCCGTATACGGTGTTCTTGTCTTCGTTCAGGGCTACATATCCCCAGATAGCACCCCAAAGACCTGCCCCATATACAGGAATCACATATTTAGTCTGTCCGTCCACTTCGCACACGAAGATGTGGGCACGACCGTTTTCCTTGAAATCCTTTTCGTATGAAATCACGAAAGCGCCTTCGTACGGAGTCAGTGTGCCGTCTTCAGCAACCACCATATCCGATTTCACGACTTTGGCAAATTCAGCTTCTGCATCCTGCACCCCTTTGATGCCCAGAGAAGAAAGAATCTGCTTCTTAGTATCCAGCTCTACGTTCTTTCCCTGCAAGTCGCGCAAAGAAGAGTTGACGAAAGCCAGCAAGAATGCTACGATAACAACCATTACCGAAGCATAAATGATAGTATAAGAGTTACTATTGGTATTCATTGTATTTTCGGTTTTTATTTGTTAGACATAGCACGTTTTGCACGGCGGGAAATATTGCCCTGAACCACTACATAGTCGATCAGCGGAGCAAAGATGTTCATCAGCAGGATAGCCAGCATCATACCTTCTGGATAACCCGGATTCAGCACACGGATAATGATAGCCATGGCACCTATCAGGAAACCATACAGGAACTTACCGTTTTCCGTACGTGAAGAAGTCACAGGGTCGGTAGCCATAAATACGGCACCGAAGCAGAAGCCACCCAGACACAGATGTTCGTACCAAGGCATCTTCGCCATGGCTGTGTCCGGACCGATGGTATTGAAAATCCAGCCCATGATGGCACCACCTACAAATACAGACAACATCGTTTTCCAGCTTGCTACGCCAGACCACAACAGGATAACCGCACCGATAGCGATGGCGATGACACTGGTCTCACCGATAGAACCCGGAATCAAACCTGTTACCATATCCCAAGAAAAAGCAGGATATGCCATGGCGTCTGTAGCCGTAGAAGCCTGTCCCAGTGCAGTAGCAGCTGTCAAGCCATCTACTGTATGGCCCAGTCCGAAAATGCTGTCGCTGGAAACCCAAACCGTATCACCAGACATCTTGGTTGGATAAGCAAAGAACAAGAAAGCACGGGTAATCAACGCAGGGTTGAAAATGTTCATACCTGTACCACCGAACACTTCCTTGGCAAAAATTACAGAGAAGGCAGTTGCTACAGCCAGCATCCACAACGGACAGTCAACCGGCACAATCATCGGAATCAACATACCAGAAACCAAGAAACCTTCCTGAATTTCTTCCTTCTTCCACTGAGCTACCACAAATTCGATTCCCAGACCGACTACGTATGAAACAATGATTTTCGGCAATACGGCCAGGAAACCATAACCGAACATTTCAATAAAGCTACCTTCCACATTGGTTGCATGGAAATGCTGGTAACCCACATTATACATACCGAACAACAGGGCCGGTATCAGGGCAATCACCACAAACGACATGATACGTTTGCTATCAATCGCATCGTGGATGTGCGTACCTGTCTTCGAAGTTGTGTTCGGAACAAACAGGAATGTTTCAAACCCGTCGAACACAGAACGAAAAGCATGAAATTTGCCTCCCTCTTCAAAGTTAGGCTTTATCTTATCGAGATAATTTCTTAACGCGTTCATTTATTAATAATAGTTTTAGTTAGCATTAACACATTTCACGGCGGAGCATGTCGAGTCCGTCACGTACGATACGCTGCAATTCCATTTTTGAAGAGCAGACAAATTCACACAAGGCAAAATCTTCTGGAGCCACCTCATAGATACCAAGTGCTTCCATACGGTCGATGTCGCCCGCAATGATAGCCTTAATCAGGTATTCCGGCAGAATATCCATCGGAAGAACATGATCGTATTCGTTCGACATAATCATGTGGCGTTCACCACCCTTCACACGTGCATCCAATACATATTCTTTCTTTTTGCCCATCATCCAGCTGAAATAAGAATGGCTGGTACTGAAGTCGTTCAGACGCGGCATAATCCAACCCAGCATTTCGTGTACGTCGCTTCCTTCCGGAATCACTGTCACCTGGCTATGGAAAGCTCCCAGATAACCGTTGGCAGTAATCTGCTTGCCGGTCAACACGTTACCGCTGATATAGCGCAAAGCCTTACCTGTAGTTACATTGTTTGCAAATACACCAGTCAGCAGTGCACCTACTTTCAGTTTCACATAAGCAGGTTTCAACACTTCGGAACCGGTTACAGCTACCGTACGGGTTAAATCCACACGACCTGTATTAAACAGACGGCCAATAAAAATCACAGCCTGCGGATCAATGGTCCAAACGGTTTCACCTTTATTCACCGGAGCGATATGGTTGATTTGCACGCCTACGTTACCAGCAGGATGAGGTCCGTCGAACACATTGATTTCTACATTCTTCGCCTGTGTCAAAGCCGGTGATTTCTGTTTTACGCTGATACTCAAGTAAGTCTTGGCAATCTTAGCCAAGGCATCCAATCCAGTCTGGAAATTTGCCTCTTCCCCTGCGAGGGCGAATTCAAACTCAGGCGCCAGCGGATTCGTATCGAAAGCAGAAACAAAGATGGCACGAGGTGCGACCGTCGGGTCTGCAATCACATCGTACGGACGCTGACGGATAAATGCGAATAAACCGGCATTCAGCAGCGCTTCCTTTACAGCAGCCCCATCGAGTGCACCTACGCTCTTCTTGCCAAATTCTTCGAAATCCTGTTCCGTAGCAGCCTGTACGGTAATGCTCATCACCTTACGTCTTGCTCCACGCTCTACGCTTGTTACTACGCCACTTACCGGCGAAACAAATTTCACTTCTGGATGATTCTTGTCTACAAACAAGGGTCCTCCGGCCATGACATACTCCTGCTCTTTCACGACTACTTTCGGAGTTACGCCTGTAAAATCATCGGGACATAATGAATAAAATCCCGGCTCTTTCACAGCCACCACCTCTGCAGCAGCCTTGCCTTTCAGGTTTATGTCTAAGCCTTTACGCAATTTAATTAAATTTGCCATGTTAGGTTATAAAAAATGGTTTTCTATTTTGCGTGCAAAATTAAATAAAAAAGAGGTGAAAAAAGAATATTTGCCCATCGAATTAGAGAAATATTTCTTTATATCGAAAGGCAAATATTAAATAGATATGACAAAATGACGATTCTGCCATATAGAGAAAGCAAAAATTTGCTCTAATAACCTTTATGCTGATGTAGCTGAGAATTCATGTCAATGACTCTTTCCGGAATAGGGAATACCGTAGTATACCCGTTTTCCTCTCCAGGAAGTTGAGGGCGACAGCTGTACGAACGGGTAAAAACGCCAAAACGAATCATATCCTGACGTCTCCATCCTTCCCAGGCCAGCTCCATCATACGTTCCTTCAACAAATTTTCAAGTGTGGCAGGTCTTTCCTCCATCCTTGCCCTGCTACGTACCCGGTTCAATTCCATGTCCCCGTTTTCCCCATTGCGCACTTTGGCCTCACTCTGCATGAGCAACACATCTGCATAACGGAAAAGAACGATATCATTATCCAGCAGTTTCCCATCTTTAAGAGCCGTAGGATCCACTTGATATTTCTTCATCCGTGCTCCAGCGGTCTTTTCCCAAGGCTTTCCTGAAACATCCAGGGCCACTTTCCAAGGCTCATACACCAAAGGAGTCACTCCATCATCCAGCACAATCTGACGCCCTTCCAAGTCTTTTACCAGCCCTGCAAAATAACAATCATCAAAACGAGCATCCATTTGTGGCGTGTCATAACCGAAAGTTTCCAGGACCTCTTTCGTGGCTGATGCACCATTTTCACCCCCCAATCCATAAGCCTTGGCATGGTTATAGTGCCGGGAACGGAACAAATAAACAAACTGGTTCGTATACAAAGTCTTGCTCATAGGAATCACGAATATATTCTCTGTAGAGGATTCATTGAATACTGCAAAGTTCGCCGCATAGTCTGCTTCCAATTCATATCCGGCCATCGTAATTTTATCGCAATAATCACACACAGTTTGCCAAGCATTCCGCTGCCTTCCGTCCACCTCGAAGACAAGTGATTTCCCGTCCGGTCTATGGCCATCAGTCCAGTCATCGTCAGCATATACTTCCGCATTCAAAGCCAGTTTCGCCAACAGAAACCAAACTACAGGACGAGTGATTCTCCCATAATAAACGCCCGGCTGATTGCTTCGTTCCTCGCTCAAAAAAGGCTCCGATTCCATAAGCTCTTTCACTATGAATCCAAACACTTTAGACCGTTTTTCCTGAACTATATCTTCAAGTGCAGGAGTACTCTTTTCAATCAGAGGAATCTCCCCGAAAAGGTCCATGATATAATAATAAAACAAGGCTCTTAACGCCCTCACCTCCGCCACAAAGGGAGTTACATTTTCCTCCGGATGTAACGTTGCAAAAGCCTGAATTTTTTCCAGCGAACTGTTACACAATATCACCGTACGATAAAGATACTCCCAAGTAGCATAAATAGCCTCGTTGTTTACTCCCCAACGATGCAAGTATAACCCTTGCCAGAATCCTCCGTCATACCAGTCTCCTCCGCGAGTAGGCATCATTGCCTCATCCGTGGTAAAAGTATTCAGGTCGTACACCCCTCGCCCAGTACCTTGCAGCCCCTGACTGTCGGCATAACCTCCCACATAATTATACAGGGAAAGCACCCCGTTACGCTGTACGTCTGATAAGGTGGAATAAGCCGCCTCCTCATCCATCCGGTCCTTGGGTTCCTCTTCCAGATACGCACTGCAGGAAGCTCCTATAAGTAGAGAGATGGGTATAAAAATTAATTTATATATTCCTTTCATAATAAATCGATTAAAAGTTAAGACTTAGACTAACAATATAAGTTCTGGAAAGTGGATATGTACGCTTGTCATCCACTCCGAAAGTACCGTCTACCAGCGTGGAATTGATAAGCGGAGTCAGCCCTGAATACCCGGAAATGGTACCCAGATTATTAACCGTGAGAGCCAACCTTGCGCCATGCAAGAAACGCTGCTTACGAAGCGGGATATTCCACCCTACAGTCAGATAATCAAAATTCACATAGTCCCCGCTTTCCAGCCAGTAATCTGTGGCCGTCAGGTCCCGTATGTCCCGTGCCGGAGCCTCCGCCAACACATTGTAATCCGGCAGACTGTTCATGTTCATATACGTCAGAGCCGTTCCGTTATAAATCTTGTGCCCGAATGCCCCGTTAATCTGAAGTGACACATCGAAACGCTTGTAACGGAAGCTGATATTCGAACCCAGTAAAGTCTTGGGAGTAGCCTGCCCAGCCACATACCGGTCTTCTCCATCCTCCAAGTTCACTCCTCCTCCATTCAGGTCGGCTATCTGGTAAACATACCCCCCGTTCCCATCCGAAACGAGTCCCTCGCAATGTGGCAAATAGAACACTCCCAACGGTTGTCCCACAATCTGGTACACGATATTGTTATACCCACCGTGCAGACCGGCACCATTCAAGCTTGCCAATGCTGTATATTGTGCCGCACTGACATATTCTCCTTCATACATACCGCTCAGCGACAGGAGCTTGTTGCGCTGGAATGTCACATTCGCATTAATATTCAATTCCATATCCTTGGTACGCAACGGAGTCAGACCAATGGAAAGCTCCATACCGCTGTTCCGCATGGAACCCAAATTGGCGAGCAGTTTGTTGTAAGCGAAAGGTGGCACACTCACATCATACTGATATAGCATATCCCTTGTTTTAGAGAGGTAATAGTTCACCGAAAGCAAAAGACGATTCCCATAAAAGCCCATATCCACTCCCGCATTGAAAGTGGATTTGACCTCCCATTTCAGATTCGGATTGACATTCTTCAAACTCTCATACGTTACCAATGGCGAATTACCTACCGGAGCTACTCCATTCGGACGTACCAGCGCCATGGTTGTGTATGAATCAATTCCTCCCTGATTACCGGCAAGTCCATACCCTACTCTTAGCTTCAGATTATCAATCCACCGGATATGTTTCATGAACTCTTCCTGCGTCACATTCCAAGCCGCAGAAACTGACGGAAAAATGCCCCATTTATGTTTCCGTCCAAACTTGGAAGAGGCATCCGTACGCAAGTTTACCGTCCACACATAACGGTCATCATAGGTATAATTCACACGCCCCAGAAAAGACACCAGGTGCGGTTCCTCATAATAGGAACCAGTTCCCTCCCATGGACGCAACGCCCCTCCCTGCAAGCTATGATAGCCCAGCTCATTCGACGAGAAATTGGTCGTCGTAGTATAAAAACCTTGGAAGCGGTCTTTTTCCGCCTCTCCCAGCGCCAGCACATCCAGGAAATGAGCCCCAAACCGCTTCTGATAGGTTAGCATCAAATTTCCCAATAAAGATTCCGCCTTCCGAGTGCCGCGATATGCCTGTCCGTTTCCCCACACCGTAGTAGGCAGAAACTGTGCATTTTCGGTTGTGCTATAAGTATAAGAACCGAACAACACCAGTTTCAGATCTTTCCACAAATGGAAAGTCAGACGGGCATGCGAGCTGAAATATGAGGTCTCTTCCCGGTTGTCCACGTCCATCCATGCCAGAGGATTTGTAATCTGGCTGGCAGTAGTAATCTGGTCCCATCCTCCGGTAAGCGGATCAGGAAAATCCGGAAAGGTCGGATTAAATGCGGCTGCCGAATAAAATGTTTTCTGCAAATCGAACAACGTCCGGTCCCGCTTCATCGAGCCGAATAATCCCAATTCACAGTCAATCAGCCCGTCAAGCATCTTCTGCGACATATTCATATTGGCCGTAAACAGTTTCATTCCCTCATTCTGAATCACCCCTTCACGGTTTTGGAAACCTAAGGACACCCTATAGTTGGAAGCCTCTCCGCCTCCGTAAAACGCAATATTATGATTCTGTTGTAAACCCGTCCGTTCGATAGCCTTCTGAAAATCCGTATCATATCCTTTATCGAGAATACTCCACCCACGCTCTGCCGCCAAACGGCGATATTCTGCCCCCGACAACATATCCAATCTACGATAAGCATGTGAGATGCCAAAACTGCCATTGTAATTGACACGGGTCTTTCCAGCCCGACCCTTTTTGGTCACAATATTGATTACACCGGATGCCCCACGGGAACCATACTGAGCCGTTTCTGAGGCATCCTTCAGAATAGTGAAAGACTCTATATCAGCAGGATACACCGATGCCAGCATAGTCAAATCACCCAATACCCCATCCACAATAATCAGCGGATCGTTTCCGCTGGTCAACGAAGTCGTACCTCGCAAACGTACGGATTCCAAGGCCGCCATTCCATTGTTGCTCTTCAGGATAGTAAGTCCCGACACACGCCCCTGAATAGCCTCCAGCGGATTAGTAATCAGTTCTCTGTTCATCTGCTTTTCCGTAATCTGTTCCACGGACCCAGAAATATTCTTTAAACTTCCACGAGCATATCCGATGGTATAAACAGAATCAGGAGGTAACTCGTTCTCATTCTGGTTTTGTGCGTAAAGAGGTACTCCGCCCAGACACCCCCAAAACAGGAGACCACAAAATACGCGAGAAACCGGTCGTATCTCATCCATAGCAAAATCATTTAAGGTTAAAAACAAAAAGGCGTGAAGATATTTCAATATCTCCCCGCCTTGTCCACAACATTCTTTTCACAAAGAAAAGATTTTTTCCGCGATAAAACAAGTCCTTCGACTGGTTATTTCAGCATTTGGTCATTTTTCCTCTGCAAACATCGGATCCCAAGCTGGAAGCTGTATAGGCTTCTGCTTGAAAATATCCAGTACCTTTTTCGGCACATATTTGGTTTCCAGCACCAAACGGAACATGTATTCATTGAACCACTCATCGGTCATAATCAGATGCCCCTGATAACCGGCAGAAGCTCCCCAGCTGTTTTCCACCATCCATTTTTTCGGCTTTCCATTTTCATCCAAGTCAACAGCCATCAGTGTCATAGCATGAGCCGACATACTGGCAAAAGTCTGAATACGCTGTTTCTTGTCCATACCGAAAGTCGTCCCCATCAACGAGCCGAAATCATAATTATTCACATCCAGCAGTCCACGCTTGCTGTCCAACTGGGTCACATCGCTGGAAAAATACATCCGGGTACTGTCTTTCAGGGAAGCGATGGCCATCTCCTTGATTTCCTCCACCGGCAGATTCACATACGTCCAGTTCTTACCATCGTAACAATGACGGTCGTACGCTATTTCATAACACTTATAATACTCACGCGACGGATCATTCATCACCATCACGTAATTAGTCAGCAAGTTCTTGTCGCCATATTTTTCCAGAAAAGTCATCGGTGTATGATGTTCCGTTGCCACCACATTGCCTTTGCTGTCCTTACGTACATAATCGAACGAAGTCGGCGGTACACCCAGTGTCAGCACCAGCATCCGGTAGACCGTACCCAACATCTCTTCTTTCCGTTGTTCAATGATTGCCGTTTTTTCTCCCTTTGCCGACAAATCTCTCAGTTCCAATCCGAACTCCTTCAATTTCAATCCAATCAAAGACGACATGTAACTGGTGTGCTCACTGCTGTATGTTTCCGGCATAGCTTCCTTAGGTACCAATCCATATTTCGATACAATATCGGCTACCCCCGTAAAGGTCCCCCCATCGCTCAACGGATGTTTGAACAGCCATTCCACCGTCTGGTTACTCATCGGTTTTCCAGCCGTTTCAATTACCCCTTGCAGAAACAGATTCGATTTCTCCAGCTGGTCCCAAAAGAAACAATACACCTGTGAGAATTCCAATCCAGGCAAATCATATTTGGCAATAGCCTTGGCACGCATCACATTCAGTCCCGTAAACAGCCAGCAACGGCCCGATGACTGCTGGTCGGTAATTCCCTTTGATTCCACCTTGATGGAAAAATCCGTATTCACCGCTTGCTGGTTTGCCTGGTTTAATGCCAATTCCTTGATGCTGGTACCTCCCATGGCATTGCGCAAAGCCTTGTCGGCAACCGTATTCTGATAACTACTCTGAATTTTCTTCAGCATGTCGGGAGAAATCCCCCCTTCTTGCGCCTGCAATGCCAGCCCGAAAGCCAGCAGACAGGCAGCCAATGTTACGTGTTTCTGGTTCATTCTTTTATGGTTTTAATGAAAATGATTCTTAGTCTTTTTTCGCCGGACGCACAATCTTGTAGCCGATGCACGCCACAAAAATACTCATCAGCGGGCTCAGATAGTTGAAGAAGCAATATGGCAGATACACCAGTGTAGGCACACTCAATATCGTAGCCTGCGTCATGCCACACGTGTTCCAGGGAATCAGCGGACTAGTTACTGTCACGGCATCCTCCGTCGTACGGCTCAACAAACGCGACTCATACCCGTTCTTCTTATAAATATCCTTGAACATGTTCCCGGTGAGAATAATCGAAATATACTGGTCGGCAGTAGCCAGGTTCAGAAACAGGCCGGATGCCACCGTAGCCGCCACCGTTCCGGCCAGCTTATGCGTCAGATGCACAAACATGCGCGTGATACTGCCCAACATACCGCAAGCCGTCATCGCCCCTCCCAAACACATGGCACAGATAATCAGCCATACCGTATCCATCATACCTCCCATCCCACGGGTAGCAATCAGTTCGGTCAGTTCCGGACTAGAAGCCGGCACCGATGTACTGCTCGACAAGGTCATCAGTACTCCTTTATACAAAGCCTCGGCACCGCTTACCCCTTCGCCAGCCACTTCTTTCAAGACATCCGTCTGGAACACCAGCATACATATCACTGCCAGTGCAGTCGAAACGAACAAGGTTATGATAGACGAGACCTTCCGGGCAATCAATATTCCCGTCACAACCGGGACCAGGAGCACCCACAAAGTAATGTGAAAACGTTCAGCCAGTCCGGAAGTAAACACCGACATCTGTGAACTGTCTGTCACCTCATGTGAAAATCCGGCCACCGTAAAAATAACCAGTGCAATCATAATCGAAGGTACCGTAGTGTACATCATGTAGCGGATGTGTGTAAACAAGGGAGTATCTGTCACCGAAGAAGCCAGAATAGTCGTATCCGAAAGCGGAGATACTTTATCCCCGAAATAGGCACCCGACACGATGGCCCCAGCAATCCAACCCTCGTCAAACCCCTGTGCCTTCCCTATTCCCATCAATGCAATGCCAATAGTAGCGATGGTAGTCCACGAACTACCCGTCATAACCGACACCACGGCACAAATCGCACAACAAGAAACCAGAAAGAACTTCGGATGAATAATCTGCACACCATAATATATCAGTGTGGGCACTACTCCTCCCAACATCCAGGCCGCAGACAAAGAACCGATAATCAACAAAATAATCAAAGCTGAACTTACCCCGGCAATGTTGTTCACAATGGCATGTTCAATGTCTTTCCAACTCACTCCATACCGCCCCATTCCCAAAGCAGCACATAAAGCTGTGGCCAATAGCAAACAAATCTGGCTTCCCCCGCCCAATGCGTCAGATCCCAGTAGACGAATCGTAAAGAAAAGTAATACTACCAGAGCCAGCACCGGCAACAATGAAACCAGTGGAGAAGGAATTTTCAGTTTCTGTGTCATTTTTGTCAATCTAAATCAAATTTATTCTTATTCTGTAAAAACGGCACAAATTTCCGAATATTTTTCCAAATATCCGCATAAATTCCACTTTTATTTATACTATCCAGGGATAAAATGCATAAAAATAGAAAATCAATCCTAAAATCACAAGAAAGAGGCCAGAGTCGCTAAAACTTAAAAACTGCTAATACCCGTATTTAAGAACCTTTTCTTCAACAGTTATTTGTACTTTTGTTTAGCAAATGTATAAGAACAAGGATGAGCAAAGCCAGGCGCATAAAACAATTCATACGTATTACGGTCATTTCCGCACTGACACTTTATTTCGGTCTGATAGCCCTAATCAGCCTTCCAGCTGTCCAACACCGCATCAGCACGTATGCTGCCCGTGAACTCTCCAAGCTCACACAGGCAGAAGTCCGCATCGGTAATGTCGACCTGGGACTGCTCAACCGTGTTGTCATTCAAAACGTACAAATAAAAGACCGGCAAGGAAAAGATATGCTGGGCATTTCACGTTTTTCCGTCAAACTGGATATCCCTTCTCTCTTCCAGAAAAAAATCCGTATCAGCAGTATACAGCTATTCGGACTGGATGCCCACCTGACCCGCACTAGTCCACAAGCACCGCTCAATTGCCAGTTTCTGATTGACACTTTTGCTTCAAAAGATACCACAAAAAAAGAAAACAACCTCGACCTGCGCATCAACTCTGTGCTGATACGCCGTGGGCAGGTACACTACGACGTACTATCGGAGGCCTATACCCCCCGTCAGTTCAATCCTCAACATATCGGAATCAGTGAACTCTCGGCTACAATTTCGCTCAAAGCCCTGCAAAAGGATTCCCTCAATGCGCAAATCCGCCGCATGAGCTTCCACGAGCAAAGTGGTTTCAGTCTGAAAAAATTCACTCTAAAAGTTACTGCCAATCCGGAAGGAATCTATTTGCATGAATTATCTCTGAACCTGCCAGCCAGCAGTCTGCAAATAGATACCCTTGCTGCTAAAGGAAACGTAGCTTCCCCTCACTTCCTTTCTGAGGCGGAGACCACTTACATAGGACGGCTACATGCTTCTGTTACCCCAGCCGATATTTCCTATTTTGTACCTTCTTTGCAACATTTCCAGGACTCCCTGCATATTGACCTAAACTTTCATGGAAAAGGACAACTGTTTCAATGCACCAAATTCTACCTGGCCAGCCCACAAAAAGAACTGATTGTACATGCCGAAGGAATGCTCGACCACAGCTCTCCTTCCCGACCTCCCTATTTCTTCGGAAAAATCACCCAAGCCAATATTAGTGAAAAAGCTATCCCTTGGCTGTTCCACAACCTGAAGGGAAATGCGGCAACCCTGCCCGACCTTATTCAACGCTTGGGCTTTCTTAAATTTCAAGGCGATGTCTCAGGCTATCCTTCCCGCCTTACAGCTCATGGCACGCTGCAAAGCCGCCCCGGTCTGCTCAATGCCAACATGACCATGCATACCGACACCCTAACCCTGCAAAGGAGTTACTCTGGAAAAGTGTCTACCACCGATTTCGAATTAGGCAAACTGCTGGACAAAGATGAACTTGGGAAAACATCATTCGACCTTGAGCTGAACGGATTGCAATATCGTAACCACCAGCCGGAATCGCACGTAAAAGGTGTGATTTCCTCGCTGGAATACAACCATTACCAGTACCAGCACATCATGCTGAACGGCGATTTCAAGCCGGGAGGTTTCAACGGACATTTAGCACTCGACGACGACAATGGGCAAATCACCATCGACGGTAATTTCGTTACCCAACAGGCTGTTCCCGACTTCAATCTGCGGATGAAAGTACGCAACTTCCGTCCCCACAAACTGCATCTCACTAAAAAATATGAGGATACAGACATAGCCCTAAACCTGGCCGCTGATTTTTCCGGCCATTCCATCGATGACATCCAAGGGAAAATCAACCTCGACAGTCTCTCGGTACATACGGCAGATGCAAGTCTGGACTATTTTCTGCCTCGTTTACAAATTAATGCCACCCGATTGACTTATAATGCCGAAATAAAAGAAATACGCATCGACTCCCCGTTCCTCACTGGAAGCGTGCAAGGGAAATATGCCTATCACACATTATTAAAAAGCATCGAGAAAGTTATCCAAAAACATATCCCCTCCTTGTTCCCATCCGGAAAGAATGGCAAAGGGAAAAAATCGCAAGAGCTGAACAACCGGTTCCGTTTCCAGTTCCGTATGGAAAACAGTGAGTTCTTGTCGAAAGTACTGCACATTCCTTTCGAACTGCAAATGCCGGCCAGCTTGTCCGGCTATCTCAATGACAGCCTCTCACAGATGCGCGTCAGTGGTTCTCTGCCCCAATTCACCTACAACGGTAAATATTACGAATCAGGTACTCTCCTGTGTGAGAACCGTCCCGACGCACTGCAATGCCAGTTCCGTGCCGGGACGCTGATGAAGAAAGGTGCTATGTTCAACCTGTCACTTATCACACGGGCACAACATGACCAACTGCACACCACGCTCTATTGGGGCAACAACACTTCCCAGACTTACAGCGGAAAGGTAGATGCCATAGCCTCCTTCAGTCAAGACAATCTGCGTAACGAACTCCACACACGTGTGGATATCCAACCTAGCCAGATTATCCTGAACGATACCACTTGGCACATTCATCCGGCTACCGTAGAAATCGCCAAAGACAGCATAGAGATACACAATTTCCTCTTCGAGCACCGCGACCAGCATCTGAAAATCAACGGAAGATTGGGAAAAACGGAAGCAGACTCTTGCCTGGTGGATTTAAAGAACATCAACCTGCTCTACATCATGGACATGATTCAATTTCACGCCGTACGCTTTGATGGGGGTATCAGCGGGAAGGCCCGTCTGCTGCATGTACTCAAAGACCCCGTGATGGAAGCTCGTCTGGACGTGAAAGATTTCTCTCTGAACCAAGCCCTGCTGGGTCGTGCCGATATTCTTGCCTCTTGGGACAAGGAACTGGGCGGCGTACGCCTGAATGCCGACATACGGCGCGACAGTACCTGTACCACAGGCGTGACAGGCTATGTATCCCCCAAATTGAAAGGACTCGACCTTCAGATTAAGGCCGGAGGTACCCCCCTTGCTTTCCTGCAACCATTTGTGGAAGATATTTTCACAAATGTCCAAGGAGAAGCTTATGGCGACGTACACCTTTTCGGACCTTTCTCCCAGCTCGATCTGGAAGGAAAAGTCAAAGCACGTATGCAGACCAAAATCAACATTCTGAACACCTCATTCATTGCCTCAGCCGATTCGGTCAATATTTCTTCCGGCTTATTCAGCTTCCAGCATGTCCGTCTGCAAGACCTGGAAGGCCATACTGGGATAGTCAACGGGGAACTCCGGCATACCAAGCTGAAAAACCTGAGTTACCGTTTCCGTTTCCAGACCGACCGTATGCTGGTATATGACACTGATCATGAGACACCCGATTTCCCTTTTTACGGGCAGATCTATGCAACCGGTGATGTCCAGCTGCAAGGAGGCGACGGCCAACTGAACGTAGACGGTCAAGTCAGAGCCGACAACCAGACCGAGTTCGTCTATGTATTGGGTACTGCCGCCGAAGCCACCAACTCTAGCTTCGTGACCTTCGTAGACCGTACACCCCGCCGGCAGCAGACCACCATTCAGACAGAAGTCTATCACCCGTTGAACCAGCCCGATCAGAAAGAAGAAGACGACATTCCGACAGCCATCCATCTCAACCTACAGATAGAACCCGCCGAACGTGCCAACATGAAAATTATCATGGATCCGACAGCAGGCGACTATATATCTGCCTACGGGACAGGCAATCTGCGCATCAATTTCTTTAATCAGGGCAATTTCCAAATATTCGGCAATTACAACATCACCGAAGGAATCTATAAAATGAGCATGCAGAACGTCATCCGCAAAGACTTTACCCTGCAACCCGGAGGAGTCGTTTCCTTCAACGGTGATCCTAGAGCGGCCAACCTGAACGTACAAGCCGTCTATACAGTCAATTCTGCTTCCCTCAACGACCTGATAGCCGACGCATCTTCCTCCCGGGGAAATGTACGAGTGAACTGTCTGCTGAACCTGACCGGCAACCTGACCTCTCCGAACCTCAGCTTCGGTCTGGAACTGCCCACTGTGAGCGAGGAAGACCGCGAACTGGTACGCAGCCTCACCAGCACCGAAGAACAGATGAACACGCAAATCATCTACCTGCTGGGAGTCGGCAAATTCTATACCTACGACTATGCCAACAACACCGGGCAAACCGATGCCACCAGCTCGCTAGCCTTCAGCACCTTGTCCGGACAATTGAACAACATGCTCTCGCAGGTTATCGACAACCAGAACTGGAATGTAGGAACCAACCTCACTACCGGCGAGAAAGGCTGGAGCGACGTGGAGGCCGAAGCCATCCTGTCCGGCCGACTGCTAAACAACCGCCTCATCATCAACGGTAACTTCGGCTATCGGGAAAATACCCTGCGTAACACCAACTTCGTGGGCGACTTCGAAGCCATCTGGTTGCTCACCAAGAACGGAGAATTCCGCCTGAGAGGCTACAACCAGACCAACGACCGCTACTTCACCAAGTCGACACTGACCACACAGGGCATCGGTATCATGTACAAAAAAGACTTCATGAACTGGAAAGAACTGGTCGACTGGTTCCTCCGCCGCCGGAAGGCACGCAACAGCAAGCAGAAAAAGGACGACGACGAAAAATACATCCAGAAAAAAGCCGACCTTCCTGCCGCACAAAAGAAAAGAATATCCAACGAAAAATAATTACAATAAATATGGAAAAGACGTACTATCTTCCTGCCGAATGGCACCCACAGAGCTACATACAGCTCACCTGGCCCCATGCAGAAACCGACTGGGCCTATATGCTCGACGAAGTGGAAACCTGCTTTGTCCGCCTGGCGACCGAAATCGCCAAGCGCCAGCCCCTGCTGCTCGTGGCACCGAAATTTCCGGCGGTCCTGGCCGATTTTCCCCACCGTGACCGCATCACGTTTGTAGAGTGTTCCACCAACGACACGTGGGCCCGCGACCACGGGTTCATTACCCTGCTGGAACGGCATACCGACCCCTTGCTGCTCGATTTCTGTTTCAACGGCTGGGGCATGAAATTTGCCGCCTGCAAAGACAACCTCATCAACAGCCGCCTGTTCAAAACCGGCGTGCTCAACGGCGACTATATCAACTGCCGTAACTTCGTACTGGAAGGCGGTTCCATTGAAAGCGACGGAGAAGGTACCCTGCTGACCACCTCGCCCTGTCTGCTGGCCCCCAACCGCAACGACACACTCTCAAGAAAGGACATCGAAGCCTACCTGACGGACCGCTTCAACCTGCGGCAGGTGCTCTGGCTGGACTACGGCTACCTCGCCGGTGACGACACCGACAGCCACGTAGACACCTTGGCTCGTCTCTGTCCCGACCATACCATCACCTACGTGCAGTGTCTGGACAAGGATGACGAGCACTACGGCGCCCTCCGTTCCATGGAAGACCAGCTCAAGAGCTTCCGTACCCTCGACGGAGACCCTTACCGTCTGCTTCCGTTACCGATGCCCGAGGCCATCTACGACGAAAACGGCGAACGTCTTCCGGCTACTTACGCCAACTTCCTGATTATGAACGAGGCGATACTTTATCCTACCTACGACCAGCCGGAACACGATTCCCGTGCCGCCCAGGTACTGGCTGAAGCCTTTCCCGGACGTGAAATCGTAGGCGTGGACTGTCGTGCCCTCATTAAGCAACACGGGTCCCTACACTGTGTCACCATGCAATATCCTGAATCTGTAAAAAACAACATAGAATCATGAAACGAACCATCCGTGTCGGCCTCGTACAGCAATCCTGTACCCCCGACCTCAAACTGAATCTTGAGAAACTGCACCGCAACATTGCCTCCGTGGCACAAGCCGGTGCACAACTGGTAGTGCTCCAGGAACTTCATAACACCCCTTATTTCTGCCAGACAGAAGACACCAACTTGTTCGATCTGGCAGAACCTATCCCCGGTCCTTCCACCGGCTTTTACAGTGAGATAGCTGCCGCCTACCATATTGTACTGGTCACCTCCCTGTTCGAACGCCGCGCCGCCGGACTGTATCACAACACCGCCGTGGTATTCGACGCAGACGGAAGCATTGCCGGAAGGTACCGCAAAATGCACATTCCCGACGACCCTGCTTATTATGAAAAGTTCTACTTCACCCCTGGCGACCTGGGCTTCGAACCCATCGAGACCTCTCTCGGCAAACTGGGCGTGCAAGTATGCTGGGACCAGTGGTATCCCGAAGGAGCCCGCATTATGGCTCTGAAAGGCGCCGAACTCCTGATTTATCCCACAGCCATAGGTTGGGAAAGCAGTGATACCCAGGAAGAGAAGATGCGCCAGCTCGGTGCATGGGTCACCGTACAGCGCGGCCATGCCGTAGCCAACGGACTGCCCGTCATCGCTGTGAACCGTGTAGGGCTGGAACCTGACCCATCCGGACAGACCAACGGCATCCAGTTCTGGGGCAACAGTTTCGTAGCTGGTCCACAAGGTGAGATTATCGCCCAGGCCAGCAACCTGAAAGAAGAAAATATGGTGGTAGAAATCGATATGGACCGCAGCGAGAACGTACGCCGCTGGTGGCCCTTCCTGCGCGACCGTCGCATCGACGAGTTCGAGCAGCTTACCCGCCGCTTTATCGATTGATAATCAGTCTTCATAATATAAAAGAGCCATTACCAGAAAGGCAGTGGCTCTTTTCTTTTTATCTTGATTTTCTCTTTCTTATCGTCTTTCCCAGAAACTTGGAGTCAGCAACAGTAGTACCCCGAACAGCTCCAGACGTCCAATCAGCATCATGAACGACAACAGCCATTTTGCCATATCCGGCAGCGCGCTCCAAGAGAAAGCAGGACCGAAAGCACCCAATCCCGGTCCCACATTACCAAGACTCGACACAGCCAGACTAAAAGATTCTTCCAACCCGATACCCATACACATCAGCAATAGCCAGCAAACGAAGATGCAGAAAAAATAAAACAGCACAAAAGTCATCACCGTAGCAATGGTCCGTTGGGAGGCTGCCACCCGATTCAATTTCACCGGCAACACCGCACGCGGATGCATCAGCCGGTGAAATTCATTCTTCACGTTACGCAACACCACCAGCAAACGCACAATCTTGATACCTCCGGCCGTAGACCCGGCACATCCACCTGCCACCATGGTATACATCAGCAGCATCCACGTGAACGGTGCCCATAGGCTATAGTCATCCGTGGCAAATCCGCACGAGGTATGAATGGACGCCACCTGGAAGAGCGATTTGCGGAAGGCCTCCTCCAGCCCGTAATGGTTGTGCCAATAGAGCGACCCCGTAATCAGCAGGGTCACCGCCCCAATGGAGATGAGGTACAGCCGGAACTCCTCGTCCTTGAACAAATGTTTGACGCGTCCCGTCATGCACATGAAGTACAGCGAGAAATTCACACCCGAAAGTACCATGAAAATAGCGATTACATATTCTATAAAAGGCGAATTCCAATACGCCACACTAGCTTGTTTGGTGGAATACCCTCCGGTAGCCGTCGTAGAGAACGCATGACATACGGCATCAAATAAATCCATCCCCCCCACCAGCAGCAGCACCGTTTCCACGACCGTAAGAATCAGGTATACCGTCCACAACCATTTAGCCATGATACTGATTTTCGGATGAATCTTGTCGTGCGTCACACCCGTAGCCTCTGCCGAGAAAAGCACCTGGTTCCCCACCCCGAAGATGGGCAAGACTGCAATCGTGAAGAACACGATTCCCAAGCCCCCAATCCACTGCGAGAAACTCCGCCAGAACAACATACCGTGTGAAAGCGACTCAATATCGTCCAGAATGGTCGCCCCTGTAGTGGTAAAACCAGACATTGTTTCAAAAAAGGCATCCGTCACCGAAGGAATACTTCCGCTGATGTAAAAAGGCAACATACCAAAACCCGTGAAAAGCAGCCAAGTAAACGCCACGATGCAATATCCGTCACGCCGTGTCACCCGGTTTTCGGCTCCTTTACCGAGCAGCAACAAAAGACTTCCCACGGCTACATTGATGATTGTCGTGTAAATAAAATAAATGTAATCTGCCTCTCCATAGCACAGGGATACCCCCGCACAAACCAGAAACATCACCGCTTCCATGAAAAGCAAGACCCCCAAAATGCGGAAAATCATCCTCCTGTTTATCAGGCTATTTCCCCTGTTGGCCGTCACATTGACCGCTGTCGATATAAAATCTTCCATGTATTTCTATGTGTTTACCTTGCAAACTTACGGAAAATCTCCGGAATAACCTTGTGAAACGAAAGAAATGAAACAAAATGGACTTATATCAAATATACTGCAAGGATATAAAGTTATTTTACCCTCATCACTTATTACCTTGTCAATATTGTTTAACACGATATGAAATTTGACAGAAGTATTTATAAGATTCGCTGGATATTGAGCATATCCTTACATTTTTATCAAGATAAACAGGTTTAAACATACAACTGCACAGACTTAACATTACAAACAAGAACTGTTTCTTTTTATTTGTCACCTATTGAAAACACCAATACACCTGCCGTAGGGATTTCTGCACTACCCACCAGAATGCGACTACCTTGCGGTACCTTAAACCTATAAGGACAATCTGAATAATTCAACACGATACCCATTCCATTGCGATATTCTAATGTCACTCCATAAGGCAAATCCATACACGGAATACCTAGCCTTGCATATAACTTTTTCAGAATTTCTTTTTCCATTTGTCCGTCTTTGCTATCTACACCTACATACGTAATGGTTCCTTTTCCCATTTTTTTAAAGGTCACAGCCGCTTTCCCTTCATAAAACTCACGACTATAGGTACACCACACTTGTGCCTCTGCATCCGGTTTTAAGATTTCGCCCCAGCTATTCCATGTGTATTCTTTTCCATCCATCTGCAAAACACCTGGGTCTGCCGGGAGAAGCAGGTCGAAGAATTCTATTTCATTACCCGTCAACGGAGTCAATGCAGAGCCAAAAGGTGCTTCCGGCAAACGTCCGCAGCGGTCTTTCTGTGCGGTACGACAGGTCACCACTAAATTACCTCCATTTTCTACATACGATATCCATTTATCTACCAACATCCTGTCGGCCATCTGATAAGCAGGCACAATCACCACCGGATAATCTGACAGGCTGACTTTCTCTGTAATGAAATCGACCGGCGCGCCAAAGGACTTCAGAGTGCGGTAATATTTCTCGATATGACCAAGTGTGTTCCACAAATAAGTCTGTTTCTGGCGTTCGATGCTCCAGCTGTTTTCTGGATTGAAAAGAATGGCAGTTTTCCGAGCCACGTATTCCTTCGGCTGTTTGTTGCGAGGTTGTACCGAATGACGAAGCATCTTTATTTCCTGCATAAACTGCTCGTACTCCCGACCGCCAGGAGTTACGGTCACTCCGTCTGTTCCGACAATGCCATAATGATACTGTTCCGTTCCGTACAACGGCTGACGGAAACGATAAGTACACACAAAGTCACTTCCACCTGCAAAAACACTCCATAACCATAAGCGTACTGCACCAGGAAGCGGCTGAGGATTGATACCGCCCCAGTTTACCTGCCCCGGCTGCAACTCCATCACACCATATACGCCTTTTACCGGACGGAAAAAATCATTCGCCCATGCAATGCGCAATGGATTGCCTACCCGGTATCCTCGACGTCCGATTCCTTCATTATCACCATATACCATGTAACGCGTATAACTTACGAAATCTAAATCAGGACTACCACCGATGTGTCCTTCCTCATAATTCGGAATATAATTGGTAGTTACCCACTGATTTCGTGCATATTTTTTAATAAGTAGACACTGTTCATTCAAGAAATCGTTTGTCTGACTCGCAGCAAAACGACGGTAATCAAGAATTTGATGATGATTCATAAAAACTTGAGCTGTCTTCGGCAAAGTAATCTCATCAAACGAAGAATACACTTGACTCCAGAAATTAGTTCCCCAAGCCTGATTCAGTCGAGAAATCGAATTATATTTATTCTGAAGATAAGTACGAAAACCTTCTTCAGCCGTTGGACTATAATCAAACTGGACAGCCGGTTCATTGTCAAGCTGCCATCCTACCACGCGTGCATCATGTCCATATCGTCTGGCTAACTGCTCAATCATCCGGAAAGCCAATTTCCGATACAAGGGCGAAGCAAAGGAAGCATGCTGGCGAGCACCATGATCCAACACTGTCCCATTTTCCTGACAAAGCAAAATTTCCGGATATTTCCGGCTGAGCCACACTGGAGGTGTAGCCGTGGAAGTGCATAATACGACTTTCAAATCGTACTGTGCAGCCAGCCCAATGGCCTTGTCGAGCCAAGTAAAATCAAAGCATCCTTCTTCTGGCTCCAATTGTGCCCAGGCGAATTCAGCAAAATGAGTAAACTCAAAACCCAACTCATGCATACGCTTGAAATCACGTTCCCACTGCGATTCATCCCAATGCTCAGGATAATAATATACTCCGGTCTGTATCAAATCACTCTCTTTAAACCAAGATGCCTGAACAGATGTCCCAGCCAATAAGCAAAGACCTAATATAACACTTAAACGTCTGAATTTCATTTTCATCTTTTTGTTCACTTGGATGGTATTCATTATTTTTCGATAGGCTTCGTACAGAATGGCAATACCGGAAGACCGGCTTCCGTGCGTAAGCTGCCGATGGTTGCCTCATCAAAGCAATAGGAAACCTGATAAGGAGGAGTACTCTGCTTTCTTACAGGTAGCACGATTTGTTTCCCTTTAATTTTTGCCTTCACGGTAAGTGTGTCCCCTTTTCCATCCGTCAACACCAATCCCGTAATGTTGGGAGCAGTCGACCGCAAAAAAGAAAAATTTCCTTCAAGATTTACTACAACCTTTCCTCTCTGAAGTTCAGCAGATGCTAAGTGCGGGCTCTCATAAGCATTAGTAAACTGTCCATAAACTTTATCCATAGCCAAACAAGCCAAACGTTCCCCGATAGCCCGCTTGTTACGCGGATGAATGTCCTTCACATTCTCTACCAAATCAGAGATATTAATCATGGCAGTACTCTTTACCAGACTCAGCATGAGCTCCTGCTGTTCACGCAGCAAAGCCGGTGTGTTGTTTTTCGCTCCGTACGTATGAGGCGCAATCTGCACGTAATAGAATGGAAAATCCCATCTGAAATCTTTTCGCCAGGACTCCACCATCTTGGATACCAGACGGGCATACGACGGTGCGTTCTCGTGGTTGCTTTCTCCCTGATACCAAATACATCCGGCAATCTGATAAGGCACCAGCGGATGAATCATCTGATTGTACAATACCCCTGGCTTAATAGGCCACCAGGGATAATCTTTTAATTTATTCTTTGAAAGTATCTTGTCTTTTTCCACGATTTCGGCCGGTGTCCACACTTCAGCCGGTGTTCCTCCCCAGGCAGAGACTAGAATGCCTACGGGCACTTTCAGGTGTTCAGTCAGGTAGCGGGCAAAGAAGTAGGCAGTAGCACTGGTCTTGCGCATACTTTCAGGAGTAGCCACCTCCCACTTCGTACGGCAATCTGTCTGAGGGGTATCGGCTCCCTGCTTTGGATTATGAAAGATACGCACAGAAGGACAAGCAGCCTGTTTCACCTCTTGCTCACCATTCATGATTCCCATATCAGCCGACCATTCCATATTCGACTGTCCGCTGCACAGCCAGACTTCACCCAGCATCACATCCGACACTTTCCAACTGTCATTCCATCCCTTTACTTCAAGCGTATACGGACCTCCGGCACACCCGGTCGGTACTTCCGCTTTCCAGCGTCCCTGATTATCAACTACCGCACGCACCGTATCTCCCGGACTCCATTCGGAAAGAATCATCAGGGTTTCAGACGGATTTCCCCATCCCCACACGGCTACCTTACTGTTTTGCTGTAATACCATGCCATCAGAAAAGACCGATGGAAGTTGGATTTGTGCCTTAACTTCTATTCCCAACGTCAGGGCCAACAACCCTAGAACAAAATAATTTGTGTTTTTCATCGTCTTATGTATTCATGTGAAAATACCTGCAAACAAAAGTAGAAGAACTCTCCCATACTTACAGGAAAAAAATGATATTTCTACAGTGATTTTTGATTTTCAGTGGAAGACAAAATACTTAAATCCTTCACATCAACTTCAGAAGAAGGATTAAACTGGTCACTACACATGTATTTCTTTAAGCTGTAGAGCAACTGACGGGCCTCTGTACGTTTGTCCATGTCCTGCCAGAAATCAATTCCTGACACAAGCAACTTACCTTTACCCATCTTAACCTCAAATAACAAAGCCAATGGACGGTTGGTAAACCAGTCGTCAATAACTCGTACTATCGGTCGCAAATCCTTATCAATCTTCGCGATTTCAATAGCTCCAGAATGACTCATGGCATCCCACCACTGATAATCACTATAAAACTCTGTAGGAAACTCTGAAAGTGCCGGATGAGTCGGATTACACAAGATACCCAACGTGTGAGGTGCCTGTCCCAGCGTCCAAGCTGTGTTCCAAAAGATACTGGAGAAACCTATCGCCACTTCGCCTCCTGCTTCGGCAGGCAAGGAACCTTTCCGCAAAGAGAGCAATACGTTACCGCCTTCTTGAAGACGTTGCAAGGCTTTTGCATCCAGACAATCCGTCATCAGCAGCTGTGTTTCATCGGCAACTTCCTGCACCGCGACAGGATATACCCAGATGTGCCAGCTGTTGGCATAATCTCCCAATGTAGCTTCCAGTGTCAGGCATGAAGGAACGTCCACCTTATCCAATGGAACCTCCAGTTCTCCCAGCGGAATACAGTTGCCGATACCTACCGGCCGATGTGCCAGCTTGCCCGAAGCGATTGTCTTTCCTTCTTTTGTTTTCAGGGTCCAGGCAGTAGAAGTCACCTCCAGCGGAGCGGATCCGAAATGCGCCACTTCCAGACTTCCTTTCACCGTTTCCTGGTTGGTGTAAATCAGTTTCGGCAAACGCAGCAATGGTACCGTACTGTTACAGAAACGACGGTATTCTTCCGGACGGATGTAGCCTTTTTCTTCCCAGAACGCATCGAGCACTCCTACCAGAGCTGTACCCTGCCCCGGAAAATCAGACAAGCCCAACAACTGGAATCCACCGAAATCTTTTGTACGCAAGGCGGCTTCAATATCGGCCTTATAACACAAAGCCTGCAATTTTCCGGAGGCCAACAGGAAACTATCTGCCAAATGAGCCATGCCGTTTTCGGCCAGTGTTTCCTGGAATATCTCAAAGTTGCGCGGACGCATCACCCCATCGTACTTAGCCATTTCCTTAAAGTTGGGATACACACACCACTGTCCGATTTCGTGACTCACCATCGGTTGCTGGAAGCGTCCGACATATTCCGACCAGTCATAATCCGTACGTGGAGCCTGTGCATTGATGATACTCTTCACTCCTTGTCCCCACGCCTGAATGCGAGGGCTGGAATCACTCAAGAAATCATTAACCGGCAAATTAGGCCATCCGGCACCTGAGCAGTACAGACGGCGGGCATCACGTTCTTTCCAGGTAGCGACGAAATTAGTCAGATAAGCATGGCTTCCCACTCCCGCAGGCTCGTTGCCGTACATCATCATGCAGAAAGATGGGTGGTTGCCAAACTCACGCACAATACGTTCACTTTCTTCCCAGATAAAGCGGTCCAAATCGTGTCCGTCACCAATGGTGGTCGACTGGTTAGCCCAGGAAGAACATTCTATTTCCAGATACATACCCATCTCATCGGCAGCCGCAAAAGCAGCTTCGGGCGGACACCAGGAATGGAAGCGCACATGGTTCAGTCCGTGCTGCTGACAGGTGGTATAAATCTTTTTCCAGGATTCCACATCCGTAGGAGGGAAACCCGTCTTCGGGAATACGGCACAATCCAACGCACCACGCAGGAACAAACGACGGTCGTTAATAGTCAGTTTACCGTCCACCACCTTCACATCACGGAAACCAAAACGTTCCGTATAAACATCCGTTTCACCGCTCTCTGCATCCTTCACACTCAGCTTCAAATCATATAAGGATGGAGAAAACTCATCCCAGCACTTAATATCTCCCTTCATGGCCAGCGACATCACCACCTGATTCTCGCCCGGCTTCAAGGTAGACTGTTGCTGTACTTTTTCATTGCCTACCGTCATTTCGAGCACCACATTCGTTTCTTTCCCGTAACGGTTCATCAAGGAAGCCGACACACTGACCTTCTTAGCCAGACGGTCCGGCATAATCTTGACGGAAGACACGTTCACTTCCGGCTTTACCTCTAAGAACATGTCGCCCACTACCCCGTTCCAGTTTCCTTGCGTATGGTCGGAGATACTATGTGAGTTCTCCCCCGGATCGATGTTCTTCACCCGGTTGTCCACACAAAGCATCAGCACATGCTTCCCTGCTGAAAGCTTGCCTGTCAGATCATAACGGTGAGGAGCGCCCAGGGCATTCCGCATACCGATTTCCTTTCCGTCTACATAAAAACGGCTCTCCCAGTGGCAGCGTTCCAGAAAGAGAGAAATATCCTTTCCTTCCCAACTGGCTGGAATCACCACTTCTTTCTGATACCACGCCTTACCTTTGTAATATTTTACCGGTTGAAGCCAGAAAGGCACCTTGACATTTCCCGTCTCACGGTATTTAGCATACGAAGGTTTCAGGAAAAAAGAAGAATCTACAATACCACCTGTCCAGTCGGTCCCGATTGCAATGTCTTCTCCATAACCGTTGGAAGCCATTGAGCCCGGCAGTTCAATCATCCGACTCCAGTCCATACTGTCCGTAGAGAAGGTCCACGAACCGGACAAGTCAATTTTATCAGTCTGCTGACTACAAGAAAAACAAAGCAAAGAAAATGAGAGTAATGCTGCTGCTTTCATATTATCAAATTTTGAGTTTACAAACCATTTTACAGATGACAAAATTACGCATAAACCATTATCTCCGAATGTGCTATTTTCGCAAAAGGATGTAATATTTTTCGATTTCAGGTATTATCTTACTAAAAGAAGAAATCTCTTCAGAAAGTCTCTCTGGAAATCCAAATAAATACCTACTTTTGCCCTCAAATAAATTATGCTATGGAAAAGAAAAAAGACGGCTTTCCCAATGAGAAAGCCATTGTCATTCCTCAGGAGAATCTTTTAAGAATCAAAGAAAACCCTATGACGCGTCTGCTACATCCCACAGATGTAGGCTACTATCCTCACGCCGAAGGTCACTACCGAGAGCGTACAGAAGGAAGCCCGCAACACATTCTGATTTACTGCCACGAAGGAGAAGGCTGGTACAATATCGGAAAAGGAAGATGCACGGTAAAAAAGAACGATTTTTTCATTATTGAAGCAGGTACACCGCATGTATACGCCGCTTCTACCAGCCATCCGTGGAGCATTTACTGGATTCATTTTACCGGTGAACAAAGCCACCTGTTTTCCGAGCTGTTCAACCGTACCATCTACATTGATGATTCACCTACGGCCCGCTTCAACGACCGCATCCAGTTGTTCAATGAGATTTTAGTAAACCTTGAAATGGGATACAGCATCGAAAATTTGGAGTACATCACGCTCTGCCTATGGTACCTGCTCGGCTCCTTCCGATACATTCCTCAGTTCCGCGAAATCAACAAACCCAAGACACAAGATACCATACAGAAAGTCATCAACTACATGAAGGCTAATCTGGACAAGCAACTGACACTGGAAGACATGGCCGAAAGCGTGAACTACTCACCTACTTATCTGAGTACACTCTTTACACAAAAATCGGGCATGTCTCCCATCAACTATTTCAATCAGTTGAAAATTCAGAAGGCATGCCAGCTCCTGGACTTTACCGACAAGAAAGCAAAAGAAATCGCTTTTGAACTCGCCTTTAATGATCCGTATTATTTTTCAAAAGTATTTACCAAATACATGCACATGTCGCCTAAAGAATATCGTATGAAGAAAAAGGGATGAGAAATACTCATCCCTTTTTCCTTAAGAATTCCAATTCCAGGTCTCCCCTTTTTCCAGGCTGCGTGTCTCAATATACTTGCCTTGATACCAAACCCTGAAAGGATTACCTAACAAAGATTTGATTTCCGCATGTACCATTACGCCGTCTTTCCATTCTACGGACACCTCAAATCCGCCACGTGCTTTCAAGCCAGAAAATTTCCCGTTCTTCCATCCATCCGGAAGTGAAGGAAGCAACTGAATGATATAAGCATCCTGCTCATATACATGACTTTGCAGCAGCATTTCCGCAATACCAGCTGTTGTACCAAAATTCGCATCAATCTGGAACGGAGGACACTGAGTAAACAGGTTCGGATTCAAACTCTTTTCCAATACCTTATCCAGACTTTCCTTGGCTTTTTCTGCCCGATGCAGACGAGCATACTGGCTAATCAGCCACGCAGAGCTCCAGCCGGTATGTCCTCCACCATGCGAGATACGATAATCCATCGACTTACTGGCAGCCTCAGCCAGTTTTGGTGTCTGCAACAAGTTGATTTGCGAACCAGGATGCACGGCAAACAAATGAGAAATATGACGATGCCCCGGTTCTGCCTCCGGAAATTCCTGCGCCCATTCCATTATACGGCCATCGGAACCGATACGTGTTTCCAATAATTTCCCTTTTGCATCTGCGACTTCCTGCGTAAACACATCTTTTATCTGAAGTGCTTCAGACGCCATCTCAAAATCATCAAACAACTGCCAGATGGTCTGCTGGTCATGAGTCGGCCCCATACTGATTTGACATTGACTTCCATCAGGAGCTACAAACGTATTCTCTGGAGAAACTGCCGGACCAGACACCAGCTTACCTGTCTTCGGATCTTTCACCAACCAGTCCATATAAAACTCTACCGCCCCCTTCAGTACCGGATACATCTTTTTCAGGAAATCCTTGTCGCCCGTAAAACGATAATGTTCTCCAATGTGCTGGCAGATCCATGCAGGTGCTCCCGTATGCATTCCCCATGAAGCATATTCTCCAGGCGAAGTATACCCCCACACATTCGTGATAGGATGAACCACCCAGCCCTTTTTCTGATATTGGGTTTGCGCAGTCTTCGTGCCCGGTGCTACCAGCGAAGCTATCAAGTCGAACATAGGCAAGTGCATCTCTGAAAGATTGGTTACCTCGGCAGGCCAGTAATTCATTTCAATGTTGACATCCGTATGATAATCACCGTTCCATGGAGTCTGCAATTTATTGGCCCAAATGCCCTGCAGGTTAGCAGGCATCGTGCCCGGACGAGAAGAAGAAATCAGTAAGTAACGGCCATACTGAAACATCAGCTCATACAGGTGCGGATTAATCTTACCAGCCTTTGCCTCAGCCACCAACACATCAGTAGCCAGCGTATCCGGCAATTCTGTCAGTTGGAAAGAAGCCCGGTCAAAATAAGCCGCATACTCTTTCTGATGAGCCTGATACAAAGACTCGAATGTTTTCTTCTCTGCTTTGGCAATAGACTCGCGAGTCAATGAAAGGTAATCCCGTCCTTTATAATGCGGATAAGTCAGCTGATAATCGGTAGAAACCGCCAAAAGCAACATAGCCTCGTCAGCTCCGCTCACAGTCAGAGTGGAGTCTGTACAAATCACATGTCCTCCCTTGCTCACCGCTTTCAGGCGAGCCATATACTGCAATCCATCTCCCCCTTTTCCATCGGACAAGGCTCCGCTCATAATCAGTTGCCCGTCCTCAGTATGTGTAGAGAAGTATTCCGGACGTGTCATACGGCAAGTGAAAGACATTTGCTGCTGTTTGTCCGCCGACAAGCGAATCACCATCACCTGGTCGGGATGACTGATAAATATTTCGCGCTTGAAGTGTACATCCCCCTGCGTGTAAGTCACTGTAGCCGTCGCATCCTCTAAATTCAGTTCCCGGCGGTAGTCTGAATAAGCCTCCTTATTGGCAAAATCAATCCAAAGGTCACCCATAGTCTGAAAACAACCGAAAGGCACCGTAGAACCGTTTCCTCCTCCAGAACCTTTTCCCGTACATACCTGCGTGCGATTGGTCAGTTCTGTAGCTTCCTTATATTTACCCTCAAAAAGCAACTGTCTGATTCTATCCAGATACTGAGGTGCATCCGGGTTATCACAGTCCTGCGGACTTCCTGACCACATGGTTTCTTCATTCAGCTGGATTCGCTCCATTGCCACATCACCAAACACCACAGCTCCCAGTGAACCATTCCCCAAAGGCAAACCTTTCAGCCATTCAGCATCGTCTTGCCAACCGTTCGGACTGTCTGGCACCGTAGCATCAGCAGGAGATTCATACCAGAGTTTAAGAGAAGAAGATTTTTCCTGCTGAGGTGTGGAACAGGAAAGTAAGAAGAAAGGAAAAATAAAAGCTATTGGTTTCATATACAAATTACTAAAATTTAAAAAATGGTGGTTTCACTATTTCATACACAATGTAACCACCATTCTAGATTTATAGAGTCTACTTCAAAACTACATTTATAATATATTTCTTTGCATTGTTCTGATTAGCTGAAGTTACTAAATATTTTGTAGGAGCAGCAAAATTTCCAAGACTTCCCAATTGAGGTGATCCGTCAATCGGTTGAATGTAAGCCGCAGTTGATATAGTAGCCTTTCCCACAATATTAGACATATCAAGAGACTTCGGCGAAGCTTGCGTATTTACTACAACCTCACACTGAACATATCCATCACTTTCCCCTAACTGCTTAAACGAACATATTTCTTTCAAGTCTGTGAAAACCACTTGCTCATATTTGCTTCCATCAGGAGCTGTCTTCTCCACTACCTCCCGATGTTCAAACCAAAAATTCAGCAATTCAGCCTCCTCAAAAGTAGGCAAATCATCCAAACCCATTTTGCAACCTCCTAAAATAAATGAAGTTAACAAAAGGAACAAATATAAAAAACTTTTTCTCATAATACTATCTCCTTTATTATTCCCATCCTGGATTCTGTTTCAAATTCTCATTCTCTAAAATTTCAGACTTCGGAACTGGAAAGCGAAAACGCTTTTTTGTAAAGATTCTTTCAGGGAATGTATTACCATTATTATAAACTTTATTAGGTAGCGCATCATACATTGCTTTATCACCACTCACATATTTACCGTTTACTGTCATAATAACATATTTCGTACCTTCAGAATTGAAATCAATATAAGACGGATCGTGATTAAGTTCATCTACTGTTTCCTTTTTGTCGTATTCAGCCCAACGAATTAAATCCCAATATCTTAAATTCTCAAATGCCAGTTCACATCGACGTTCTCTTTTATAATCTTCCCATATATCATCTGTAGAAGTAATTTTAGGTAACCCTCCATGTATTGTCCGAGTCTCATTGATATAAGGTAAAGCCAAATCTGCCTTATTAGTCCGAATAAGAGCCTCTGCATAATTTAAATATACTTCAGACAATCTCAGCAAAGGCCAATGATAATCTTGTTCAGGGGGTGGCCATGCCCAATCACACACATCATCATACATTCCTTTACGAATATTATATCCAGTCATGCCTCGATGAAGATTTCTATCCATAGATGTACGGTGATTCCAATATGGAGGACGAATATTAATTGTATCATTCAAATAAATACATCCATCATAAATTATTGAACTGTAAAAACGTTTGTCACGATTTTTATACATAACCTGAGTACATAGTTTTTCACCAGAAGCATAACTATCCTTCCAAATTTTTGTATCCGACCATTTTTTTGCTACTCCATCTTCATCAATCATCAGAAAATCATCTATCAATTCTTGAGTCGGATAACACATCGCCCACCCATAAAGATTACGATCATAATCATTAATCACTCCCAATTTATCGCCTTCGCCTGTAGAAAGAGGCAATCTGAACTGCATCGGGGTCCACTGCATATTCATACCATCACTGGTTCCATAGCGCAGAAAGATAGTTTCCGTTGATTCCTGACCCGTTTCAAAATCATTGAAAATACCATGAAAATTAGTGTCAATTATATAGCCATAATTAGCATGATCCACAATGAAACTCTTACCTTCAATTACTGCATCTTCATATCTATGAGCTTGCAGAAGAACTCGAATCAAAAAAGCATGAGCACTTGCTCTATTCAAACGACCTAAGTATGTCGTTTCCGGCAAGTTGTCTTTTCCATATTTTAAATCTTCCACAATAAAATCATACATATCAGATTCTGAAGCTCTTGGCAGTTTCATATCAGAAGTAGGATCCAACACCTTATCAACCAACATTACTCCACCAAAGTATCGAACCATCCAGAAATACACCATCGCACGTAAAGTCCTGGCTTCAGCCGTATATTGAACAATCATCTCATCTGAGAGAACTTCTGAGACAGCAACTTGTTCTATAGCCTGGTTGCACAAACGAATTATATCGTATTTATTCCAACCTGCATCATAAGAATTGGTTATGGCTTCTTGAGCTACTGCATTATTATTATCAGAATGAATGTCATCACTCCAATCATCTTCCGTAAACTGCACCCATGAATACATCGGCGTAACACGGGCATACAAATCTACCATATACCCATCAATAAGTCCTTCACTATTCCACAAGTCCGCACTTGATATTTTATCAAGAGGTTTCTTATCTAGTAAATCTTCACAACTTGAAAAAGAAAAGAAAAGGACCAGAATCGTTATTAATAAACCAAATTTCTTCATTTCTTAAAATGTTATATTCATTCCAAACGTAAATGTCTTTTCTACTGGATATGCATAATTTGCACCAGATCCCGTTTCAGGGTCAACTAGTCCATGAGTACCTGGAGCCACCGTCAAAAGATTAGATCCACCTACAAAAACACGTGCCGACTCAGCTCCTACATACTTCATCCATTGCTTTTTAAAGTTATATCCGAATTCTAAACTTTTCAGACGAACATAGCTTACATTCAAATAATATGCTTCCGATGTATAGCCCGAATTCTGGCTACGGACACCCGTATAATTTATTCGGGGAAATAATGCATCCGTATTGTCAGGAGTCCATACGTCCGTCTGATTCTTTAAAGTAAGTACATCAGATCCACCTGTACTATAATTATACAACCCACTTAACCATACATCAAAATTAGCAGCACCTTGAATAACGGCAGACAAATAGAATCCTTTATATGAAGCTCCTAAATTGACACCAAAATAATAATTCGGCGTTGAGTTCTTTCCAATTCTTGTCTTATCATTGTCATCTATTACACCATCGCCATTCAAGTCCACCAATTTATTATCTCCTGGCAATAAATCATTGTATGCGGCATGATGCGGATGATTTAAAACATCTTCTGTTGAGGTATAAAATCCTTCTGTCTTAAAACCTATCGCACTATATCCATATTCATAAGTAGTCCTTACCCATGGATTCTTAAGATTAGCTTCAGTCTCATCAGGATTTAACTCCCAGAAATTCACATAATGAGTTAAGTTAGCTCCTATATTATAGCTAAAATCAGCCCCGATTTTATCCGACCAAGTGACATTTATTTCATATCCTCCTCTTCTTGTCGCACCATAATTAATTTTAGGTAAAGCAGTTCCAAGCGGAGTACTATAAATTGTTTTAGGGTTTGCCAGATAACCTGTCGTTCGATAATAGAATCCATCTACAGAAGTCTTCAATCGACCATTCAAGAAATCGGTTTCCAATCCCACATTATAACTTTTCTGCTTATACCATGTTATGTTTCCTGCAGGAAGTCCATTATCAGAATACCCAGTTACCCATTGATCATTCCAATAATAACGTTTATCTACTGAATTAAACGTGGAAAGAAAAGCAAAACGGGCAATATCATCATTTCCGGTCTCTCCATAAGAAGCTCTCAACTTCATATTACTAATAAATGATGCCGGTATATTATTCTTGAAAAACTTCTCTTCAGATATACGCCATCCTAAAGCTAATGATGGGAAGAATCCCCAACGATTTCCTTTTTGGAAACGTTCTGACCCATCATACCTAAAAGTTCCAGATATCAAATATTTATCAGCATAATCATAATCCAACCTGCCAATATATCCAATACGTGCGGACTCATCTCCAGATCCACCATTTGTTAACCCTTTTTGAGGACCAGCAAACATATAATCAATAATTGTAGATACATAATCCAGACGAGAAGCCGACAAATCAGCGTAATATGATGTAGCTTGTTCATAATATAATGATGCGTTTACACTATGCTGTCCAAATTTATTATTGTATCTAATGAATCCTTGCAACAAAGAGTTATCCCTTGAGCTTCTTGATTCCGAAAGGCGTGGAGCCTGATTCTCTATTTTATCACCAGCTTCCGTATAAGTAGGCTGATATGCCTGCCAGCGTTTCCAATGTATAAAATCAGTTCCATAATTAGCCATTACACCTATTTGTAACCCTTTGACTTTAGGAATATCCCAAGTTGCATTAAAAATGCCACTAAACAATCTTGTACGTGTTCGATCGTAACCATTCTCCGTACTCGTCTGATACAATGGATTATATATACCATTAATGGATATATAATTACCTTCGTCATCATAAGGATATTTATAAGGAAGAGCTTGTTGACACCACCCGAATATTGTCCAGGCATCAAATGGCACGTTATCCAAATCCTTATAAGTACCTCTTAAGGTCAAATCAAATTTCAAGCCTATTTTCTCAAACTTCTTTCCTACTTTAGCAAGCACGGAATAAGTCTTCATTGAATATGCGTTTGTTTCTTTATATGCACTGCCCTGATTCTGATATGATACCGACAACAAATAATCGATAGATTTTTCCACTCCCGAAACAGAAAAGTTATGACGCTGCATAGGAGCCATTCTAAAAGTTTCCTTGAACCAATCAGTACTCCGATATTGAGAATCAGAACCATCTTTAAATTTTTGAACTTCTTCAACCGTCCAAGGTTCTTGAACCCCATACATATGAGCAATAGAGTTGTTAAACTCTGCATATTCTGCGGATGACATTCTATCGTAATCTAACGTAAAAGTTGAGAAACCAAACAAGTTCGAATAAGAAATTGAGTTAGACTCAGCTTTTTTTGTCTCTACCAATACGACACCATTAGCTGCACGAGAACCATATACAGCAGAAGCACCCGCATCTTTTAAAATAGAAATATTACCTATATCATTAGGGCTTAAACTGGCAAATTCGGATTTATCCCTAACAACGCCATCAATCACATAAAGAGGTTCGCCGCCACCACGAATAGAAATAGAAGGCACATCATTACCCGGACCGCCACCATATTGTTTCAATACCAATCCAGGCGCAATACCACTCAAAGCAGAGCCTAGGTTGGTTGCCGACGTATTCTCTATTTTATCCGTATTTACTTTCGTTACGGAATTCAGAATCTTTCTGACAGAAGATTTCCCGTATCCAACAACTACAACCTCATCAAGGACTTTCGTATCCTCCTTCAACTCAATCTTTAAATTATTGGAAGCCTTCACTTCCTGTGTAGCAAATCCAATATAAGAAATTTGAATAACTTTACCCGGAGATACATTCAATATAAAGTTCCCATCCAAGTCCGTAACTGTTCCATTCGTCGTCCCTTTCTCTACAACAGTTGCACCAATAATAGGCTCCCCATTAGAGTCTACCACATTCCCTCTTATCTGACTCATTTGCTGATGAACAGATAGAGGAAAAGGACTTTCATTTGCATTAATTTCTAAAAAACAAGTTTGTGAAAAAGCAATAGAAAATAATGCTGTAACTGTAGTCAATTTTCTTTTATTCAACATGTTTTTCTACTTTTTTAGATTACTGATTATAACAAAGAATATGCATATTGTCATGTTATCTACATTACAAAGAAACAGCAATTACACTGTATTTAAAATGTACTTTCATTACAAAAGGATGTAATATTTTAGGAAAGATAAGACAAATTCAATCTATTCTTTAAGGGGGGGGGTATAAGGGTTTAAAGTATATTTTTCTTTCTCCCCAAGAACAATCCTAAATATAATGAAGGAACGCCTCATATAAGAAAAAGAATACATCTAAGAACAAAAGAAATCATTCTAATTAAACGCACTTACATTTGTCACAGCAAAACAATAAAAAAACGTCAGTCTATCCGTTTATCACATATAAGCAAATAGGCTGACGTTAAACAATTAAATATTTATTTACTCACACATCTCCAAAAGCTGTTTTCCGGCCTGATGGTTAATATCCAGACGAACTACTTCAGAAAGGAATTGATGAGCCTTTTCCTTGTCGCCCAGTCCAAGGTATCCCATTCCCATTACCAAATTACAGTGAATTAAATTGCGCACATTCAAATCATCATCCCAAATCAGCAAATCGGGAAGTGATACAGCAAAGTAGTCAATCTTCACCTTGTCAAACAAATGCTTTTCACCATGCTTGATCAGGCGGTTAAAGCGACTGCGTGCCTTGTCTTCTTCACCCAGCTTACGCCATGCCAGTCCCTGATAGAAAATCTTGTCGGGCTGCTGGTCGTTATAGAAGAAGGCGATGGCAGGTTCAGCGGAACCCTTGGTAGCCTTTGTAAAGTATTCTTTGGCCAGAGCTTCTTCGCCAAGCCCTTCGTAGGCACATCCCATCCAATAGTGGATGTCATTTTCTTCTGCCATAGAAAGCTTGCCTTCACCCAAATTATCTGGATATTTTTCAGTTTCCTTCAACAAGCGGACTGCATCGGCAAAGCGGCCTTCACGGATGGCAATCTTAGCCAGTTCCACACGGCAGAGCAAATACTGACTGGTAACTTTTCCTTCGCCTCCTTCCCACGGATGGAACTTACGGGCATTAATCAGATCGTATGCTTTCTGGTATTCACCCAACTGGTTATAGAGTGTAATACGTTCGATGCACAAGTCATCACGCTGTTCTACTATATCAGCATGTGCTTCCAGAAAATCCAGACGCTGGCGGTGCGGATAGCGAAGTTTCTTGTAAAGCTGATCAAGTTCCATCAGGATACGTGCGTCGGTAGTATCCAGATTGTAGGCTTTCTCCAGTGTAGCCAACGCTTTCTTCGGATTGTGCTGCTTATTATAATAAGCCAGTGACAAGTTGCGCAACACAGTGGGATAAGTATCATCAATAAATGCCGACTTTTCCCAACAAGCAATGGCTTCATCATAGATACGGGACGCATAATGAAAGTTTCCTAAATAATAAGGTGCCTTCGCTCCTTCCGGATTGAGCAACATCGCATCGTTCAGCATCAGCACTTCTTCCAGCTTGTTCGGGAAGCAGTAGTCCGGACACATGGTTTCTGCTTTCTTATAAAGAGCCACAGCCTCTTCTTTCTTACCCATCTTGGAAGCAAAATAACCCAACGCATAATATACCATCGGATAAGTAGCTTCGTTTTCTTCCGTTACAAAAGACAACAGCTGAGTAGCTTCTTCATACATACCAGCCGATGCATAGTCGATGGCATATTCCAGATAGCTGTGTACGGCACCACGCATCAAAGATTTCATTTCAGCCTTTGCGGCAGCGGCAGCTTCGGTATTTCCCTGCAATGTCTGAATCAGATAAGATTCGAAACGACACCCCATATTGAACTTATCCATAGCCAAAGACTCATTGATAAGAGCCTCAGCCTTTGCCAGTTCACCAGTCTTGCGCAAGAAAGAAACTTTCAACTGACGTCCTTTGTGGTTCAGCCAGTTGCGATACAACGAACGGTCAATATGGTCAAGTCCGTTTGCATAGTCTTCACGGATCATGTCTATCTGTGCCAGGCCCATGTAGCCAGAATCTTGCCATGCGGCATTCCAGGTAGCCTTGAAGAAAGCATCGTATGCACCGTCTATGTCGCCTTGCATTTTCTTGCTCCAGCCTAAATTATAGTAAGGTTCTCCTTCGTATGGGTTCGGATTACGTTCTGTCTGTGTCTTGATGGCACGGTCAAAATATTTCTGAGCTTCGGCAAAACGCCCGCGGCGCATAAGGAGTAATCCCACCGCATTATTGCAGCGAATATCGCTTTCATCACGACTCAGAGCCTCCATATAATAATCCATCGGCAAGTAAGTAGCATGACGATACTGTTCCAAGTGATGACCTGTCAGGAAAAGCTGCTCCATACTGGCAATCTTCTTCGGGTCGAGTGCTGCCTTAGCCGGTTCCGGAATCGGTCTGATTTCAGGTTTGGCAGCCTGGTAACTTACCAGCACCTTACCTTTTTCATCAAGCACGGTCAGTTTTAAATCCTCCATCTTCTGTGTATCGCATGCCACAGTTTCTGTATAAGAATTTTCTGGAGAAACAGCCGTCAACGCATCCAGATAAATCTTTCCATTTACCGTATTGGTCAGCATAACACGTACTTCACGATGAGCCGCAGTAGTATAAAGAATAACCTTCATACGTCCGTCTTCCAACGGCTGCAAGTTGATCAGTGCATCACGAGTAGCATTCTTTACCATGCCTACTTTCTGATAAGGCATAAAGTACTGCACCCATGATTTTTCTTCGTATGGTTGCAACCAAGTAAAGTCAGGCTGGTTATCGCAGTACATACCGGTCATCAGTTCAATGTATGGTCCGTCTTCATCCGTCAGGTTGCGATCCCAAGCCTGTCCGAAATCACCGTTCCCCCAGGTCCATTGTTTCTTACCGGCATTTACATGATGGTCGGCCACATGCAACAATCCTGCTTCAATATGTTCTTCGTACCCTCCCACAAAATCAAATTTCGAATTGATGGCCATGTAAGAAGTCGGTACCGGAATGTTTTTGTAGCGTGAAATATCTACTCCGGCAGAATAATCCACTTTATAATATTCACCTGTGGCTATAGGGAAGCTGGATACCGCACGTTTTCCATGGTCAAACACCGCATTCACATCAGGCGGGAACACTGAATAATAGTCTTTGTTCACTACTACCGCCGGATTAGCCCACCACAAGAAAGTCTGCGGGAACGGAGTACGGTTGTACACCTTTGCCTTGATTTCGATGTAAGCCTTTCCCGGATAGAGGGTAAAACCTGCCATACCTTTGGTACGGAACATACGTTCCACTTCACTGCACCAAACGGTTTTACTGCCATCAGGAAACTCTTCAATCATACAGTCGGTCGGAAGATATGTACTGGGGCGATGGTGCTGCGGCCAGTTGAACTCGATACCACCTGAAATCCACGGTCCGGTCAATCCTACCAATGCCGGTTTGATTACCTGATTATAATATACGAAATGACGCTTCTTCACTTTATCGTATGCCATTTGAATACGTCCGCCCAGTTCCGGAAGAATCATCAGCTTGATGTATTCATTCTCTAGAAAAAAAGCCCTCCAAGGACGGTCATGCTTCTCATCCTCAATTTTTTCAATTACCGGATAAGGATATACCGAACCAGAGCTTCCCTGATACACGCGTTTCTCAAGAAATATCGGATTTTTTTCTTCTTTACCAATGCCATACGTAGGCAACATCACGATTTCTTCCCAAGCTCTTACTTCGGAAGTATTTACTGTGCTCTGAATCAAATATTCTGTTATTTTTTCCATGATAAGTTAGAGTATTTTTTCAATGTTTTTCTATTATTTTTCTGATGCAAAATTCGGTAAAACAGTGTACCTAAAAAATAGAATAAAAAGCAAAAAAGATGTATTATTCTTTGATCCTACTGGGTTGAAACCAACGTTACCACCACACGTGCAGGAAGGAGCATATCACTGCTGGTATTCCCTTTATAAATCAGGTCACAACGAGAAGATGTTTCGTAGATTTGAAATTTATCTGATACGTACTCTTTCGGAAGATGCATAAATGATATATCCAGCGGCACAACCTTATCTGAATAATTAATCAGTACTACAACCAACTTCTTACGTTCTTTGTCTGCATACGCTGAAGCCATGACACCAGCCGCATTATCCGTATTTGTCACACTGCTCAAACGCACCATACCCGGACGTATAAAAAAGCTATAGTTACCTAAAGTCCATAATAATTTAGAAGTGCGGAACACTCCATCCTGCTTACAGGTTTCAATCATTTTCTCGTCACCACGCGATGCCCCATTGGCCAATGTCCCATCGTCTATAAAAATAAGACCGTCCTTATAATCCCATTCCGAAAAAGCCGTCCACCACTGCCAGGAAGAGGCATTAGCTACCGTCAGATCATGATGGATTACACGTGCCACATAAAGTGCCGTATTCATACTCAAATCTCTCCCTCCACCACCTCGCGGATTATCCGGATTCTGTTCCATCGGACAATATTCTGTCTGCCAATAAGTATAGTCAGATGGAAGTTGCTTTCTTAATTCTTCAGCCAGTTCCTTACGGGTCTGCACCAGTGTATCCACAGGCCATGTGCTCCAGTATGAATGACCACTCACAACAGGAGCCACTGATGATAGACCATAAATGGAATATGATCCCTCCTTAGAAAAAATCTCTTCCAGCTGATTATCTCTTTCCGGTTTATCCGTTGCAGAGCGGTAAAGATATCGGATGTCGGCGGCCTCTCCGAAAACCACCTTAGTCACCGAATTGCGCTGCTGCAATTCTTTATCTAACAGATGAATCAACCGACTACATTCCATGTTAGTAGCCTGCATACCTTCCTGTCCGCTGCCTACCCACTCCCACTGCGGTTCATTAATCGGGCTCAAATAATCCAGTTTCAAATGAGTAGAGACTTCTGCCAAGAAAGCAGCATAGTCATCAAACTGGTCCTCACGAATGTTCGCATACGGAGTTTTTTCACTGGCGCGGGCCATACCGTTTTTTGTCATAAAATAGGGAGCGGTGATGGAGAAGCCTAAGGAATAGCGTACTCCCCGTTCACGTGCGGCCTGCAACATCCACCGTTGTCCCTCTTGTTTATCCCAATCCCAATTCCCTTCTTTATCCAAGAAACATTCCGTGCGACGCCATAGAGAAGCTACTCCTCCATTATCACCGGCCTCATGACTTCCCGAACCAATATTGAAACGCCACATCGAAAGGCCGATTCCTTTCGGATTTCCCCACGAATCAAACTCTGAACTGAACAACAAATCAGCAATCTGATTTCTTTTCTCCAACGGCCAGTTCTTGCCAATGTATTGCACACGCCAGCAGTCAGATGCTCCAAAACTATGAATAGTTTGCCGGGGAGAAGCGAAATCAAACACCAACTTCTGTTCCTCCTGAGCACATCCCAGAGCTGCATACAAAGAAAACCCCAAGCAAAAAACCAACTTATTCATACCCATTAATTTATAACCCTAAAACATCAAACCTTTACTTAATCAATTCATTTTCCAGTTCCTCCAAGGACTTGCCTTTCGTCTCCGGAATACGGCGCCAAACGAACAGGAAGCCACAGAAACAGATGACAGCATAAAGCAGGAAAGTACCGCCTGTACCCAGTCCGGAATTCAGGAAAGGGAAAGTATAGGTAAGCAGGAAGGAAGCAATCCACAACGCAGCCGTACATACAGCCATGGCTACCCCACGTACCTTATTGGGGAATATTTCTGAAAGCAACACCCAGGTGACAGGACCTAACGACATGGCATAGAATCCGATGGCCAATACCACAAACACAATCATGATGAAGCCTTTGAACTCAAAGAAATAGCTTAATCCCAACAAGGTATAGATACCTGCCAGTCCGATGGAACCAGTCAGCATCAACGTCTTTCTTCCTAGGCGGTCGACGGTATAGATGGCTACAAATGTAAAGACCAGATTGGCAATACCCGTCACAACAATATTCATCAGTACGTCTGAAATGCCATAACCTGCTGCCTGAAAGATTTCCTGCGCATAATTGAAAATAACATTGGTACCGCTCCACTGCTGGAACATGGCAACCACAATGCCGATAATCAGCACGTTCCGCATTTTAGAAGAGAAGAGCAAGGACAATACGCCTTTTTCTGCATGCGAATCTGCACCTGCACGAGTATAATTTTCAATTTCACTGTCTGCATACGCAGCTCCCCCAATGGAACACAGCACTTTTCTAGCTTTCTCCATCTGCTTCATACTGGCCAGCCAGCGCGGACTTTCAGGAATAAACAGCGCCAGCAGAAAGAAAAGTCCCGAAGGCACGCATACAGCCCAGAACATCCAGCGCCATCCGGTCTGTCCGTTCCATGAGTTCAGAATATCGGCTGCCGTAGCACCTTCCGGCACCGGCTCTGCAATGAGCATATTCACAATCTGTGCACCAAGTATTCCCAACACAATGGTCAGCTGGTTCAATGTGACGAGTTTACCACGAATCCGGGTAGGTGCCACTTCTGCAATGTACATCGGAGAAAGGTCGGCTGCCAGCCCGATGGCCATTCCCCCCACAAGACGAGCGACAATAAAGGTGGATATGCCCGTAGAAACTCCAGTGGCCCAGGAAGAAGCCAAAAAGATAAAAGCAGACAACACCAATAATTTCTTGCGCCCGTAACGGTCGGCCAGAAAACCTGCCATAGTGGCTCCCAACAGACAACCCAGTAAGGCTATGCTCATAGCCAGTGCCTGCATCCCTTCATCACCGGCAATATGGAAATATTCTTCATAGAAAGGTTTCGCACCTCCTATCACTACCCAGTCGTACCCGAAAAGCAAGCCTCCCATGGCCGAAACCAAGCAAATGAAATAGATAAACAACTGATGATTTTTCATGATTATACGGTTAAAATAAATGTTTTATTAATAGATACCTTTAGCGGACTGCTTCTGGTTATGGGCGGTTCCAAACACACCTTTTATTTTATCCAGTCCTTCCACCGGAGCTGGAGCAAACTCTTTGCTGTTCATGTAATTCAGAATTGAATAAAGCATCTGACGGGCTACCGGACGTTTGTCGAGGGCTGTCTGCAAATCAAAAGTGGCCAACATCAGTTTTCCTTCACCCACACTGCCCTCATACAAGGAAGCCAGGCGACGGTTATGAACAAAATTGTCTACCATCTCTACTACCGGAGCCCCTCCCTGCAGACTGTCCACCACCAAGGTAGTCGAATTAATGTTCAAATCCCACCATTGCCAGTCGGTGTGCATATCGGTCGGGAAATCAGCTAATGCCGGATGGGCAGGGTTGCAAAGTACCCCCATAGTGCCAGCCTGATTCGGAAAATGTACCGGACTCCAGAAAACCGGCACAAACTTCCCTTCAATGCCTTGAAGTGTGCGCCAGTCGGGATTGAACAGCACTTTCTCACCTTTCTTGAGCAATGCCATTGCTTCGTCGTAATTGCGGGTGTATTTCACGTCTCCCCATTTTGTCTCTACAGAAGAAGGATAGACCCATACGTTCCAGCGGTTACGGTATTCTGTTCCGTCAAGCGACAAGCAAACTTCTAATTTCGAAGCGTTGGTTACCTGCTGCAAAGGAAATGAAATTTTTCCCAGTCCACCGTTATGCCCGAAAGCCAATGCAGCTGCCGGAGTCTTTCCCTTGCCTAACAAGCGTCCGTCTGCAGTAATCTCCCAAGAAAGAGTGCTGTTCTTCAACTCATCCTTTCCGTAATTACAAAGTTCTATTTGTGCTTCGAATGTTTCATTATTCGTATATACAGCTTTCGGGAAACGCAACAATGGAACTACCGGCGCGCAAAATTCACGGAATTCTTCACCTGTAAGAATGCCTTTGCTTTCCCAAAATGCGTTGAGCAATCCTACCAAAGCCGTTCCCTGTCCGGGAAAGTCGTGCAAATCAAGCAGTTGAAAACCGCTGATACCCGGTGTCTTCAAAGCACGTTCTATTTCTTCTTTATAAAGAATAGCAGCTAATTTCCCGGAAGCCTGCAGGTACTGAGGTGCCTTGTCTGTCAGTCCTTTCTTTTCTAAATCATTCTTCACAGCCATAAAGTTCAGCGGCATCAAAGTTCCCGTATATTTGGGAATCTCCGTAAGATCCGGATAGACAGAATATTGTCCTACTTCATGGGTTACCAAAGGCACTTCCATACCTTCTATGGATGCACGGAAATCTTTATCGAATGACGGCAGTTCCTGATTGAATACTCCCTGTCCACGTACCCATCCTTTCTTGGTCCACTGAGTGACGAAGAAATCATCCTGGTTTTCCGGCCAGTCGCCGTGACCTTTTTCGAATGTAAAGGAAGTGGTGGTATATAAATGGCGGTCGTCTGCAGCCTTCATTTCACCCAACATGGATGCCAAAATATTGAAATCATATTGCAGCTCGTTTCCGATGCTCCAGAAGCAGAAAGAAGGATGGTTGCCATATTCCTTACTTATACGCTTTGCCTCGGCACGCAGGAACTCGACCGTAGCAGAATCTTTTCCAAGCGTCACACTCCATACTGGAAGCTCTACCTGCACATAGAATCCCATTTCATCGGCTACATTGAACGCAGCTTCCGGCGGACACCAGGAGTGAAAACGGAGATGATTAATTCCATATTCGCGTGCAGAAGCATAAAGTTTTTCCCACGAAGCCTCATCTGTAGGAGGTGTGCCGGTCAAAGGAAAAATACAGCACTCCAATGTACCACGAAGGAATATCGGCTTTTCGTTCAGTACCAGTCTGTTTCCTTTATGACGTATGTCGCGCAATCCAAAAGTTTCAGTTGTAAGAGAAGTCGATTTTCCGGATACTAATTCTACAGAAGCATCGTAAAGATAAGGATTGAATTCATCCCACAGAGGAGCATTATCTCCTAATTGGCAGGTCAGTTCTACTGTTGAATAGCCTTTCACAGCTTCTGCTTTGGCCTCGGCAGAAGCGTATGATTTGCCGTCACCCTTTCCTTTCACTTGTAAACAAAGATTGACAGACTCAGCTTGAGCAGAAGAGTTATAAATAGAAACAACAGCCTTTACTGTGCGTGAAGCAGCATCCGGATAAAGCTGCAAACTTTCTACGCGTGTTTTTTCCACTGCCTTGATGTACATATCACCTAAAATACCGTTCCACTTTACCTGAGTAGCATCAGTATAGGCATGGGCCAAGTCATTCACCGACATATCATAGCGCTTGCGATTGTCCACCCTGACAGTCAGCACTTGTTTTTTCCCTGGCCGAATATAAGGAGTCAGGTCATACTCATGCGGAGTAGTCAGACTTTCCTCATGGCCTGCTACCTTCTGTCCGTCTATCCATACCTGTGTATCCCACAACACACGTTCCAGATGAAGGATACAATCTTTTTCTTTCCAGCCGGAAGGTACCTGAATCTCGCGTGAATACCAGGCCGGACCTACATAACTGTATGCACGGGTCAGATGAAGCAGCTGCGGTTTCTCCAATGCAGGTTTCAATGTACATTTAGTGCCCAGATGAGCCTCATCCGTCGTACCCGGAAGTACGATGGAAGTATCAAACAATTTTCCGCCAAAAGAAGCGTCCATCCCCACATCTGTACTATCCAGACATACTGTCCACTCTCCGGAAAGATCTACCTGCATGACAGGACTTGTACACGAAACAAAAGGAAGACAAAACAGCCAAGCGATAAGTGTATTTCTCATGATATTTTCTGTTATATTGTATTACGGATGCAAAATAACAAAAAACAAACAGGGCAGGAAATGGAATATTTAGCGGATAAGATGTAAAATACTACGAAAAAATCATCCATACACAAAGAAATGAACAAATCCCCCTGTAAATCCGTTCATATCCTGAAGACTTCCGAAGATTTTCGAAGGCTTTGGAGGTGATAATGAAGACTTTTGACACCCACCTCAAAACGCAAGTGCGTTTCAACTCAAACGCAAGTACGTTTTAATCCAAACGCACTTACGTTTCAAGTAAAACGTAAGGACGTTTTTCCGGCCCCGTATTTGTGGCTTTCACGACATGAAAACAGCTTGAAAAAATGCGGAACAGAGGATGCAGTATTTCTCCATACAACGCATTTGTTTACTGAACGCCCTCGGGAAAAGCCTTTTTGAGATGGGTTATTTTGGCTTTTCAGCAAAAAGAAATACTTTTGCATCCGAAAAATCTCACGCTTACCTTGCATACCTTATTATCTGGCCGGATGGACAGGTATGGGACAGGTAACGGCGAAGCGTACCTAAACTAGAACGAATGTCCGATTCCTCCAACAAACGAATCGCTATAAATACGGTGTTGCTATATGTACGAATGCTGTTTCTCGTACTGATTAGCCTGTACACTTCACGTATCGTCCTGAAGACACTGGGCGTGGAAGATTTCGGTATCCACAATGTCGTGGCCGGCATCATCTCTTTCCTCGGATTTCTCACCGGCTCGCTTTCCGGGGCCTCATCCCGATTTATCACATTCTCTCTGGGAAAAGGGGATTTACCTCAACTCAAAGCGACTTTTGGGAACATCCTCCTCATTCACCTGCTCTTTGCTCTTCTCATTCTGGCGCTGGGGGAAACCCTCGGCCTGTGGTTCGTCTCTACCCAGCTGAACATTCCTCCAGAAAGAGAAACGGCGGCCTTCTGGGTGTACCAGTTCTCCATCCTCACTGCCATAGGGAGCCTCGTCAGCATGCCCTACAATGCGGTCATCATCGCGCACGAAAAGATGTCGGCCTTTGCCTACCTCACCATAGGCGATGCCGTCTTGAAACTGGCGTCGGTGTTCCTCCTCATGTATCTGCCTTACGACAAACTGATTCTCTATGCGTTGTTCATCCTGTGTATCCAGTTCTTCGACTTTCTGGTCTACATCGCGTATTGCTCCCGAAAATTCGAGGAGACGCAATCGCTCCACCTCAAAATAAACAAATCCCTGTTCAAGGAGATTTTCTACTACACCGGCTGGACCATGAACGGCAACCTGGCCGTGTTCGGCTATACGCAGGGCCTGAATATCCTGCTCAACATTTTTTTCAATCCGGCGGTCAATGCAGCGAGAGGCATCGCCGTACAGGTACAGAACATCATCAACAACTTCAGCGTCAATTTTCAGACGGCAGTCAATCCGCAACTCACCAAAAGTTATGCGCAGGAAGATTATGCACGCATGCACCAGCTGCTGGTGATGAGTTCCAAGTTTTCGGTGTTCCTCATGTGCTTCATCTGTCTTCCGCTCTCCCTGGAGATTGACCAGGTGCTGAAATGGTGGCTGGGAAGTTATCCCGAACATACCCGTATGTTCCTGCGGCTGATTCTTTTCACCAGTATTCTGTTTTGTCTGGCCAACCCGCTCATCACCTCCGTGCATGCCACCGGACGCATCAAACGGTTCCAACTCATCGAGGGCAGTATGCTCCTGATGATTGTACCCCTGTCCTATCTTCTGCTGCGATTTTTCCACGTACCTCCGGAGAGCGTGTTTGTGGTGCATATCGTCGTAGAACTGTGTACCCAGTATGCCCGGGTACGCATCGTGTTGCCGATGATTAACATGGATAGAAAGACCTATATAAGGGAAGTAATCAGGCCGATTGTAAAGGTAGCCTTAACGGCTCCTGTCATTCCGCTACTCTTATACAGCTACCTTCCGCAGAACATATTCACCTTTCTGGTGGTAGGAAGCGCATGTGTGTTGTCCGTCACCTCGTGTACGTATTTCTTCGGATGTACGGAAAAGGAACGTAGTATCATTACCCATAAACTGAGAACCCGACTGAAAAGATGAACCCGACCATTCCCTCCCTGTCTGTAATCGTGCCGGTCTACAAGGCCGAGAAATACCTTCCGCGCTGCATCGACAGCCTGCTTGCACAGACATTCAAGGATTTTGAACTACTGTTGATAGACGACGGAAGTCCGGACCATTCCGGAAATATCTGCGACGCGTACGCCCGGAAGGACCCGCGCGTCCGCGTGTTCCACCAGCCCAACCGGGGGGTCAGCTCCTCCCGCAACCTGGGCATCGAACAGGCACGGGCCGAATGGGTGACATTCGTCGACAGCGATGACTGGGTGGAAACGGATTTTCTGGCACAGTTCCGTTTGGAGGAAGCTGAACCGGACACCTTCATCCTGCAAGGCTTCACCCACAACCATGAGCAGCACCCCGAAAAAGACTTCCGGTTCGGCTATTACAAAGAATGCGTGTTTCCCCTTTCCTCGGGCGAGGATGTAGCCCGGTATGACCTTCTACAGAATGGGTATCCCTTTGCCAAACTCTACCACAAGGAGAAACTGCAACGGCATTCTATCCGGTTCAACACGGCCATTTCTATCCACGAAGACCATGCGTTCGTATGGGATTACCTGTGCCAGATTACCCGTGTCAGACTGATGGAGAGTGCCTCCTATCATTACGAAAAAAAGTTGGGCGAATCCTTGAGCAACAAGACTTACCCTCCCTCCGTATGGCTGGCGGCTTCGGACAGCCTGCTGGCCAGCCTTTCCATTCTGGAAGTCAAGTGTCACCTCACGGGCAGCCGCTACCTGAAGGAAGTGTACACCGCTTACGGACTGGAACAGATTATGCAGGCCTTGTATCACATGGATGCCTCGAATTTCCGGAGCGTCATTACCTCGGCCCAAAAAAGGACGTCCCTTTTCGAACAGTATTTCCTGTCCCGGACTCCGCGACAGAAGCTGGTCTTGTACCTGCTGAAACAGAGATGGGGGAGCGAACCTTTATGGCTTTTCATGCACCTGTCGCACAGGCTGTTCTCGAAATAAGACAAAGCGTTTACCCCAAGAACAAACTATTTTTCATTCAGACTTCACGAACCAAGCTAAAGTAATGAAACTTCTTTTTGACTTATCCAGCAACCAGAATATATACGATGGCGTGACGGTGTATGCCTTGCGTATCCTGAAAGGATTCCAGGAACATCGCTATCCCCATATCATCCTTTTGGGTAATTCCGCCATCTGCGATTACCTCACGACCCATTTTCCGGAATACCCCTGCATCCAGGCGGATATTCACAACGAGAACGGTTCGCTTCTCAAGAACGGATGGAAGTGGCACCGGCAGGTACGGAACATCGACTGCGACGTCATTTTCTCGCCCAACCCTTATCTGACCTACTTCAGTTCCAAAAGAATCATCCAGACCGTCCACGACCTGCAACCTCTGAAGATTTACAAGGGCAGGACGTTATGGGCCTTCCGCATCTTCCTGCCGCTTGTCCTGCTCAGAAGCCACCGCCTCATCACCATTACAGACTTCGTACAAAAGGAAATCAAACGCATCTATCCGTTCATTTCCTCCCGGAAAATGCACACTATATCCAACTGTGTAAGCGTAGACCCCACCCGTTACCCGGAGTCCCCGCTGCCGGAAAAGTACCTGCTGTACGTCAGCACACTGTGGGAGTATAAGAATATCTTCACGCTGTTGCAGGCTCTCCATCTGCTGAAAGACCAGATTCCGCACAAACTGGTCATCATCGGGAAACCCATGGATGGGTACTGGGAGAAAGTATGTGTGCCTTATATCCAGGCCCACCATCTGGAGCCGCACATTCTTCACCTCCGCCAACCCGTCAGCGACCAGCTGCTGGCCCAATACTACCAGTTTGCCGACCTCTTCATCCATCCGTCGTTGCTGGAAGGTTTCGGCTATCCGCCCATCGAAGCGGCCATCCACCGGACTCCGGTACTGACCACCAAAGAAACCGCTTTATACGAAAGTACGATGGGACTGCTCAACTATTACGAACCGGCCACCGACCCGCAGGCGCTGGCTCAAAAAATACGGGAACTGCTCGCCAATCCGCCTTCAGCCGAAAAGCTGGCACGGATTTCCGAGAAATTACGCCGTCAATACGATTATGCGGTACAAGCCGAAAAAGTCTATCAGTATCTGACCCAAAATGCTCCCCGCCCATGAACGTCCTTGTAGACATGACCCATATCACGCCCGACAAGCTGTATGCCAGCTTATCCATCTATGTGTTCCGGATACTGGATGCCATGCCCGCTGCCGAGAGGAAGCATTTCACCCTGCTCATTCCCTCGGAACTGGAAGACTTCACCCGCCGGCGGTATCCAGAGTATGCGTACCTGCTTTTTCCGGCAACCCGGGCCCACGTGTCCCGCCACAAGCTGCTCAGAATCGCCCAACAGATACGGGTGTACAGACGCATCGTGAATTCGTCAGGCTGCGACATTCTTTTCATTGCCAACGACTTGTATCCTTACACCCACATCCGGACCCGCCTGAAGAAAGTGGTGGTGATACACGACTTGAAGGTCATCAAGGATACGCCCCGCTCGTGGGCAGGGAAGATAGCCCGCTACCTCAATTTCCGTTTCTACGCCTCTTTCATGAAGCATGCGGAGGTGGTTGTGGCCATTTCCAACTACACCAAAGAGGATATCCTGACACATTATCCTTCCGTCCGACCCGAGAAAATAAAAGTCATTTACAACAGTGTCCTGCTGGCCCAAGAAGCAGTTTCTCCTTTCAAGAATGCCTCTGCTCCAGAAGACTACCTTCTATATGTCAATACGTTGCAACCTCACAAGAACCCGCTGACACTGCTCAAGGCTTTCCAACTGCTGAAAAACAAAATCAGCCATTCGCTGGTCCTCGTCGGGAAAGAAACCTCCTACTGGCTGGAGGAACTCCTGCCTTATCTACAGGCACATCAGCTGGAGTCGCGCATCCTCCACCTGCAGAACCTCCGCGAAGAGGAGCTCAGGTACTTGTACGAACACGCCCGTCTGTTCATCACCCCTTCCTTGCGCGAAGGCTTCGGCTATACCCCCATTGAAGCCGCCCTCTGCCAATGCCCTGTGGTCTGCTCCACCTGTGAGGCCCTGCCCGACACCACCCGCCGGCAACTGGTCTATTACCAGCCCCCACAGGATGCGGAAGCACTGGCCGAGACCCTTCTCCGTACCCTGCAGAATCCGCCTTCTCCTGCCCGACGGGCACAGATCGCAGCCGACTATCAGGATGCCTATTCGTGCACCCGCCAGGTACAGGATTTCCTCACCCTCTTCCATCACTGCTAACATGCCGTTATCATGCTGATATACATCGGAATATATCTTCTTATTCTACTCTTTCTGGTGGCTGATTTTGCCAAGGAGAGTCAAAAGCACAAGGCTCTCCACGTGCTGGGAGTCCTCTTGGTGCTCTTTGTCGGCCTCAGAGGGAGTAGCGGAGCCGACTCCCCCGTCTATATCGACTTCTTCAATTACAACACGGATACCATCTGGAACTGGGAAGGAGTGGAAAAGGGATATGCCGAATATGGATTCTACTATCTGTCGGTGCTCCTGAAAAGTATCTGGAACAACGTGGATTTTTATTTTACAGCCATCTCCGCGCTGACCATTTTCTTTCTGGTAAAATCGCTGAAGGAATTTTCCATCTATCCCCTGCTGGGATTCTGCGTGTATTACTCCAGATTCCTCATCATCCGTGACATGAACCAGATACGGCAGGCTTTGGCCATGGTGGTCATCGTCTATGCCTTCAAGCTGCTGCTCAGCCACCGGAAAAAAGCCTTTGCCTGCGTCATTCTGGCCATGACTTTCATCCATTACAGTTCCATCATTGTCCTGCCGTTTATCTGGCTGTATGACCGACGGCCCAATCTGAAACAGACCACTGGTCTTCTGGCGCTCAGTCTGGTGACCGGATTTCTGGGCAGCGTGGTCTTAAAGAAACTGCTCATCGCCACGGGAAACATCGTATTCCTGCGGTATGTGGGCACGGCCAATCTGGGTCTTCTGAACCCGGTACTGATTTTCCAGCTGGGCATCTGTTTCCTGTTCAGCTACTTTGAACCGTTGCTGAAGGACAGGCAGAAAGGGTACTATCTCATGCGCAATGCTTACCTGTATTCCACTATCCTGCTCTTGCTTACGTGCAACATGGGAGAAATCGGCGGACGACTGGCCACTATCTTCGCCACCTGCGAAATCTTTATCTTGCCGGCACTGGCTACCACCATCCGGCCTCGCCTGGGCGGATACATCCTTTACGTGCTGCTGGCCGCTCTGCTTTTCGCCATGAACTACCTCAAGCTGCTGCAAGTAGCCTCTTCATGGGAATATTTCTCATGAGGCATTTTATCTTTTCTTTATGAAAATAGCTTATCTCATTCCCAAACCCGCCAATACAGGTCCCATCCTCGTGGTGCTGGAACTCGTCAAGGCAATGTCCGAACACGGACACGACTGTACGGTATACTATTTTGACGAAGGAGACGAAATTCTGTTTCCCTGCAAAACCCAACGAATCTCTTTCTTCCAGAAAATCAATTTCCGTGAATTTGACATCGTACACTCCCATGGCCTGCGACCCGACTGCTATCTCTTCCTGCACAAGCCTCTACGGTGCAAGGCCCGCTGCCTCACGACCCTGCACAACTACATCATTCCCGACTTCTCCTACCAGTATAACAAATTCATTGCCTACACCGTCGGCAATTTATGGATGCTGGTCCTCAGAAGACACGATACCATCGTCACGTTAAGCAAGGATGCCCTGCAATATTACCGCCACAGGTTGCCGGCACGGAAGCTCACCTATGCCTATAACACCCGCCAGGTGGCTCTGGAAGCTCCGCTGGATGTACAGACCCGGCAGCAGATTCTGCAATTCAAGCAGGGAGCCGTAACACTGGGAGTCAATGCCGCCCTGACCGACCGCAAAGGCATAGACCAGGTAATCAAGGCCTTGACAAAATTGCCGGGATACAAACTTATCATCGCCGGAGACGGAAAAAGCAAGGCTTCTCTGGAGAAGCTGTCCGTCGACGAGCAAGTGGCAGACAGGGTATTGTTTCTGGGCTACCGGAAAGACGCTTACCGTCTTTTACCCTATTACGACGTGTTCGTGCTGCCGAGCCGGAGCGAAGGATTTGGGCTTACCCTGATGGAATCGGCCTTATACCGGAAAAAGGTGGTCTGTTCCCGAATTCCCATCTTTGAAGAACTCTGTCCGCAAGGCGAAGTGGTTTTCTTCGAGCTGGAACAAATTCCTTCCCTCGTCCAAGCTCTTCAGCAGGCTGCAGGAAGCCCGGAGCTGGGACAGAAACTATACCAACGATACCTTCAGGCGTTTTCGCCGGAAGCCTTCTACGAGAGATACCACCGGATTTACCAACATACATAGAAAAAAGAATCATGCTATCCGTTCTTTTATCGGTTTATTACAAAGAAAACATACACCATTTGTCGCAGGCGCTGGACAGCATCCTGCATCAGTCGGTACCTCCCACGGAGATTATCCTCGTGAAGGACGGGCCTCTGACGGAAGAGCTGGAAACCGTCCTCGCCCAGTACCAGCAACAATATCCCCTGCTCCATACCGTCAGCCTGCCGGTCAACCAAGGGTTGGGAAAGGCGCTCAACGAAGGGCTGAAGCATTGCCGTTACCCTTTGATTGCCCGGATGGACACGGACGACATAGCCAAGCCCGACCGGTTTGAGAAACAGCTCCAGGTGTTCGAACAGCATCCGGAAGTGGATATATGCAGTGCCTGGATTGAAGAGTTTGAAGATACGCCGACACGCATCCTGGCCGTCAAGAAACTGCCGGAAACGCATGCGGAAATCCAAAAATACGCCCGGCACCGCTGCCCCATCAACCATCCGGTAGTGATGTATAAAAAGGAAGCCGTGCTAAAAGCCGGAGGTTACGAAGGGTTTCCAGAAGACTACCGCCTATGGGTGAAGATGCTTGGGAAAGGAGCGCGGTTCTACAACCTGCAGGAGAGTCTGCTTTATTTCCGCTTCTCGCCCAGCATGGTGAAGCGCCGGGGCGGATGGCGCTATGCCCTTGCCGACATGAAGTCGCAGATAGATTTCTACCGGATGGGCTTTTTAAATCTTCCGACATTAGTCTGCAACCTGCTCATCCGCCTTACGGTCCGACTGACGCCCAACCGACTACGCAGTGTGATATACCGGAGAATGTTGCGCAAATAACCTCAAAATTTTTTTAGACAACGAATAACTTTCATTACAAAATGGCAGAAGAAAGCAAAATACAAAAGAAAGAAATAAAGGAAATTGACCTGAGCGTGTTATTCCAGAAATTATATTCTCACCGGAAAAAACTGTATAAAGCGGCAGGCATAGGTATTCTGGCCGGACTCGTCGTCGGTTTCAGCCTCCCCAAAACCTATCAGGTGGATGTGAGTCTGTCGCCGGAATCGGGGGTAAACGGGACCAGCGGCCTGTCGGGTATCGCCTCGATGTTCGGATTGGGCAACGGCTCCAGCGGCTTCGGAGAGGACGCCCTTACCTTCAACATGTTTCCGGAAATCGTAAAGACAAATCCTTTTGCCCTAGAGATGCTCCAGATTCCGATTCGGACCCAGAAAGAGAAGCAAATCCTGCTGTATGATTACCTGGACACGGAGAAAAAACCTTGGTGGAATTATATCGCCCAGGCCCCCGGAATGGTGCTGTCACTGTTTAAAGACAAAGAAGCCGATACCGTGCGGACCATCGACCCGTTTCATCTCACACCCGCTCAAAGCGGACACATTGAGCGACTGAAAAAGGTATTAAAGGTGGAAACCGACAAGAATACCAACATGACCAAGGTCAGTGTGTCGTTGCAAGACCCACTGGCCGCTGCGGTAGTGGCCGACAGTGCCGTACACAAATTGCAGGAATACATCACCGACTACCGCACGCGGAAGGCCAAACAGGATTATGATTTTCAACTGAGCCTGTGCGAACAATATAAGAAAGAATATTTTGAGGCACAACAGGCCTATGCCCGGTTTGCCGATGCCAACCGGAACGTCATCCTCCAGACGGTCACCACCGAAAAGGAAAGACTGCAAAAGAACCTGAGCCTGGCAGAGCAAATCTACAGCCAGTCCATGGGGCAACTGCAAGTGCTTCGAGGAAAGGTGCAGGAAGCCAAGCCCGTATTTGCGGTGGTCGAACCGGCTACCGTACCCCTGGCACCTTCTTCTCCCAGAAAGATACTGATAATGGTGGGCTTTGCCTTTCTGGCTTTACTACTTGAATCTGTTTGGATTCTCTTCGGAAAAGATACATACCGTCAATTCAAACATACCCTGAAAAAAGAAAACTAACCTTCCTACCCCATGAAACTAAATGCATTTTTATTGTTCAGCATCCTGTCTGCCGGTCTGGTAAAAGCACAGCCCGACACTTCCTCTCTCACCTATCGTCTGGAACTGGGAGGTACTGGCGGAAACGGAACCTACGCCCCCTTGTGGCTCACGGCCAACCGCTATGGATTGTCGAGCACCAACCCCAACTCGGGTTACCTGCGGGCCGGGATTGCCTACGACAAGCAGTTTCCGCGCGGATGGCGGATTGAAGCAGGTCTGGACATGGCAGGAGGCATCCACCATACACAACCCGTATCCATCCATCAGATATACAGTGACTTCTCCTGGAAAATGCTGACCCTCAGTATGGGAAGCAAAGAACGTCCCGGATTTCCGCTGACCAAAAACACGGTACTCAGCAGCGGAATGATGGTAGAAGGCCCCAACACCCAGCCTGTCCCTCAAATCAGAGGGGAAATAAAAGAATACCTGAATGTGCCGGGCACCAAAGGGTGGTTCGCCTTCAAGGGGCACATTGCTTATGGCTCTTTTCCGGAAAACGGCTGGCAGAAAGACTTCGTACGGCCCGGACAATATTACGTAAAGAATGTGCTCTACCACAGCAAATCGCTGATGATGCGTCTGGGAAACAAGGAGAAACTGCCGTTGGAGTTCGAGTTCGGCATCCTGATGGCTACCCAGTTTGGGGGTGACAAATACCTGAAACTGGCAGACGGAAGCACCCAAAAGGTGCTCGACATGCCTAATAACCTGAAGGCCTACTGGAAAGCATTCTGGCCACAGGCCGGAGGAGATGACACCCCCGAAGGAGAACAGGTGAACGTAGAAGGAAATATGTTGGGCAGCTGGAATTTTGCCTTGAACTACTATCTGGGCGAATGGAGATTCCGGGCATACCTGGAACATTATTTCGAAGACCATTCCCAAATGTTCTGGCAATACGGATGTTGGAAGGACGGACAGCTGGGACTGGAAATCACTTTTCCCAAAAACCGATGGATCAGCAGCGTGGTGTGGGAAGGGCTGAGCACAAAAGACCAGACAGGTCCCTTGCAATACGACAGTTTCTGGGGACAATTTCCTGAGTATCAAATCAGCGCAGACGATGATTATTATAACCACTACCTTTACGGGGCCTGGCAGTATCAAGGCATGGGCATGGGAAACCCGCTCCTTCCGGGACCGGCCTACAACGCCGACCACCGCATTACCTTCCGGAGCAACCGGGTGACAGCCCATCATCTGGGCTTCAACGGACAACCCTCCCCGGAATGGGGATACCGGGTACTGGTTTCGTTCGCCAAACACTGGGGTACCTATAAGGCCCCTCTTGACAAACAGTGCAAACAGTTCAGCTCGCTCTACGAGGTGACCTATACCCCTGCTTGGGCCAAAGGCTGGAAAGCCTCACTGGCACTGGGTCTGGACCGGGGAAATTACCTAGGAAACTCCACGGGAGGCATGCTGACCCTCCAAAAGACAGGCATTCTCTTCTAATAATCAAATCATAGACAATCATGAAAAAAATTCTCTCTATATGGGGTATACTCCTGTTGGCCATCCTATGCAACAGCTGCGAGAAAGAACCGATTAACCGGGATATTGAAGGGCACTGGCAGCTGCTGGAATTTACCACCAAAGCAGACGGTGAAGTACATCCGTGTACACGTATTTATTACAGTATCCAGTTATGGGTGGTGGAAGTGGCCGAAAAACAAGGTCCGCAAGGACTGACTCCCTTTCGCGGACGGTACCAATATGACGAGTCCAACCGTTCTATCCGGCTATCGGAGATGAGTACGTATGCTACCCTGGAAAATTCCCGTCCGGCAGAAGTATGGGAACTAAATCCCTATGGGTTAAACGATGTCAATACCACGTTCAAGGTTATTGAATCGGATGGCAAGCAGATGACTCTGGAATCAGACTATGCCCTGCTGAAACTCCGAAAATTCTGACAAAAGAAATTTCCGAATCCGAATAAAAAGCCTTGTCCCCGTTGGAGGTCAAGGCTTTTTGCTTATATTTGTAGCTAAAATATGCCTTGCCGTCCGGATTTTGGAAAAGAATAAAAAGGAATTCCGCACGCAGACGCATAGCTGAAAACAATAACAAACAACTGGAAACAGACAACATTCCTGCCTCAACAGCCGGATAAGAAAAGAATGGAAACAAACAAAGAGATGCACTGGTATGCCTTCTATGTAAGGATGCATCATGAAAAGAAAACAGCTGAGAAGCTCGAAATGCTGGGCGTCACTCACTTCCTGCCCATACAGGAAGTAGTCCGCCAATGGAGCGACCGGAAAAAGAAAATCAAACAAGTCATAATTCCTATGCTGATTTTCATTCGTACGGACGAAAAAGGACGCATCGAATTGCTTCAAAACTTTCCGTCATTGACGGGATGCCTGATAGACCCTGCTACCAAACGGCCGGCCATCATCCGGAATGAAGAGATGGAGCAGTTCAAATTCATGCTGGACTACTCAGAAGAGACTGTCCGCTTCCAAAACGAGCCATTAGCTCCAGGAGAAAAGGTAGAGGTCATCAAAGGGCCGTTGAAAGGACTGCAAGGGGAACTGGTAGAACTGGCTGGACACTCGGAAGTAATGATACGTATCGACCACTTGGGATATGCCACCGTGGAAATCCCTGTGGGGTATGTCAAGAAGTTATAAGCCTTTGACACCGGAGACGGATTTGAGTTATAAAAGAAATGCGGAAAACCCATCTGATGAAACAGTGGTTTTCCGCATTTCTTTTTATATTGCGCCCGTCTCTTTACTGGAAGAACACATCGTCCAGGCGGGTATTGTTTTCCTCTTCGATTTCTGTCAGACGGTCCTTGCAAGGATCAAAGTCGCCCGGTATGTCGAACGTTTCATCGGGTGAATACCCCAAGGACTTGTCGGCATAGACCTTCTGCATATAGATTCCCCAGATAGGCAATGCCATAGAAGCACCTTGTCCGTCGCGCATCGTGTCGAAATGGATGTCTCGTTCTTCACCGCCTACCCAGCATCCGGAAACCAACGACGGGGTGAAGCCCATAAACCATCCGTCGGAGTTACGGTTGGTGGTTCCCGTCTTACCTCCCATATCGGCCTTGATGCCATACAGACGACGTACACGACCGCCCGTACCTTCATTGATTACGGCACGCAACATCACCAGCATCTTATAAGAAGTGGACTCACTGATGACTTCGTTCACCTGAGGTGTGAAGGTAGCCACCACATTCCCGTCGTTGTCCTCAATGCGGGTGACAAACAGCGGAGCGGTACGGATACCTTTATTTACAAAGGCAGTATAGGCACTTACCATTTCTCCCACAGAGATTTCACACGGTCCCAAACACAAAGAAACCGTGGGCTGGATATCCTTGTTCAACACCCCAAACGAATGTATCAGACGAACCAAGTCGTACGGACTCAGCTTGCTCATCAGGTAAGCCGAAATCCAGTTGTTGGAGTTGGCCAGACCCCACTTCAGGGTCACCATTTCCCCATAATGCGATTTGGAACTGTTTCGGGGTGACCAGGCTTTTCCGTTTTCGTCAAAAAGCGTCTGCTCCACGTTACGGACCTCATCGCAAGGGGAGAATCCGTTCTCCATGGCCAGCGCATACAAGTAAGGCTTGATGGTTGAACCCACCTGACGACGGCCCACCATGGCCATGTCATACTGGAAATAGTTATAGTTCGGCCCACCCACGTAAGCCTTCACGTAACCGGTAATAGGGTCCATCGACATGAATCCGGCCCGCAGGAAGTGCTTGTAATAACGGATAGAATCAAGCGGTGTCATGATGGTATCCTTCTCCCCTTCCCAAGAGAACACCGACATCTCATACTTGGTATTGAATGCCTTCATGATTTCGGCTTCCGAACAACCGTCGGCCTTCATTGTACGGTAACGGTCGCTCTGGTGCACGGAGCGGTTCAGAATCTGTTCCACTTCCTCCGGAGTGAGCTGATTGGTGTAAGGAGCCGTCTTGCGTCCTCTCTTCTCTTTGAAGAACCGTGGTTGCAAATATTTCGCTACATGCTCATACACAGCCTCTTCGGCATACTGTTGCATGTGAGAGTTGATAGTAGTATAGATTTTCAACCCGTCTACGTAAAGATTGTAGTTCGTACCGTCCTTCTTCTTGTTCTTGGCACACCAGCCATAAAGCGGATTGGTTTCCCAAGCCAAAGAATCTTCATAATACTTCTGCATCTGCCAGCCACGATAATCACTACGGTCTGGCTTGTGGGCCGTCATGATGCCACGCAGATATTCACGGAAATAGGTGGCCAGACCGTCTTTATGGTCTACCGGCTGGAATTTCAATACCAGCGGAAGTGCCTGAAGAGAATCGCATTCCTCCTGCGTCAGGTAACCGGCCTTGCGCATCTGGTCGAGTACCGTATTACGGCGCCCCCGCGAACGCTCATTGAAACGGCGGGGATTATAGAGCGAAGGATTCTTACACATGCCTATCAAGGTAGCAGCCTCTTCTATCTTCAGGTTCTTGGGATCTTTCCCGAAATACGTCTTGGCAGCCGTCTTGATACCTACGGCATTGTTCAAGAAGTCAAACTTGTTGAGGTACATGGTCAGGATTTCTTCCTTCGTGTAATACCGTTCCAGCTTAACAGCGATGACCCACTCAATGGGTTTCTGCAGCAGACGCTCCATGACGTTGTCGGCCGTAGGCGAATAGAACTGCTTGGCCAGCTGCTGGGTGATGGTACTACCTCCACCGGCATGCTTCTGCATGAAAATTCCACGCTTGATGACCGCACGCATGAACGCCCGGGCATCGATACCGGAATGGTCTTCAAAACGGACATCCTCGGTGGCCACCAAGGCATGCACCAGATGGGGAGAGAGATCTTCATACCCCACATACACACGATTTTCCTTACTGAGCGACCAGGTGCCCAACAATTTTCCGTCGTCGGAAATAATCTGGGTGGCAAATTTCAGATTCGGGTTTTCCAGTTCTTCCACAGGAGGAACATAACCAATTTTTCCTTTGGCAATAGCCGTAAAAATAATGGCTACCACGAGCATGCAGAGGAGTACAAATCCCCACAATACATATATAAAGACCTTTCTCATACGCTTATCAATTCTTTTATTATTTCTATGAAGTCGCAAATTTACGGAAAATCTTTGTAACAACGGCTTATTTTCCACAATATCCTCCTAAATGCGAAAAGGTTGTCCGAAATCTCTCCAAAACGGTGGATTTTCTATTTTTTTTGCCTACCTTTGAACTCCGGTATTATAAAAGTAATCAAAAACAGCTAACATGGAAAATAGAAGTTTAGTTACTATCGCCGAACATTCCAAAGAGAAAATCCTGTATCTTCTGGAAATGGCAAGAGAGTTCGAAAAGAAACCTAACCGCCGCCTGCTGGCCGAAAAAGTAGTCGCCACCTTGTTCTTTGAGCCGTCCACCCGTACCCGGCTGAGTTTTGAAACGGCAGCCAACCGTCTGGGAGCGAGAGTCATCGGATTTACAGACCCGAAGGTGACCAGTTCTTCCAAAGGAGAAACCCTGAAGGATACGATTATGATGGTGAGCAACTATGCCGACATCATCGTGATGCGACACTACTTGGAGGGAGCCGCTCGCTACGCCAGTGAAGTAGCCCCTGTACCGATCGTCAATGCAGGAGACGGTGCCAACCAGCATCCTTCACAGACCATGCTCGACTTGTATTCCATCTACAAGACGCAAGGTACACTGGAAAACCTGAATATCTATCTGGTGGGCGACCTGAAATATGGAAGAACCGTTCACTCCTTGCTGATGGCGATGCGTCATTTCAACCCTACTTTCCACTTCATCGCGCCGGACGAATTGAAAATGCCGGACGAATACAAGCTGTACTGCGAGGAACATCACATCAAATATGTGGAGCATACGGACTTTACGGAAGAAACCATCGCAGATGCGGATATCCTGTACATGACCCGTGTGCAGCGCGAGCGCTTCACCGACCTGATGGAATATGAAAGAGTGAAAGACGTGTACATCCTGAACAACAAGATGCTGGAACATACACGTCCGAACCTGCGAATCCTCCACCCGCTGCCTCGCGTAAACGAAATTACCTACGACGTGGACGACAACCCGAAAGCTTACTATTTCCAACAGGCCAAGAACGGTCTTTACGCCCGTCAGGCCATCCTTTGCGACGTGCTGGGCATCACACTCGACGAGGTGAAAGCTGATACTGAAAAATAATCCGGAAACCTATTCAATTCAAGTGACTATGAGTGAAAAGAAAGAATTACAGGTAGCCGCACTCAAAAACGGTACGGTTATCGACCATATACCATCCAACAAGCTGTTTACAGTGGTATCTCTGCTTGGACTGCAGAATGAAGATGCCAACATCACCATCGGCAATAACTTTGAAAGCAAGAAACTGGGAAAGAAAGGCATCATCAAGATTGCCGACCGTTTCTTTACGGAAGAGGAAATCAGCCGGTTGTCGGTAGTGGCTTCCAAAATCAAGTTGAACATTATCCGTGACTATGAGGTTGTGGAAAAGAAAGAGGTAGAGATGCCGGACGAGCTAAAAGGTATCGTGAAATGCAACAACCCGAAATGCATCACCAACAACGAACCGATGCAAACCTGGTTCCACGTGATTGACAAGGAAAAGGGCTTGCTGAAATGCCACTACTGCGAGAAGGAACAGCAGAAGGATAACATCAAACTGCTGTAAACGATGAAGCAGGACTGGAAACCAGGAACGATGATTTATCCGCTTCCGGCCGCCTTGATTACGTGCGGAAGTTGTGAAGAAGAATACAATATCATTACCATAGCGTGGGTGGGTACAATCTGTACCAACCCACCTATGTGCTATATTTCGGTCAGGCCGGAACGATACTCCTATCCCATTTTGAAGAAAAATATGGAGTTCGTCATCAACCTGACTACAAAAGACATGGCTTTTGCGACAGACTGGTGTGGCGTACGCTCCGGAAAAGACTACCACAAATTCAAAGAGATGAAGCTTACACCGGGAAAGGCTTCCATGGTGCAGGCACCTCTCATTGAAGAGTCTCCCCTCTGCATTGAATGCCGGGTAAAGGAAATCGTGGCCCTGGGTTCACACCACATGTTCATCGCCGACGTGGTCAATGTGAAAGCCGATGACAAATACCTGAACACCGAAACCGGAAAATTCGAACTGGCACGTGCCAATTTGCTGGTCTATGCCCACGGCGGCTATTACGAGCTGGGAGAAAAGATTGGCAAGTTCGGCTGGTCGGTGGAGAAAAAGAAATGAACCAGATATGATGAAAGAAGCCATACTCACCGTAATTGGAAGCGGAGTGCTAGCAGTGTGTGAGCTGCAGGCGCAAGCTACCACTACGCCTATGGTCACACTACGGCAACCTCGTTTCAATTTAGGGGTGAAAGCGGGCTTCAATTCTTCCATGTTCTTTACCGATGAGGTATCCATCAACGGGAAAGACTTGGAACAAGCACAAAACAATTACAAGGTGGGGTATTTCGCCGCAGTATTCTGCCGGTTCAACATCAAAAAACATCACTTTATCCAACCCGAGTTTTCGTGCAACATCACTCAAGGAAGTGTGTCCATCCCGCTTACTCTGGCAAACTCGGAACTTCTGTCGGACAATGCTCTGATAAAGAGGAAAATGACCACTTTCGATGTCCCTATCCTCTACGGCTATAAGTTTGTGGATGTACATCCGTACGGGATGGCTTTCTTTGTTGGCCCGAAAGTGACTTGGATCTGGGAACGACACAGTTCTACCGAGTTCTCCGGTTTCCATCAACAGGAAATAAAAGAAGAACAATACCCTTTACAATATAGCGGTGTAGTAGGATTGGCGGTCAATGTCTCCAACATCTTTTTTGACTTCCGGTATGAGATAGGCTTGCACAACTCTATTCGGGACATGTCTTACAATACGAATACCACCGAATCTCCCCACAACGAAGGAGAAATCCGATTGCGGCAACGCAAGAATATTTTGAGTTTTTCCGTGGGAGTTATTTTCTAATCTGATTTCTCACTTTAAAAGAATATATCATGAAACGAGACGATTCAATTTTTAACATCATTGAAAAAGAACATCAGAGACAACTGAAAGGTATCGAACTGATTGCTTCTGAAAATTTCGTAAGCGACCAAGTCATGCAGGCCATGGGTTCCTGCCTCACCAATAAATACGCGGAGGGATATCCTGGAAAAAGATATTATGGAGGATGTGAGGTAGTGGACCAAAGCGAACAGCTGGCTATCGACCGTATCAAAAAGATTTTTGGCGCGGAATGGGCTAACGTACAACCGCATTCCGGTGCCCAGGCCAATGCAGCCGTATTTCTGGCCGTACTGAATCCGGGCGACAAATTCATGGGACTGAACCTGGCCCACGGAGGTCATCTGTCTCACGGGTCTGCTGTCAACACATCAGGAATTCTGTACACGCCGTGCGAATATAACCTGAACAAGGAAACAGGTCGTGTAGACTACGACCAGATGGAAGAAATCGCACTGCGGGAACATCCGAAGTTGATTGTCGGTGGAGGTTCTGCCTACTCTCGCGAGTGGGATTACAAACGGATGCGCGACATCGCCGACAAGGTAGGTGCCTTGCTGATGATTGATATGGCCCACCCTGCCGGACTGATTGCAGCCGGATTGCTGGACAATCCCGTGAAATATGCCCACATCGTGACTTCTACTACGCATAAGACATTGCGTGGCCCGCGTGGAGGTATCATCCTGATGGGAAAAGACTTCCCCAACCCATGGGGCAAGAAAACGCCGAAAGGTGAAATCAAGATGATGTCACAGCTGCTGGATTCTGCCGTATTCCCAGGTATCCAAGGCGGTCCGCTGGAACACGTGATTGCTGCAAAAGCAGTTGCCTTCTACGAATGCATGCAACCGGAATACAAGGAGTACCAGATTCAAGTGCAGAAAAATGCCCGCGTATTGGCACAAGCGCTGATGGACCGCGGCTTTACCATCGTATCAGGAGGAACTGACAATCACTCCATGTTGGTGGACTTACGCACCAAGTATCCTGACCTGACTGGAAAGGTGGCCGAAAAAGCACTGGTTGCAGCCGACATCACAGTCAACAAAAACATGGTTCCGTTTGACACCCGCTCTGCTTTCCAGACATCCGGTATCCGTCTGGGAACTCCGGCTATCACAACCCGTGGAGCAAAGGAAGACCTGATGTACGAAATTGCGGAAATGATTGAAACTGTCCTGTCGAATGTAGACAACGAGGAAGTAATCGCTTCTGTACGTCACCGGGTGAATGAAACCATGAAGAACTATCCTATATTCGCATATTAACTAAACGGAGGGAAAAAATGAAAACGATGAATTCTATGGCTATCTTACTGAGCGCATGCTTGGTATTTAGCAGTTGTGGTATGACAAATACAGCCAAAGGTGGATTAATCGGAGGTGGTAGCGGTGCTGCATTGGGCGCATTGGTAGGTGGAGTCATCGGCCACGGAAAAGGTGCTGCCATCGGAGCCGCTGTAGGAACTGCGGTAGGTGCCGGTGCCGGCGTATTGATTGGTAAAAAGATGGACAAAGCTGCTGCACAAGCAGAACAGATTGAAGGAGCACAAGTGGAACAAGTGACCGACAACAACGGTTTGCAGGCAGTAAGAGTAACCTTCGACTCGGGTATCTTGTTCAGCACAAGCAGTGCCACACTAAGCACTTCTGCCAAATCGGCTCTGAGCAAATTTGCCAACAATGTGCTCAACCAGAACAAAGACATGGATGTGGCCATCTACGGATACACAGACAATACCGGATGGAAAAACAGTACTGCCGAACAGAGCAAGCAGAAAAACCTTGATTTGTCACAGGAACGTGCACAGAGCGTATCCAGCTACCTGCTGGGATGCGGCGCTTCTTCCAGCCAGATTAAATCTGTTACCGGTATGGGTGAAGAGAATCCGGTGGCAGACAACTCTACCGCAGCCGGACGTGAGCAGAACCGCCGTGTAGAAGTATATATGTATGCCAGCCAGCAAATGATTCAGCAGGCTGAAGCAGGTACATTACAATAATTATAGGCCGTATCAGGCTGATAAAGACACATTATGCCGGGTCTCTGGATCCGGCATAATTTTCATATAACACATTCAGACTCAAGATGAACAAGAAATGGATATTCAAATGCCTTCGTAACCTGATTATTTTCTTTTTCGCCTCTACCCTTCTTTCTGTAGTCGCTCTCCGGTTTATCCCTGTCTACATCACCCCGCTAATGGTGATACGCAGCGTAGAACAACTGGCCAAAGGAGAAAAACTGGTCATGAAACACCACTGGGTGCCGAAAGAAAAAATATCACATCATCTCCCCATGGCGGTCATCGCATCGGAAGACAACCGCTTTGCAAGCCACAACGGATTCGACTTCAAGGAAATCAGCAAGGCGATGGAAGAAAACAAAAAACGGAAAAAAGCCAGGGGGGCCAGCACCATCAGCCAGCAAACAGCCAAAAATGTATTCTTATGGCCATCCTCATCGTGGGTAAGAAAAGGATTCGAAGTGTATTTTACGGTACTGATTGAACTCATCTGGGACAAAGAAAGAATTATGGAGGTGTACCTGAACTCCATCGAAATGGGAGACGGTATCTATGGAGCGGAAGCAGTAGCCAAAGCCCACTTCCACACCACGGCCGCTAAACTTACCCGCAAACAGTGCGCACTTATTGCAGCCAGTCTTCCTAATCCCCGGAAATTCGATTCCGGAAACCCCAGCCCCTACATGTACAAGCGACAGCGTAAAATCATGTACCTGATGAAATGTGTCCCCACTTTCCCTGCACCTGAAAAACAATAAGGCATCAGGGATTCTCGGGGTCACCCTTCAGAATGGGGAGAGTTATCTTGTACTTCACCGCAAGGATACGGGTAACAAACACTGTGAGCCCTCCAATAATCTGGGAAAGAACCGACTCCACACCCAGCATCAGGCAAATCCAATATACCAGTCCACCGATTACGCAAGCCATTGCATATATCTCCTTACGGAAAATCAAAGGAATCTCATTGATAAAGATGTCACGCAACACTCCACCGGCTGCTCCCGTAATACTCCCCATGATGATGGCAATCCAAAAAGGATACCCCAAGGTATAGGCCTTACTGAAGCCTACAATGGTGAACAATGCCAGTCCGATGGTATCGAACAAGAAAAAGGTATTGTTCAAACGAATGACATACTTTCCGAACAGAATTACAAAAAACATGGCAAACGCCGTACAAATCAAATACATGGGATCGGTCATCCATGCAGGGGTCACATCCAGTAAAAGATCACGGATGGTTCCTCCCCCAATGGCCGTAGCCAACCCCACCACATAGGCGCCAAACCAGTCAAAACGTTTGGCCGATGCAAGCCGAATGCCACTAATGGCAAACGCGAATGTCCCCACAAAATCCAGAATCGTGACGAACGAAGGTATCTGAAAAAAAGTTTCCATAGTCAATGTTTCACCAAGTATAACTCAAACCAAAGCTAAGCAATTCCTGCAACTGAAAATAACTGTCATCAACTTCCCGTGACACTCCATCATCGAAACGGCCGTGCACGAACAATTTAGTAGAAAGATACTTATTAATAGAGAACGTAAAGGTATTTTCCCATTCGGCCAACACCTTCTCATAATTTGTGGTGTAAGAAAAACGAGATTTCCACATCAGCATGGAGAAGACCTTCCATTTCAACGTAGACTCCAGACGGGAACCCCATACACTTTCCCGTTTATGTCCGGCCTCAATGTTGAACTTAGTCGGGTCTACCCTATCACTGGCCACACTATATAAAGTATAGTTGATTGGGTTAATCAACACAGACAGGTTGCACACCCCATCCTTCACATACTTATAATCCATACCGAGACCGATATTCAGTTCCGCTGGAGAGAAGAATGCAGACACCAGGTTGTCGGAGTTGGTATCATAATTAGAAAAGAACTGCGTCTTGAATTCAGCAGATAAAGTATAGTACCAGGTACTGAAAGCTTTATAACCGAGTTTGGAACTTAATCGCAACAAGTCATTATTAGCCTTGTAACTGTGTACCGTATCGGATGGCGCCGTCACGAATCCCAGTTTCCATTCAATCTTATTTTCAAACTGAATACGTTGCCTGTCATCATAGTTTGCCTGCCAGGTAAATCCTGAAAGTAAAGATTTCGTGCTCTCACCACCCTTGTACCAGTTACCTGATATATAATTCTGTGAGAATTGCAGATAACCGTTTCCTCCAAATGTCCAGAAATTAGGCTTGATGACCAGCAGATCCTTCTCGGAAACCTGGTTAGGCAGTTCGTCATTCTGCATCATGTCGAGCAAATTCTCCTTTCTCGGCTCATCCACTAAAATCTCACCATAAATAGGTTTCAGACCTTCCAGATTTTCTTCATTCTGTTTCACCAGATTCGGGTATGCCAGGTAAAAAGAAAGCAACTGGCGGTTTACAAATTTATCTACCTGCTGTGAATGACGCAAATCCTTCAGCTGAGGCAATTGCTTCTTCAACGTGTCTTCCTTTATAAAAGGTATTTCAGGTTTCCAATCTGAGATACTGAATGCCTGCTCAATGGGAGCCTCATAATAAGTAGCCGGCATAGACAATTTATAATAATCCGGATTCGGACGAATGCCTGTAATCAACAAATAAATATCATCCCAACGTTCCAGCTGCGCATCGTAGTCTTTGCGAAAGTTCTGCAACAGCTGCCAGAATTTACTCACCTCCCAAGAAGGTACATTCATCTTTAAGGATGAAACTCCCCCCCGTTTCACCCCTGAAGAAGTATTCCGGACAGTCGCGGCTGGTACGCTTAACCGAAGCGAATCCACTCCACTATCGATTGTATCTGAAGAAATCCCTGTCTGTTGTGCTGCCAATCCACCACATATCATACACCATATCACGAATAAGCCTATCTTTCTCATTTTACTTTACTCTTCATTTTTGTGCAAAAGTACGATTTATTTCTAAAAGAATGCCGTTTTTCCAACGGGTAATTATACAATTAATCATATAATAAACATATTTCCCGCATTCTTTGTTTAAAACAATTTATCTACACTCCAAAACCCCACGGATATTTCCACCAAAATAAGGTTTTACCCCCTTCTGCTTTTGTGAGTTCAGCTTTTTTTCCTAATTTTGCAACTTTGAAGAAGTAGTTCTTCACTTTTGGAAGGAAAAACAGTTCCAAATAGTTATGAAACCGTTTCCGAAGGGACAAAGAGAAACGGAGATTTTATTGAAATTTAATTTTTAAATATTCATATTGTGGCAGAAACAAAGTATATTTTCGTAACAGGTGGTGTAGCCTCTTCACTGGGAAAAGGAATCATCTCATCATCTATCGGTAAGTTGCTGCAGGCCAGAGGCTACAGCGTAACCATCCAGAAGTTCGACCCGTATATCAACATCGACCCGGGAACTCTGAACCCTTATGAACACGGAGAATGCTACGTAACCGTAGACGGACACGAAGCCGACCTCGACCTGGGACACTATGAACGATTCCTGGGTATCCAGACCACCAAAGCCAACAACATTACTACCGGCCGTATCTACAAGAGTGTAATCGACAAGGAACGCCGGGGTGACTATCTGGGTAAGACCATCCAGATTATCCCTCACATCACCGATGAAATCAAGCGCAATGTCAAACTGCTGGGTAACAAGTACAAATTCGACTTTGTTATCACTGAAATCGGAGGAACAGTGGGTGATATCGAATCACTCCCTTATTTGGAAAGTATCCGCCAGCTGAAAAGGGAGCTGGGCAAAAACGCTTTGTGCGTACACCTTACCTACGTGCCTTATCTGGCTGCCGCCGGAGAGCTGAAGACCAAGCCGACCCAGCACTCTGTCAAAGAACTCCAGTCAGTAGGTATCCAGCCGGACATTCTGGTGTTGCGTACCGAACACGAACTGAGCACGAACCTGCGCAAGAAAGTCGCTTTGTTCTGTAACGTAGACGAAAGCGCAGTTATCCAGTCAATGGATATGCCGACCATTTACGAAGTACCTTTGCGCATGCAGGAACAGAAGCTTGATGTCACCATTCTGGAAAAGATGGGACTTCCGGTAGGCGAAACCCCGACCCTCGGCCCGTGGAGAGACTTCCTGAACCGCCGTCACAATGCCACTGAAAAGGTAAAAATCGGTCTGGTAGGGAAATACGATTTGCAGGACGCCTACAAATCTATCCTCGAAGCCCTTTCACAGGCGGCTACCTACAACGACCGCAAGGCAGACATCCACTTCATCAACAGTGAGAACCTGACAGAAGAAAACATTGAAGAAAAGCTGAAAGACATGGACGGAGTTATCATCTGTCCGGGATTCGGCCAGCGTGGTATCGAAGGTAAGTTCATCGCCATCAAATATTGCCGTACACACAACGTGCCGACCTTCGGTATCTGTTTGGGAATGCAGTGCATGGCCATCGAATTTGCCCGCGATGTACTGGGTTATGCCGATGCCAACAGCCGCGAGATGGACGAAAAGACTCCGCACAATGTCATCGACATCATGGAGGAACAGAAATCCATCACCAACATGGGAGGTACCATGCGTCTGGGAGCTTACGAGTGCGTCATCGACCCGACTTCCAAAACCTATCAGGCTTACCAGAGCGAGCACATTCAGGAACGCCACCGTCATCGCTACGAATTCAACAACAGCTACAAGGAAGAATTCGAAAAGGCCGGCATGAAGTGCGTAGGTATCAATCCAGAATCTGACCTGGTGGAAATCATCGAAATCCCGACTCTGAAATGGTTCATCGGTACACAGTTCCATCCGGAATACAGCAGTACGGTACTGAAACCCCATCCGTTGTTCCTGTCCTTCATCAAGGCAGCCATCAACAAGTAAGTCAAAAATAACATTGTAAAGAAACAGAAATGGACAAAAACACGTTAGTGGGCTTTGTCCTGATTGGAGCGGTGATTGTAGGTTTTGGTATCTACAACCGCCCCAGCCAGGAAGAAAGAGCACGCGCACAGCACTATCAAGACTCTATCCAGCAGGTCATCAAGCAACAGCAGGAAGTACAGGAGAAAAAGGCCGCGGCAGCCGTTGAAGCTGCACGTCCGGACAGTTCCTCCCTCTTCTTCCAGTCTGCACAAGGTACGGAACAGTTCACCGTACTGGAAAACGACTTGGTGCAGCTGACCTTCTCCAACAAAGGTGGACGGGTAAGCAAGGCCCTGTTGAAAGAGTATAAAGACCAGAAGAAACAGCCGCTCGTTCTTTTCGACGGAAAAGATGCTTCCATGAATTTCGGCTTCGAAGGAAAGGGAGAAAACATCCTGAGCGACCAGATGTATTTCGAGGCAACCAACGTGACCGACTCTACCGTAACCATGCGGTTGAACGCGGCCAACGGCGGACACCTGGACTTCAACTACCGCTTGCTGCCGAATTCCTACATGGTGGACTTCACCATCCAGGCCAGCGGCTTGCAGAATTTCTTCTCTCCTTCCACCAAGACAATGAGCATCGAATGGAAACAGCGAGCCCGCCAGATGGAGAAAGGCTACAACTTCGAACAGCGTTACACCTCGCTGACCTATAAACCGGTGGACGACAGCTTCGACTACCTGAGCGAGACAAAGGATGCCAAAGAAACCATTCCGGAAGCTCTCGACTGGGTAGCCTTCAAGAACCAGTATTTCTCTTGCGTCTTCATGGCCGAGCAGAACTTCGACAATGCTACCCTCGAATCCAAGATGGAACAGCAAGGCAGCGGTTATATGAAAAACTATACTGCCGACATGAAAACGGTTTTCGACCCGACGGGTGCCAAGGCCTCACACCTGCAGTTCTACTTCGGTCCGAACCACTTCAAGACTTTGCTTGCCAGCAACGACTTGAGCTTTAAAGACAAAGACCAGGAACTGGAAGATTTGGTCTATCTGGGATGGCCGATTATCCGACTCATTAACCGCTGGTTCACCATCAACCTGTTCGACTGGCTGTCTGGCTGGGGACTGAGCATGGGTATGGTAATCCTGCTCATGACCATCATCGTCAAGGTACTGGTACTTCCTACCACCTGGAAATCCTTCATTTCCTCGGCTAAGATGCGAGCCCTGAAACCGTATGTGGACAAAATCAATGCCAAATATCCGAAACAGGAAGATGCCCTGAAAAAACAGCAGGAAACCATGGCCCTCTACCGACAGTACAATGTCAGCCCGATGGGAGGCTGTCTGCCGATGCTGTTGCAGACACCGGTGTTCATGGCTCTCTTCTTCTTCGTGCCGAATGCCATCGAGCTTCGCCAGCAAGGATTCCTGTGGGCAACCGACCTCTCGGCATACGATGACCTGATTAGCTGGAGCTACCACATTCCGTTGCTGGGTAACCACCTGAGCTTGTTCTGTCTGTTGTTCAGCATCACCACAGTCTTGAACCAGATTATCATGATGAAGCAGCAGGACATGGGCAACAACCCGCAGATGGCCGCCATGAAATGGATGATGTACATCATGCCCGTAATGTTCTTCTTCATCTTCAACGACTATGCATCGGGATTGAGCTACTACTACTTCATCTCCGGTCTGATTGGTATCATCACCATGTGGATTATGCGCCGTATGACCGACGAGAAGAAACTGCTCGCCCAACTGGAAGCCAACAAGAAGGAACCTTCACAGCAGAAAGCCAGCGGACTGATGGCCAAATTGGAAGCCCTGCAGAAAGAACAGGAACGCTTGCAGAAAGAACGTCAGGAGCACCTGAACAAGAAGAAATAAAAACGTCCCGAAAGGGAACAGAAAGAGCGGAACAGAAAGGAAATCGAAGGCCTTTCGTTCCGCTCTTTTTCTTTTTGCCTTCTCTTTTTCCATTTATTATCTTACCTTTGCACGACGGAAACGCGTACAAAAACTCGCATACTCTAAAATTAAAAATAAAGACATGAAGAAAACAGATTTAATGAACATGACTGCGGCCGTGCTGATGGCCTCGGCTCCGATGGCCGCCGTACAGGCGGAAGGAAGCGACGCTCCTTTCATCGGCAAGCAGGAAATCACCGTGAAAGACGGACGGATGACCCCGGAAACCCTGTGGGCCATGGGACGTATCGGAAGCTCTTGTGTGTCTCCCGACGGAAAGAAGATTGCTTACACCGTATCCTACTACAGCGTGAAGCTGAACAAGGGACATCAGGTAATCTATGCGATGAACGCCGACGGCTCCGACAACAAGCTGCTGACCACCTCTGCCGACAGCGAAGGCGAACCGGCATGGATTAAAGGCGGAAGCAAACTGGCCTTTATCACGAAAGGACAGATTTGGGAAATGAATCCCGACGGAACCGGACGCCAGCAACTCTCTGACTATGCAGGCGGCATCGACGGATTCAAGTTCTCTCCCGACGGCACCAAAGTGCTTTTCATCTCACAAGTGAAATATGGCGAACGTACCGCCGACAAATACCCCGACCTGGACAAAGCCAGCGGAAAAGTCATCGACGACCTGATGTACAAGCACTGGGATGAATGGGTAGAAACCGTTCCCCATCCGTTCGTGGCTTCCTTTACCGACAATAAAGTAGGTGAAGCCACCGACATCCTGGCCGGTGAACCCTACGAATCGCCGATGAAACCTTTCGGCGGCATCGAACAGCTCGCATGGAGCCCCGACTCCAAGTCTGTGGCCTACACCTGCCGCAAAAAGACCGGAAAGGATTATGCCGTATCCACCGATTCAGACATCTATTTATACAATGTGGAAACCAAGCAGACCCGCAACCTCTGCAAGGAAGATGCCACCGACAAGAACATGGGTTACGACACCAACCCGCAGTTCTCACCCGATGGAAAGAACATCGCCTGGCAAAGCATGGAACGCGACGGATACGAAAGCGACCGCAACCGTCTCTGCGTGATGGACCTGAACAGCGGAAAGAAAACCTACGTGACCGAAGCCTTCCAGTCGGGCGTGGACAGTTACTGCTGGGCACCCGACAACAAGACCCTCTACTTCACAGGCGTGTGGCATGCCACCAGCATGATTCACAGCACCAACCTGAAAGGGGAAGTGAAACAGCTCACCGACGGCATGTATGACTATGCTTCCGTGGCCATGCTGAACGAAAAGCAACTGCTCACCACCCGCCACTCCCTGAGCGAAGCCGACGAACTGTTTACGGTCGACCTGAAAAAGAAAAACGAGGTGACCCGTATCACGAAAGAAAACGACCACATTTTCAGCCAGCTGAAACTGGGAAAGGTTGAGCCCCGCTGGACCAAGACTGTCGACGGAAAAGACATGCTCTCATGGGTGGTTTATCCGGTCAACTTCGACCCGAACAAGAAATACCCCACCCTCCTGTTCTGTGAAGGAGGACCGCAAAGCCCCGTCAGCCAGTTCTGGAGCTACCGCTGGAACTTGCAGATCATGGCCGCCAACGACTACATCATCATTGCCCCCAACCGTCGCGGACTGCCGGGATTCGGTATGGAATGGCTGGAAGAAATCAGCACCAACTATGGCGGCCACTGCATGGACGACTACCTGAGCGCCATCGATGACATCGCCAAGGAACCCTACGTGGACAAAGACCGTCTGGGATGCGTGGGAGCCAGCTTCGGAGGCTACTCAGTATACTGGTTGGCCGGACACCACAACAAGCGCTTCAAAGCCTTCATCGCCCACGACGGCTTCTTCAACATGGAACAGCAGTATCTCGAAACCGAGGAACTCTGGTTCACCAACTGGGATTTGGGTGGTCCGTACTGGGACAAGAGCAACCCGGCCGTACAGCGCAGCTACGCCAACTCTCCCCATCTGTTCGTAGACAAATGGGACACTCCGATTCTCTGCATCCACGGCGAAAAAGACTACCGTATTCTGGCTTCACAGGGAATGGCTGCCTTCAACGCCGCCAAACTGAGAGGTATCCCTGCCGAACTGCTGATTTTCCCGGACGAAAACCACTGGGTGTTGAAACCACAGAACGGTATCCTCTGGCAACGCACCTTCTTCAACTGGCTTGACCGCTGGCTGAAACCACAGAAATAAGCCCTAAAACCTTTCCGGGCACCTTTTTTACAGCGTTTTTTCCCTGAAATACGCAAAAAAGAGGTGTCCGGATTTGCATATTAAAATAAAAAGCCCTACCTTTGCATCGCTTTTGAGAAAGACACTTCGGGGTGTAGCGCAGTCCGGTTAGCGCACCTGCTTTGGGAGCAGGGGGTCGTGGGTTCGAATCCCGCTACCCCGACAGAAAAAAGGCAACTTATCCGATGTGATGAGCTGCCTTTCTTTTTTGAGGTTATTCGAGGATTTCCGAAGACTTTTTCCACCCGCCTCAAAACGCCTTTGCGTTTCAAACCAAACGCAAGTACATTTCAACTAAAACGCCTTTGCGTTTGAAGTAAAACGCCCTTACGTTTTCCTCCAAACGTCAAAGCGTTTTGGAGCAAACGCAAAGGCGTTTTTTCACACGATTTTCAAACAATGTCTACAGAATTATAAACAATTGATTTTCTGACACAAACAGACATCCTGATACGAGTTTCCCACCCGTATCCAGTCTTTCAGGATGCCACATTCCGTATAACCTGCCGCTGCAAACAATTTCCGGCTCGCCGTATTCCCCACCGGGATATAGGCATACAACTGGTGAAGGCCGAGCAACCCGAAGCAATGCGACTCCAGCAACGCAAGCGCCACTCCTCCGATGCCCTTTCCCCGCAAGTCTTTCCGCACCACCAGTCCCACTTCTGCCCGACTGTGACGCGCATCGAACGAAAAGACGTCAATCATGCCGACCACTTCCTCCGTACCCCGCACCATCATCAGACGCAACTGGCCGTCGGCAAACAAATCATTCTGGTTTTCGGCAATGTAACGCTTCATCTGATACCGCGAATACGGCCCCGTAGCCGTACCCAGCTCCCAAAGCTCCGCCTCATTCTCAAACGAAAGCATCACCTCCAAATCCTCCGGTTCGGGTGCCCGGAGACGGATTGTTTCCTGCGATGACTTGGCTGTCAGTCCCATCCTACTGTTCCTCCTTTTCTTTTTCCAAATCGAGCTCCCGCATCAGCCGGCTGCGACCCGGCACACAGAAGAGCGAGGCCACCAGCAACATACCGACACACAGCAGACTGGTCAGGTTGAACGTAGAATAATACACCGTCAGGTTGAACAGCACCGGAGCCAGCAGCAAAGCCAGACGGATTTCACACCAGCGGCGGTAGCTCACCAATGCCTCCGGCAGTGACAACTCACGGACCCGGCGCACCAGCGACAGGCTGAACATGCGCAACGACAACGGTATCATGCACACCGCCAGCAGAATCCCCACCGTCTGCAGGATGTATTCAGCCCGAGCATCTCCCACCCGGCTGCCCTGAAGCAGGATATCCGTTTCATACAACACGCACCACGCCACGGCCAACACCCAGAACAGGGCGAATTCCACCTCCAGCACACGGAGCAATCGATTGATTTTCTTTTCCATTGTTTCCTATCATTTAAAGGGTTCCGGTAAACGCCACGCGGTTCACGATAGAACGTCCCAGCGTCACCTCGTCCGTATATTGCAATTCATCGCCGATGGAAATTCCACGGGCAATCATCGTAATCTTCACGTCACATCCAGCCAGTTTCCGGAAAATATAGAAGTTGGTCGTGTCGCCCTCCATGGTAGAGCTCAGCGCCAGAATCACCTCCTTGACAGTGCCCGACTTCACCCGCTCCACGAGGCTGTCTATCTCCAGGTCGGAAGGCCCGATGCCGTCCATGGGCGAAATCACCCCGCCCAGCACATGATACAGTCCGCGATACTGCTGGGTGTTCTCCACCGCCATCACGTCGCGTATGTTCTCCACCACGCACACCGTGGTCGCATCGCGCGAAGGGTTGGAGCAAATACGGCACACGTCCGTATCGGAGATATTGTGGCACACCTTGCAATACTTCACTTCTTTTTTCAGCGTGGAAATGGCGCTGCTGAACGCTTCCACCGTGGCATTGTCCTGACGCAACAGGTGCAGGACCAGCCGCATGGCCGTTTTCCGCCCGATGCCGGGAAGTTTGGCAAACTCGCCCACTGCCTTTTCCAATAAAACGGAAGGATATTGTTGATTCATGCTTGTTTTCTTTATTTACGGAAGGCAAAAATACGGATAAAATCCTTTGACTGTATGCGGGGAACGGGAAAAACGATTACCTTTGCATCAAACAACTCAATTTCGACCTATGGACATTACCAGCGCAGAGTTTGTCGTAAGCAACTCACGGGCCGACATGTGCCCACAGACCCAACTGCCGGAATATGCCTTCATCGGGCGTTCCAACGTGGGGAAATCCAGTCTCATCAACATGCTGACCAAGAATCCCAAACTGGCCATGACTTCGTCCACGCCGGGAAAAACCTTGCTCATCAACCATTTTCTCATCAACAAGGAATGGTATCTGGTAGACCTTCCCGGCTACGGCTATGCCCAACGGGGGAAGAAGATGATGGAGAAAATCCAGAAACTCATCGAATATTATGTATTGGAGCGGGAGCAGCTCACCTGTCTTTTCGTACTGGTGGACAGCCGCCTGGACCCTCAGCGCATCGACCTGGAGTTCATCGAATGGCTGGGCGAGAACGGCATCCCCTTCGCCCTGATTTTCACCAAGGCCGACAAGCAAAGTGCGGGAAAGACTAAGACCAACGTCAGCCGCTACCTGGAGAAACTGAAAGAACAATGGGAGGAACTGCCTCCATATTTCGTATCTTCTTCTGAAAAGAAGACCGGACGGGAAGAAATCCTGGACTACATCGAACAAATCAACCGTTCGCTCAAGGAACAGGCCGAATAACACAAAGCCCACACATACAAATCCTCCTGTGTGAAGTTACCTGAAAAAGGACTCACACAGGAGGATTTGTCTATGATTATAAAAGGTCACTTCCATCGGATTCCACCACTCAGCGGGAAAAGACGATGTTGCCTTCTTTGCTCACATCCAGCCGCACATTGTAGCACGAAGCCCCATCGGGAATACAAAGCGTGGCCACATAGCGGTAACCGTTTTCGTCGACCTTCACAAAATCCATGTCGCTCAGAATGGCAGTGTGCAAGAAATCGGCCGGCACCACACGGGCAAACATTTCCTTATTGATGTCTTTGGAGAACAAACGTTCCTTTCCTTTATATACGCAGATATGAATGATGTTGTCGTAGTAGACATTCTCCACCGGAAGACCTTCCTCATTGATGCTGACCAGTGTCACCCGTTTCTTGGTTGGATTGATGTAGGCATATCCTCTGTAGCGATCTCCCCCATACAGGATGACGGAATCTTTCTCGAACACTTCGCTTTCCGTTTCACGCACGGGAACCACCGTCCCGAACGACAGCGTGTCCGACTCGGCCTTATGCAGGCTGACCACCTCTCCCATCGAGGTACGATAACGCAAGCTGTACGCCTTCCGTTCCTCAATGAAATAATAGATAGGACGGGCACTGTGGATGGTCATCGTGTCATGACGCACGCTGAAAGGCATGGGTGCATTAATCTGGCTGGCATAATAAATGCTGTCCCCCTGAATTTTGAATAAAGGAGCCTCGGTGTTGTCGTCCAGCCAGATGCCTTGCAACTGCTGCATGGCCTCCCGGTCTTCTTCCTGCTTTTCCGCTTCTTTCTGCTGGGGAGACATACATCCTGCCAGACATCCTATACCCCCCAGAAGCATTATCAAGCCTGTTTTTTTCATGCGTCAATCGATTTCTACATTTACCGGCAGCAAAAATACAACAAAATTAAATGCCAACCGAAAAATGCCCCCTGAAAGATGTCCCACGTAAAAGAAAAATGTATTATTTTTGCAATATGATTGAATTGGCAAAACACATAGAAGTATTACTGCTGGAAAACGATTGCGTTATCGTTCCCGGCTTGGGAGGATTCATCGCCCACAGACGGCAAGCGGCCATCTCCACACAAACAGGAGAATTCCAGCCGCCCCTCCGCACCATTGGATTCAATCCGCAGCTGGTGATGAACGACGGACTTCTGGTCCAGTCGTACATGCAGGCCTATAACACCGACTTCCCCGATGCGACCCGCCGGATTGAAAAGGTAGTCACCGAAATGAAAGACCAGTTGTACCAGCAGGGACAGGTTACCCTCGACCATGTAGGTACGATTTATTATAACATGAATGGAGGCTATGCCTTCGAGCCGGCTTCCCCGTCTTTCTTTACACCGGGACTGTATGGACTGGAAAGTTTTACGCTCCCATTGTTGAAAGCGCTTCCCGCAGACGAACCGAAGGAATACAAACTTCCGGAGGTGAGCCGTCCTGCCACGGACAAAAAGCGACATTTCTCCCTGCGGCATTTCACGCGCAACGCAGTGGCCATCGCTGCCGCCGTATGCCTGTTCTTCATCCTGTCCGTACCGGTAGAAAACACCTACATGGACGATGCGAACTATGCATCCCTCGGCTCGTTCAGTATGTTCGATGCCATCCGTAACCAGTCGGTAGCCACCAGCATACAGACTACAGCCCCGCAGTCTACCTCTCAAAAGACTGCCCAAAAACAGCAAAAGAAGAAACGCGTACGCAACAATGTCAATACGCTCAAACCCGTAGCAGTCAAGACGGAAAAGATTGCAGCCGTTCCGGCTGTCAAGAAAGAAACCCAACCTGCTGTCAAAAAAGTACCGGCAGCCAAACCGGCGGCTGCTCCCGCACCGGCACCTTCCACCGCTACAAGCAAAAAGAAGGCTTATATCATCGTGGCCAGCCTGACCACGGACAGTGATGCCCAGAAAGAGCTGAAAAAGCTGCAGCAAAAAGGTTACAAGAACTGCAAAGTGCTGGAGTCTGACGGACGTTTCCGCATCGCACTGGATGGCTATGCCAGTTCGGGAGAAGCCTATAAAAAGGTACAGGAACTGCGCAATCAGGAAGGATTCAAGAATGCTTGGGTTTTCACTTCAAAATAAATACGCTTTAAAGACAGATGAAAAGAGTAAGATGCCCCAAATGTGACAATTTCATCCAGTTTGATGAAACAAAATATAAAGAAGGACAGTCACTCGTCTTTATTTGTGACAACTGCAAGAAACAGTTCAGCATCCGTATCGGCAAGTCCAAACTGAACGCGGCCAACCGCAAGGCTGAGGTGGTGGACGAAAAGGAAGGCGTGCAGGACTTCGGCAATGTACTGGCCGTAGAGAACGTGTTTGCCTACAAACAGGTGCTGCCGCTGCATGAAGGCGACAACCTCATCGGACGCCGGTGCAAGGGAAACGACATCGACATTCCCATCGAAAGCAACGACCCGAGCCTGGACCGCCGGCATTGCTACATCAACGTCAAAAAAGACAAACAAGGAAAAATCATTTATACGCTCCGTGACAACGACAGCATCACGGGCACTTTTCTGATGAACGAAATACTGGGCCCGAAAGAGCGCGTCCGCATTGAAGACGGAGCCGTCATCACCCTCGGTGCCACAACCCTGATTCTGAGAGCGGCAGAAGGACAAACGGAAGAATAACCGCCGCACTTATCTTCGTATATACAATTTAGGATAACTATAACACTAACAAACCTTTTACTCAATTATGGCTTTTACAAACAACGTAATGATTGTCCGGCACAAACTGCTGGAAAACCTGGTTGCTTTATGGAAAGAAAATCAATTAGTAGAGAAAATTGACCGTATTCCTCTGGAACTCAGTCCGCGCCGTTCACAGCCGGTGGGACGCTGCTGTATCCACAAGGAACGTGCCGTTACCAAATATAAGCTGCTCCCGCTGCTGGGTTGGGATATGACCGACGAAACGGACGAGCTGACTCCCCTTTCTGAATATGCCCGCAAGACACTGGACCGCAAGGAACGAATCAAGGAAAACATCCTCTGTGTCATCGACGAGGCATGTTCTTCCTGCGTGCAGGTGAACTACGAAGTAAGTAACCTTTGCCGGGGTTGTGTGGCCAGAAGCTGCTACATGAACTGTCCGAAAGGTGCCGTGCATTTCGACAAGAAAACCGGTCAGGCACGTATTGACCACGACAAGTGCATCAGCTGCGGTATCTGCCACAAGAGCTGTCCGTACCACGCCATCGTGTACATCCCGGTGCCGTGTGAGGAAGCTTGTCCTGTAAAAGCCATCAGCAAGGACGAACACTACATCGAACACATCGACGAAAGCAAATGTATCTACTGTGGCAAGTGTCTGAATGCCTGCCCGTTTGGTGCCATTTTCGAAATTTCCCAAGTGTTCGACGTACTGGAAGCCATCCGCAAGGGGGAACAGGTGATTGCCATCCCGGCTCCATCGGTATTGGGACAGTTCAATGCCACCATCGACCAAGTATACGGGGCATTGAAAGAAATCGGTTTTGCCGATGTGATTGAAGTGGCCGAAGGTGCCATGCATACCACCAGCAACGAGGCACACGAACTGCTGGAGAAACTGGAAGAAGGACAGAAATTCATGACTACTTCCTGCTGTCCGTCATATATCGAGCTGGTCAACAAGCACATTCCGGCCATGAAGCCTTACGTATCGAGCACCGGCTCTCCGATGTATTACGCAGCTCGCATCGCCAAACAGAAATACCCGAATGCCAAGGTGGTCTTCATCGGCCCGTGTATCGCCAAACGGAAAGAGGCACAGCGCGACGAATGTGTGGACTACGTGCTGACCTTCGAAGAACTTCACCCGATGTTCCGCGGACTGGGCATCGAACTGGAAAAGGCCAATCCGTATAAGGTGGCCTACGAATCTGTCTGCGAGGCACACGGATTTGCACAGGCTGGTGGTGTGGCCGGAGCAGTGAAAGCTTACTTGGGCCCGAAAGCCAACGGCATCAAGATTATGCAGTTCTCCGACTTCACGAAGAAAAACATCGGGGTGCTCCGTGCATACGCCAAGACGGGTAAGGTAGACGCCCAGTTCATTGAAATGATGGCCTGCGAAGGCGGATGCGTGACCGGTCCGAGCGCACACAACGACCCGGTGGCCGGAAAACGCCAGTTGAACCAGGATTTGCTGAAACGTACCCTCAAGTACGAAAACAGCAATCAGGAATAATCCATGAAAGAATTGATAGAACGCCTTTACCGGGAGCAGACACTGGCTCCCGGTGAATTGCGTACCCTTCTGCTGGAGTGCCGGGGGGAAAACCTCGACTTTCTCATGCAAAAGGCACGCACGGTGGCTCAAAGCCATTTCGGCAACAAAATCTATATCCGCGGCCTCATCGAAGTGGGCAATTGCTGCCACAACGACTGTCTGTATTGCGGCATCCGGAGAAGCAACCGCCACCTGGAACGCTACCGCCTGGATGAGGAAACCATTCTGGCCTGCTGCCGCCACGGATACGAACTGGGATTCCGTACGTTTGTGCTGCAAGGAGGCGAAGACAACTATATGACCGATGAAAGGGTCACCTCAGTAGTGACCGCCATCCGCACCGCCTTTCCCGATGTGGCCATCACCCTTTCCCTCGGTGAACGCCCCACTGTTTCCTACGAACGTTTTTTTCAGGCGGGAGCCAACCGCTACCTGCTGCGTCACGAGACGCACAACGAAGCCCATTACCGCCGGCTGCACCCCGACAGCATGTCACTGTCCAACCGCTTGCGGTGTCTGGACGACCTGAAACGCATCGGATTCCAGACGGGTACCGGCATCATGGTGGGAAGTCCGGGACAAACCGTCGATAACCTGGTGGAAGACATTCTCTTCATTGAGCAGTTCCGCCCTCAGATGATTGGCATCGGCCCTTTCTTGCCGCATCACGACACTCCCTTTGCTTCCTGTCCGCCCGGCAGCCTGACGCAGACCCTGACATTGCTCTCCATTTTCCGGCTGATGCACCCGAAGGCACTGATTCCCTCGACCACCGCACTGGCCAGCCTCACGCCCGACGGACGGGAGAAAGGTATACTGGCAGGCGGTAACGTGGTGATGCCCAACCTTTCGCCGGTGGAACAACGGAAGAAATATGCCTTGTACGACCACAAAGCCTCCATGGGTTCGGAAGCCGCCGAAGGATTGCGTCTGCTGGCAAAACGGCTGGCAGCTATCGGATATGAAATAGATAAAAGCCGCGGAGACTATCCCGGCAAGACATTATAACTTACATTGCAACTATGTACAAGATTGATTCTCAAAAGGCAGAGGAATTTATCTGCCACGAAGAAATTCTGGATACCCTGGAATATGCCCAAAGCAAGAGCCAGGACAAGGAACTGATACGTTCCATCATTGAAAAGGCCCGCCTGTGCAAGGGACTCTCCCATCGCGAAGCTGCCGTACTCTTGGAGTGCAACGACCCGGAACTGGTGGAGGAAATCTACCGTCTGGCCCGCGAAATCAAGCAGAAATTCTATGGCAACCGCATCGTGATGTTCGCCCCGCTGTACTTGTCGAACTATTGCGTGAACAGCTGTACCTATTGTCCCTACCACGCGAAGAACAAGACCATCGCCCGCAAGAAACTGACACAGGAGGACATCCGCCGCGAGGTCATCGCCCTGCAGGACATGGGACACAAACGTCTGGCACTGGAAGCTGGCGAAGACCCTATCCACAATCCACTTGAGTACATTCTGGAGTCCATCCAGACCATCTATAGCATCAAGCACAAGAACGGAGCTATCCGACGGGTGAACGTGAACATTGCCGCCACTACGGTAGAAAACTACCGCCGCCTGAAAGAGGCCGGCATCGGTACCTATATCCTGTTTCAGGAAACCTACCACAAAGAGAACTACGAGAAACTGCATCCCAGAGGTCCGAAGAGCAACTATGCTTACCACACGGAAGCCATGGACCGCGCCATGCAAGGAGGCATTGACGACGTGGGTATCGGCGTATTGTTCGGCCTGAACACTTACCGCTACGATTTTGTGGGACTGCTGATGCATGCCGAACACCTGGAAGCGACCTACGGCGTAGGCCCGCACACCATCAGTGTGCCGCGTATCTGCTCGGCCGACGACATCGATGCTTCTACCTTCGAGAACGCCATCTCCGACGAAATATTTCAGAAGATTGTGGCCGTCATCCGCATCAGCGTACCTTACACCGGCATGATTATCTCTACCCGTGAATCACAGCGTTCCCGCGAAAAAGTGCTGGCCCTCGGCGTATCACAAATCAGCGGTGGTTCCCGTACCAGCGTGGGAGGCTATGCCACCGAAGAACTGCCGGAAGAGAACTCGGCCCAGTTCGACGTGAGCGACCACCGCAGCCTGGATGAAATCGTGGCCTGGCTGCTGAAACTGGGCTATATTCCCAGCTTCTGTACGGCTTGCTACCGCGAAGGACGTACGGGCGACCGTTTCATGTCGCTGGTCAAGACCGGACAGATTGCCAACTGCTGTGCCCCCAATGCCCTGATGACACTTCAGGAATATCTTTATGACTATGCCTCACCGGAGACACGCCGTCTGGCAGAAGACATGATCCGCAAGCAGATGGAAGAGATACCCAATCCCGCCATCCGCAGAAGAGCGTTGGAAAATCTGGAACGGATTGCCGAAGGAAAGCGCGACTTCCGTTTCTAAATGTAGGACTTAAAGACTGATTAGACGTATGAACGATACTCCCCGTGCCAACCGACTGCACATCGGTCTGTTTGGCAAACGCAATGCCGGAAAGTCGTCGCTAATCAATGCCCTGACGCATCAGGACACGGCCCTCGTGTCGGAAATCCCCGGCACGACCACCGACCCGGTTTTCAAGGCCATGGAAATCCATGGCCTCGGTCCTTGCGTGTTCATTGATACGGCCGGATTCGACGATGAAGGCGAACTGGGCGAACTCCGCATCCGCCAGACACAGCGTGCGCTGGAAAAGACCGACATCGCCCTGATGGTCTGCACCGACGACCATTTGGACGAAGAGCTGCACTGGCAGCACCTGCTGAAGGAAAAGAATGTACCCATCATCTGGATATTGAACAAATGTGACCAATTGGCCGATGCCGAACAGACCATGCGCCGCATTGAAAAACAATGCGGACAAGTACCCCTGCTGGTGAGCACCCTCACCGGACAAGGGCTGGACGACATTCTGCGCAGCCTCCGGCACAAGTTGCCGGATGAAACCATGGCACAAGGCATCGTAGGCCGGCTGGTGGAAGAAAACAACACCGTCATGCTGGTCATGCCGCAGGACATCCAGGCCCCCAAAGGCCGCCTCATCCTGCCGCAGGTACAAACCATCCGGGAACTGCTGGACCGCAAATGCCTGGTGATGAGCTGTACCACCGACAAGATTGATGCCATGCTGGCTGCCCTGGCCCGTCCGCCGAAGCTGATTATCACCGACTCACAGGTGTTCCGCACGGTATATGACAAGAAACCGGCCGAGAGCCGACTCACCTCCTTCTCCGTCCTCTTTGCCCAATACAAAGGCGACATCGATTACTACCTGGAAGGAGCCAATGCCATTGCCCGGCTGACCCCGGAATCACGGGTACTGATTGCCGAAGCATGTACACATGCCCCACTGGCAGAAGACATCGGACGGGTGAAAATTCCGAACATGCTCCGCAAGCGCATCGGCGAAAGCCTGCAAATCGACATCGTATCGGGCACGGACTTCCCGGAAGACCTGACCCCGTACGACCTGATTATTCATTGCGGGGCCTGCATGTTTAACCGTAAGTATGTGCTGAACCGCATCGACCGGGCCCGCACCCAGCAGATTCCCATGACCAACTACGGAGTGACCATTGCCTACCTGGCGGGGATTCTGGATAAGATAGATTACTGATTCACCCCTCTATACAAAAAGGAGTGCCACTTACCTCCAGGTAGGCAGCACTCCTTTTCATTCATACTACTAAATTAATACACCGTTACTCGTTCTATTTCCTCAAAGCGCGGGAAAAGCAGATTGTTTTCCAGGTGAATATGCTCGAACAAGGCATCCACAAACGCCTCCAGTTCCTGCATCAGCAGACGGTAGCTGCCACAGCCATCCTGAGGCACCGCGAAATGATTCGTCAGCTGAATGATGTGCAAGTAGCGGTTTCCCTCTCCTTCGTGCTCCATCTTCATCACCCGGATAGGATTGGAAATCGTACCACAGTGCATCGGTGCCATACGCTGCCCCTGTTCCTTCGCCGCATACAGCTCATAGAGATACGGGAACAACACATTCTCCTCTTTCTGCAAGTGCATCTCCAAATCTTCCAGCGACTCACTCACCAACGCCTTCAGTTCGTGCAGCTCCGGATGTGCTTCCCCATGCACACGCTCCACCTTTTCAAGCAATGCCAACAACTCCGGTCCATTCGCACGGATACCACGGTGGTGTATCTTCAGAATATAATCCATAAGCAAGTCCAACGGCCATGAAGCAAACGGAATTTGTCCGTTCCCAGCCTCTTCCTGACGCGTCAATGCCTGCTCTACTTCTTCCACCGACAAGCCCAAATCGGCACAAGCCTTTTCCAGCGTCACCTCGCCATGACAGCAGAAGTCGATGCCATATTTCTTAAACACTCTAGCTGCTGCAAAGTCATCGGCTACAATTTGTCCCACACTCGTATATTTCCATTCTTTCGTTTCCATATTCTTTTCTTTTTTATTGATTTCCATTTTATTGATTACGAGTGCAAAGATAAGGCCTCCCCTCCAGAAACTTTGTCACCTATGTGACACCAACCTATAACGAAAGTTAAACCCGTGTTCTGCCGAAAAGAAGTGACACTATATGCAGAAAAACACTAACTTTGCAGGCACGTAAAAAAACAGAACAATAAGATGAAAACAAAAGACATGCCTATACTCCTGCTCACCGGTTATCTGGGAAGCGGGAAAACCACTTTATTGAATTATTTGCTGAGCAACCGTGAAGGAATCAAGTTTGCCGTTATCGTGAACGACATCGGTGAAGTCAATATCGATGCGGAACTGATTCAGAAAGGCGGTATCGTAGGCCAAAAGGAAGACAGCCTCGTGGCCCTGCAGAACGGTTGCATCTGCTGTACGCTCCGCACCGACCTCATCGAACAGATTTTCGAACTGATGAAAATGCAGCGTTTCGACTACATCGTCATCGAAGCCAGCGGGGTATGTGAACCGGAGCCTATCGCCCGTACCATCTGTTCCATTCCACAACTGGGTGGAGCCTATACCAAATACGGAACCTGCCGCCTCGACAACATCGTGACGGTGGTCGATGCCCTTCGTCTGCAAAGCGAATTTGACTGTGGAAAGGAACTGACCCGCAAGGATTTGGAAGAAGAAGACATTGCCAACCTGCTGATTCAGCAGATAGAGTTCTGTTCTACTATCCTGCTGAACAAAGCTTCTGAAGTCAGCCCGGAAGAACTGGCCCGCATCCGAAGCATCATCCGTAACATCCAGCCCCGTGCGGAAATCATCGAATGTGATTACGCAAAGGTAGATTTGGACAAGATTGTCGGTACCCACCGTTTCGACTACGAAAAGGTAGCGACTTCTGCAGCCTGGATTCACGAAATAGAACGTCCGGTGACCGAGGAAGAAGAGGCCGAAGCCCATGCTCACGAAGGACATCCCCATGACCATGATCATGAAGAACACGGGCATGACCACGAGCACGAAGCGCATGAACATGACCACGAGCATGGACACCATCATCACGACCACGAACACCACCATGACGAAGGCGAAACGGAAGAATACGGTATCAGCAGTTTCGTGTACTACCGCCGTCCGGCCTTCGATATCCATAAGTTCGACCGTTTCCTGGCAACCAAATGGCCGCGCAACGTGATTCGTGCCAAAGGGGTATGCTACTTTGCCCACAACCGTGACATGTCGTACCTCTTCGAACAGGCCGGACGCCAGAAACAGATTACGGAAGCCGGACTCTGGTATGCCACCATGCCCGAAGACGAGCTTATTGAAATGATGAAACGCGAACCTGGACTGGTGAGAGACTGGGACGAACGCTACGGTGACCGCATGCAAAAGATTGTCTTCATCGGCCAGCACCTCGACAAGGAACAGCTGATTAAAGACTTGGATGCTTGTCTGGAATAACTTGAAACGAACTGAATAAAAATATGCCTTCCTGAATCCGCCGGTTAAGCGCTTCAGGAAGGCATACTGTTTTTTCACCTTATATATTATTGACCTTTCCGGCCTCTACTCAATCTACCTCCTGCAACTGGTTCTTTGCGGTGGCATCCACTTCCTGTAATGTGCATTTCCGCAAGACTACCTGTCCTGCCTGCTTGTCCTCCGGCAGGTCAATCCCTGTCAGACGAATACCGCTTACACGGTCGAACACAAAAGCCGGACGGAAATCATCTTCCTGCAAACGCAGTTTGATGTGACGCAGCTGAATTCCTTTCACATGGCGCACATAAAATCCCCACGAAGGCAGTTCCTCAAACATGGTAAACTCCGGATATCCCTTTTCATTTTCAGGCACATCCTTCAAGCGGCTCACCGGCATGTAGGCCATCCCCCGCGTAGCGCGGCCCGGATACACAATCTCGATGTTCTCCAAGGTCACATCTTCAATGTCATGCCCCGGTATGCCTGAAATGGAACTGGGGAACGGGTTATGGAAGAACGTCACCGAAGGTCCCCGCAAGTCATAATTAAGGTCCGGACGGCCAAAAGGCACTTCCACATACACATTCTTGATGGACACATGACGCAAGTAGCCCGGCTGGTCTCCCGAACGATGCCCCAGACGGATAAAAATCGCATTGCCCGTGTTCACCGCATGTACATTGGAGACCTGCACATGCTCAATCTCCGCTCCATCGACCGACTCAATGGCAATAGCCGAACGGTAAGTATCCTTTACCCAGATACTGTCAATCTTCACGTGCTTGAATCCGCCAAGTGACTCCGTCCCAAACTTGATGGCACTGGCACTGCTGATGATGTGACAGTTGGAAATAGAAACCCCGTCGTTCCAGGCCCCTCGGTTGTGCGATTTCAGGCAAATGCCATCGTCGGCTGAATTGATGTAACAGTTCGAGATGCGTACCTTCTTACAATCGCTGATGTCAATCCCATCGTTGTTCCAGTAAGCCCGGTTTTCGACATGCAGACTGTCCAACGTCAGGTCGGAGCACAATGAAAACGACAATCCCCACGCGGCGCTGCTCCGGAAACGGGCATTGCGAATCTCCACATTGCGACACCCACGGATGAAAAGGAGCTTCGGACGCGTATTCGGCCGCTTACGGTATGTATTATAATGCTTATCCACCAGCTCTCCCGTATGATGCAGACTGTCAATCGTCAAGGCCAGTTCCCGACCCTGTCCGTCAATACAACCGTTACCCCGGATACCGATATGTTCCGCCCCCTCGGCATAAATCAATGCCTGGTCAAAATGGTCATCGTTCACCTTCAGTTCCTTCTCCGTGCTGAAACCCGGATAATCATACGGGCTCGTACTTCCCAGCAGCACCGCCTCCTTCTCCAAATAAAGCACCACATTCGATTTCAACTGCAAACTGCCGGTGAGATACCGTCCGGCAGGAAAATACAACTGACCGCCTCCCGATGCATGCAAATTATCGATAGCCGCTTGCAGGCTATCCGTATTCAGTGTTTTTCCATCGCCCACCACTCCGTGCCGAAGCACATTATATTCAATCGCCGTGGCCGTATTCATCCACAAACACAGGCTACATAAAAAAAGAAATAAGGTTTGTTTTTTCATGGTATATCTGTCTATTCACGGGTAAAAATACACATTTCATCAGACAACCACCCTATCATCCGTCCACAAAATGACGGTATCTGCCAGAATTTTTCACCTGACCCTACAAAAAAAGCGTCTTTTTGAGACACTTTACCGCCTCAAAAAGACGCCATCCAACGGCTTCCGTCTTGCTTACAGATACATTCTGTCGAGCAATGACAGGCCTGCCCTTGTCTTGAAGATTTTTTCGCGTACCTTCCGGACAGCTTCTACCGGCAGGTTGTCTTCATAAATATTGACCAGAAAATCGGCTTCCACCAAAATCTGATAGTCCATTCCCTCTATACAGTCGTACGTGTGGTGATGCCCCACCAGCCAACATATCCGTTCAATCTGCGCTTCAGAGAATGTGCCCATCTTGGTCAGCAGTTTCCGAGCCTCCGCCGAACCTTCCTGTTCCTGATGTTTCCCGTCACACACTCCATATTTCTTCTCGGAAATCCGAATGCCAATGTCGTGTACAATCGCGGTCGCTTCCAGAATCAGCTGCGTAGCCGCGTCCAATCCTTCCGACAAGCCAATCATCCGGGCAAAATAATGCACCTTGATGAGGTGCTGTATCCGTTTCGGGTCACCTGCATTGTAAGTCACCATCCGGTCTGACAATTCATGCAACTGCCAGTCGGCTGCTTTTTTCTCGTTCATTTCCATATTTTGTAGCTCTAAATCCTCTTTTATTCATCGCATGCCTCGGCTATGTGCTTAACAACGCCGGGACCTTCATAAATGAATGCGGAATATATTTGCACCAGATGAGCGCCTGCATTCCGCATGGCATCGGCCTCCAGCGGTGTCATCACTCCTCCAGCACCGATTAACAACATCTCTTTGGGAGCATGAGCCGACAGATATTTCATTACCTCCACCGACTTATGAATGACCGGAAGTCCGCTGATACCTCCCGCACCAACCTCCGTCACTTCCGACTGACTGGAATGAATCAACAGCGAAAGGTCTTGAGTCGGTCCTGTAGCAATAAACCCATCCAGATGATGTGTCTTTGCAAAGGTAATAATACCCTCCAATTTCTCCAAAGGCACATCGGCCGGAAGTTTCAGAAATACCGGTTTTTCCAAACGCTGCTTATAGGATTCAAGGGCCGTCAATACTCCTGCCAGAACCTCAGGTGTCATACTGCCCCAGTTTAGCGTATAGTAATCTGCATACCGACTGAATGCCTCATACAAACTTGTAATATCCTCTGCGGCCTGTTCCCCGTCGGCTGGCGTATTGGTATTGATATTAACTCCTAAAATGTATTTTCCTTCCCGTTTCCGTTGCAGGTTTTTCAGAAAGACCTCTTTGCCAGGATTATTGAAACCTGTACGCGATACCAACACATGGTCTCCCGGCAAACGGAAAATGCGCGGGGAAGGATTTCCTGCCACCTTTTCCGGGGTCACCGTTCCTACTTCCAGAAATCCGAAGCCCAAATCACTCAGTTCGTCGAAGCAACTTGCTTCCTTGTCAAACCCGGCAGACAAACCCACCCGGTTGCAGAAGGTCAGATTCCGCCATTGGAACGGAGCCGCCTTTGGACAATAATAAGCACGTAGCATTCCTTTTACCAACGGAAGATGACGATACACATGGAGCAAAGAAACAATCTGGTTGTGAATCTTCTCCGCATCGATACGGAACAACCAGGGACGAAGAATAGATTGGTACATAATCGTAATTTTTTAGTTTCGTGACACAAAAGTACGACATCTCCCTGAAATTTCATCATAAAAAAAAGTTATCCCCTATTACCGGGAACTGCGTTTTTACGTTGAGCCCCATTCCGAGTGCCTCTCTAGGAAATAAAAAAACCACTTAATACGCTGATATTAAGTGGTTTTTAATTGGAGCCGAAAGCGGGACTCGAACCCGCGACTTACTCATTACGAATGAGTTACTCTACCAACTGAGTTATTTCGGCAACGTGTCTCGTTGAAAACGGTTGCAAAATTACTGTTTTCCTGAAACCTGCCAAACAAAAATGAGTTTTTTTTCAAGAAAACTGCATTTTTTCTATCCACATCCCCCGTCTCACGACCCACAGAGAAGATTTGGTACCTAAATCTTGCACCATTTACCCCATAATTACTGAGATATAATTCAACGGTTTTCCACTTATACCCGCAAAAGGAAACAACGTCTGAAAGAATTGCTGCTTTCTATCATGCAAACAAAAAGACAAACAAGGACGGAGAAAAGAAATGAAGAGACGAAAAAGAAATATTTTTGTAAAAACTTTCGATAATCACCCTTTCATTTGAATAGAAATGTGTATATTTGCACTCCGAATTATGACGTGACAAAAGAGTTTAATGGATTACTGGTTAAGACATAGAAAGAATACACACATATTCGGAATTCCGGCGGACTGGATGAATGCCGGAAGCCATTCTCTTTTTCCCTCATGTCATTTTTTCCCTGAATATTTGAGTTTCCCTTTATTATTTACACCCGGAATTGCTTTTCGGCAAATCCGGGCGTTTTTTCGTATATACGAACGCAAAAGAATAATAATACAAGATATATAAGACTATTTGTAATAAGGTAATGAGAAATGTAACATTGATCCTCGACGACGGGAGCCGCTTTCACGGCAAGTCGTTCGGCTATGAGAAACCGGTAGCCGGTGAAGTGGTGTTCAACACGGCAATGACCGGATACCCTGAAAGCTTGACCGACCCTTCGTATGCCGGTCAGTTGATGACACTGACTTATCCACTGGTCGGTAACTACGGCGTGCCTCCGTTCACGTTCGAAGCAAACGGACTGCCCACTTTCATGGAAAGTGAAAAAATCCATGCCGAAGCGATTATCGTGAGCGACTACAGCGAAAAGTATTCCCACTGGAATGCAGTAGAAAGCCTGGCCGACTGGCTGAAGCGTGAACAGATTCCGGGCATCACGGGCATCGACACACGCGAACTGACCAAGATGCTGCGTGAACACGGTGTGATGATGGGAAAAATCGTGTTCGACGATGAACCGGACAACATCCCGGAGGCTACTTACGCCGGCGTGAACTACGTGGACAAGGTTTCCTGCAAGGAAATCATCCGCTACAACGAAGGCGAAGGCAAGAAAAAAGTAGTGCTCGTGGACTGTGGCGTGAAATCAAACATTATCCGTTGCCTGCTCAAGCGCGACGTGGAAGTTATCCGCGTGCCTTGGGACTATGATTTCAATTCCTTGCAATTCGACGGCCTGTTTATCTCCAACGGTCCGGGCGACCCGGACACATGCGATGCAGCCGTACAGAATATCCGCAAAGCCATGCAGAACGAAAAACTTCCTATCTTCGGTATCTGTATGGGTAACCAGCTGCTTTCAAAAGCTGGTGGAGCTAAAATCTACAAGCTGAAATACGGACACCGCAGCCACAACCAACCGGTACGTCTGGTGGGCACTGACAAATGCTTCATCACTTCTCAGAACCACGGCTACGCAGTGGACAACAACACGCTGGGAGCCGACTGGGAACCGCTCTTCATCAACATGAACGACGGCTCCAACGAAGGTATCCGCCACAAGAAGAATCCTTGGTTTTCGGCACAGTTCCACCCCGAAGCTGCCAGCGGTCCGACCGATACAGAGTTCCTGTTCGACGAGTTTGTAAAGTTGCTGTAAGTAATAACCTAATATAAACACCATGAAAAATTCGATAATTGAGAATTTGAAGAGCTATAGTTTTGAAGGTTTCATAACAATTGCTAAATTAAGAGATAATAGAGCAATAATACCTCAAATGCCAGGAGTTTATTTAGTTCTACGGTTATCAGGATTAGAGCCACAATTTTTAGAAACAGGAACTGGAGGTTTCTTTAAGCAAAGAAATCCCAACGTTTCAATAGAAACACTGAAAGACAAATGGTTAAAAGGTGAATCATTGTTATATATAGGTAAGGCGACAAATCTTAATTCCCGTCTAAGTTCATATTTAAAATTTGGACAACATCAAAATGTAGGACATTGGGGTGGTCGTTTTATTTGGCAATTGGCAGATGCTAACGATTTAATTATTTGCTGGAAAGTTTTAGAAGATATCATTCCACGAGATTATGAAAAAGCTTTCTTGCAAAAGTTTTATGAAGCTAATGGGAAATTACCATTCGCAAATCTACAAAAATAAAAGAAAACAGAATATGAAAGATAACATAAAGAAAGTACTATTATTAGGTTCAGGAGCCCTGAAAATCGGTGAAGCAGGTGAATTCGACTACTCCGGCTCACAGGCCCTGAAAGCCCTGAAGGAAGAAGGTATCGAAACCATTCTGATTAACCCGAACATTGCCACCGTGCAGACCTCGGAAGGTGTGGCCGACAAAATTTACTTCCTGCCCGTCACTCCTTATTTCGTAGAGAAAGTCATCGCCAAGGAACGTCCCGACGGTGTGCTGCTGTCGTTCGGTGGACAGACAGCCTTAAACTGCGGTGTAGCTCTTTACAAGGCAGGCGTATTCGAAAAGTACAATGCCCGCGTACTCGGTACTCCGGTACAGGCCATCATGGATACGGAAGACCGTGAGCTGTTCGTACAGAAACTGGACGAAATCCATGTAAAGACCATCAAGAGTGAAGCGGTAGAAAATATCGAAGATGCCCGCCGTGCTGCTAAGGAACTGGGCTATCCGGTCATCATCCGTGCAGCATACGCACTGGGAGGTCTGGGTTCCGGCTTCTGCGACAACGAAGAAGAACTGAACGTGCTGGCCGAAAAAGCCTTCTCTTTCTCTCCGCAGGTCTTGGTAGAAAAGAGCTTGAAAGGCTGGAAGGAGGTAGAATATGAAGTAGTGCGCGACCGCTTCGACAACTGTATCACGGTCTGCAACATGGAAAACTTCGACCCACTGGGTATCCACACCGGTGAAAGTATCGTTATCGCACCTTCACAGACACTGACCAACAGCGAATACCACAAACTTCGTGAACTGGCCATCCGCATCATCCGCCACATCGGTATCGTGGGTGAATGTAACGTACAGTATGCCTTCGACCCGGAATCGGAAGACTACCGCGTGATTGAGGTAAACGCCCGTCTGAGCCGTTCTTCTGCCCTGGCATCTAAAGCAACCGGTTATCCGCTGGCTTTCGTCGCTGCCAAGCTGGGTCTGGGTTACGGATTATTCGACCTGAAGAACTCTGTCACTAAGACTACTTCTGCCTTCTTTGAACCGGCATTGGACTACGTGGTATGTAAGATTCCTCGCTGGGACTTGGGTAAGTTCCACGGCGTAGACCGCGAGCTGGGTTCCAGCATGAAGTCAGTAGGTGAAGTCATGGCCATCGGACGTACTTTTGAAGAAGCCATCCAGAAAGGTCTGCGTATGATTGGTCAGGGCATGCACGGTTTCGTGGAAAACAAGGAACTCCAGATTGCCGATGTAGACAAGGCCCTGCGCGAACCGACCGATAAGCGTATCTTCGTCATCTCAAAAGCCATGCGCGCCGGCTACACCGTAGACCAGATTCACGACCTTACCAAGATTGACAAATGGTTCCTCGACAAGCTGATGAACATCATGCAGACTTCCAAAGAGCTGCACGAGTGGGGCAACAACCACAAACTGCTGTCACAGCTTCCGAACGAACTTCTTTATAAAGCAAAACGTCAAGGATTCTCCGACTTCCAGGTGGCACGCGCCATCGGTTACGAAGGCGACATGGAAGATGCCATCCTCGATATCCGCAAGCACCGTAAGAGCGTAGGTATCGTTCCGGTAGTGAAACAAATCGATACACTGGCCGCTGAATATCCGGCACAGACCAACTACCTGTATCTGACCTACAGCGGTGTGGCCAACGATGTACACTACCTGGGTGACCACAAGAGTATCGTCGTACTCGGTTCAGGTGCCTACCGTATCGGTTCATCCGTAGAATTCGACTGGTGCGGCGTTCAGGCCCTGAACACCATCCGCAAGGAAGGCTATCGTTCCGTCATGATTAACTACAACCCGGAAACCGTATCTACCGACTACGATATGTGCGACCGTCTGTACTTCGACGAACTGACCTTCGAACGTGTAATGGATATCCTCGACCTGGAAAACCCGCACGGTGTGATTGTATCTACCGGCGGACAGATTCCAAACAATCTGGCTCTCCGTCTGGATGCACAGCACATCCACATCCTGGGCACCTCTGCCAAGAGCATCGACAACGCAGAAGACCGCGACAAGTTCTCGGCTATGCTTGACCGCATCGGCGTAGACCAGCCGGAATGGAGCGCACTGACTTCCATGGAAGACATCAACGCCTTCATCCAGAAAGTTGGCTTCCCGGTTCTGGTTCGTCCGTCATACGTACTCTCCGGTGCTGCCATGAACGTATGCTCCAACCAGGAAGAACTGGAACGCTTCCTGCAGCTGGCCGCCAACGTATCCAAGAAGCATCCGGTAGTAGTCAGCCAGTTCATCGAACATGCCAAGGAAGTAGAGATGGATGCCGTGGCACAGAACGGTGAAATCGTTGCCTACGCCATCAGTGAACACATCGAGTTTGCCGGAGTTCACTCAGGTGACGCCACTATCCAGTTCCCGCCGCAGAAACTGTACGTAGAAACCGTACGCCGCATCAAGCGCATCAGCCGTCAGATTGCGAAAGAACTGAACATCTCCGGTCCGTTCAACATCCAGTTCCTTGCCCGCGAAAATGACATCAAGGTGATTGAATGTAACCTGCGTGCCAGCCGTTCGTTCCCGTTTGTCAGCAAGGTATTGAAAATCAACTTCATCGAACTGGCTACGAAAGTCATGCTGGGATTGCCGGTAGAAAAGCCGGAAAAGAACCTCTTCGAACTCGACTATGTAGGTATCAAGGCCAGTCAGTTCTCCTTCAACCGTTTGCAGAAAGCCGACCCGGTACTGGGTGTCGACATGGCTTCTACCGGTGAAGTAGGCTGTATCGGTGAAGACACTTCATGTGCCGTACTGAAATCCATGCTTTCTGTAGGCTACCGCATTCCGGAAAAGAACATCCTGATGTCTACCGGCACACCGAAGCAGAAAGTGGAAATGCTGAAAGCTGCCCATGAATTGAAGGACAAAGGCTACAACATCTTCGCTACAGGTGGTACTTCCAAGTTCCTGACTGAAAACGGCATTGAGAACACCCGCGTATTCTGGCCGAGCGAAGAAGGCAAACCGCAGGCACTGGAAATGTTACACAAGAAGGAAATTGACATGGTAGTCAACATTCCGCGTGATTTGAGCGCCGGCGAGCTGGACAACGGTTACAAAATCCGCCGTGCTGCCATCGACCTGAACATTCCGTTGATTACGAATGCTCGTCTGGCAAGCGCCTTCATCCATGCCTTCTGCACGATGAGCATCGACGACATTGCAATCAAGAGCTGGGACGAATATAAATAATCCGTACAGCCGAAGATATAGATAAAATTATCCCCTCCCGAACTCTCCGTTATGAATGAGTTTGGGAGGGGATTTTTTATCTATCATCCGACGCAAATTAACTTGCTATGAAAAAATATATGATTACATTTGCGTAAAAATATTTTTTATGCCGGAACACCTTAAACTACCTTTGTGTTTGCGGCTTCACAAGAATACAGATAATATTATAATTCAGTAAACTTAAACAATATGAAGAATAATATAATTGGATTTGTGACCTACCTTTTGGCTACCATTTTGTTTTCTCCGTCAGTAGGTGTCATCTTACTCGCAATGAAAGAAAATTCAGACAGATGCCACTATTATGGAGGAAAATGGAATATGACCGATATAGTCCTCGGACTGGTGGCAATCATTATTGGAGTGGCTATAAGATACTTTTTTGATTTTAAAATCAATCTATAGGTATAACTTTTGAATTTACGCATGTTTTTATCAATAGTCCTTCCCCGATAATAAATCTTATAGTATTGTAAGAAAACTCCACGTGGGAGGACTTTATTGCATTCCATAAAGCATAATAAACGATGTACCCACAAATGACACGTAGCTTCGTATCATGGCCTTTTGGGTTGGTAAAACACCAGAAGAGTAGATAGCTTTACAATGTATATGCTTATTAAGTCCATATCTTTTCCATACAACAATAACAGTCATGAAAGCAGTTGAAGTAATTGTAGAAAACGCAGGCAGCAACTTGAGTGCCTACATCGAAGGAGTTCCCATTATCACAGTAGGCAATGACCTGAAAGCAATTGAAAAACACATGACAGAAGCCATTGATCTATATCTAAAAGAAAGCCCAAATCCTTGCGAAATACTCAAGGGAGAATTTACACTGAGATTCAAAACAGAAACGGCATAAAAAAGCCCACCGATAAAGGACGATGGGCAAGAGCCTAAATGTTTTCACAACGGAATAATCCTTATTGTGATTTGCTTCATTTTAGTATTACAAAGCTAGGAAGAAAAAACGGGAGAAACAAACATTTCTCATAAAAAGTTAGTAGCTTTGAAAAACAACCCAATAAACCAAAGTTATGAAGCACATTTTAGGATTAGATTTAGGAACCAACAGCATAGGATGGGCAGTTATTAATGCCACAACTGATGAAAACACTCAAAAAGAACAACTCATAGGAATCAACGCGGCAGGCAGCAGAATTATTCCTATGGATGCCGCCCAATTAGGAGATTTCAATAAAGGAAATACCGTTTCACAAACAGCTAACCGCACACAATACCGCAATACCCGACGATTATATGAACGGAAAAAGCTTCGCCGGGAAAGACTACACCGCGTATTGCAACTATTAGGGTTCCTCCCACCCCTTTACGCTGCTCAATTAGACCGATATGGAAAATTTATAGCTAATTCAGAGCCAAAGCTAGCTTGGGAAAAAGGAGCAAACCATTTACCACACTTTATCTTTCAAAAATCTTTTCAAGAAATGCTGAAAGACTTTTCACAAAAAGATGGAAGTGCTAAAAAGGTACCTTACGACTGGACTTTATTCTACCTACGCAAAAAAGCCCTTACACAAAAAATAGAGAAAGAAGAACTGGCTTGGATTCTTCTAAATTTCAACCAAAAAAGAGGATACTACCAACTACGGGAAGAAGAAGCCGAAAAGCCCGCACCTAAGACAAGGCAATATTTTGACAATCAAATTATAACAGAAATCGTTGATACTGGAGAAATTTATAAAGGATTAAAAATCTTTATCCTCACTTTAGCAAATGGAGAAAAAGGTAAATGGTTTGGGAAACACATGCCCGACTGGAAAGGGCAAAAGAAAGATATCATAGTAAGCATAGATTTGGATAAAAATGGAAATGACAAATGTGATGAAAATGGAGAGCTCACCCGCCGTTTTAAAATTCCCACTGAGAAGGAATGGGAAGAACAATGGGGACTTGTCAAAGCTAAAACCGAAAAAGAGCTGAACGTTTCAGGAAAGAGAGTTGGTACTTATATTTACGATACATTATTACAAGCACCCGACCAAAAAATTCGAGGAAAACTGATTCGCACCATCGAACGTAAGTATTACAAGGAAGAACTCTATCAAATACTAACGACACAAGAAAAGTTCCACCCCGAACTACAGGACAAAAACTTGTTGCAAGCCTGCATTGAAGAGTTGTATCCCAGCAACGAAGCACATCGCAATACAATTTCTAAATATAGTATGTCCAAATTGCTCGTTGAGGATGTCATATTCTATCAACGTCCACTGAAAAGCAAGAAATCACTCATCAGCGACTGCCCGTATGAGGAGCATACTTATGTAGATAAGGAAACCGGAGAAATCCATACCGTCCCGGTGAAATGTATTGCCAAATCTCATCCCCTCTTCCAGGAATTCCGTCTTTGGCAGTTCCTGTCCAATTTGAGAATCTATCAAAAAGAAGGGACCCTCAATGGAAAGTTCACCACAGACATAGATGTAACTAATGAATTTCTGAAAAATGCAGACGATTATGTGAATCTTTTTGATTGGCTCAACCAAAAGAAAGAAATCAAACAAGATGCGTTTCTCAAATATCCAGCATTTGGATTAAAGAAAAATGTGGCAAACTATCGCTGGAATTACGTGGAAGATAAAACATATCCCTGCAATGAGACACATTCCAGAATACTATTCTATTGGGGAAAAGCAGGTATAGACCAATCGCTTCTGACTACCGATATGGAAGAAAAACTTTGGCATATTTTATATTCCATTTCAGATAAAGAAGAACTCCGGCAAGCATTGCTACATTTTGCTGATAAAAACAAGTTGGGAAATAAGTTTGCAGATGTTTTCCAACAAATACCACCATTCAAAAAAGACTATGGCTCCTATTCTGCCAAAGCCCTCAAAAAACTGCTTCCTCTCATGCGAATGGGAAAATACTGGCATCCAGAATCAATAGATAACGCAACCCTCACCCGCATCCATCAAATTCTGAACGGAGAAATGGACGAAGCAACCGCACACAGAATAAAAGAAAAGACTATCCATTTAGATAGCCTCTCTTCATTCCAGGGACTACCTTCATGGTTAGCATGCTATATTGTATATAACCGACACTCTGAAATAAAAGACATTACGAAATGGCAGCAACCTTCAGATATTGATGCTTACTTACAATCATTCAAGCAACATTCACTGCATAATCCTATCGTGGAGCAGATTATAATGGAAACTTTACGTACTGTACGCGATATATGGAAACAAATAGGCCATATCGATGAAATTCATGTCGAATTGGGACGTGAAATGAAGAATCCTGCGGACAAACGCAAAAGACTCACCCAACAAATACAAGAAAACGAAAATACCAATCTGCGTATCAAGACACTTCTCACTGAGTTTGCAAAGCCGGAATTTGAAATCGAGAATGTACGTCCCCACTCTCCCAATCAACAGGATTTATTACGCATATATGAAGAAGAAGTCTTACACGAAGAAGCTAAAAATATGCCGGAAGATATAGCCACTATCCTGAAAAAGTTTAATGAAACTGATGCAAAAAAACGCCCCTCTACTTCTGATGTATTACGCTACAAATGCTGGCTGGAACAGAAATATCGCTCACCTTATACGGGAGCCATGATTCCATTGGGAAAACTGTTTACTCCTGCCTACGAAATTGAACATATTATCCCACAATCTCGCTACTTTGATGATTCATTCACAAACAAAGTTATTTGTGAAGCAGAGGTCAACAAGCTCAAAGGAAATATGCTAGGCTATGAGTTCATAAAGAACAACTCAGGGAAAATAGTTGAATTAGGCTTCGGACAAAAAGTAAAAATACAAACCGTAGAGGCCTATGAATTGTTTGTAAAAGAACACTACTCATACAACCCGGTCAAGATGAAGAAACTGTTGATGGAAGATATTCCTGAACAGTTTATCCAACGGCAGTTAAACGACAGTCGTTACATCAGCAAGTTTATCAAATCATTATTGTCGAATATTGTTCGTGAAGAAGAATCTGAGGCCACTTCCAAAAATATCATTGTTTGTACCGGGGGTGTTACCGGCCGTCTGAAAAAAGACTGGGGAATTAATGATATATGGAATAAAATTATTCTACCTCGTTTCTTGCGGTTAAATGAAATTACAAACAGCGACCACTTCACCACAACCAATACTAACAATAAGATAATCCCCACCATGCCATTAGCATTACAAAAGGGATTCAATAAAAAGCGTATTGACCATCGCCATCATGCCATGGATGCCATTGTCATAGCCTGTGCCAATCGGAATATAGTCAATTATCTGAACAATGAATCAGCCAGCAAAAATGCAAAAATCTCACGTTTGGACTTGCGTCAGATTTTATGTAAAAAGACAAAAACCGATGCTTCAGGGAATTATCAATGGATAATAAACAAACCATGGGAAACATTTACCCAAGATGTTTATGCAACTCTGGCGAATATTATTGTCAGTTTCAAGCAAAATTTACGTATCATCAATAAAACGACTAATCACTATTTCCGCTATCAAAATGGGAAAAAGGTACAATGTGTGCAAGAAACAGGAGATAGCTGGGCTATCCGTAAACCCATGCACAAAGAGACTGTATATGGAGAGATTAATTTACGCAAAATAACCACCGTCTCTCTAAAAGCCGCGCTAGAAAATCCACAAAGGATTGTAGAAAAAGATTTAAAGAAAAGAATAAAAGAATTATTGCAACAAGGATTTAACGAAAAGCAAATAAAAAAATATTTTGAGGAAAATAAAGATACTTGGCAGGATGTAAACCTGAAGAAAATCCAATTCTATTCTTTCACAAAAGAGGGAAAAGAACGTTTCTTTGCAAGCCGCGAATCCCTAGATACAAGTTTCAATAACAAGAAAATTGAAGAAAAAGTTGCGGATACAGGAATACAACAAATTCTATTACATCATCTAGAGCAAAATAATAACGATCCAAACCAAGCATTTTCCCCTGAAGGCATTGAATGGATGAACAAAAACATTATATCCTTAAATAATGGCAAATGGCATCAACCAATATATAAAGTGCGGACATACGAACAAGCTGAAAAGTTTACAGTAGGACAAACGGGTAACAAATCAGAAAAGTTCGTAGAAGCTGCTAAAGGTACAAACTTATTTTTTGCCATATACGAAACAGAGCACAAACGCAGTTTCGCCTCTGTTTCATTAAATGTGGTCATTGAACGGCTGAAAAAAGGATTGTCACCGGCACCTGAAGACAGTAAAGGAAATCTGCCTAAATATGTTTTGTCTCCTAATGATTTAGTATATGTTCCAACTCAAGAGGAAATAAAATGTGGGCACATCAATCAACCAATACAAAAAGACAGGATTTACAAGATGGTAAGTTGTACAGAGGGGGAATGTCATTTCATACCATACTTTGTAGCAAATCCCATAATTCAGACTATTGAACTCGGGAGTAATAACAAAGCACAAAAATCTTGGCAAAATGAAATGATAAAAGAAATATGCATTCCCATTAAAATAGACAGGCTAGGAAATATAACTTCATCAATTAGCTTATGATAAAAAAAACATTGTATTTTGGAAATCCGGCATACCTATCCTTACGAAATGCCCAACTTGTCATAAAATTACCGGAAGTGGAGAAAAACGCTTCACTTCCGGAAACCATGAAGCGCCAATCTGAAATCACACGACCGATTGAAGATATAGGAGTAGTGGTATTGGACAATAAACAAATCACAATCACTTCTGGAGCTATTGAAGCCCTACTCGAAAACAATTGTGCCCTTATCACCTGTGATAGCAAGAGTATGCCCGTAGGGTTAATGCTTCCCCTCTATGGGAATACTACTCAAAACGAACGCTTCCGAAAGCAACTGGATGCTTCTCTTCCTTTAAAGAAACAGCTATGGCAACAAACCATCCAATCCAAAATTAATAACCAGGCAGCTGTCCTAACCTCATGCATAAAAGAAGACATCAAATGCATGCGAATATGGGCTAATGATGTCCGTAGTGGAGACCCAGATAACCTTGAAGCCCGGGCCGCAGCCTTTTACTGGAAAACACTGTTTCACGACATTAAAGAATTTACAAGAGAACGGGAAGGCCTTCCTCCCAATAATCTTTTGAACTATGGTTATGCCATTCTCCGTGCAGTGATTGCACGAAGTCTTGTAACAAGTGGTTTATTGCCTACATTAGGGATTCACCATCATAACCGATATAACGCCTATTGCTTAGCTGATGACATCATGGAACCCTATCGACCGTTTGTAGACCAGATTGTCTATACCTTATACGCTAAAAATACTCTGGAACTTACTAAAGAAGCAAAAGCGACCTTATTATCTATCCCCACCATAGAGGTCAGAATCAACGGGAAAAGAAGTCCTTTAATGGTAGCAGCAGGTCAGACTACAGCTTCTTTATACAAATGTTTTTCTGGAGAAATACGTAAAATCATCTATCCAGAATTATAATGGACCGTTTCAGTGAATACAGAGTTATGTGGATTCTAGTTCTTTTTGATTTACCAACCGAAACAAAGAAAGATAAAAAAGCCTATACAGACTTTCGCAAGAATCTACAAAAAGATGGATTCACCATGTTTCAATTTTCCATCTATGTACGTCACTGCGCCAGTAGTGAAAATGCAGCCGTTCATATAAAAAGAGTTAAATCTTTCCTTCCAGAACATGGACAAGTAGGAATCCTATGCATTACAGACAAACAATTTGGTGAAATCGAACTCTTTTATGGGAAAAAAGCCAGTGGGGTAAAAACGCCAGGTCAACAATTAGAACTCTTTTAAAATAATAAATCCCATATTGAATATGGGATTTATTATTTGAGAAACAACAAATTCTTTTTTCTAAAACTCATCCTAAACCACTGATAAACAGCGAATAACTACAATCGTGTTGTCTCCAATGATTCAAAGATACTAAAATGAAAGCAAATCACAACACGACCTAAAGAGGTTACGATGGAAACAAGGTTGTCTCCAATGATTCAAAGATACTAAAATGAAAGCAAATCACAACTATAAGAACCTGGATAAAAACGAGCAGCAGGTTGTCTCCAATGATTCAAAGATACTAAAATGAAAGCAAATCACAACAGTAATTAGTAGAGTATGATAAAGAGTAGAGTTGTCTCCAATGATTCAAAGATACTAAAATGAAAGCAAATCACAACGTACGTGGATGTGTTTATTTTAGAAGGTAGGTTGTCTCCAATGATTCAAAGATACTAAAATGAAAGCAAATCACAACAATGCGAAGAGGGGGAATGGAAGGAAGAAGGTTGTCTCCAATGATTCAAAGATACTAAAATGAAAGCAAATCACAACAAAAAAAGAAAAGAGAAAGGAAGGATATTAGTTGTCTCCAATGATTCAAAGATACTAAAATGAAGTAAGCATTCGGTAAACCACGTATTTTTGTCTCCAACTTCCATCATTAACTTTA